>Ga0157378_10003748_pt1 | contig 13469 bp, 7 predicted proteins | sample M65metaG_FD_115309 | JGI IMG/M metagenome (GOLD analysis project Ga0157378, IMG submission 115309) | Miscanthus rhizosphere microbial communities from Kellogg Biological Station, Michigan, USA - M6-5 metaG | ecosystem: Host-associated > Plants > Roots > Rhizosphere > Soil | place: USA: Michigan...
CACCGCAGCGGAAGCGTCCTATACTTCAACAACAAGAGCACAGGTATGACATCGGGCGTCGCGTTCAAGGTCTACCGTCAAACTAGGACGGATAATAATTGGGGCGGAACGAGCGGCGACAATCGCTATGACAAGAACCTCGGCGGCTCGCCGCTCTACACCGGGACCGTCTCGGCGACCAACGGGACCACCAGCATTACGGACAGCAATCAAGCCAATTTTAACTCAATCAACGTGTCAGACGGGACACTCTATGCCATCATTGATCTGGACTCTCCAGGACCGAATGAAGACCCAGGCTGGAAATATCACCAGAACACGATCGCGTCCGTCAGCAGTAAGACTCTCACACTCGCTTATGAAGCGAGGTTTTCTCCTACCTGGGCGGTCGGACACCATTACGAAATCCGCAAGGTGCTGACCGCCTTCGGCCAGCCGGGGCAGGGGAAGGGAGATTTGCTCCAGAATGGAGGCGGGGTGCGGAACGGCTACAACACTTACAAGTACCCCGCGTTTAGCGGCGCGAAAGCGACGTATCCGCAGCAAGGTTATCAGTTGGAGCCTTGTTACTCGTGGAATAACTATGACGACACACATGGGCAGCTTGGATTTGATAATCGGCCCGGCAAGAATACGAGCTTGCGCCCGGGGCGTGACTACTTTGACGAAGGCGAACGAAATCCGCTCACCACACAAAAGGTGGGATATCCCGCACGCGATTACGATCGCGCAACGACAAATTATCCCGGCATAGGACCTTCAGGCAAAACTCCCTACAAGCCATATATTTACCCGCATCCGCTGACCAGCCTGCGTGGCGCCCATTCCGGCAACGACGGAGCACATTAGCCTCGAGGACATTCAAGCCATAGTAGGAGCGCTTTGAAATGGCCGCAAATCTCGCTCAACGGCGTGTAGATCAGCGACTCCACCATTTTTCGTGGCTGTCGACTTTAGAATGAAGCAGAAAAGAGGGAATCCGTTTCGAGCCAACATCAGCGGCTTTTAGCCACCGGTCGTTTGATCTTGAAGGATTTGAGTCGGCGAGTTCTCGGCGGCCAAATCGCTAATCGCCACAGATCATTGCCGAATGCGAAAATTCAGATTCAGTCTGCCGTGGCCATTAAGGCCGCAATGGATTCGACCGGAGTGATTTTGGGTTGGCTCCCGCGAGGCAGCAGGCATAACGCCTGCTCTTTTAAAACTTCATGCCAGCGGATGTTCTGTTTGCAATCGTCACAATTTCATGAGTTTGACCACTATTTTTTCCAAGAAAAGAATGTTCAAAGACAAGTTTGCATGCTACTGGCTGCTAGCGGTCGCAATTTGGTTTGGTACGCAAATCGTGGGAGACGCCGCAGTGATCACTGCTCAGAGCGCTTCGCGCGCGGACGTCGGTGCGGCTGTCGCCTTGGCGGATGATGGAGACACCGTGTTGGTGCCGGCAGGGAGCGCGACTTGGACATCGACGCTAACGGTGACGAAGAACATCCTTCTTATTGGTGCGGGCGAAGATCAGACCATCATAACCGAAAATCTCACCCGTACCGACGACCCTCCGTTGATTAGCGTCTCGCTCTCCCACGATTCCCCGTCTCAATTCCCATATTCCTTTCGGCTGAGCGGATTCAAGTTTACTTCGGCGAATCCTACAGGCACCGCGCTTACCGGCGACGATGCCTTTATCGAAGTCACGGGGCTATCTCACGCCACCGATTCGGTGAGGCCCTACGTTCGCGGCTGCGTCAGCCGGGTGCGATTAGACCACCTCACGTTGCAGAGCCTCAACGGTATCTTCATCCGGATGGAGAGCGTGCTCGGGGTCGGCGATCACATCACGACGATCGAATCGGGGACGACCTACGACGCCAACACGATGGTCGTTTGGCACACGAACTGGACCCCAGCGGTTGACCCGGCTACTGGCAACCCTATCCCATCAAATTACAGTGCCACGAAGGCTTACGGTAGTTGGGCAGATGACCCATACTGGGGCACGGACAAGTACTGGTTCTTCGAGGATTGCAACTTCACCATGCCAGACAACACCAACGTGAGCGATGATCAGCAGGGGGCGCGCGTGGTTTACCGCCACTGCACGTTCAACGGTGGCGGCGGGGTGGCGACTCATGGCATGGAAGGCCGCCAACAAATGGGAGTTAAACAGCATGAGATTTACAATAATCTTTTCCTTTCAGCCGCGGATCGTAGCTTCGCCCAACATCGTAGCGGCAGTGTTCTCTACTTCAACAACAAGAGCGACAAACTAAATTCGGGCGTCATGTTCAAAAATTATAGGGAAACTCGGACCGACACTAATTGGGGCATGGCGAGCGGCGACAATCGCTATGACAAGAACCTCGGCGGCTCGCCGCTCTACACCGGGACCGTCACGGCGACCAACGGGACCACCAGCATTACGGACAGCAATCAAGCCAATTTTAACTCGATCAATTTAACAGACGGAACACTTTACGGTATTGTGGACAAAGATGTTTCAGCTGGCACCAGGACCGATCCTGGCTGGCTTTATAAGGGCAACACGGTAAAAGACAAGAGCGGCAACACGCTCACGCTTTCTTATGAATCGGGCTTTTCTCCTACCTGGGTGGTTGGGCATAAGTACGAAATCCGAAAGATGACAGCAGCTTTTGGCCAAACAGGTCAGGGGAAAGGCAATTTACTCAATGGTGGAACCAACGGATTAGGAGCCTACGAGACTTACCCTTACCCTGCCACTAGCGGCCCAAAGGCGACCTACCCACAGGAGGGCTACCCATTGGAACCGTGTTACTCTTGGAATAATACCGACAATACGCATGGGTATCTTGCCTTTAGTCGCACGACAACCAGCACGACAGAGTTGAGTGTTTTAGAGGGTCGTGATTATTTCAACCTGAGCGAGCGAACCATTGAAACGCAAAATGTGGGTTATCCTCCAGTGAGTTACACTCGCGCCACGAGCAGTTATCCAAATATCGGACCAAACCAGATGGTTCCTTATACACCTTACACTTACCCTCATCCGCTGACACAAGACCAAGGCTCAGAGGCCCCAAGCCCTCCCGAGGACCTCAGGATCATTCCATAGCTATCCAGTCCGATCCGGGGACGATCTGCCCATTTTCGCGCGTATCTGGGTGACGGCGCAATGCTTAGCTGCAGTAGCGAGCGGATAATCCAAATCTGCGGAATGCGATCCCACGAGATTGATTCGAGTGGACGGCGCTTATCCGGTGCGACACCGAGACCATGTGCGGAAGGCTCGTGCGGCCGAGCCGTGAACCTGCGTTGAGACGCTGTCCTGAACGGGTTACTGAGTAGATGAAGATGGCTTATTCATATGGCAAGGGGTACCAAGCGGCTAAACGCCTACGATACGCTTTGCGTGTGGCTAGCTCCCACTTCTACAAAGCGACCAACAGAGGCAAGAAATTCACATGCCCACTTTGTAACTACCGTGGCCCGTTCAAAGCCAAGGCCGCAGATACTGGATTGCGCCAGCACGCGCAGTGCCCGAGATGTGGCTCTTTGGAACGCCACCGACTTCAGTTCTTGGTCCTGCAGAAGCTCGGCGGTGGTTTCAATCTCTCGACGCTTCGCGTTCTGCACGTCGCGCCCGAGATGTTCGTTGCGAGGCATCTGAGAAAGATGTTCAAATCGTACACATCCACTGATCTCTCTCAAAAAGGAGTCGATTTTCACGCCGACCTACGAAGCCTTCCAATACCGGACGGTAGCTATGATGTTGTCTACGCTTCTCATGTCCTGGAACATATTGATCGGGATCGAGATGCGATCGCCGAAATCCGACGGATTCTGTCGCCCGGGGGATTCGCTATTTTGCCCGTACCTATCGTTGGGATGCGGACGGTTGAATATAGTAAGCCGAATCCATTTGAACTTATGCATTTCCGAGCACCGGGACTTGATTACTTCGATAGATACCGTGAGTGCTTTCAAAAGGTGGAATGCTTCACATCTGAGAATTTCTCACCGGGATTTCAACTGTATATCTACGAGGATCGGAGCCACTGGCCAACAGAGCGTATGCCGCTTCGCGAACCTTCAATCGGCGAGAAGCACGAAGATATAGTGCCGGTTTGCTTTGCTTGAGGGGCCCTGCGCAGGCGCCTGAACAAGGACTCAGGAAAGAAAGCTGATTGAGCGCTTTTACCTCCGCACTTCTCTGGGCGAAGGCCCCCATCGGGAAACCTTGCTGACAGAGGATCATGGATGTCATTTTCGCCCAAGTCTGTCGTGGCAGTGTCCAGACGTGAAACGCTGAAGTCTTAAAGCTGTGCGCAGCCGCTTGATCGGACCGTTGGTGTCTGGCCTCTGATATGTGACTTGTGAAGTACATTCTCATCACCGCCGCACGCAACGAGGACCCCTTTATCGAGAAGACTCTCTCCTCCATGGTAGCGCAAACAACTGTGCCTGAGCAGTGGTTCATCGTCGATGACGGCTCGACCGACCAAACTGCCGCAATCGTGGAGGATTATGCCCGCCGTTTTCCGTGGATTAAGCTCATTCGCCGCTCTACGCGGCCCGTGCGCAGTTTTGCCGGCAAGGTTCACTCCTTTGAGGCCGGTTACGCGGCAGCTCGGGATTTTGAGTTCGACGCCGTTGGAAACTTGGACGCGGACATTTCCTTCGAGGCCGATCATTTTGAGTTCCTCCTACAGAAACTCTCGAGCGACCCAAGGCTTGGCGTCGTCGGCACCCCCTTTACCGAAACGGGTTACGACTCGGCGAAGGACAGTTTTGAAGGTCAGCAGCACGTCGCCGGACAATGCCAGCTGTTTCGTCGGCAGTGTTTTGAGGACATCGGCGGCTATGTGCCGAATCCAGCTGGCGGAGTAGATTGGATCGCAGTGACGACCGCCAGGACGAAGGGCTGGAAAACCCAATCTTTCCCCGAGAAGCGCTATCATCACTATCGGCCGATGGGGACAGCGGAACGAGGCACTTTTCGCGCGCTCTTTACTTATGGCGAAAAGGACTACTACCTGGGCGGCTCGCCAATTTGGCAACTCTTTCGGGTTTGTTACCGGAGCGCGAAGAAGCCCTATCTGATCGGTGGTCTCGCATTACTCAGCGGATACTGCTGGGCGGCTGTCAGAAGGCTGAAGCGACCAGTCTCCGCTGAGCTGGTGCGCTTCCATCGACGAGAGCAAATGCAGAAACTGAGAGCAATCAGCCGTAGTCTCCTCCAGCGACGCCGGATTGACAACTTCCGGTTGGACTCGGAACTGGAGCCGCCCCAGAAAAAAGCCGATAAGTTTGAGTCGTCCGTGGCCAACCGATAACCCTGGCGTCTGCCGCACGTTCTTTTAGATCTTCCCGCCCTATGAGGAATAGCATGATTCTTCCGCCCGAACCCAAGGACGTCTTTAGCCGCTTGGCCGATGATCGATTAGAGCCAGCCTTTCTGGTCGATGCTGGCCAGCATTCGACACGAGAGGATAACCTCGAAAAACTGTTTCAATTCTTTGGTGCTCGTTTGCAGCGCGCGACCGTGGCGGAAGTTCAGCATTGGTTTGCCGAAGACAAAGAGTCGCCGCGACGAAGGCTTCTCTGCTCCGCGACCGAATTTCGAAACCTGATTGCTAGCAACCCATCCAGGATCTCATCTCTCCACTCGATTTTCGTCTACGGCGATGGAGACTGTTCAGTCCTGGAGGAGATTTCAGAGAAGTTCCTGAGTGGCACAATCCATAAAGACAATGTGCAATCTCGGGCCCTGCGGATCGCGGATGATCCGGATTTCTGCGGGGCGATGTCTCGTCTCACGATCCACTCGAGACAGAATCCTTCGCCGCAATCGATCGCGCTCCGGGCAGGCGACCTGGTAGCCAAGACAATCATTTCGACTGGAGACGCAGCAATCTGTCTTAGGACAACTTGGCACAGCGTGCCGGTCTTTATTTCTTCCTACCCGGAGATCATCGATCTCGACATGGAACTGGAAGACGGGATCTTCGACATCCGTGAACAGGCGCTTGCAGTGCTCCCGGCGACCCTCTATGTGAGATGGGCGTTCAGCCGCACCTGCTGGCAGCCGGCGGAAGCGAATGCCTGCATCGTGATTGATGATCCGCTGCTCCGTCCGCGGCACGGGTTCGTAGACTTTGAAGAGTTACTCGCGGTTATGAAGCGGCACCGCTTCACCACCAATGTGGCTTTCATCCCGTGGAACTGGCCGCGTAACTCTGCGGCGACCCTGGAACTCTTTGAGAGGAATCCTGACTATTACTCTATTTCCGTCCACGGTTCTGACCACACACGGGCTGAATTTGGTAGTGACGACCACAAATTGCTCTATGCAAAAAGCCAGGAGGCACTGCGGCGAATGGCTGCGCACGAGAAGAAAACCCGTGTCGAGCACGACCGGGTCATGATCTTCCCTCACGGCGCTCTTTCAGAAGCGGCGCTGATTGCGTTGAAATACACGGAGTTCATCGCTTCGGCCGGGAGCGAGACGATCAGCACTGACTCTCTGCGGCGGCCGATTCGTATCTCTGATTTCTGGAACACAGCCGTGACCTGCTACGGCAGCTTCCCTGTCTTCACTCGCCGGTCGCCGGCCGACGGCATCGAGAATAGTGCCTTTGATCTCTTTCTCGGAAAACCTGCTATCGTTTGCATTCACCACGATTTTTGTCGCGACCATTACCGGTACCTGACGGCTTTCGTCGATTCCCTGAACGCGCTCTCGTGCTCGCTCAATTGGCGCAATCTGCGCGAGCTCGTCCGCCGGAGTTATCGCCAGGTGGAGATCTCGACTGGAGTCACTGAAGTGGAAATTGCTGCTTCCGAAGTTCGTCTGATCAACCGCTCCCAGCACGCACGGCGCTACCTTGTGAGTAAGGACGAATCCTATCCTAACTCGGTGGATCGAGTGGAAGCGGGATCAAGGTTGCTGGATTGGACGGTCATGAACGGTCGGCTCCTTTTCAAACTGGAGCTCCAGCCTGAGGAAAGTGTGCTCGTCCGCATCCGCTCGAATCCGCTGCCGACAGAAGTTTCGGTTCGGAAGAGTCTGTTCTATCGCACCCGGACGCTACTCCGTCGTTACGCCTGTGAACTGCGTGACAATTATCTCGTGACCAACAAAATTCCTTCGCCCGCTAGATTACGAAAACTGATCGCGAGCGATTCAGAAGCAATTCACCGTCCAGCCGGCCGCTATTCGCGTGCATACAACACCGGTCAGAAATCATGCGTTGCAACTGGCTCGCCTGACAGAATGCCGGAACAGGTCCGAACGATCCTCGACAATTTCGTGCGCTGGCTGGATCGCTATGGCGAAACCTCCTGGGACCACCAAAGCTTCTTCGCCGGCCCGCTCGGGCGCCGCGCAAAGGCACGCTACTACCGGGGTGGAGCGATCGGAACGGCCGTAGTAGCTCCGATGATTTTTAGTGAAGCCTTTCTGCCCGGCGCGCGCCGGATCTTTCATCATCGCATCCGGCTGCCGATCGCCGATGCACATTACGCGATGGGATTTGGATTCCTTCATCAGGTTACCGGCGCACCCAGCTATTTCGATCGCATGGTCCACTTTCTGGATGTTCTCGAACAGTCCCGTTGCTCCGCGTTCTCGAATTATTGCTGGGGCTATCCTTTCGACTGGGTAACGCGCGGTGGCACGATTGCGAAGGGCACGCCACTGATTACCACCACACCCTACGCTTACGAGGCATTCCTGCAGGCCTATGAGATTGATTCTCGTCCCCCGTGGAAAGAGATTATTTCCTCAATTGCGCAACATGCGGTGCACGATATTAAAAGCTTCCCGACCTCGCACCACGGTAGCAGTTCCTCTTACACTCCATTTGATCGTGGAGGAGTAATCAATGCGGCGGCTTACCGCGCTTTTTTGCTGGCTAGCGCTTCCGAGGAGCTGGGGCGCGATGACTACCGAGCGATGGCAGAACGCAACCTGCGATTTGTCCTCGAAACTCAGAACCCGGATGGGTCCTGGTATTACGCGACCGACGGGGTACGAGATTTCGTGGATCATTTCCACACCTGCTTCGTCCTCAAGGCGCTCGCGAAGATTGACCGGCTGATGCCCAGTCCGAGTGCCGGGGAAGCACTAGACAGGGGCATCCGTTATTACCTTCGTTCTCTTTTCGACGCGGACGGGTTGCCCAAGCCGTTCTCAAAGGCGCCCCGACTCACGGTCTATAAGCGTGAACTCTACGATTTCGCGGAATGCATTAATCTGTGTCTTCTGCTCCGCGATCGCTTCCCGCTCCTCAATGAGACGATGGAACGGGCCATCGCACGAATCTCGAGCCGTTGGATCAAACCGGAAGGGTCGTTCCGCTCCCGTCGGCTTCATTTTGGCTGGGATAACGTGCCGATGCATCGCTGGGGCCAGTCGCAGATATTCCGCAGTCTGGCACTATACCTGTGGAAGGAATCTCAGGCGAGAAAGCCGGGTCAAACCTTGAAGTCGCAGCCCGGTGAAGAAGCGACCGCAGTTGTCAGCGCGTGTAGGTAGTCTGCTATGTCGGGCTTGAGCATCTTTTACAGCGGCCGTGCAAGCGAGAATTTGCTCCGGTTCGAAAGGATTTCAGCGTTTTTTGGAATCGAAGCCCAGCTGATTGACGTGAGCGTATTTCCGTCCCTGTCGGCGGCAATAACAAGGGCAATGAAGTCGGAGGTAGGCGGGATAGTTCTCGAGCTGCAGAGCCTGGGTCGTTCTGCTAATGAACAAGGTTTGGAAGAAACATCAGCGCTTCTCAGCTCTTCGCGAGTGCCTATCTTCCTCCTGGTCACCGACAGCGATGAATCGACAGCGCGATTAGTGCAAAGATTTAGCGAGGGAAGAATCGAACGGGTGGATGGCAAACGTTGTCCGGTTACAGTGAGATTCCCTCATTCCGGTAAGGCGTTTAGTGCCGAACTATCGTCTCATTCGTATGCCAGAGGCGCCAAAGAAGCCCTCACCTTCGTAGTATTTGATCAAGTGGATGTGTGCAGAATCATGGAATTGGACGGAGAGCCATCCTTCGTCCAACTCGGTTCCGAGACGACACCAATGTTCGCCTGGAGTACCAGGAACGTGTTCGATATCCATAAACGATTGGTTGCCGAGACAGAATTCGAGCTCACGGCAGATGAGTATATTCCGGCGATCATGTTCCTACGTTACGCCTTTGGCAATCGATGTTGGCACAATCCAAGAATAGGAGCCGGGATAGTCATTGATGATCCGCTTCTGAAGGAAAAGTATGGCTTTATCAATTTCCGGGAGCTGCTTGAGTCCGCCAAAAGGAATCAATATCATGTCACTCTTGCCTTCATCCCGTGGAACTATTGGCGGACCCGACGTAAGGAACTCCAGCTTTTTCTGGAGCACTCGGATTGTTTTGCCATCTGTCCTCACGGGTGCGATCACACCAGCAATGAGTACGGATTGGCGGACTACGATCGCCTGCTCGGTAAGAACTTCGTGGTGCGAGAGCGGATGAAGCGACACGACCGGCGAACCGGCCTGAGAAGTGCAAGCCTGATGATATGTCCGCAGGAAAAGTACTCGGTGGAAGCGATGAAAGCATTCTCCGATAGCCGCCAGTTTTTAGGCTTGGTGTGCACGGCTTGCATGCCCCGAAACCTTTCAGCCCCCGAGCTTACTGGCGCGGATCTGCTCTGGCCGGCGCAGGATTCTTTTTTTGGCGTGCCGGTTTTAAAACGACACTACTGGAATGGAATGGCCATTTTTGCGATGTCTTTGTTCCTCGGTAAGCCCGCCATTTTGGTTGAGCATCATGAATTCTTTCGGGATGGCCCTCGGGGTGCCGAAGATTTCGTTCGGGGTTTAGCCGAGATGCGGCCTAATCTCAGGTGGGAGTCGCTTGAACAAACTTTCACGCATACCCATGCCCGCCGGCAAGCTGGCCGCGATATCACAGACGTACGCTTTTTTACGGATAGGTTTTCGCTGGAGCATGAATTGGAGGAGTCGACTCACTACCGGTTTTCGCGTCGTATTCCGGCCGCCAGCGTCCCAAAGCGAGTTTTAGTAGGCGAGAAGGAAGCATCCTTCCATCATGAGAATGGCTTCCTGACTTTTGAGACTCACTTGGATTCTTTTCAAAATGTCTCTGTCCAGGTAGAGATAGCTCCAGTCAGGTCTACCAAAACTTATTCCCCGGGCGTTAAGTACCGGGCCTCGGTTGCGGTTCGACGGGGCTTTTCGGAATTCAGAGATAATGTCATCGCTCGTAGCCAACTCGCTCTCAAAGCCAGCGGGATATTGCGCCGCTCATTGAAACGAACGATCGGTTAGAGAAACGTGCGACCTCATATTGTAATGTGGAAACGTTCGTTGCCATTTTATTGAAGTAATGTGTGGGATCTGCGGCCAACTTAACTTTGTCCGGCAGGAAAGCGTCGTTGCAGAGACTATTCGGCGGATGACTCGCACCATCGCACACCGCGGACCGGATGACGAAGGTTATTACTTCTCGGGCCCCCTTGGGTTGGGCTTCCGACGTCTCTCTATCATAGACCTGGCTGGCGGCCACCAACCGATGTCTGACCCCGAAGAAACGGTCTGGGTAACGCTTAACGGTGAGATCTATAACTATAGGGAGCTTCGCGAGAGGCTGCGGTCACGCGGCTATCAGTTTCGAACCGCGTCCGATACCGAGGTGATTATCCATGGTTACAAGGAGTGGGGGATCGACGTATTGAATCACCTCAATGGCATGTTCGGATTGGCGATCTGGGATGTGTGTAAAGAGCGGCTGATAATTGCGCGCGACGCAATGGGAATCAAGCTCATCTACTATCGGATCGCCGATGGATTTCTGACTTTCGGTTCCGAAGTTCGCGCAGTCATCGCGGCCGGCAACACCACCCCGGAAGTCGATCCGGTTGCGCTCAAGCTCTTTCTTCGTTTCCGTTACACGCCCTCGCCCTTAACAATTTTCAGCGGAATCCGGAAGCTGGCGCCCGGTTCCATGCTCATAATCGAACGGGGTAAGTGGAGGGAAAAGCGCTGGTATGACTATGCTCCGGTCCCTTTCGATAAGAAAAAGAGCGAAACGGAGGCGACAGAGGAATTGCTGGAGCTTTATCGCGCGGCCGTGAAACGGCACTTGCTAAGCGATGTGCCGGTAGGTGTTCTCTTAAGCGGCGGCCTGGACTCGGCCCTGCTCCTCGCGCTAATGAACGAACAAGGCGGCCCCTGGCCTGCTTATACCATTGGTTACGGAAGATCATTCAAGGATGACGAACTTGCTGATGCCGCGGAGACAGTTAGGTTTCTCGGTGCGCGCCACGTTCCAGTCCAGTTGGATCGGCGGGAATTTGAAACGGCGCTACCCCGCATCGTCGATTCGCTTGAAGAGCCGGTCGCCAGTTCATCGATCGTTCCCATGTACTTCATCTCGCAACGCGCTCGGCAGGACGTTAAGGTTGCCCTGATCGGCCAGGGACCAGACGAGCTTTTCGGTGGGTATAAGCGGCACCTCGGAGTGCACTATGGCAGTTGGTGGCGTGCGTTACCGGGAGCATTGCGCTCGTCTCTCGGCTCTGTCATGACCCGCCTGCCACGGAATGAAACTCTCAAGCGAGGAGCAAACTCTTTGGGAATCACCAATCGGTTGGTGCGTTACCAGCAGGTGTTTTCGATTGCGCCCGCGGACGAAATAAGCGCGCTCTTTCGAGATGGCGTGCTGCCTCAATGCGACTCCGACCTGGTTGGATACTGGCAGGAGTTCCTTCCTCAGATGGAACAGCTTGATGAGCTTGGCGGGTTTCAACTGTTGGAAATTCGCTCGTCGCTCCCAGACGAGCTGCTCATGTATGCGGACAAACTATCCATGGCGCACAGTCTGGAAGCGCGGGTCCCTTATCTCGACCGCACGGTGGTTGAGTATGCCCAGCGTCTGGACGCGAGTCTTAAGGTCCGGAACGGCAGCAGGAAATGGCTTCATCGACGGGTGTGCGAGAAGTTCCTCCCACCGCAGATTATGCGTCGCAAAAAACGCGGGTTTGCAGTGAATGTGGTGGATGAGTGGTTTGAGGCGAGCGCCACCGGAGCATTCCAGGATATCCTCGCGGATGATGATTCGCTCATGTTTGGACTCTTGAGGCCCGGGCGGGTGCGGAAGCTGCTGAAATCACACCAGTCGGGACAACAAAACAACCATAAACTTCTATTTAGCTTGGTGATGCTGGAACAATGGCTGCGTGGAACGCAGTCTGCTCAGCAGCAGCCGCTCACACTTACGGCCGAAGAACCATTGCAGCGCGATGCCAGGGAAGACCGTCTGACTAAGAATTTGTGATGTCGCTGCGGTAAACACTATGATGCTTCGAACGATCGGCGGACTCGTTTTGCTGTTGACGCAGCTGGTGAGCGATGGGTGACACAAGGGTGGTTAAGAGGGTGATATCGCCGAATCTAGCGACAGTAACAGCGGACCCGCTTTCGTTAGGCCAACCGGCGACGTCTACGCCTCTGCTCGCAGTAAAAGAAGGCACGTTACATCGCAGGGGCAGAGCCGTGCCCATTACCGAAATTCACGTCGGGCACAGAAAACTTACGGTGGAAGGTCGCTTTCTACGTATCGCTCGACTCAAAGATGAGTGGTACGACGATATTGGTGATCCTGCAACGCTCATCGCCGCACTTGCAGACTGCAACCCGAGACCGGATATCTTTACCTTTTGGCAGCGACTACCTGATGTTTCGCCGCTCTATTCATACCACAACGAACCGGAAGCGTTATCGGCGATACCCTTGCAAACGTACGAGCACTGGTGGAATAAGCAGATCAGGACGGACACTCGAAAAAAAATCAAGCGGCCGGAAAAGAGAGGGATCGAAATCAAGGTTGTTCCGCTCGACGACGCTTTCGTAAGCGGAGTGATGGAAATCTTCAACGAATCGCCGGTGAGACGGGGAAGGCGCTTTGCCCACTACCGCAAGAGCTTCGAGCAACTCAAGGAGATGCTATCCAGGGATCTTCCGATTAGCGAATTCATCGGCGCATATGACCAAGACAGGTTGGTCGGTTTTGTGAAGCTTGTTTATGCAGAGGGCCGATTCGCGAATCCGGGTCTAATCGTGTCGAAGCTCGAGTTTCGGCGGAAGTACGTCAATAACGCTTTGGTAGCAAAGGCAGTCGAACTGTGCACTCGCAAGTCAACTCCGTACCTGACTTACACGAATTGGCGGCGAGGGAGTCAGGCGGATTTCCTCATGAGGCACGGATTCGAGAAAATCTGCGTGCCGCGTTACTGGATTTCACTCACAAGAAAAGGCGGGATGGCCATCAACACCGGATTTCACCACAGCTTTCGCACCCGTATTCCCGAACCTATTCTGGGATTCTTTCTAGACTTGAGAAAATCTTTTTACGATAGGCGGTACGGGCCTCGGGGTTCTGGTACCGAATCAGAACTGGATTAAACGGTGGAGTCACGAAGCTATCTAGAGA
>Ga0157378_10003750_pt1 | contig 13468 bp, 14 predicted proteins | sample M65metaG_FD_115309 | JGI IMG/M metagenome (GOLD analysis project Ga0157378, IMG submission 115309) | Miscanthus rhizosphere microbial communities from Kellogg Biological Station, Michigan, USA - M6-5 metaG | ecosystem: Host-associated > Plants > Roots > Rhizosphere > Soil | place: USA: Michigan...
AGGGTTACTTCTTGTCCTTCTTCGGCTTCTTCGTCTCTTTCTTGCGGGCGTTGTTGCCTTTGGCCATGAGGTCCTCCTGAAGTTTTTTGTTGCAGCGGCATGGTAACGCAGCGGCGCGCGGATGATGAAAACAGCGGTGCTCCTTCTTGACGGCCGTACCCATTGAGCGGATGATTTCCTTCCACCCATTAAAAGAGAGAAGGAGCGTTCGCATGCCTACCCGCACGTGTATCACCACGCCCAATGCACCGCCGCCCATCGGACCGTATTGTCAGGGGAACATCGCCGGACCGTTTGTCTTCACCGCCGAGGAAGGGCCGGACAAGCCGGACGGCACGATGCCGAAGACCATCGAGGAGCAGACCGATCAGGTCATCAACAACATCGAGGCCATCCTCAAAGCCGGTTACTGCTCGCTCGATGACGTCACCAAGGTCACGGTCTACCTGACCAGTCTCTCCGACTTCAAAGCGATGAACGGCGTCTACGGGAAACGCTTCAAGCAGCCCTACCCCGTCCGCTCGATCATCCAGACCGCATTGCCAGCTCCCGGCGCGCTCGTGGCCATGGACGCCATCGCGCTGCGTCCGCAGGAGGTTCGGAAATGAGTCCCGCCGATCCCTGCCCGCCCTGCCCTCCGCCGCCGCCACCGTGTCCGAAGAATCCGGTCGACAACGGCTATCCGCACGTTCCCGTCGACACCATCCTCAAAGAGATCCGCGAACAGAACACCGGCCCGCGTCACGTGGTCATCCTCGGCGCGGGCATGGCCGGACTCGTTGCGGCCTACGAGCTGCTGAAGCTCAAGAACACCGTCGAGATCATCGAAGCCAGCGGCGGACACGGAGGCCGCGTCCACACGCATCACTTCAAGGATGGCGCGTACGCCGAGCTCGGAGCGATGCGCGTCCCGATCACGCATGACTACACCCATCACTACATCTCCGAAATGGGACTGCGGAACAAACTAATCACCTTCATCAACAATGTGCAGAACGGCTTCTGGGACATGCACGGCGTAGTGACGCGCCAGACGGCCGCGGGCGTTCAGAAGATCTACGACAAGTATCGGATCTCCGACTACTTCCGCAAGAACATGCCCAGCGGCGGCGCCATCTTCGGCTTCCTCATGGACAACCTCATCGATGGGCTCACCGAGGAGGAGAAACAGATGATGTTCGACGGCGTGGCCGGCACAGGGCTGCTCGAATACCTGAGCGGCGTGAGCCTCCGCCAGTTCATCGTCCAGAACGTCGGCGAGGAAGTGCTCGACGTCATCGGCGTCTTCACCAGCCTCGATGTCTGGTGGGACAAGGCGGTGACGATGTACCTGCGCGATGAGATGGTCGGCACCGGCAGCTGCCTGCAGACGCTCGAAGGCGGCATGAGCCAGCTGCCGGACGCGCTCTACGAGAAGGTGAAGAAGCACATCACCTTCAATCGCGAAGTCAGCAGGATCAAGCTGCTCGAGAAGGGCGTGGAGGTGACCACGAGGACGCCCGATCAGGAGGGGACGTCGACCACCAAGAAGTACGACTACGTGCTCTGCACCATCCCCTTCTCGGTGATGCGGCGCATGGAGCTGGAGAATCTCAGCTACCCGAAGATGTCGGCCATCCGCGGGATGACCTACGCCAACGCCACGAAGGTGGCCCTCGATTGCAGGGAGCGCTTCTGGCAGGAAGGGAAGCATCCGATCCTCGGCGGGTCGTCGACCTCGGATCACATCCAGCGGCAGACGTATTACCCGATGGATCATCTGCCGGTGACGAAGCCGCTGCTGCGCCAGTCGTTCCGGCCGACGGTGGAAGGGTTCCGCTACCGCCGCCCGAGCATCCACAGCACCACGCCACAGCCCGCGCCGCCCGCGGCGCTGATGAAACGCTCCGAGCCAATGCCCGGCGCGCTGCTTGGCGCCTATTGCTGGGATCAGGATGCCCGTCGCCTCGGCGCACTCTCGAACAACGAACGGGCGGAGGTGGTGATCGAGAACGTCAGCCGTTTCCATCCCCAGCTGCGCAAGTACGTCGTCGATCAGGCCTCGGTGGATTGGGAGGAGTACCGCTGGACGGCGGGCGCATTCGTGATGCTGAAGCCGGGCGAGTTGGAACGCTTTTATCCGGCGGCCATCCGTCCCGAGGGGCGGCTCTTCTTCGCCGGAGAGCACTGCTCGACCGACCAGGGATGGATCCAGGGAGCGCTGATCGCTAGCCTTCGGGCGGTGTTGCAAATCGTCAGCACCAAGTGAGGTGAACGCACGCTAAATCGCTTCTATGGTTGAGTTTAACCGGCATCGATCTCGCACTATCGGATGCCGGAGGTTTTCTCATGGTGAACAAAAAGATCCAGGCGACACTGCTGAGCTTCGCGCTCCTTTTGCCTGCCGGAGGCGCGTTCGCGCAGACGCATCATCACTATCGTCACTACCAGCGTCATCACTACAGCCAGACCCGCGGCGCCGTGATCGGTGCGGTGGCCGGCGCGGCCATCGATCACCATCAGCCAATCAAGGGCGCGATCATCGGCGGCCTGCTGGGTGAGGGCGTGCAGTCGATCCGCAACCACAACGCGAAGAAGCACTATTACCGCCGGCATTAACTGAAGGTATGGTGGGGCGTGATGAAACGCCTCACCATCCTCCTGCTCCTTTCGCTCGCCGCGATCGCGCAAGCCGCAACGAACCAGCGCGCGGTCGTCACCGAATTCGCCGATTTTCTGGCGATCCCCAACCTGGCCTCGGATGCGCCCAACATCGCCCGCAACGCTGCCGCGATTCAGGCGATGTTCGCGAAGCGCGGCGCATCGACGCGACTGCTGACGCTCGACGGCGCGCCGCCGATCGTCGTCGTCGACATCCCCGCCCCCGGCGCCACGCGCACAATCGCCTTCTACGCGCACTACGACGGCCAGCCGGTCGATCCGAAGCAATGGCAAACGCCGCCGTGGACGCCGGTGATGCGCGACGCCGCCGGCAACGACGTCGACTGGCGCAATGCCGCGACTCTGAATCCCGAATGGCGTCTCTACGCGCGGTCCGCCGGCGATGACAAGGCTCCCATCATCGCCATGGCCGCCGCGCTCGACGCTATGCGCGACTCCGGCCGGAAACCGACTGTGAATCTCCGCTTCGTGTTCGAAGGCGAGGAAGAAGCGGGCTCGCCGCATCTCGCAGCATATTTAGAAAAATATCCCGACGTCCTCCGTCCCGATGCCTGGATCCTCTGCGACGGACCCGTTCATCAAAGCCGCCGCATGCAGCTCGTCTTCGGCGCGCGCGGCGTGGTCGATCTCGAGATCACCGTCTACGGCCCGGTGAAAGGCCTGCACGACGGCCACTACGGCAACTGGGTCCCCAATCCGATCATCCGACTCACTCACCTGATTGATTCGATGCGCGACGAGACGGGCCGCATTCTCATTGCTCACTTCTACGATGATGTGAAGCCATCCTCCGCCGTGGAGCAGGATGCGATCGCGAAGATGCCGCCGGTCGAAGCGGATCTGAAACGCGAATTCGGAATCGCCGCCACCGAAAGCGACAATCTCAACGAGTCGCTCATGCGCCCCGCGCTGAATGCGCGCGGCATCCAGTCCGGCCACATCGGCGCGCAAGCGTCGAACACACTCCAGACCGAGGCCACGGCATCGCTCGACTTCCGCCTCGTGCCGGCCGAGACGCCGGAGTCGATCAGGAAACTCGTCGAACAGCACATCGAGTCGCAGGGCTACACGATCGTGCGATCGACCCCCGACACCGCCACCCGCCTCGCCCACCCGAAAATCGCCAAACTGACCTGGGGCGCCGGCTACCCGCCCGCCCGCACCCCGCTCGATCTCCCGCTATCCCAACAGATCGCCGCCATCATGACCACCGCCGGACACGCCCCCGTCCGCGTCCCCACCCTCGGCGGCAGCATCCCGATGTACCTCTTCCAGCAACCCGCCAACACGCCAGTGCTGATCCTGCCAATCGCCAATCACGACGACAACCAGCACGCGGCGAACGAGAACATCCGGCTGCAGAATCTGTGGGATGGGATTGAGGTGTATGTAGGGCTGTTTGAGGGGTTGAGGTGATATCAGGATTATTAAAGACCTATTCTCTCGCTCGTTGCGGGCCCGTGGATCGGCTTCGCGCGCGTAGAATGGGTCATGGCAAATTTAAATGACGTGACGGACTCAGAAGTCCGAGAAGTCAGCTGTTTTGTTATTGGCCCAATTGGCGACAAAGATGCTGACCCTGGAAGCCCCGGCCGAAGAAGCTACGAAGAAGCTATACAAGTGTTTGAAGAGGTTATCGAACCTGCCTGCCTAGGCTATGGGATTCGCCCCATCCGAGCTGACCACATCGCAAGAACCGGCGAGATCCCTGAACAAATCTTCCGATATTTGAGAGACGCTCACCTCGTTATTGCTGACTTGACTGGTGCGAACCCGAATGTGATGTATGAGTTGGGAGTGAGGCATACGTCGGGCAAGCTAACGATCCAAATAGGCGAACGCGAACGATTGCCCTTCGATGTTTCAACGATCCGCACAATCAAGTTCCGTCGCTCGGAAGGAGGCCTTGTTGATGGCCGTCGCAAGCTCAGTTCCGCAATCGGCGCTGGTCTAGATAAGGGCGGCGACCCTGTAACGGCGGCCCGGGTATGGTTCGAAAATGAGGAGCCTATCGACGACGGGCCCGGCGACGAGGAGGAACTCGGCTTTCTCGAAAAACTAACCGAAATGAATGAAGGGCTCGACAGCGCGAACCTCAATTTGACCGCAATTCCCGAAGTTATGAATCAAATTACAGAAGTTGTTGGAGATGCCACGACGCAATTAAACAAAGCTAACGCTTCTGGCGCGCCGCCGAGTGCGCGCGTATTTATCACGGACGTGCTCGCGCAGGCTCTTGCTGAACCCGCTAGCAGACTTGAGGTGTTGGCCGGCAACTACCGACAGAGCGTCGAGCGTATGGACGCAGGAATCACGTATGCTTTGAGTGAGATCTCGACAGCAGCAGCTCCCTCCGCGGATCTGGTCGAGTTCCGGGATCGTGTCGCACAAATGCTTGCGGCAGCCGACAGTACGTTCCCAAACATCACTACGTTTAGGGATGCCACGATCCAAAGTGGTGAAGCGACTCGGGCACTTCGCCGCGTAAGCCGTAGAATCGCAGCTGCGCTTCAACAGATTCTGAATACAAAAACAGTTTTCGAAGGCTGGAAGCGATACCTATAGGGAACAACTACCCCCGGCTGTGCTACTCAACGTGTCCAGCTATTGGCAACGGAGCCATGCCCCCGCTTCTGCGCTTGCTCATTAGTCATACCCCTGTCATACTCCCCCCATGAAAGCCGCAGTCTCCATCCCCGATCCAGTCTTCAAAGCCGCCGACAAACTCGCCAAACGCATGGGGGTATCGCGAAGCCGCCTCTACAGCGTTGCGCTCCAGCGCCTGGTGCAGGATCACGATGACGAGGCCATCACCGCGAAGCTGAACGAGGTCTATTCGACGGAGTCATCCGCGCTTGATCCTGTCTTCCAGAGCATCCAGAGCCGTTCCGTGAGGCGGACGAGTGGAAATAGCAAGAGGTGACATCTGGTGGGCTGACCTGCCGGATCCCGTCGCCTCCGACCCGGGCGGAACGAGGCCGGTGTTGATCGTTCAGGCAAATTCATTCAATCGCAGCCGCATCTCGACGGTCCTCGCCGTCGTCATCACGACGAATGAACGGCTGGCCGATCTGTCCGGCAATGTTCGCCTCTCCACGCGCGAGGCTGGTCTGAGGCAGCCATCGGTCGTCAACATTTCCCAGATCATCACCGCCGATCGCACCTTTCTGCGCGAACGAATCGGCCGTGTTCGATCAGAAACGATGGCCAGGGTTGAGTCAGGTCTGCGGCTTGTGCTTGGCCTCTCGTAACACGCAAGTCCTCGCGCTCAAAACATCGTGTTCCCATTCGCCGACTCCTCCGGCACCCTCTGCAGCACATCCCAATGCTCGACAACCTTCCCATCGTCATCGAGCCGGAAGATGTCGATGCCGGCCCAGTCGCTATCGCCCGGCCACGTCTGCCGGCAGTGCAGGACGACGTAGTTGCCCTCGGCGATGACGCTTGTTGCGCTCGAGATCGGAAGACATCGCGGAAGTCTATCGTTTGGGGTCGACCCTGACCCTGCGTTGATCGACTTTCGATCTCAATCGATCAAATCTTGATCTCTGCAGATCGATATTCGATTTCGCGAGATCAGATTTTGATCTCCGCAGATCGACCTTCGATATCGCGAGATCAAATCCTGATCTTTGTAGATCGACTTCCGATATCGCGAGATCAAATTTTGATCTCCACAGATCGATCTTCGATATCGCGGGATCAAATCTCGATCTTTGTAGATCGACTTTCGATATCGCGAGATCAAATCTCGATCTCCGCGTATCGATTCACAACCTCCATCACAGATCCGGCCGATTCCACGTTGCACTCGCGGCCAAACGAGCCGATGATGGGCGCTGTGAAACGTTTCCTGTTCCTGGCACTGGCTTTGACGAGCTCGGCCGTTCAGGCAGCGACCAGCTTCGATGTGGTTCTGCCGGCCATGGCCACGCGCGACGTGCCGTTCACCTTCACCGTCACCGCGCGCGATGGCAGTGGCGTGGACGCCGCCTACCTCGGCACCGTGCATTTCACCAGCAGCGATCCGGGAGCAACGCTTCCGGCCAATTACACGTTCACGCCGGGAGATGCCGGGACGCATCAGTTTTCGGCAACGATGCCGCATCCCGACCCGCCGTTCCAGCAGAGCGTCACTCGTACGATCACCGCTACCGATGCCTCGAACGGATCGATCCACGGCACGGGGTCGACCGCGGTTTGGTGGGACAGCGACACGGTGCGACACTTTCACATCGTCGACCCCGGCACGGTTCACAAGGGCGCGGCATTCCAGACCGAGGTGTGGGCGCTGAACGCCAGCTTTGAGCTGGTGACGGGATTCACCGGCACCGTTCACTTCAATGGGACAAACGGCCTGGCGGTGCCGGCGAACTACACCTTCACGCCCGGAGATCAGGGCAAGCACCTGTTTACGTTCACGCCGAACAACGGCGGTGACGCCTTTCTCAGTGTCACGCAAGTCGGCGCGGACTCCTGGGTTGCCGGGTCGCGCGAGCTCTCCACCGTCTGTCCGCAGCTCACGGCCACCGCGAGGAACGGCGGTCCGGTTTGTCCCGACGAGCACACCTCATCGCTTCATGCCACGAGCAGCCAGAGCGGCGTCACCTATCGGTGGACGCGCGTCGGATCGGTCGCCTGGTGGCTGGACGGACCCGATCAAACGAATGTCGGAGCGGGCACTTACAACCTCGTGGTTCAGGGCTCCGGCGGTTGCACCACCACGGCGCAAACCATCATCAGCACACAACCGACGGTCGATCCCATCATCTCGGCGCCCGCCACGTCTTGCGGAAACGTCCACGCGCAACTCACGAACCCGTCGCCGTTCGCGAATATCGAATGGCTGGTCGTCAACGGGACCATCGTGAGCGGCCAGGGAACTGCGGACGTGGAGGTGAGTCCTTCCAGCGAGGCCGCATCGGGTGGCTTGTGGATTCGCCTCACCGCATCGATGGCCTCCTCGGGATGCCACGTAGAAAGCTCCAGCCTGCGTGTCGACCCGTCAACAGCAAATACCGCAGCCGCGGAGATCTCCACCGCGGCCACGACCTGCCCGGCAGCGTCCGAGGTGGCGTCGGTGATGAACGAACCGGGAGCGACGTACAACTGGTCGGTGGCGGGCGGTGCCATCGTCGCCGGTCAGGGGACGAACATGATCCGCTACCTGACCAGCGGCGCCGACGTGACCCTCTCGGTCGTGGTGACCAACGGTCCCTGTTCGAAGAGCGGCAGGAAGGTCGTTCCGTACGATTCGCCATCGGCCTTCGTCGACAGCCAGGCCAGTGTTTGCGCCGGCGGCGACGCGACCATCTCCGTCGCCCTCACCGGCAACCCGCCCTTCCGCATCGTCTGGTCGGACGGGACTGTGCAGGACGACATCGTGACCACCACCGCCACGCGCACCGTTTCCCCGCAGCGCACCACCACCTACTCCATCGCCAGCATCTCCGACGCCCGTTGCAGCGGCACCGGACAGGGATCGGCGACGGTGTCCGTGCAGGCCGCGCCGAGAATCACCGTCCAGCCCGCAAGCATGTCTGTCGTTGGCGGAGGCAGCGCGACCCTCGAGGTCGGCGCCAGCGGCGACGACATTCGATTCACCTGGTATCGCGGCGTCGCGCCCGACCGATCGCAGCCGGTGGCCTCCGGTACGTCCTCGCGCTTCACCACTCCGCCATTGACCAGTACGACTTCGTATTGGGTCGAAGCCTGGAGCTCCTGCAGTGCCGTCCAGTCGGCGACCGCGGTCGTGGTCGTGGGCGGCCGTCAACGGTCTGCGCGCCACTGACCGATGTCCAAAGCGCGCCTGGAGACCTTCACCGACGGCGTGATCGCCATCCTGATCACGATCATGGTGCTGGAGTTGCGCGTGCCGCATGGCACCGACCTCAGCGCGATGCGGCCGCTGATCCCGACGCTGCTCACCTACACCATGAGCTTCATCTTTCTCGGCATCTACTGGAACAACCATCACCACATGTTTCACGCCGTCGATCACGTCAACGGGCGAATTCTGTGGGCGAACATGCACCTGCTGTTCTGGCTGTCGCTGGTGCCGTTCGTCACCGGGTGGATGGGCGAGAACAGCTTCGCATCGCTTCCGACGGCGATCTACGGCTGCGTGCTGCTACTCTCGGCGATCGCGTACACGATCCTGGTGCATTCGATCATCGCCCATCAGGGTCCGCACTCGAAGCTGCGCCTGGCCATCGGCAACGACGTCAAAGGAAAGCTCTCCGCGGCGCTCTACGTCATCGCCATTCCCGCGGCGTTCCTCGAACGATGGATCGCCTTCGCCATCTACGTGACCGTGTCGTTGATGTGGCTGGCGCCCGATCGGCGGATCGAGAAGAAGGTCGAATCAGGAGCCCTTCCGAACCACGAGGGTCACCGGGCGGAGTGAGCCCATGGTCAGGATGGTCAATAGGATGGACGCGCTGACCGATCCGACCGACTTCGACGTGCAGCCGTTGGCGGCGAAGCTGGCGGCGTACTCGCGGCCGTGACGGATGTCGTCGATGACGGCCTCCCCTCCCGGCTTGAGCACGCGCGCGATCTCGGCGATGGCCTGACGGCGTCCGGCGGCTTCGTAGATGTTGTGGATGGCCGCACAGGAGACGATGACGTCGAAGGTGGCGTCGGGGAACGGGATCTTGCGCATGTCGGCGGTCTGCACGTCGACGCGATCGGCCACGCCTTCGCGCGTCGCATTCTCCATCGTCGATTCCGGGCGATTGCCGGAGAGATCCTCGGCCTGCCAGAGATCGATCCCCGAGGCCGTGCCGGTAGTGAGCCGCTTGGCGGCGCCGATCAGCATCAGACCACGGCCGCAGCCGACGTCGAGCACCCGCTCGTTGCCGCTCCATTGCACGGCGTCGAGCAGCTTCTCGCGATCGCGGATCTTGCCGATCCTGCTGTCGTACAACATCCAGATCGCCATCACCAGGCAGGTCGCGGCGGGCCAGATGGCGATGTGGCCGAGCGGAAGATGGACGCCGCCCGCGGAGAGATCGCCCGACCACCAGCCCAGCCGCATCGTCAGCCACAGCAGAAAACCGAGCACAGCCACGATCAGGAGATTGCGGATGACGCCGGGCGCGTCGACGCCGTAATCCGGACGCTTAACTGTGTCCGATGTGTTCATGGTCAGACTGTAACTGATGTGGTAGAAACTCCGCCCTTAGGAGCTTGGAAAATGAAAACTATTGCAGCGTTTGCCGTCATGCTTTTGCTGTCCATCGCCTCGTTCGCCGCCGATGTGCCCGCCCCTCCCGCAGAGGGAACCGCGGCGCCGAAATTCACCCTCCCCAGCCAGGATTCGCCGAGCGTTTCGCTCGATCAGTTCAAGGGCAAGTGGGTTGTCCTCTACTTCTACCCGAAAGACTTCACCAGCGGCTGCACTCTCGAAGCGCATAACTTCCAGCGCGATCTGGCCAAGTATGAAGCGAAGAACGCCGCCATCGTCGGCGTCAGCGTCGACACGGTCGATTCGCACAAGGGCTTCTGCACCAAGGAAGGGCTGAACTTCAAGGTCCTGGCCGACACGAATCACACCGTCTCCAGCTCGTACGGCTCGGTGATGGACTATCAGGGAACGACCTACTCCGCGCGCAACACGTTCCTGATCGATCCCAACGGCGTCATCCGCAAGGTCTACCTGAAAGTGAAGCCGGCCACGCACAGCGACGACGTGCTGGCCGACCTGGAGACTCTGCAAGCGAAGAAATAGCTGGTAAGGTGCGGTCGGAGGCTTTCATGTCAAAGATCAATGGAGACAAGGCGCGCACCGCCATCGAGCAGCGCCGCCGCACCGCCCAGCGCGCCAAGGATCGTGCCCGCCGCGAGGAAATCGCCCAGGCAGCGGCAGCACATCCGGCCGCGAAAAAGAAAAACGCGAAGTAGCGAGAACGTAGGTCGATGACCTGCCTTCTCATCGTCGATGATGACCCCGACATAGGGCTCGGTCTGGCCGTCGCGCTCGAGCGCGACGGCCGCCGCATCATCGTCTGCCGCGATCTCGAATCGGCGCAGATCATCCTCAGCGTCGAGCCGGTCACCGACGTCGTCACCGACGTCAAACTCTCCGGCCCGTTCCGGTTCGAAGGGCTCGAGTTCATCACCGAGGTCCAGCGCGTGGCGCCGGCCGTGCGCGTGATCGTGATGTCGGGCCACATCACCGAGGAGATGGAAGCGGAGGCTCAGCGCCGCGGCGCCGACGCGGTGCTTTCGAAGCCGTTCCCGGCCGATGTGCTCGAACCGCTGCTGACTGTTCCATCCGAGGCCACGCCGCCGTCGATGACGATCGTACCGACGCTGAAGGAGATCCTCGCCGGTCATGAGCTGCGTCCGCGCTTTCAGCCGATCGTGTCGCTCGCCGATGGCGCGTTGCACGGCGTGGAGTCGCTGGCGCGCTACCGCGGCGGTGGCCCGTTCGCCCGGCCCGATCTTCTCTTCGACTATGCCGCGCGCCGGCACGAGGTGGCCCGCCTGGAAGCGGCCTGCATCGAGGCCACGATGCACGAGGCGAAGGTGTTTCCCGAGTCGCTGACGCTGTTCATGAATGTCCATCCCGCGGCGCTCGATGACATGGGGGTCGTCCTGGCGCTGGAGTCTTCGTCTCGGAAGTCGGGGATCGACCTCAGCCGTGTGGTTCTCGAGATCACCGAACAGCAGGAGATCCGCCAGCACCCCACCCTCTTCGAGTCGATCGATCGCCTCCGCAGCCTCGGCGCGCGCTTCGCGTTCGATGACGTCGGCGTGGCGTACTCGCATCTGCCGCTGATCGAGCGCATTCGTCCGACGTATCTGAAGATCAGCCAGCTCTTCGGAACATTGTTCGAAGCCGACCCAACGCGGACGAAGATCGTTCGCAATCTCGTGGCGTTGGCCGATGAGTTTTCGTGCGCGATCATCATCGAAGGGGTCGAGAATCAATCGACTGCGTATGCGGCGAGGGAGATGGGGATCGAGTTCGGGCAGGGGTATCTGTTCGGGAAACCGGAGGATGCGGGGTAGTGCCGCCGAGCCGGCGGCGGTACAGCCGGCGGGCCGCCGGCGCTACGCTTCCTTTCGAATCATCGCGTAGATAGTCGGGGTCACGACCAGCGACAGCATCAACGCGAACAGCAGTCCTCCGATGACGCAGATGGCCAGCGGCTGGAGGAGTTCGGAGCCGGAGCCGAGGGCCAGGGCCAGCGGGAGCATGCCGAGCATGGCGGCGAGGGAGGTCATCAGGACGGGGCGGAAGCGGCGGCGGCCGGAGCGGCGGAGGGCGGTGGTGAGGTCTTCGCCGGAGCGGAGGTGGTCTTCGACGGTATCGAGCATGAGGATGCCGTTTTTGGAGACGATGCCGACGACCATGATCAGGCCCATCATCGAGACGACGTTGAGGGTGGTGTGCGTGAGGAGCAGCGCCATGAGGCTGCCGGAGAGGGCCAGCACGGCGCCGGCGACGATGGCGGCGGGATGGGCAAACGATCGGAACTCGACCACCAGCACGAGGAAGACCAGAGCGATCGCCAGTCCGAGGGCAACCAGGAGCTCGCGGAACGAGGCCTGCTGCTCCTGAAAGAGGCCGCCGTATTCGATGGTCGTTCCGGCGGGGAGATGCAGCTGGGTGGCCAGCCGCGACTGGATGTCCTTGATCGCCGAGCCGAGGTCGCGCCCTTCGAGACGGGCGGTGACGGAGACGGACTGCCGCAATCCTTCGCGATGAATCTCGGTCTGGCCGGCGTCATAGTTGATCGTGGCGATCTGGTCGATGCGGACGTAAGTGTTCGACGAAGGCGCGCGGATCGGCAACGCGCGCAGGTCGTCGAGCTGCGGACGCGGACCGCCGAGAAGCACCCGGACGCCGGTGGCGCGTCCGTGCTCGATCACGTTCGAGACCACTTCGCCGCCGAGGGCGGTGGTCATCGCTTCATTCACATCGGCAGCGGTGACGCCGTACAGCGCGGCGCGTTGCGGATCGATCTGGAAAATGACCGCGGGGCCGCTGACGACGATGCCGTTGAAAACATCGACGACGCCATCCACCTTGCCGATCGCCGTCGCGATTTCCTCGGCGGCACGGCGAAGCGCGGCGGCGTCTTCGCTGAAGATGCGGATCTCGATCGGCTCAGGGGAGCTGACCAAGTCGCCGATCAGATCGGAAAGGATGCCGAGGAACTCGACGCGCAGTGCCGGCTCGGTGGTCTCGATCTTGTGCCGCAGTTCTTTGGTCACGTCTTCCGTGGAGGCGTTGTCCTTGAGCTTGACGGCGAAGTCTCCGGTGTTCGGCTCGGTCACGCCAGCCAGTCCGAGCTGCAGTCCGGTTCTTCGCGAGTAGCCGTCGACTTCGGGTGTCTCCTTCAGCATCGCTTCGACGTGGCGCAGCATCCGATCGGTCTCATCGAGCGAGGCGCCGGGCGGCGCGACGTAGTCGAGGATGAAGCCGTGCTCCTCGAACTCCGGCAGAAACTCCGAGCCGAGTCCTTTGTAGATGACGAAGGTGAGCACGGCCACTACGCTGATGACGATGAGCACCAGCCCGCGCCGCGCCAGCGCGTGGGCGAGCAGCCATTCGTAGGCGTTGATGAGACGCGTGAGGATTGCGGTTTCGTGGTCTCGCGGTTCCGCGGTCTCGAGGTCTTGTGGCCGCACGCGAATGAATCGCTCCGCCAGCACTGGCGTGAACGTCAGCGCCAGGAAGAGCGACGTCAGCAGCGCCACGCTCATCGTCAGCGCCAGCGATCGGAAGAAGACGCCGGTGATGCTGGTGAGCAGCGCCAGCGGCAGGAAGACTACGACCGGCGTGATGGTCGAG
>Ga0157378_10003751_pt1 | contig 13465 bp, 10 predicted proteins | sample M65metaG_FD_115309 | JGI IMG/M metagenome (GOLD analysis project Ga0157378, IMG submission 115309) | Miscanthus rhizosphere microbial communities from Kellogg Biological Station, Michigan, USA - M6-5 metaG | ecosystem: Host-associated > Plants > Roots > Rhizosphere > Soil | place: USA: Michigan...
CAGACCGGCCTGCGGGCATGGGTCGAGGCGCAGACCGGCCATCCGCTCGGCTATGTCGAACAGCTCTATACCTTTGCCGACAGCGGACGCACCGGCGTTGCCAAGGCGCCGCACACGATCTCGATCAGTTATCTCGGCCTGACCCGCGAGGACCAGGTCGGCGCGGGCTTTGAAGCCCATTGGTCCGGCTGGTACGATTATTTTCCGTGGGAAGATCACCGGACCGGCGCCCCTGCCTTGATCGCCAAACTGCTGACGCCGCGACTGCGCGCCTGGGCGAAGTCCGCGCCATCTGCTCCGTTGCAGCGCGAACGCTGGCAGCGCGCCGCCATCACTTTCGGCCTCGACGACCGCGAATGGAACGAAGAGCTGGTGCTGCAGCGCTACGAACTGCTGTACGAGGCCGCGCTGATCCCGGAAGCCTTGCGCGACGGCCGCAGTGCGGCCACCGTCGTCCCCGGCCGCGCCATGATCGGCGATCATCGCCGCATTCTCGCCACCGGAATCGCGCGGCTGCGCGCCAAGATCAAATACCGCCCCGTGGTGTTCGAACTGATGCCGGCGGAATTCACCCTGCTGCAATTGCAACGCAGTGTTGAAGCACTCGCAGGCCGGCTGGTGCACAAGCAGAATTTCCGTCGCCTGATCGAGCAGCAGCAACTCGTTGAGGAAACTGGCGCAATCGCCACCGACACCGTCGGCCGACCGGCCAAGCTGTTCCGGTTCCGCCATGCCGTGCTGGCCGAACGGGCCGTCGCCGGCACGAAACTTCCGCTTTCGCGCACTTGACTTCGATTATGCTCAGGATAAGTATAAGCCATGATATGCTCATGGAGAGTATAAATGGCCGACCTGCAGACGCTCGCCCGCCCCCGCACCGAACAGATCTATGAACGTGTCAAGCGGGTGATCTCGCCGCCCGAATGGGCCACGTTCGCCTCCGATGTCGATGCCATCCTCGACCTGAAACGAAAGCACAACGCCGTCATCCTGGCGCACAATTACCAGACGCCGGAGATCTTCCACGGCGTCGCCGATATCGTCGGCGACAGCCTGCTGCTGGCGCGCGAGGCCACCAAGGTCGACGCCGACGTCATCGTGCTGGCCGGCGTGCACTTCATGGCCGAAACGGCCAAGCTGCTGAACCCGAAAAAGACCGTGCTGGTTCCGGACCTTGCCGCCGGTTGTTCACTCGCGGATTCAATTACAGCAGAGGACGTGCGGCTGATGCGCCAGCGTTACCCCGGCGTGCCCGTCGTCACCTATGTCAACACCTCGGCCGCGGTGAAGGCCGAGTCCGACATCTGCTGCACTTCGGGCAACGCTCTCAAGGTGGTGGAGTCGCTCGGCGCCGAGCGCGTCATCATGCTGCCGGACGAGTATCTGGCGCAGAACATCGCCGCCCAAACCAGCGTGAAGATCATCGCATGGCAGGGCCACTGCGAGGTCCACGAGCTGTTCACGCCTGACGACGTCAGGCAACTGCGCGAGAATCATCCCGGCGTCACCATTCTGGCCCATCCGGAATGTCCGCCCGAAGTCGTCGCAGAGGCCGATTTCGCCGGCTCGACGGCGGCGATGTCCGACTTCGTCAGTCAACAGCGGCCACCCCGTGTCGTGCTGCTGACAGAATGCTCGATGAGCGACAACGTCGCCGTCGCGCATCCCGATGTCGAATTCATCCGGCCCTGCAATCTGTGCCCGCACATGAAGCGAATCACGCTGAAGAACATCCGCCAGGCGCTGGAAGCCGGCCAGCATGAGATCACGATTGATCCCGCCATCGAAGCGCCCGCGCGGCGCGCCGTCGAGAGGATGCTGGCGCTATGAGCACGAACGTTTCAGCCCTCGGCAACCGGCCCGTGATCATTGGCGGCGGCGCCGCCGGATTGATGACGGCGCTGCAACTCGCGCCGGAACCGGTGCTGCTGATCTCCAAAGCCCCGCTCGGCGCGGAAGCCTCCAGCCTCTGGGCGCAAGGCGGCCTCGCCGCGGCGATGGGCGACGATGACGCCCCTGCGCTTCACCTGGCCGACACAATCGCCGCCGGCGCGGGTCTTTGCGAAGAAGCCAGCGCACGCCGCATTGTCGGCGCAGCGCCAGCCGCGGTCGAACATCTCGCACGGCTCGGCGTCGGCTTCGATCGCAAGCCGGACGGCGGTTGGCGGCTCGGCCTCGAGGCGGCACACGGCCGTCATCGGATTGTGCACGCCACCGGCGACGGCACCGGTCGCGAGATCATGCGCGCGCTGATATCGGCCGTCCGCCGTTGCCCCTCGATCACCCTGCTGGAAGGCGTCGAGGCGCAGCGCCTGATCGTCGAGGACAACGCGATCAAGGGCGTGCGCGCCGCCAACGCGGATGGCCCGTTGGTCATCGACACCGGCCGCGTCGTGCTCGCAACCGGCGGCATCGGCGGGCTGTTTCTCGACAGCACCAATCCCGCCGGATGTTTTGGCCAGGGTCTGGCGCTGGCGGCACGCGCGGGTGCAACACTTTCCGATCTCGAATTCGTCCAGTTTCATCCGACCGCGTTCGACGGGCCGTCGCGGCCGATGCCGCTGGTGACCGAAGCCGTGCGCGGCGATGGCGCGACCTTGATCGACGAAACCGGCGTGCGCTTCATGGCCGACCAGCCCGGCGCCGAGCTGGCGCCGCGCGATATCGTCGCCCGCGCCGTCTGGCACCGCCGCGCGCAAGGACATCGCGTGTTCCTCGATGCGCGGACAAATCCAGGAGCGGATTTCGCCAAGCGCTATCCGGTCATTTCGGCCTTCTGCAAGATGGCCGGGGTGGATCCCCTGACCGATCCAATTCCGGTCAGGCCCGCGGTGCACTACCACATGGGTGGCGTTGCCGTGGACGCAAGCGGCCGCAGCTCGGTCGATGGTCTCTGGGCTTGCGGCGAAGTCAGCCGTACTGGTCTGCACGGCGCCAACCGGCTGGCGAGCAACTCCTTGATGGAAGCGATCGTCTGCGCGGCGTGGGTTGCGGAAGACGTCAGAGGCGCCGGTCGAGGACCGCTGAAAACGCGTGTGACCGACATGGCGACATGTGCTTCCGACCCATCGGCGGTGCGGTCGATCCTGTCGCAAGGCCTCGGCATGCTGCGCGAGCGGCACGGTATCGAACGCGCCATTCGCGGCCTCGCGCCACTGGCCAACGGCACCGGTGCTGCCTCCGATCCCGCCTTGGTCGGGTTGATGATGGCGGTGGCAGCGCTGCGGCGCGAGGAAAGCCGTGGCGGCCACTACCGTACTGACTTCCCGGACGCCCTCCCCGCGGCAGTGCAGTCATCCCTCACACTGGCGGAAGCTCTCAACGCCGCCCGCGAAATCGTCGAAACCACATCTCTATCCGTCGGGAGTGCCCAGTCATGACGCTTACGCCTCTTCTGCCCCTCATGTACGAACCGCTGGTTCGCACCGCGCTGCTGGAAGATCTCGGTCGCGCCGGCGACATTACGGCCGACGCGATCGTGCCTGCCGACAAGCAGGCCTCGCTGGTGCTGCGCGCGCGGCAGCCCGGCGTCGTGGCCGGGCTCGATATCGCCCGCACCGCGTTTCAACTGGTTTCGCCGGATATCCGCGTCAACGCCAAACGGCCGGACGGCAGCGTCGTCGCGCCCGGCGACGTCATCGCTGAAATCGAAGGCCCGGCTCGCGGGCTGCTCACCGGCGAGCGGACCGCGCTGAATTTTCTCTGCCATCTGAGCGGCGTCGCCACCGCAACGGCATCACTGGTATCGGCAGCACAAGGCACCAAAGCGCGCATCATCTGCACCCGCAAGACCACGCCGGGGCTGCGCGCGCTGGAGAAATACGCGGTGCGCGCCGGCGGCGGTGTCAATCACCGCTTCGGCCTCGATGACGCCGTGCTGATCAAGGACAATCATATCGCGCTGGCCGGCGACATCCGCACCGCGATCGAGCGCGCCAAAGCGAACACTGGCCACCTCGTCAAGATCGAGGTCGAGGTCGACACGCTGGCGCAGCTCGAGCAGGCGCTGGCGATCGGCGTCGACGCAATCCTGCTCGACAACATGACGACCGACGAACTGCGACAGGCGGTTGCCATGACCGATGGCCGCGCGATCCTGGAGGCTTCCGGGCGCGTCACAACCGCGACCGTGCGCACGATTGCCGAAACGGGCGTGGACCTGATTTCGACAGGGTGGATGACGCACAGCTCGGCAGCGCTCGATATCGGGCTGGATTATCTCGACGCCGGCTCGGCAGAAAGTGCGCGCGACGCGGCATAGCCCGCACGGCTGGAGCCGCGCGCGGCCAGCCGCTCGGCTTGCACGACGGCCAGCGTCAGCACGGCGATCGCCACTGCCTGGTGCGTCAAGGCCAGATCGATCGGCACCTGACGCAACAGCGTCAGGATGCCGAGCGTGGCCTGCAGCAGGATCGCACCGACTAGCCACCATGCGCCCGCCAGAACGGCGGCCGACGCCCGCGACCGAAACGCGTCGATCGCATGCAGCAGCGCCAGCGCCAATAGCGCATAGGCGGTCATGCGATGCTCGAACTGCACCGTCAGCGTATTGTCGAACAGGTTTCGCCACCACGGCTCTTCGAACCACAGCCGCGCGGCCGACGGAATGAAGCTGCCGTCGATCTCGGGCCAGGTGTTGTACACCCTGCCCGCGCGCAGGCCCGCAACCAGCGCGCCGAAATAGAGCTGCACGAAGGTCAGCGCCAGCAGCGCCATCGCCGTGATCTTCAGCCGCGGCGAAGCCGTCGCCTGCGGTCGCGCGCTCAGTCGCCGCAGCGTCCAGACAATGGCGGCGAAGATCAACAGCGCCAGCACCAGATGCGTCGCCAGCCGATATTGCGACACCTCGACCCGCTGCGACAGGCCCGAGGCCACCATCCACCAGCCGACAGCGCCCTGCAGCCCGCCCAGAGCGAAAATCACCCAGAGCCGCCGCTTTAGTTCGGAACCGAGAATGCCGCGCCAGAGGAAGAACAGGAACGGCAGCAGATAGACCGCGCCGATGACGCGGCCGAGCAGCCGGTGGCTCCACTCCCACCAGAAGATGGTCTTGAACTCGGTCAGGCTCATACCGGCGTTGAGTTCGCGGTATTGCGGGATCGCCTTGTAGCCTTCGAACGCCTGCGCCCACTGCACGTCGTTGAGCGGCGGCAGCGTGCCGGTGACCGGCTTCCACTCCACGATCGACAGACCGGATTCGGTGAGCCGCGTGGCGCCGCCGACCAGCACCATGATCGCGATCAGGGCAGCGACCGAGATCAGCCACCATTTGACGGGGCCAGGCTGCGGCGACTGCTGTGCGGAAATACCGGTCATGGAACGGTTCTGGAGGCCTGTCGGGGTGCGCGCTTGATTGAAATTCCGCGCCCCTTATAGTCCGCCCCTTCCCGCGCGCAAGCCGCGTAAATCCGCAACGAGCTTCACACATCCGCCAGGACTTACGTAGATGACGATACGCACCCGCAAACTGTTCGGAACCATCTTTCTGCTGGTGCTGGTCGTGGTCTGGTCGCTGCTGGGAATGACCATCGCGCAGACCCCCTGGCTGGCCAATTCGGGGCTGTTGCAGGCGATCTTCTACGTCGTCGCGGGCCTCGGCTGGGTGCTGCCGGCGATGCCGATCGTGAGCTGGATGTCGCGGCCCGATCGCCAGGTCTAGATTCTGCAGCCTAGGCCAGGTTGTCCCTGGTCGGCGCGACCGGCGGGAACATCATTCCGGACAAAATGACGCGCATCATTCGCAGCGAGCGCTGCCGTCCGTCCCAGGCCACGCGCGGCAGCGCGTGCAGGTTGGTATAGCCCTTGGGCTCGACGACGCCCGGGAGCGCCGAGACCGCGCTGGCAAAACCGATCTCCTGCACCATCTCCAGGTGCTGACGGCGCCACGAGTCCCGGTCACCGAACGGATAGGCGAAATGTCTGACGTCGCGGCGCAAGGCGGTTTCCGCAACCGCCTTGCCCATCGCGATTTCGCGCCGTGCGTCGGCCTCCCTGAGGTTCGACAGCACCGGATAATTCACCGTGGCACTGCCGATCGTCACCAGCGGATCGGCAGCCAGCCTTGCCAGGTCGTCCCAGTCCATCGACGCGCTGCGCGACAGCGCAGCGAGATCGAGCGAATAGCGCGTGCAGAGATCGTTGATGGCAAAGGAAAGATCCGGCGGCGACAGCGTCCGCATCCAGCTTGCGAGGAATTCGAACGCATCGTGCTTGTCCGACGTCTGCCGCGTGGCGAAGTGCCGCTCCTTGCGGTCGATCACCAGGCTGATGCGGATTTCGCGCGCAATTATCTCCTCGAGCGCCAGCCACCACATTTCGCCGACCCCGTCGGGAAACGCCGTCGGCAGGTAGACGGTGAAGGGAACGCGGTGTTTCGCCAGCACCGGATAGGCCGCAGTGGCGACGTCCTTGTAGCCGCCGTCGAACGTGAGACAGACAAACGGCCGAGGCTTCGGCAGCGTCACCGCGCGCCGGCACACTTCGTCCATCGTGACCAGATCGAATTTCCAGCGCTTCAGGGCGCGGATGGTGCGGTCGAGAAATTGCGGCGTGATTTCGTTGGCCCGGTGCGGCTGAAACCCGAGCGACCGCCGCGGCCGCACCCGCTCGAACCGCAGGATGACGCCGGCGCCGCCGGTCTGCCGCTGCTTCAATCGCGCGTAGCCGCTGAAATAAGCGAGCTCCATCCGGGCCCGCTGCAAAATGCCTGTATCCGACCCCAATATCTGTCCCCAACTGCGGCCGCGCGTGGCCCGCCGCGCCGGCATGTTATTACTCTTTGTTGACATTTCCCTGCGAAGGTCGGCCAAAGCCGAAATTGTAAACAATTTATAACACGGGTTCCGCGATGACCATGGCTGCCGCGATTGACAACGGTACGGCGGATTCCACATGGTCGAAGTCCGGCCGCATCGCGCATATCGACATCGTGCACGACCTCGCCTCCGCTGAAGCGATCTGGCGTGGGCTGGAAAACGAGCATGCCTCCTACACGCCCTATCAGCGCTTCGATTTCGTTGCCGCGTGGCAGCGGCAGGTCGGCGAACGTGAAGGCCTCACGCCCTTCATCGTCATCGCCTACGACGCTGAACGCCGCCCGCTGATGCTGTTGCCGCTCGGGCTCCGCCATGCCTTTGGCGCGCGCTGCGCCAGTTTCATGGGCGGCAAGCACTCGACCTTCAACATGGCGCTGTGGGATCGGAATTTCGCGGCGAGCGCGACGCAGGCCGAGCTCGAAGGCCTGATCGCCGCGATCGCGCAACGATCCGAAGCCGACGTGTTCGCGCTGCACCAGCAGCCGCTGCGCTGGCGCGACCTTTCCAATCCGCTGGCGCTGTTGCCGCATCAGCCGTCCGCCAACGACTGTCCTCTGTTGAAGATGGAGCCGGGTGCGGCGCCGGCGACGCTGGTCAGCAACTCGTTCCGCCGCCGCCTGAAAGGCAAGGAGCGCAAGCTGCAGCCCCTGCCCGGCTACCGCTATCACGTTGCCTCGACCGAAGCCGACGTCACCCGGCTGCTGGACTGGTTCTTCCGCGTCAAGCCGCAGCGGATGGCGGAACAAAAACTGCCCAACGTCTTTGCCGATCCCGGCATCGAGGATTTTATCCGCAAGGCTTGCACGACGCCGCTTCCGAACGGCCGGTTCGTCATCGATATCCACGCGCTGGAATGCGACGAGGAAGTGATCGCGATCTTTGCCGGCGTCGCCGACGGTCACCGGTATTCGATGATGTTCAACACCTACACGATGTCGGCAAGTTCGAAATACAGCCCCGGCCTGATCCTGATGCGCGACATCATCGACCACTATGCCGGCCAGGACTATCGCGCCTTCGATCTCGGTATTGGCTCCGACGACTACAAGCGGCTGTTCTGCAAGGACGACGAACCGATCTTCGACAGTTTTATTGCATTGAGCCAGCGCGGTAAGCTCGCCGCCGGCGTCATGTCGGGGCTGAACCGGACCAAGCGTCTGGTGAAGCACAATCCCGCGCTGCTCGAAATGGCGCAGAAGCTGCGTAACGCGTTCAGCTAGAAATTTACGAGAACCGCAGGGCGGGTTAGGCGAAGCCGTAACCCGCCACAAGACTATCGACATCCCGCGATGTTGGCAGGTTACGCCATCGGCTGACTAACTCACCCCACAAAATCTACGCCGCCACCACGCGCGGGGTCTCGACTGCATCCGAGGACGGATACGATTTGCTCAGCAGCATCACCTCGGCGAAGCCGACGGCCCGGTACTGGTTGCATAGCGCGGTGCGGGCAGCCGGCGCCATCGACGGATCGGGCACCACCACCGCACAGGCCTGCGACGTCAGCAGATCGGCCGCCAGATCCGAGCCGGTGCCGACATCCAGCAGCACATGATCGTAGACGCGCAGCAGCGCGTCGATGGTCAAGGTCAGCCGCGGCGACTGGAGCTGCGCGCGATCGAAACCCGGGCGTCCGGCGCTGACCAGATGAACCCGCGACTGGCGGTCCTTGGTGATCATCTGGGCGAACGACGCCTGGCCCTGCATGACTTCGGCGAGGCCAGGGGCGGAAGGATCGACCGATGCAGACGCGATCGTCGACGCGGTGCCGTTGAGGTCGACGACGACCACCTTGGCCTGCCGCGACATCAACCGGGCCAGCGTCAATGTGGTCAGCGTGATGCTCTCGTCCGGCGCGGTGCCGAGGACGGTCAGTTTGCGCGCCGACCCGGCTTTGCCGGCGAGTTCGTCAGCCAGCCGTTCGATTTCGGCGCTTGCTGCGACGTCCGCGCGGGGGGCATCCGCACGGGGAGCGACCGGCGCCGCCGCAGGAGGCTCGCTGACTTCGACCGGCGAATCCGGAGCGAGCGACGGCGCACGGATCGCGGCCGGCCAGGCGGCCATCGCCGCTTGAGCCCGCGGCGCGGTCATGCGCAGCAATTCGCCGGTCACGACCGCGCCGCTGGTGAGCAGCAGGGTCGCGAGCGTCGCAATCAGCACGATCGGCAGCTTCTTCGGATAGGCCGGGATGTTGGAAACGCTGCCGCGGGAAATGATGCGGCCGTCGGCCGGAGCCGCCTCGATGTTCTCGCGCGTCGTCGCCTCGCGATACTTGGCGAGATAGGTTTCGAGCAGATCGCGTTGCGCCTTGGCTTCCCGCTCCAGCGCGCGGAGCTGCACATCCTGGCCGTTGTTCGAGGAAGCCTGTTTCTTGGACTGGTCGAGGCTTGCGATCAGGCCGTTGACACGGCCACCGGCGACGCGGGCGTCGTTCTCCAGCGAACGGGAGACCTTGGCGGCCTCGTCGCGCAATTGCTTGTCGAGATCGTTGAGCTGGGCCTTCAATTCCTTGATGCGCGGATGCTGGTCGAGCAGCGTGGACGACTGTTCGGCAAGCTGCGCGCGCAACGTTACTTTCTGTTCGGACAGGCGGCGGATCAGTTCGGAATTGAGCACCTCGGAAGCCTCGATCGGCTTGCCACTCTGGAGCATTTCCTTGATCATCTGCGCCTTGGACTCGGCGTCCGACTTCAGCGCGCGGGCATTGTTGAGCTGGGTGTTGATCTCACCCATCTGCTGGTTGGACAGCGTGGTGTTGTTGGTGCCGACGAACAGGCTCGACTTCGAACGAAAATCCTCGACCTTCGATTCGGCGTCCGCGACCTTCTTGCGCAAGTTGTCGATTTCACCCGACAGCCACTGCCCGGCCGACTTGGCCTGCTCTTGCCGCGCGTTCTGCTGCAGCACCAGATAGCCTTCGGCGATCGAATTGGCGACACGCGCGGCGAGCTCCGGATCGCGCGACTGGAATTCGACGACGATGACGCGGGACTTGTCGACCGCATAGGCCGTGAAGCGCTCATAATAAGCGTCGAGCACGCGTTCTTCGGGACTCATCGACAGCGGATCGCGGCCGATGCCGAACAGCGCCAGCACCGACTTCAACGGTGAAAATCCCTGCAGCACCGGATCGAATTCCGGACGCTCGGCCAGCTTGTTCTTCTTGATGATCTCGCGGGCCAGGTCGCGCGACTGCAGCAACTGGACCTGGCTGGTAACGGCCTCGGCGTCGAGACCGCCGCGCTGATCGTCGTTGCGCTCGCCGTTCGGGCGCAGGAAGACGTTCTCGCGCCCATCGACCAGGATGCGGGCTTCGGATTTGTAGCGCGGGGTAATCATGTTGACGGCAGTGATCGACAGGATCGCGGCCAGCACGGTCGGGACGATGATCCATCCCCGCTTGCGCATCAGCGCTTGCCCAAGCGCATGCAGGTCGAGATCGCCGGTCTCGGAGGTTGCGACCGGCACGGCGACAACAGGTGCAGGCGCAACAGGTACGGGCCTGGAGACGGCCCGCTGCGTCGCCGTCTTGTCCTTAGCCCCACGCCAAAACGCCAAACGCATCGCACACTCCCGCGAACGCAACTGCTCAACTGAACGGGGCCGATTACACTCCATTAAGGTTGCTGCCGGGTTAATCTGCCCGTTCGAGAGCCAGATAAGGGCTGGCCCCGGACGTCCGGTCATGTTTTGTTAACCATGGACGCCCTTAATCGGGCTGAGCATTTTTCAGGATTCTCGCGATGCGCGGCGCGCTTGCCTCAAACCCCTGCCCGGCTGCTGCGCCCGCTCGCCCGGGCCGCTGGCACTAACCATGGCTGTTGTCGAAGGCCAGCCGCTCCGCATCCTGCACGCCACGCGCGCGCCCGTGGGCGGTATCTTTCGTCATATCCTGGATCTGGCCAACGGCCAGGCCGACCGCGGCCATCACGTCGGCATCATCGCCGACAGCCTGACCGGCGGCGAACGCGCCGAGCAGGCGTTTGCGGAGATCGCCCCTCGCCTCACGCTCGGCGTTCACCGCCTGCCGATACGACGCGAACCGTTGCCGACCGACGTCCTGGTGTGGGCGCGCTTCCGGCGCATGATCCGGCAGATGAAACCGGACGTCCTGCACGGCCACGGCGCCAAGGCCGGCACCTTCATTCGCTTCAAGACCGGCGGCAGCGGCATCATCAGGGTCTATACGCCCCACGGCGGCTCGCTGCATTTTCCGCTGTCGACGCTGAAGGGAAATCTCTACGCCCGCATCGAACGCGCGCTGATGGACAAGACCGACCTGTTCCTGTTCGAAAGCGCGTTCGCCCGCGACACCTATCAGCGCACCATCGGTACCCCGAAGGGGCTGGTGCGCTGCGTTTTCAATGGCGTCACCGCCAATGAGTTCGACCCCATCGTCAAGGCGGCAGACGCCACCGACGTGGTCTATGTCGGCGAATTCCGACACATCAAGGGCGCCGACCTGCTGGTCGATGCGGTGGCGCGGTTGCGCGCCGACGGCCGCCCGGTGACGCTGACGCTGGCCGGCGACGGCGAGGAAACCGCAAACCTGAAGGCCCAGGTCGAGCGGCTCGGCCTCGGTGAGGCCGTCCGCTTCGTCGGCCACGTCAAGGCGCGCTACGGCTTCTCCAAGGGCTCGCTGCTGGTGGTGCCTTCCCGCGGCGATTCCATGCCCTATGTCGTGATCGAGGCCGCCGCGGCCGGCATTCCGATGGTGGCTGCCAATGTCGGTGGCATTCCCGAGATCTTCGGCCCCGACCATGCCGACGCCCTGTTCGCGCCCGGGCTCGCCTCGGCCATGGCCGATGCCGTCGAAGCGGCGCTGGACGATCTCGATGCGGCGCAGGCGCGCGCCAAATCCTTGCGCGAGAGAATCTTCCTGCACTTCTCGCAAAAGGCGATGGTCGAAGGCGTGCTGGCCGGCTACCGCGACGCATTTGCCAACCGTTAACCGTACGTTACCGCCGTAACTGTTTCTTCCGATTTGTCCCGTATGTCCGTCTGTGGGGAATTCCGCATCGGCAGGCGCGTTCCTATCTGCCTGCACAAGAACGGACGTGGACCAGTGGAACCGATTAACGCTCGCTCGATGATCAACGCCGCGGCAACGGCCGCGATGGACGGCACCGCCGATCGCCCGCCGGTCGAACGGCGCCGGAGGCTGACGCCCGCAGCGCTTGCCGTCGCCAACCAGAAGGTGGGACGCGCCTACTCGCCGATCGTGATTTCCGGCGCGGTGCGCGTCATCGATTTCGTCATGCTCAGCCTGATCGGGCTGGCGCTCTATTTCGGCTACGTCGTCCGCCTTGGCGGCTTCCACTGGGAATATGCCGCCGCAATCCTCGCCATGACGGCGACCGCCGTGATCTGCTTCCAGGCCGCCGACATCTACGACGTCGACGTCTTCCGCGGCCAGCTCCGGCAGATGACCCGGATGGTGTCGTCCTGGGCGTTCGTCTTTCTGCTGTTCATCGGCGCTTCTTTCCTCGTCAAGCTCGGCAGCGAGATTTCGCGGCTCTGGCTGACGGCGTTCTTCTTCGTCGGTCTCGGTGCGCTGGTGACCGAGCGCCTGATCCTGCGCTCGCTGGTGCGCGACTGGGCGCGCCAGGGCCGGCTCGACCGCCGCACCATCGTGGTCGGCGCCGACCAGAACGGCGAGACGCTGGTCAAGGCGCTCAAGGTTCAGGAAGATTCCGACATCTGCATGCTCGGCGTGTTCGACGATCGTAACGACGACCGCGCGATGGATACCTGCGGCGGCAGCCCGAAGCTCGGCAAGGTCGACGACATCGTCGAATTCGCCCGCCGCACCCGCGTCGATCTGGTGCTGTTCGCGCTGCCGATTTCGGCGGAGACGCGCATTCTCGAGATGCTGAAAAAGCTGTGGGTGCTGCCGGTCGACATCCGCCTCTCGGCCCACACCAACAAACTGCGCTTCCGCCCCCGCTCCTATTCCTATCTCGGCGAGGTGCCCACCCTCGACGTGTTCGAGGCGCCGATCACCGACTGGGATCTGGTGATGAAGTGGCTGTTCGACCACGTCGTCGGCTTTCTGATCCTGCTCGCGGCGCTGCCGGTGATGGGACTGGTCGCACTTGCGATCAAGCTCGACAGTCCCGGCCCGGTGCTGTTCCGCCAGAAACGGTTCGGCTTCAACAACGAGCGCATCGACGTCTTCAAGTTCCGCTCGCTCTATCACCATCAGGCCGATCCGACCGCCGCCAAGGTCGTGACCAAGGACGATCCGCGCGTCACCCGCGTCGGCCGCTTCATCCGCAAGACCAGCCTCGACGAACTGCCGCAGCTCTTCAACGTGGTGTTCAAGAGCAACCTCTCGCTGGTCGGCCCGCGTCCGCACGCCGTGCAGGGCAAGTTGCAGAGCCGGCTGTTCGACGAGGCCGTCGACGGCTACTTCGCGCGCCACCGCGTCAAGCCCGGGATCACCGGCTGGGCGCAGATCAACGGTTGGCGCGGCGAAGTCGACACCGACGAGAAAATCCAGAAGCGCGTCGAGTTCGACCTCTATTACATCGAGAACTGGTCGGTGCTGCTCGACTGCTACATCGTGCTGACGACGCCGTTCGCGCTGGTGCGAACCGAGAACGCCTATTGATGGCGACCCTCGCGCCCGCACGCTATGCCGCGCCAGC
>Ga0157378_10003755_pt1 | contig 13462 bp, 11 predicted proteins | sample M65metaG_FD_115309 | JGI IMG/M metagenome (GOLD analysis project Ga0157378, IMG submission 115309) | Miscanthus rhizosphere microbial communities from Kellogg Biological Station, Michigan, USA - M6-5 metaG | ecosystem: Host-associated > Plants > Roots > Rhizosphere > Soil | place: USA: Michigan...
GCTCAGCCGGCATTCACAAACCTCGCGTATCTAAGCTTCCTGCCAGGCATCTTAACAGATGAATTGCACTTCCCGCGGGCGCGGGTATTCCGTAAGAAAGATTGACGCGGCGGGGATTTCCGGCGGACCATGCTCGCGCAGCTTGCCCAACTCTAGGAGGAGCCCTTGAGCGCGGTCGAAAAATCATCCTGGAAGACGATAGAGGTTGAACAACTGAACGAGAGGCTTACGCGTCAAATGATTTCCGGGCAGAACGCCACGCTCTCTCAGCTGGTACTCAAGAAAGGCGCGACGGTCCCACGGCATTCGCACGAGAATGAGCAATATTCGTGGATCGTTTCGGGAGAGTTGAAATTTGTGTTTGATGATCGGGAGATCGTGGCCGGCGCCGGCGACGTGCTGGTAATTCCGCCGAACGTGGCACACTCGGCGGTGGCGCTGGAGGATACCGTCGATGTCGATATCTTCGCGCCCCGCCGCGAAGACTGGATCCGGAAGGACGATTCGTATCTCCGCAAGTGACAGGTCAGCGGCAATGCCGTGTGCGTATCGCATATTCGGATGAGCGTTTACGGCAGCCCGCGTCTAAGTTGAGGAAGGAACGCTGCGCTAATTCGTCGCGTTCACTGCAGGTATAATATTGGTGCGCGTTTAATGGACAGGAACTGCTTGCGTGAGGCCTCAATGAAGTTTCGGAACAAAAAACTCCGTCCGAGCATTTCTGTTGCCGCAGCCCTGACCCTGTTCACTCTCCTCGGAACTGTGGCGCACGCGGACCGGCCGTATGCGCCCAGCCGCGATTACGATTTGCAGAACGTGCGGGTTTCCCTGCACTTTGACATTGATCAGCGCAAAGTCTTCGGCGATGTGACGCACACCCTCTCCACATTGCGCGACGGCCTGACGCATCTGGATTTCGATTGCACGGAAATCATGGTGTCCAGCGCGCGCGTCAACGGCAAGGACGCTGCGTTTGATCTGCGCGACGAAAAATTGCGCGTGCAGCTCGCGCAGCCCGCAAAAGCCGGCGAAAAATTCGAGGTAGAGCTGAAATATGAAGGCAAGCCAACCTCCGGCCTGTATTTTATTCTGCCTGACAAGGACGATCCCGGCCGCGCCAGGGAAATCTGGACTCAGGGTGAAGCCGAAGACACTCACCATTACATTCCCATCTACGATTACCCGAACGACCGCACCACGACTGAAATGATTCTAACGGTTCCCAGCGATTGGCTTACTGTCTCTAACGGAAAGTTGCTGAGCGTGCAGGAGGCCGCGAATGGTCAGAAGACCTGGACCTGGCGGCAGTCCCAGCCCATTTCAACTTACCTCATCTCCTTCGTGGCCGGAGAATACAAGGAAAAGAAGGACACCTGGCGAAACATTCCGGTTACCTACAACGTCCCGCGCGGAATGGAAGACACGATCGAGCCGACATTCCACCACACCAAGGAAATGCTCGATTTCTTTTCGGAGCGATTTGGAGTGGCGTACCCGTGGGACCAATATGCGCAAACTGCGGTGCATGATTTCGTGGCTTCGGGCATGGAAAACGTGAGCGCCACAACGCTGGCGGCGCGCGATATGTTGCACGAGGAACTTGCATCGGACCGGCCGGAGGGCGCGGACAGCCTGGTTTCACACGAGATGACCCACCAGTGGTTCGGCGATCTGGTCACCTGCAAGGACTGGACCAACACCTGGCTGAATGAAGGCTTTGCCACGTTTGGCGCGACGCTGTGGGAAGAACACTACTATGGTACCGATGCTTCCGCGTACCGCTATTGGCGTGATCAAAATGCGTGGATGCAATCCAAGGAACTGTATCTAATTCCGATCATGACGCGCGATATCAACGATTCGGTGGAATACGTCGGCAATGTTTACGATAAAGCAGGGTGGGTCATCCACATGCTGCGCGAACAAATGGGCGACGATGCTTTTTTTCGCGCATTAAAGCACTATCTGGAAAAGAACCGCCTGCAAAACGTGGTCAGCGCAGACCTGGCCAAAGCCATTGAAGAATCATCCGGCACCAACGTCGACCTGTTCCTGGATCAATGGGTTTACGGCGCAGGGGCTCCGCGATTCACGGTGAGATCTTCGTACGATGACAAGGCCATGAAAACCAGTCTGAGCGTCAAGCAAACCCAAAAGGTGGAAGGACATGTCGGGCTATTTCACGTGCCAGTCACGATTTCGATTACCACCGCGAGCGGCGAGAAGGTTTTTCCCGTCGATATCTCCAAGGCCGATGAAACCTTTTCTTTCCCGGTTGATGGCCCGCCCCTGATGGTGCTTTTCGATAAAGGTGACAAAATTCTGAAATCCCTCGATTTTCAAAAGTCTCCGGAAGAATGGATACGCCAATTGCGCACGGCCGCCGATGTGCCGGACCGCGCGGATGCGGCGTTTGCGCTGGGCGGCGTTCGCGATAACGATGCCGCGGTGAGCGCCTTGGGAGATGTGGCGCAACACGATAAATTCTGGGGCGTGCGCGAAGAAGCGCTGCGCGCTCTCGGGCGATTGAACTCAGCTTCCGCGAAAAAACAGGTTTTGGCCGCACTCTCCAATGAACAGCCCTGGGTCCGGACGGTGGCCGTCGAGCAGATGGGACGGTTTCACGGCGATGAGGATATCGCCAAGCGGCTGCAAACGATTTACAAAGACGATAAATCCTATTCTGTGCGCGGTGCGGCGTTGCAATCGTTGGCCTCGGACAAAGCCCCCAACGCCGAATCCATACTCGAAAAAGCGCTGGGTACGTCCTCCCCCCAGGATGTGCTGCGAAGCGCTGCGTTGCGCGCCATGGGAACTCTTGGCGACAGTTCGTCCGTGCCTGTGCTGTTGGAGTGGTCTTCGCCGGGAAAACCTTCCGCGCTCCGCGGCATCGCCATTGGCGCGTTGGGACGCGTGGATTTGAAAAACCATGACATAACCTCGCGCCTGATTTCGTATCTGCACGAATCGTCGTTCGACATCCGCTTTGCGTCGATATTTGCGCTGGGACGTCGCGGGGATCCCACCGCCATCGAGCCCCTCGAAGCTGAGTTGAAGACAGGGCAGCTTTCAATCGGGGTTCCTCATGCCGTTGAAAATTTGATCGGGCAGCTCAAGGGGCACCCCGCGCCACAGAAGTCCCCATCCGGGACGGATCCGAAAAATGGTGATGGAGCCGCCACGCCGTCAAACGCCGGCCAGGCCGTTATTGACCGGTTGGATCAGCTCCAACACCAGCTTTCGGAAATGAGCGACCGGCTGGGACGAATTGAGGCGTCGCTGCCTGGGAGCAAGACGGATTGAAGTAAGTTGCACGTTCGCTTCGGGCTGTGCGGCTTTTTGCAAATGTAAAGACAGCGCACAACCAACTGTGATGCATTTCACCTTTTTAGACTGTCAGTTCGAAAATCCACAGGGTAAACAGCTGCGCAAAAAACTCAAAACGCGGTCATTCTGAGCGAAGCGAAGAATCTCTCTTTGTTTGTTCTCTTATACTTAAATCGAAGAGAGATTCTTCGCTTCGCTCAGAATGACAGATCAAGTCATTTGTTCCGCAGCTTGTGAAGCGTGGGCTACTCATTCGGCGAGCAAAATTCGCAGGTCGCGAAGATTATTTCCCGTTCGGCCGGTCTCAATCGAATCGCCCAGGTTGCGAAAGAAGGTATAGGAATCGCTGCGCAAAAAATAATCTGTTGGATCAAGGCCCAGTGACTGCGCTCGCGCCAGGCTTTCTCCATCCGCCACCGCTCCCGCGGCAGGGCTCGAGCCGTCGATGCCGTCCGTTCCCGCGCTGAGAACCGCAATCTTGTGACCTGCAATCTTGCTCACGCAATCCAGTACGAAGGCCAGGTTCCGCCCACCAATCCCGCTTCCCGTCACGGGAGAGCTGACTTCGCCATCGGCAATCACGGCTACAGACTTGCTGGGATTGGCCTGCTTGAGCGCATCAACCTGCGCGAGCAGAAAATCGACGGCTTTTTCCACGGGCCAATTGTCCGTGGTGTTATCGCATGCGGTGACGAACTCGGCCGATTCCGAGGCACGATGCGCGGAATGAAATAAATCATGGCGCCCCAGCAAAATTTGGAACACGGAGCGGTGAGCGTCGAACGCGGCATTCCCGGCTTTCGGGGTCTCGGGCATCGTTTCCTGATGCTCGAACTGTTTGCGAATGCTTGGCGGCAATTTCGCAAACAGATCGTAGCGCCTTACCACGTCGCACGCGTCTGAAACCGTTGTCGGGTCAGGAAGGCTCGGGCCGGACGCCAGCGCTGACTCCTGTCCTTCCGGTACGTCGGTGATTGCCAGAGTTAATTTCGTTGCGGCGGTCGCGGCGACGGCCAGCCGCCCGCCTTTAACCCCCGAGACATGTTTACGCACTGCATTGATTTCGTCGATCGACGCGCCGCAGGTAACCAGCACGCGATTCAGCGACTGCATGTCCGCCAGCGAGACGCTGGGATCGAGCGGGAACTCGACGAGGGCGGAGCCGCCCCCGGACAAAAGAAAAAACACCAGTGATTGCCGATTCGTTGATCCGAGTAAATCGAGAATCGCTCGCGCCGCCTCAAAGCTTCCTTGATCGGGGATCGGGTGCCCCGCGACAATCGAACGAAACCCCGGCGGCACGTTCGAGGGCTTTGTGGGCGCGACCAGAATTCCTTCCACTTGGAAATTTGGAGAGATTGTGTCGCTGAGGCCGCGGGCCATCTCCACGGACGCCTTGCCGATCGCGACGGCGCAAACCCGATCGAACGCCGCCAAATCGAAGTACACGCCATTCACTAGAATGCGTGAGCCTGCGCGCGCAAGTTTGCGCTGCATCGACGAAGGAATGTCGATTGCTGCAAGCGTCTGGTGAAAAATTTCGAGCGCGGCTTGTTTGAGGTCGGCCATGCAATTTTGTGGGAATCGGTAGCACAGGCTTCAGCATGTGTGGTTTTAGTCCTTGCGCACACAGAACCCCCACAGGCTGAAGCCTGTGCTACTTAATGCTACCCTTTCACAAACGCGGCCATGCCTGCGCGAGCCACGTCGGTGTCTTCATCTTCGCTACCCGCGCTGACTCCGATTCCGCCGACGCATTGGCCGTTCACTTCAAGCAAAAGTCCGCCGCGTATGGGGGTCTGGTGCGCGCGACTCCCGATCGCCAGGCCGAGCGACAACAGCACGCTCACCTCGTCCCCGCTGCGAGCCGGTCCAGTGTTCTGGCGGCGGATCGCGGCGGCGTGCGCCTTGTTGATTGCGATGTCGATCGACGCGGGCTTCGCGCCGTCCATTCGCGCAAACGCCAGCAAAAAGCCGCCATCGTCCACGACAGCGATATTCATGGGGACGCCGATGCGGGCGGCTTGGGCCTTGGCCGCCGCCACAATGGCTTCGGCCCCTTCCAGCGTGAGTTTTGGATGATTCAGCGATACGTGAGGCATTTTCGTCTCCTGTTGGGTTCATGGCGGTCTGGAAATTTTTGAAAATAAATTTCAACTCTGGCCCAGCGCTTCCGGATTCAAAACGGTGGGTGGGCGCTTACCCGCGAAAAAAGCAATGGCGTTCTCGACGGCGATCAAGGCCATTCGCGTGCGCGTCTCGATGGACGCAGAGCCCAGATGCGGCGCGAGGACTACATTGTCGCGACGCAAGCCATCCGGGATCAGCGGCTCTCGCTCGAATACGTCGAGCGCGGCGCCGGCGATGATTCCTCGTTCCAGCGCTTCGATCAAAGCGGCCTCTTGCACGACCGGCCCCCGCGTGGTGTTGATCAGGAATGCCGACCGCTTCATCCTGGCGAGTTCGGCGGTGCCTACCAGTCCGCGGGTGGCAGCGTTGAGCGGAACGTGCAGGGAAAGAAAATCGGCCTGCTCAAAAACTTCGTCTCGCGTCCTGAATTCAGCTTTCAACTCTTTCTCGATCTCCTCAGGCGCACGGGTGGTGCTGTTATAAATGATGCGCATGCGGAATCCGGCGGCGCGCCTAGCGACGGCGCGCCCGATGCGCCCGAGTCCGATAATACCCAGCGTTTTACCCCACACGTCAGTCCCGCACAATTGGTCGAGGTTCCATTTTGTCCAAGCACCGGAACGAGCCATGTGGTCGCCCTCGACCAGTCGACGCGCGACGGCCATGAGCAACGTCCATGCAAAATCGGCAGTAGTCTCGTCCAGCACACCAGGCGTGTTGGTGACGACCACTTTCCGTTCCGTGCACGCGGGAACGTCTATATTGTCAAAGCCGACAGCGACATTGGCGACGATTCGTAAATTCGGCCCGGCTGCGTCGAGTGTTTCGCGATCGATTTTTTCGGTGAGGAGGCACACGAGAGCGTCTTTGCCCGCTACCCGCTCCAAAAATTCCGATCGCGAAGGCCGCTCCCCGCCCGTCCAATATTCGACGTCGAAATGCTCGGCGAGCCTCTTGCGCGGCTCCTCAAATAAGACATGCGTGGAAAATAATTTGGGTTTGCTCAACCGGGGCCTCGGCGCTCAAAAAACAATTGGGGAGAGTAACATACCTGCGCTGCGATTTCAGGTAGCACAGACTTCAGTCTGTGGGGTTTGGTTCCCGCTGGAACTAACCCCCACAGGCTGAAGTCTGTGCTACCAGGAACCATGGGTCGAGGTCGCTCACTACGGCAGCTTGATGATGCGTTTTGGAGTTCCCCAGCGACGCGGTCCGAAAAGCAGCGTGATGGTTGCCCCCCGCATAAGCGGGGACGCCTCCAGCACCGGAGCGATCGCCCTGTAGATTGCCTCGGCATCCGGGCCATAGATAAAATAGCGGCCTTCGCTTCCGTCGGCCGGAAGCGCATGCCCGTCATACTCACCCACTTTGGCCTCGGCGATGGCGGTCTGAATTTCGTCCCCAAGCGAATAGACGTATTGAAAATTGGTGGACCCGTAGGCGAAATGAATTTCCACTTCCTGCTGCGAACCGTTCTTCGCAGCATCTTTAGAGCCGAATAATTTTGACAACAGGCCCATGCGAGCGCTCAATCCCCCCTGCTTTTCCTGAACCAACACAGCGTACCTGAAAACAATAAATGTTAGTTTACACGATCGATGCCCTGACTCTTCATTGGAGAATAATCTTAACTCGTACCCTCTATTTTCGCGAATATCGCTTGCCGCTGAGGCGCAATACTTGGGAAGGTTCGTTGCGTCCGCGCGTTGACTCCGCGCGAAGCCACAGACTATAGTGACCAGAGGACTTGCAAAACATTTTAATGCAAACGCAACTCATCCGCGATCTCGAGGCCCTCTTGGGTCCGCAGGCGGTCCTTTCGGCTCCCGAAGACTTGATGCTCTACGAGTATGACGGCTCGGTGGAGCTGGGAGCGCCTCGCTGTATTGTTTTTCCTAAGTCGGCGCGGGATGTTTCGGAAATTGTTCGCCTCGCCAATCGATATGAGTCGCCGATTTTGGGACGCGGTGCCGGGACAGGGCTCTCTGGGGGCGCGATTGCTCGCAGTGGGGGCATTGTAGTGGCATTCTCGCGCATGAACCGGATATTGGAAGTCGATGCCGCTAATCTTCGTGCGGTCGTGCAGCCGGGAGTCGTGAATCTGGATCTGTCCCGGGCGGTCGAGCACCTCGGCCTGTATTTCGCACCCGATCCTTCGAGCCAGAAATCGTGCACGATCGGCGGGAACGTCTCGGAAAATTCGGGCGGCCCGCACACGCTGGCTTACGGGGTGACGGCCAACCATGTAACGGGCCTTGAAATCGTCCTGCCGGATGGCGAAATTGTACGAATCGGCGGAAAAAGCATCGAAAACTCTGGATACGACCTGGCTGGCCTGTTGATTGGCTCCGAAGGGACGCTGGCGCTGGTTACGGAAATCACGGTCAGGTTGATGCGCAAGCCGGAAGCAGTGAAAACGCTGCTCGCGGTCTACGACACGCTTGACGACACGACCGAATCCGTCGTGGAGATCACCGTGCGTGCCATCACACCGGCGGCGTGCGAGATGCTCGATGGATTCACGCTTCGGGCAGTTGAAGATTACGTTCATGCCGGTTTTCCGAAGGACTGCGCCGCCGTGCTGCTGATTGAAGTCGAAGGCCTCAAGGAAGCAGTAGAAGCGCAAGCCGCGGAGATTACCGAGGTTTGCCGCCAGCATCGCGCTCGCGAAGTGCGAATAGCACGAACTGATCAGGAGCGCAACCTGTTGTGGCGAGGCCGCAAGGAAGCGTTCGGTGCGATGGGGCGCATTTCGCCCATGTATTACGTGCAGGATGGCGTAATTCCGCGCACAAGGCTTCCCGAAACCCTCCGTCGCATTGAGGAGATCAGCCGCAGATACGATTTACAGATTGGCAACATTTTTCACGCCGGAGACGGCAACCTCCATCCGCTTATTTTGTTTGACGAGCGCAATCGCGAGCAATTCGCGCGCGTGGTGGCGGCGGGCGGCGAAATCATGCGGCACTGCGTGGAAGTGGGCGGCGCGCTCACCGGAGAACACGGCATCGGCATGGAAAAAAATGAACTCATGCCGCTGATTTTCACGCCGGACGATCTCGCCTTGATGGCGCGCGTTCGCGACGCATTCAATCCCGCGGGGCGATTGAATCCCGGCAAAGTTCTGCCCATGGGCAAAGCCTGCGGAGAAATACGTGTTCCGCGGCCCCCTGCCACGGCAACGATCCCCACATGAACCGGCCTACGCAAACCTCTCTTATACGTCTGGAAGAAATTACCGGCGGCGCCTATGTCTCCGCGGAAGCGGCGGGACTCGAGGCTCGCGAGGTTTGCGGAATGAGACCGGCGGTCGTGGTGAGTCCCGCTGACGCCCCTCAAATCGCGGAGATTGTTCGCTTCGCCGCGGCTGAAAAATTGGCGGTGATTCCCACCGGCGGCTGCACCAAACTCTCGATTGGTTCGTGTCCGGCGCGCTACGACATCGCGCTCGATCTTTCGCGGATGAATCGAGTGCTGGCCTACGATCCGCATGACCTGACCCTCGGCGTCGAACCGGGCGCGCGCATCGAGGACTTGCTGCGGACGCTGGCCGAACAAAAACAGTTTCTGCCCCTGGCGGTTCCGTTTCTGGACCATGCGACGATCGGAGGCATCGTCGCCGCCAATTCCAGCTCGCCGCTGCGCCACGCCTACGGCGCTGTCCGCGATTTTTGCCTGGGAATGGAATTTGTTACTGGAGAGGGCGCGCCGGCGAAGAGCGGCGGCCGCGTGGTAAAAAACGTCACCGGCTATGACCTGCACAAGTTGCTGATCGGTTCGCTGGGCACTCTTGGTGTGATCACCCGCGTGAATTTTCGTACTTTTCCGATGCCTCAGGCACAGGGCACATTCGTCGCTACGTTTTCTTCCGCCGAAGCCGCGTTTGATTTCTGCCGTACGGTCTCGCATTCCGTTCTGACGCCGCAAATGATGGAAGTGGCCAATCCGGGCACCGCGGCACTCATCTTTTCAGGAGAATTTTCGGCGCGACTGGAGCCGCGCACGTGGTCCGTGATCATTTCGACCGCGGGATTGCCTGCCGTAGTGCAGCGCCATGAAATTGAACTTGGCCGTATGGCCGGTCCTGCGGAAGCTGACGAGTTTCTCCCGTTGTCGGACGCCGAAGCCGATTCGGTTCTGGCGCAAATCCGCGAATTTCCGCGGCTGATGATCGAGAGGGCTCCGACAGGTCTCATTTTCAGGATCAGCGCCGTCAGCGGCATGCTGCCGATGCTGCTCGGAAAACTGCGCGTGCTGGCGGCGCAACGCGAACTTGATTTTGTGTCCCTTGGGCGCGCTTCCGGGATTTTCTATGTATCTTTCCTGCCGCAGACGGAAGTTTCACCTTCGCCAGAGTTTTTGGGGCGCGTTATCGGAGAGGTATTCCGTATCTGCGGCCAACCTGAAACGCAGAGCTCCGCGATGCTTGAATGGTGTCCGGCCGAATTAAAAACGTCGCCGGAGATTGTCTGGGGGCCGGCGCGACCCGATTTTGAATTGATGCGCCGAGTGAAGCGTTCTTTCGACCCGCAAAATGTGCTCGCTCCGGGACGTTTCGCGGGAGGGATGTAGGGCCATGACCGATCCGGCTACAACCGCAGAACAAGGTCGCGAACCCAAATCGCTCAGCGGATTTTCTGGCACCGATATTCCCGCGTACGAAGACTACGCGCACTGCGTTCATTGCGGCCTGTGCTTGAATCACTGCCCGACCTATAAACTCTGGGGTCTGGAAGCCGATTCGCCGCGCGGGCGTATACGCCAGATCGTGCTGGTGGATCAGGGGCGCCTGCCTCTCGGTGACTCGTTCGTAAAACACATCGATCAGTGCCTCGATTGCCGCGCCTGCGAAACTGCCTGTCCGTCGGGCGTGGAATACGGAAAACTTGTGGAAGCGGCGCGCGCTCAGATCGAGCAGAATTACCAGCGACCGTATTTTTCGAGAATGGCCAGAGATTTCGTGTTTCGTGACCTGCTTCCTTATCCGAAGCGAATCGCCATCCTTGCGCGACTCCTGTATTTCTACCAGCGGTCCGGTCTCCAGGCTGTGGCTCGGGCCACCGGAATTTTGCGCCTCCTTGGACTGGCGGAAAAAGAGCGGCTGTTGCCCCCGATCGATCATCGATTTTTCTTTTCGAAACTTGGCCGAACTTATCCCGCGATTGGACCGAAGCGCGCGCGCGTTGCGTTGTTTGCCGGATGCGTTGCCCAGGTAAGCTTTTCCGCGCTGCATGATGCGACCATCCGTGTTCTGACGGCCAACGGGTGCGAAGTCGTAGTCCCCTCCGGGCAAACGTGTTGCGGGGCACTCGCTGCGCATGCCGGTGTTCGCGACGTGGCGCGTTCGCTCGCTCGCGTGAACCTCGATGTTTTTCTTAGCGATCAATTTGACGCTGTGATCACCAACGCCGCCGGATGCGGCTCAACGCTTAAGGAATACGAGCATCTCTTCCCCGCTGGAACAAAAGAACACGACCAAGCGCACGCCTTTCGCAAGAAAATGCGCGACGTCACCGAGTTTCTCGCCGATCTCGGCCTTTCCGCTCCCATGGCAGGAATGCCCATGCGCGTCACCTATCAGGATTCCTGCCACCTTCTTCATGGACAAAAAGTCAGGGAAGCCCCGCGCCAGTTGCTTCGCGCCATTCCAGGACTGGAAATCGTAGAGATGGCCATGGCCGATTATTGCTGCGGGTCCGCGGGTTCATACAACGTGACGGAGACAGAAACTTCCCTGGCGCTCTTAGCCGAAAAAATGAAACATGCGAGCGCCACGAAGGCAGCCGTCATCGTTACGGCCAATCCTGGGTGCCTGCTGCAAATGCGCGCCGGTGCGGCGATTCACTCCACTGGACAGGAAGTGGTGCACGTCATGGAATTGCTCGATCGCGCGCTGGTGAAACGGTAGCACAGACTTCAGTCTGTGGCTTTTTCGAATGAACCGGAACGTAAATCACAGGGCTGAACAGTCTGAAGAGTCCGCACAGCTGAGAGGCTGAACAGGCTGCGGAAAAACTCAAAAACTCTGTCATTCTGAGCGAAGCGAAAAATCTCTCTTTATTTTACTTCCTAAATCGAAGAGGGATTCTTCGCTTCGCTCAGAATGACAAAAAAGCGCTTTTTCAGCAGTCCGTGAAGCCTGCGATGCGCCACTTACTTCTCACCAATTAAATATCTGCAACCTTGAGGTCCCATCTTTGCGGAATGCACCGTACCGGCGGGAACGTCGCAGCGTTCTCCGACGCCATAGGTATGTGTCTCGCCGCCCTGTGTCAGCGTCATTTCTCCGTCGAGAATGATGTGAGCCGTTTCGACAGCATGCGTGTGGTCCGGATAAAACGCATTCGGCCCGTCCTGCCATGCATAAGTGTGCGCAAAACCTTCCTCGCGTAACCGTAGTTCCAATATTTTCAGATCGGCGGCCATTGTCGAAATCCAGGCGCGCATTACTATGCCTGTTTCTCCTTCGGACGAAATATTCCAGCCGCAACACGAGCGACAAGGCCGCGCGGCACAAGCCGAACGCTTTCCGCTCCCACCCAGTTTTTGAACCCGGAGATTACAGAACTTTTTCCCGCGGCCAGTGCTCTAAGGCCCACGTGCGCGACCTTTTCCGGCGTTTCCGGATCGCGTCGCGTGTGATTCCGCTGTCCCGCAACCTGAAAGAATTCGGTGGCCGTGGAACCGGGACACAATGCGCACACGCGAACCCCGTACGGCCGCACTTCTTCCGCCAACCCCTCGGCGAAGTGCAAATCGAAAGTTTTTGTCGCCGCATAGGTCGATATGTAGGGTACCGCCTGAAAAGCCGCGGTCGAGGCCACGATCAGGATGTCTCCGCCTCCGCGCGAAATCATTCCGGGCAAATAGAGGTGCGTCATGTGCACGACGGCAGTGACGTTCACCTGTGTCATTTCGACCAGACGTTCGAGCGCCACTTTGTGAAATTCGCCGTAGGCGCCGAATCCCGCGTTATTCACCAAGAGGTCGACGGCAATGTTCTTTTCCTCGGTGAACGCAAAAATCTGCTGCGGCCCGAGCGGCTGTGCCAGGTCGGCCACACAGACCAACGTGCGGATGTTGTGCTTGGCGCTAAGTTCCGCCGCCAGTCCCACCAGCCGGTCGCGACGTCGCGCCGTCAGCACCAGGTTCGTTCCGCCCGCAGCCAGCTCTCGCGCCAGAGCGGTGCCGATGCCCGCGCTCGCGCCGGTGATCAACGCCCACTTGCCTTGCCAGCGATTCATGCTTCCCTCCGAGTTGATTCTACAGGAGGACCCACCTTTTCGGGACAAGCGATCCGCTTGGACCAAATTCAGAATCGCGGATCGTCGGCTACCGTAACGGCTCCTGGATTCTAGTTACGGGTAAGAGCCGACATCCTGTAACCTTGTTGACAGCGTAAGACCGTCGACTCATACTCACCCTGCACGACCCCCTTCCTGAAGTGAACTTTCCTTCCATTGATTTGATTCTTTCATTCGTTTGACACGAGCATCGAGGTCTTATATGCCCCTGGCCACCCAGTTGATCTGAGATGCTGTCTTCCGGGCGCTGACCCAGCATCGTCACGACCGCAGCGCACTGAGGCGCGAGGCCGAACACACTCCGTCGAAGATATTCCCGCCTCAAATCTTCCAATAAGCGCGCGAGTATCAGACACATAAATGAGCGGCCAATTTTCTCCCAACCGGATGTTTGTGCTAGTCTGGTTGGGCTTCACTTTCCCGAATGGAGAGGTGTCCGAGCGGTTTAAGGAGCACGCTTGGAAAGCGTGTGTCGGGGAAACTCGACCGTGGGTTCGAATCCCACCCTCTCCGCCATATCTTTATAAGTCCCATCCATTAGTACTATTCACATCCGTGCTACACAATGCTACATTTTTCATAGCAATTGTAGAGCCTTGTACCGCCTTGCAGGAGCAAACGGATGGCAATTCAAACTGTCTATTACCGGCAAAAGATCGCTGCAACAGGGTGGCGATATCGACCTCTCACCCTAGGCCGCC
>Ga0157378_10003759_pt1 | contig 13456 bp, 13 predicted proteins | sample M65metaG_FD_115309 | JGI IMG/M metagenome (GOLD analysis project Ga0157378, IMG submission 115309) | Miscanthus rhizosphere microbial communities from Kellogg Biological Station, Michigan, USA - M6-5 metaG | ecosystem: Host-associated > Plants > Roots > Rhizosphere > Soil | place: USA: Michigan...
CGCCGGACGTGATGCGGCTGACCCTGCAGCCGCCGCGCGGCGAAAGCCTGAAGCGTCTGCCGGGCCAGTATCTGGACGTGCTGCTGCCGGGCGAGCGCCGGCGCGCGTTCTCGATCGCGAACGCACCGCACACCGGTACTGCGATCGAGTTGCATGTGCGCCAGGTGGCGGGCGGCGATTTCACGCAGCACGTGTTTAGCGATCTGGATGTCGGCGCGGTGCTGCGCGTGGAGGGTCCGCTCGGAACTTTCGTGCCGCGCGAAGACTCCGAACGCGCGATGATTTTCGTTGCCGGCGGCACGGGCTTCGCACCCATCAAGGCGCTGATCGAACATTTCCTGCAGCTGGGCACGCGGCGTCCGATGACGCTGTACTGGGGCGCGCGCGCACCGCAGGAGTTGTACCTGCGCGCGTTGCCGGAGTCGTGGGCAGCGCAGCATGCGCTGCGCTTCGTGCCGGTGATCTCCGACCCGCAAGCCGCCGCCGGCCTGCGCGCCGGCTTCGTGCACGAAGCGGTGCTCGAAGACGAGAACGAACTGGCGCGTGCCGATGTCTACATGAGCGGTCCGCCGGCATTGATCGACGCGGGCCGGCGCAGCTTCGTCCAGGCGGGCCTGGCCGAGGAGCGGCTGTACTACGACTCGTTCGATTACGCGCCGGACGTGCTGGCGCAAATCCTCAAGGCGCGCGCGGGAATCCACGACTCATGAATCCGATACGGCTGCTGCTCGGTTGCGTGGTGCTGCTGCTGGCTTGCGTTCCCGCGGCGCAGGCGATGCGGTGCGGCAGCAACCTCACCCACGCCGGCGATTACGAATATCAGGTACGCGCGCGCTGCGGCGAGCCGTTCTTCAGCGAAAGCCACTACCGCATCGAAGGCTACGGCTCGAAGGAAGAACGCATCGAGCGCGAGATCGAATTCACCGATTGGTTCTACAACTTCGGCGCCAACGACCTGATGGTACGCGTGCAGTTCCGCGACGGCCAGTTGATCGGCGAGGAGAAGCTCAATCGCGGCGTCGACGAGATCGGCGCGGCGTGCGACGGCGAGCGCCTGGTGCGCGGCTGGCGCAGCGGCGAGCTCGTCGCCTATTGCGGCGAGCCGGCACAACGCTTCGAGCGTCCCGGCACGATCACGCGGCGCGTGGCGCACCACGTCTACACGCAGGACGAAGACATGAGCGAGGAGTGGATCTACGACTTCGGCGGCGATCTGCTCAGCGTCGTGCACCTGCGCAACGGGCGCGTCGACTCGGTCGAACGGCGCCGGCGCTAGTCTTTCAGCGCCGCGGCAGCGCGAGCCGCGGTACGCCGTGTTCGCTGCGCTCCTCGATCACGCTCGCGCGCGTGTCGATTTGGCCGGCGGATGTCTCGTCGAGCGCAACGGTTGGCTCGTCGCGCGCGCTGCGCAACGCATTGCCGTAACACACCGCGGCACCGGCCGCGTCGCCCTGCGCGGCGCAGCATTCGCCGAGCGCTTCCCACAGCGGCGGCGACGCCGCCGCACCGAGGCCGCGCTGCAGATACTCGCGCGCCTTGCCCCACAGTTTGCTTTGTATACAAAGCCTCCCAAGCGTCAGCAACAGGCCGGCGCTGTTCGGCTGCGCCGCGAGCCAGGCCTCGGCATGCCGCAGGCGCGTGTCGACTTCCGCGGCGCCGAGTTCGCCGTAGCACAGCACGAGGCGTTCCGACCAATCGCGACGCAACGCCGCTTCGAGTTCGCTCATCGCCTGCAGCGTCTGGCCCAGCGCCGCGGCGCGACGCGCGTAGGCGGCGAGCGCATCGGGCAGGCGTCGTTGCGCGCGCGTCAGGCCCGACCACAAGGCGTTCAGCGCGTCGAGATCCGGCGCGGCGGCGAGCGCCGCGGCAAGCACGCGCGCCTCGAGCGCGCCGAGCGCCGGCGCCGCCAGCGTTTGCGTGCGCGCCAGGCGCGCCAGCGCATCCAGCGCGACGGCATGCTCGCCGTCGGCGAGCGCCGCCTTGACCAGCAGGTGCAAGGCGCTCGGCGACAAAGTGGGTGCCGCGTCGCGCAGCAACGCGAGCGCCGCGGCCGGCTCGCCGCGCTCCAGCGCAAAACGTGCGCGCAGCGCCAACGCCGCTGCCGGCGCTTGCGCGGCGGCTTCCTGCAGCGCGGCTTCGGCGCGCTCGGTTTCGCCGCGCGCGTGCGCGGCACGCGCGGCGGCCAGCAGTGCCGGCGCACGCAAGCCGCTGTGCTGCGAGGCGCGTTCCAGTTCATGGGTGGCCTGCTGATAGCGCCCTTCGGCCAATGCGACCAGACCGTTGGCGATGCGTTCGCGACCGCGCCGGCGCTGACGCCGCGACCAGGCCGCGAGCGGCCAGCGCAACGCGCGCCAGAGCAAGCCGGTGATACCCCACAGCACGAGCAGCGCCGCGACCGCGAACACCAGCGTGCTTTCGACGCTGGTCGCGCCGACGCGCACCAGCACGTAACCCGGGTCGAGCGTCAGCGCCTGCCAGCCGAACGCCGCCGCCGCGGCGAGCAGCAACAGCAGCAGCAGCGAAATCCACAATTTCACTTTTGCGCCTCGCCCGGTTTCGGCGCCTCGTCCGGCTTCGGCGCGCCCGCGCGCGGCGGCGCAATGTGCAACGCGTGCGTCGCGCGCAGGTTGCGCAATTCCTTCAGCGCCGTGCCGAGCAGCGCCGGCGGCGCCGGCGCCAGCACGTTCTTGTCCAGCGCGTCGATGCCTTCGCGCACGGCACCGACCGCGGCAACGGCGGGATCGAACGCCGCCAATTGCGTGCGCGCGGAGGCGAGCGCGGCGTGATAGCGCGCATCGTCGCGCGCGAGCAGCGCGGCTTCGGCCTGACGCAGGTCCAGGCCGATCAGTTCGCGCGCGAGTCCCGCATCGCGCCGCGCGAGTTCAGCCGGCACATCGGTGCCGTGATGCACCTGCACGAATGCGCCGAGCACGCGCCATAGACGCGAATCCGGTTCCGCTGCCGCAGCTGGCGCCAGGTGCTGCTGCACCGGCAGCTGAGCCAGCTGTTCGCGCAGCTGTGCCAGGCGCGCCGCTGCATGCACCGCGTCGGCGGCCGGTGTCGACTCGAATGCCTCGATCTCGGCGGCAATGCTCTGGCGCACGGTGGAGAATGCGGCATCCTGGATCTGCGCCAGCGCACTGTCGGCGGCGCGATACGCGGTTGCGGCGGCGACCGGATCGTGGAACAACGCGTAGCGCTCGCTGCCGAACAGCAACAGCAATTCCGCTTCGTCGAGCGCCAGCGCATCGTGTCCGGACAGGCGCTTGTCGGCGAGATTCGCCACCGCGTCCTCGAGCAGGCGCGCGCGCTCGCCCAAGCCGAGCAGCTCCTCGCGCTCGGACTGGTCGACCTTGGCGGTGTCGTCCATGCGTTCGCGCAATGCGTCCGCATTCTTGCGCAGCTGTTCCAGCGAATGCGTGAGCATCTCGATGCGCGCGGCCAGCGCCTGCGGATCGACGCTGCCATCGTGCGCGTGTTCGAGTGCGTACGTGCGCCACGCGGCGTAGCCGGCCAGCAGCAATGCGAGCAGCGCCAGCAGCACGGTCGCGCCGGCACCGGCCGCGCTGCGCTCACGCGGCGGCGCCGCTTCGGCGACAGGCGCCGGCAGGGACGGCATCGGGACGGGTTCATCGTTCATGGGCGCAATGCTAGCGAATCGCGCGTGAAATTACCGCCTTCGTCGCACGCACCGCGCGTGCTACAGGCGATGCCGCGCGAGTGCCGCGAGTGCGCCGGCGACGAGATCCGCGGGCAGCGCGGAAGCGGCAACGTGCACGTTGCCGAACAAACTCGCGCGCGCGGCGCCGGCAAGGCGCTCGCTGCTGGCGACCAGTTCGCCAGCGGCCAGCCGCGCGAACAGATCCAGCGGCAAGCTCGCGCGCAGATTGTCCAGCACTTCGGCGCTGGACAGCAGCGTGACCAGCGGCGTCGGCGCGTGTTCGAGCGCGGCAAGCTGCGCGCGGCGGTAGCGCGGTGCGGCGCGCGCGTAGACGTGCACCGGCGTCACGCGCGCGCGCCGTTCGCGCAGCGTCTGCGCCAGCAGCTCGCGCCCGCCCGGCGCGCCGATCAGCGCCACGCGCTTGCCGCGCAGGCTTTGCAGTTGCGGCAGCGCGAGCAGCCCTTCGCTGTCCTGCCGCGCCGGATGCAGCGCGTCGCGAATGCCGTGGCGCGCCAGTGCACGCGCGGTGGCCGCACCGATCGCGCACACCACCGTGCCGCGCGCGAAACGCAGGCGCGGGCGCAGCGCAAACGCAAAGCGCACCGCCGCCGGACTGACGAACACCGCGATGTCGCTGCTGCGTGCCGCATCCAGCGCGCGGCGCGCCAGCGCCGGATCGGTTGCCGGTTGCAGACGCAGTCCGGGCAGGCCGAGCGCGGCGCCGCCGAGTGCGCGAATGCGCCGCTTCAACGCGTCGGCGCTGCCGGATGGACGCGTCACCACCAGCGTCGCGCCGGCGAGCGGCCCGATACCGGGACGCAGGCGTGCGCGGGGGATGGCGGCGGCTGGTTTCGGCATGCCGGCATGCTACCCCAGCGCGGGGCCTTCACGCGCGCCATGCGAACTTGGGACAATGCGCGACTTGCCCCTCGTGCCCAAGCCCATGAGCGCCACTGCCGACTTCGAACGCGACCTGCTCGCCGACATCCCGCTCGCGCGCGCGATGCAGCTGTCGGTGCGAGGCTACGACGGCGACGAACTCGTGCTCGCCGCGCCGCTGGCGCCGAACGTCAACGACAAGGGCTGCGCGTTCGGCGGCAGTCTCGGCAGCCTGCTCACGCTCGCCGGCTGGGGCCTGATCGTGCTGCATTTGGGCGAGCGCGAATGCGACGTATACGTGCAGGACAGCCAGATGCGCTATTTGGCGCCGGTGTGGCAGGACTTCGCCGCGCACGCGCGCCTGGCCGACGACGAGTCGTGGGCGGACTTCGACGCCATGCTCGATACGCGCGGTCGCGCCCGCTTGCGCGTGCACTGTCGCGTGCCGCTGCCCGACGCCGCCGACGCCTGCACGCTCGAGGCACGCTTCGTGGCGATCGCCCGGCGCTGAATTGCGCGCCGAATTGCGGCAGAATGCAGGCGGGATCCTGCGGAGACGCGCGATGAAGCTGGCCATGCTGTTGCTGTTGCCCCTGCTCTGCACCGGCTGCGGCGAGATGTCGCCGCACTCGAAGGCAGACGTGCTCAACACGACGCTGAACGCGTACGCGAACGCGCTGCGCTGGGGCGATTTCGAACAGGCGCTCACGTTCATCGACGCCGACACGCTCAAGGCCCATCCGCTCAGCGCACTGGACAAGGAGCGCTACCGCCAGGTGCGCGTCGCCTCCTACACCGAGCGGCCGCCGGTGCCGAACGGCAAGGACGAGATCCAGCAGATCGTCGAGATCGGCTTGGTCAACGTCAACACGCAGACCGAGCGCACGATCGTCGACAAGCAGCAGTGGCGCTACGACGAGAAGACCAAGCATTGGCACAACGTCAGCGGTCTACCCGACATCACGCAGCATTGACGTGCGCATGACCATGACGCGCCATTTCGCGCTGCTGCTGTGCCTTGCGCTGGCCGCCGCGTCGCTGCGGGCGGCGACGGTGTCTTCACCGAGCCAGCGCTACGCCCTGGCGGCGCCAGCTGCGCACGTCGGCGTCGAAGCCGCGGGCGTCGACCGCGCGCGCGAGCTGGCCGCCGACGTCGGCGCGCCGAAATGGCGGCCGTTGCGCTATGCGGTAGCGCGCGAAGTCCACAATGCGGCATTTTTGAAAAGTGTACAAACCGGCGGCGAATGGCGCGACCTGCCCGACGGCATGGCGCTGTGGCGCCTGCCGGTGCACGCAAGCGGTGCGCTGACCCTGGACTTCGGTTTTCGCCGGATGTTCCTGCCGCCCGGCGCACAGCTGTTCGTGAGCAACGCGGGGCAGACGCTCGGGCCGTACAGCGACGCCGACAATTCGCGCAGCGGCGATTTCTGGACGCCGCTCGTGTACGGTGACACGGCGCTGATCGAAGTGCTGCTGCCGCAGGCGATGAAGCCGTGGCTGCAGATCGATCTCGGCACCGTGCATGTCGGCTACCGCGACATCTTCGCGCCGACGCGCGCCAAATCGTTCGCCGATCCGAACGAAGGCAGCGGATCCTGCAACGTCGACACGATCTGCCCGCAAGGCGACCCCTGGCGCGCCGAGATCAACGCCGAGGCGATCCTGGTCTACAACGGCGGCTTCTGCTCCGGCCAGTTGATGAACGACGTGCGCAACGACCGCGTGCCTTACCTGTCGACCGCCAACCACTGCATCGACAACGCCGCCGACGCAAGCAGCCTGGTGGTGTACTGGAAATACGAAAGTCCGGTATGCCGCGCGCCGTTCAGCAGCGACAGCGCGCAGCCCGTGCCGACACAGAACGCGATCGCGCAGACCGGCGGATCGGAATTGATCGCGACCTACCAGCCCGCCGATTTCACGCTCCTGAAACTGCGTTCCACGCCGCCGGCCGCGGCGCACGTGTATTTCAACGGCTGGGATCACAGCGAGACCGCGTTCGACGGCGCCGCCGTGATGCATCATCCGCAGGCCGATTCCAAGCGCATCAGTTTCGCCGCCGGCACCGTCACGCTCGACGATCGCGGACCGGGCAGCACGTCGGCACCGGGCGATCATCACTGGCGCGTGGATCACTACAGCAGCGGCACCACCGAAGAAGGTTCCTCCGGCTCCGGCCTGCTCGACGGCAGCCATCGTCTGCGCGGCGTGTTGTCCGGCGGCGCGGCGCTGTGCAGCGATCTGGAAGGCGACGACTATTACGGGCGCCTGAGCACCGCGTGGGACGGCGGTGGCACGTCCGACAGCCGCATGCGCGACTGGCTCGATCCGGACGCGAGCGGCGCACTTACGCTCGACGGCGCCAGCGCCGAACCTTCGCCCGTGGTGACGTTGACACTCAGCCCTAGCACGGTGCTGCAGAATCAGCAGCTGACTATCAGTGCCAGCGTATCGGGCGGCACGCCACCGTACACGTACGCGTTCGATCTCGACGGCGATGGCGTGGCGGACAATCACGATCCGAGCGCGGCGAGCCTGATTGCGTCGTACCCGCAGGCATTTGCCGGCAACGTGCGCGTGACGGTGACGGACCAGGCGCAGCGCAGCGGCAACGCGTCGCGTGCGCTGATCGTGCAGGCGGCGGACTTGGCGTACGTCGGCAGCAACGGCCTCGGCGGCACGGCTCCGGATCCAGTCGCGCAGCTTTGCGGCAACAACGATGCGGTCGGCGATCCGGGCGAGCGCTTCGATGCGGCGGTGCGGCTGCAGAACTTCGGCAGCACCACCAGTCACGGCGGCTATGCCGTGTTTGCGCAGGACCTGAGCCAGCCGAATGGATCGAAGCTGGTGCTGGAGACGCCGACCGTCGCGGTGCCGACGCTGGTGCCCGGCGACAGCGCGATCGTGCACATGACGTTTTCGATTCCGAGCGATGCCGCGTGCGGCGCGCCGGTGCGGATCGACTATCTCGGCACCGCCGACGACAACGGCTTCACGCCGCATGCGCACCGCGTGGCGGAACTCAACCTGGCGCCGGTGGCGCAGTGTCATCCGTCCAGCTGCAGCACGCCGATTACCTCGACCAGCCCGAAGCGCGGCAATTTCTTCGATCCGCACCGCGCCGGCAGCGGCATGACCCAGCTGACCGCGAGCGTAGCCGGCATCGGCCCCGTATTCTTCGGCGCGTGGTTCACCGGCGACAACGCGCAGCAGCCGACCTGGTACGTGGTCAACGACGTGCTCAACAACAACCAGGTCAACACGACGCTGTTCCAGGCACATCTGACCGCGCCGAACCAGTTTCCGGAAGTGGGCGTGGCCGTCGGCACGGCACAGGTGTCGGTGATTTCGGAGACGAAATTCGTCTACACCTGGACGCTCGGCGGCAAACCGGGCGGCGCGATCTACGTGCCGCTGCTGAACGATTCGCAGAACACGCTGCGCTCATGGTTCAACACCAGCGAGAGCGGCTGGGGCACGTTCGATGAATTGTTCCCGAGCGTCGGCGTCGACGGCCACCCATTCATGTTCAACCTGGTGTTCCTGTACGACAACGCCGGCAATCCGCGCTGGACCACGGGCTCGACGAACAACTATCAGGACGGCACCGTGCTCGACCAGATGGTGGCGCGGCCGAGCTGTCCGTCATGCGTCTGGCTCGACTACGCCTTGGGCGCCCACGCGGTCGGGACGCTCAGCTACCGCTTCAGCGGCGCCAACCCGAGTATCACGACCAACCTCGTGTTCCCGCCCGCCTTCCCCGGCACCTGGATCCGCACCGATCTGCCGCTGGTGCCGCTGGTGCAGTAGCCGCAGCGCGCGCGGTCGCAAGAGCAGTAGTCACGCGCAGCGCGAAGACCAAGCAAGCCTTCGCCTCGATCTTCGCGCCGTCGCGTGAATTGGAACTTGCTCGCGGCTTCTGCGTCGTGCTGATGATGGGCGATTCGCGCGCGCGGCGATCCGTCGACATTGCGGCATGCCGGGGCCTGCCGCATAATCCGCACCCTTTTGCTGTACCGGCGTTCCGATGGACGAGTTCCTGCACCACCTGCCCGAGTTCCTCGGCAATCACCTGATGCTGGTGATGATCTTCGTCGTGGTCCTGCTCGCTCTGGTCGGCGGCGAAGTGTCGCGCCTGTTCCGCGGTTACAAGGAATTGTCGCCGGCCGGACTGACCTTGCTGATCAATCGCGAGAATCCGTTGCTGGTGGATCTGTCGAGCAACAGCGAATTCGAAAAAAGCCACATTGCCGGCGCGCGGCACGTGCCGCTGAGCCAGTTCGATCCGGAAAACAAGGAACTGGCCAAGGTCCGGGAAATGCCGGTCGCGGTGTACTGCCGTACCGGCAACACCTCGGCGCAGGCCGCAGCGCGCCTGGTCAAGGCCGGCTTCACGCAGGTCTACTGGCTCGGCGGCGGGCTCGGCGCGTGGCAGGCGGCGGATCTGCCGACGACGAAAGGCAAGTAACGGCAACAGAGAATAGGAACGGGAAAAGCAAGGCGCGTCGCGCCGATTCTGCGTCCCTTGCCCTTCTCATTCCTGCCCCAATCCTGTTCCCGGTTACCCGCCCGTGCGATAATCCGCGCCCTTTTTCCTCTTTCAAGCTTCCCGGAGTAGTTTTTCATGGCTGACGAAACCAGCAACGGCAACGCCGCGAGCGCGCAACTCTCGCTGCAAAAGGTGTACATCAAGGACGCCTCGTTCGAAGCGCCGGGCGCACCGCACATTTTCCAGGACCAGACCCAGCCGCAGATCCAGCTCAACCTCGCGCAGCAGGTCGGCACGCTTGCCGACAACGTGTACGAAGTCGTGCTGACTGTGACCGTGACCTGCAAGCTGGCCGAGAAGACCGCGTATCTGGCCGAAGTGCAGCAAGCCGGCGTGTTCGGCCTGAGCGGCTTCGACAACCAGAACCGCGACGTGATCCTGGCTACGTATTGCCCGAACGTGTTGTTCCCGTACGCGCGCCAGATCGTGTCGGACCTCGTCTCCAACGGTGGCTTCCCGCCGTTCCTGATGCAGCCGATCAATTTCGAAGCGCTGTATTCGGAGCAGCTGCGCCGCCGCGCCGAAGGCGCGACTCCGAACGCGTAATCTGTGCGATCTTCGCTGATCGCGAAGATCACGCAGCGGCCATCCATGGAAGTAGGTTGTGCGATCATCCTTGATCGCCAAGATCGAGAAGCGGCCACCCTGGCCGCACTTTCCATGAGAGCATTCCTTCGATCCGCGCGAGGGCAATAAGGACATGACCGCACAACCCAGCGTCGCGGTGCTCGGTGCAGGTTCGTGGGGCACGGCGCTTGCCGCCGTGCTCGCGCGCAACGGCGTCGCCACCACGTTGTGGGGACGCGACGCGAATGCGATCGCCCAGATGCGCGCGACGCGGCGCAACGCGCGTTATCTGCCCGAGCTGCAACTGCCCGCTGCGCTGAACCTCAGTGACGACTTGACCGCGTCGGTGCGCAGCGCCGGCGTGGTGCTGATCGTTGCGCCGAGTCACGCGTTTGCCGCACTGATCGAGCAGATCGCGCCGCAGCTGCCGGCCGCGGCCGGACTGGCCTGGGCGACCAAGGGTTTCGATCCGGGATCGGGGCGCTTCCTGCACGAACTCGTCGCCGAGCGTCTGCCGCGCACGCCGGCGGCGATCGTCACGGGGCCTTCGTTCGCGCGCGAAGTCGCGCAAGGCCTGCCGACCGCGGTGACGGTGCACTCGGCCACGCCAGCGTTCGCGCAGCAAATTGCGCAATTGCTGCATAGTACACATTTTCGCGCGTACACCGGCAGCGACGTGATCGGCGCGGAGCTCGGCGGCGCGATGAAGAACGTGCTGGCCGTGGCGACCGGCGTGGCGGACGGCATGCAGCTCGGCCTGAACGCGCGCGCCGGACTGATCACGCGCGGCCTGAACGAGATGCTGCGCCTGGGCGCGGCGATCGGCGCGCGCGCCGAAACGCTGATGGGCCTGGCGGGCCTCGGCGATCTCGTGCTGACCTGTACCGGCGACCTGTCGCGCAACCGCCGCCTCGGCCTCGCGCTCGGCCGCGGCCAGGCGCTGCGCGACGCAGTCGCACAGATCGGTCAGGTAGTCGAAAGCATCGAGACCGTCGACACCGTGATGCGCCTGGCCGACGCGCACAAGGTCGAACTACCGATCGCGCATGGCGTGCAACGCGTACTGCGCGAACAGATCACGCCCGCCGAAGGCCTACGCGAGCTGCTGGCGCGCGAACAGAAGGCCGAGTATCCCGAAGCGCTGTTTCACCGCCCGTAAGCGTCGATCGCGGAACACCCATGTAGCGGCGCGATTCGTCGCGGCCCGGCTCTTGGTTCTGTGGATGTCGTCGGCATGAGCGCGGGCGCGATGAATCGCGCCCTACGACAGCGTGGATTCGTCAGCGCTGTGGCGAAGATCACGCGCCGCCGGCAAAGCCCTGCTGGCGCCACGCTTCGTACACCACGACGGCGACAGCATTCGACAGGTTCAGGCTGCGGTTGTCCGGCCGCATCGGCAGGCGCAGGCAGCGTTCGCGCGGCAGCGTGTCGAGCAGCGCCTGCGGCAGACCGCGCGTTTCGGATCCGAACACGACCGCGTCGTCCGCTGCGAATTGCACCTTCGTGTACAACGTGCTGTTGCGTGTGGACAGCGCGAACAGCCGTGCCGGACTCACGCTCGCGGTGAAGGCCGTGAGGTCGTCGTGCACGGCGACGCTGGCGAACTCGTGGTAGTCGAGCCCGGCGCGGCGCAGCTTGGCGTGATCGAGGTCGAAGCCGAGCGGGCGGATCAGATGCAGCCGTGCGCCGCTGTTCGCACACAGGCGGATCACGTTGCCGGTGTTCGGCGGAATCTCCGGTTGATACAACACGACGTGCAGCATGCGGCAATTATGCCGCATGCCGTGCGGATCAGCCGTGCGTGCGGCCGTTGTTGGCGGCGCGCACGACGACGCGCTGGCTGGCGTGTTCCGGCGCGGCCTTTTCCGGCATGCCGACGCGCACGCTGGTCACGACCCAGTGCGGTTCGGTCTTCGTCTCGGGCAGCGTGACGATTTCCAGGCGGTTGCGCGCGACGTTCGGCGCGCTGGCGTCGGCGTCGACATCGTTCATCGCCTGCTGCGCGAACGCAGCGGCGGCGGCGATCACGGCAAAGCCAACACCGAACAGAGCGCGGCCGAGTTGCAGTGACAGGTTCATGATCGTCTCCTTGTATACATGTGCAAAACTAGACATTCCAGGCTGAACAGAGCAAGCGTTGTGCCAACGCGTTGTCTCGTTCGCATGCACGTCCAATTGGATGCAAGGAGGGGTAAATCGGTTGCGTGAACCGTTTTCGGCATGACTTCCGGCAGGGTCACGCGTTCGATTGTGGACACATCGAGTGTCCGCGCGGACGACCGCGGCGGCGCGGACGCGGGTAACGGGGAATATGCAACGGGAGAGCGGAGAGCGGAGATGCGGAGGCCGCGCTTACACAGCTTTTGCTCGTCATCCCGGCGAAAGCCAGGGTCAGTGTCTTTGAAGCGAGAGCAAGGAACTGGATCCCGGCCTTCGCCGGGATGACGAGCCAAGAAGATCATTCTTGCGAGGCGTGCCGAGTTCCGAGTGCCGCGTTTTCCTGTTCCGGCTCTCAATGCTTCTGCAATATTTCTCCGGCGCCCAGCTCCAGCAACCGCTGCGCGACGACGCGACCGAGCGATTCGGGCGCGGCGCGTGCACCTTCGGCTTCGGCGCGAATGAGTTTGCCGGTGGCCGCATCGCCGACGAGGCCGCGCAGCAGCAGGCCGCGCTCGGTCTCCACGCAGAACGCGGCAATCGGCACCTGGCAGCTGCCTTCGAGTCGGCGCGTCATGGCGCGCTCCGCGCTCACGCAACGCAGCGTGTCGGCGTCGTTCAGCGGCGCGAGCAGCTCCGCGATGCGCGCGTCGCCGGCGCGCATCTCGACCGCGACCGCGCCCTGCGCCGCCGCCGGCAGCCAGTCCGGCGCCTGCAGGCGACTGCGGATGCGCGCGGACAAGCCGAGACGGTCAAGACCCGCGCAGGCGAGCACGATCGCGTCGTAGTCGCCGGCGTCGAGCTTGGCCAGGCGCGTGTTGACGTTGCCGCGCAGGTCGAGCAGCTGCAGGTCCGGCCGCAGCGCGCGCAGCTGCGCCTGGCGGCGCAGCGAAGACGTGCCCACTTTTGCACTTTGCGGCAAAGTATCCAACCGCGCATGCCGCACCGAGACGAACGCGTCGGCCGGGTCAGCGCGCTCGAGCACGGCGCCGATCGCGAAACCCGCGTCGAGTTCGGCCGGCACGTCCTTGAACGAGTGCACCGCGATGTCGGCACGTCGCTCCAGCATCGCGACTTCGAGCTCCTTCAGGAACAGGCCTTTGCCGCCGATCTCGGCGAGCGGGCGATCGATCACCTGATCGCCGCGCGTGGTCATCGGCACCAGCTCGACCGCGAGACCCGGGTGCGCGTGGCGCAGGCGCGCCGCGACGTGATCGGCCTGCCACAATGCGAGCGCGCTTTGGCGGGTGGCGATCTTGAGGGAGCGGGGGTCTGTGGGCGGATGAGCCACCGGCTTGCCTGCGCTAAGGACGAGGAGGATGCAGCGATTTTCGCAGAGGCGCTACCGATTGTTCCAGCGAAACGTCTGCGATGCGGAGCCGGTTCATTGCGGCGCGCGCGGGAAGGAAACAGTGCCGTCGGTTGAAGCCATCCAATCTTCTTGAAACCGAGGATCTCGGAGCTACCACACCCGTTCGCGCTGAGCGTAGCTTGCGCAGCAAGCGAAGTCGAAGCGTGCACGGTCCCTTCGACTTCGGCGCTGCGCGCCTACGCTCAGGGCGAACGGCTCTTTCTTACGGCCCGCGACAACTGTTCTTGTTCGACGTTCCACGCTCCCCGCTCCTGTTCCCCCTCTCCTGTTC
>Ga0157378_10003763_pt1 | contig 13445 bp, 5 predicted proteins | sample M65metaG_FD_115309 | JGI IMG/M metagenome (GOLD analysis project Ga0157378, IMG submission 115309) | Miscanthus rhizosphere microbial communities from Kellogg Biological Station, Michigan, USA - M6-5 metaG | ecosystem: Host-associated > Plants > Roots > Rhizosphere > Soil | place: USA: Michigan...
AATTCCGATTTCCGTCCGTACAACGTTCCGTTCGACTCCGTGGGCGGCGACTACTGCAAGCGCATGACCAACCGCCGCGTGATCTACGACACGCTGCGCCGCTGGTTCGACGAAGTGCTCGAGGCGACCGCACTGCCTGAGCCGCTCTACAAGGAGCTGCTCTCGGCGTCGGACACGACCGCGGGTGCGGTGCCTGCAAGCTTCACGATTCCGGCCGACTCGGTGGCTCGGTTCGCGACGGCGGGTGGCAACAAGGTCCGCCTCGTGTTCCGTGTCAAGACGAACGGCATCTCTTCGGACGAAACGGCGACGTTCGATTCGCACACCAAGGGTGCCGCGATCGTCGACGACGTGACGTACTCGTTCGCCGGCGGCGCAAGCAGCCCGGCGGGCTGGGGAACGTTCGAGAGTGACGCGACCGGCGGCACGCCGGTGGCCAACGCCATCGACAACCGCAACACGGCCCTGTCGGGCTGGAAGTCGACGGCGAAGCCTCCCCAGCGCATGGCGCACATCGAGCAGCTGGCGGGTCCGAACGCTCCGTATGACGACCTCTGCGGCGCGAACCCGACGGATGTCGGACGCGGATGCAGCATGGTCAACGGGGTGATCACGTTCGGCGTCCACGATGCCAACGAGCGCCTCGGCCGTACGCCTCCGTTCACGGCAGATCACGACTACCGCTGCGACGTGTGGTCGCCGACGATCCAGCTGTGCGGTCCGTACGACTTCGATTCGAATGGCAACAACTTGGTGGGTGGCGGCTACAACGTCATCGGCATCAAGCAGACCGGCCCGCAGGGCGACGCTGACGTCGGCTCGTCGGGCGACTACTACGCCGACTACGAATTGTTCGCGAAGACGGCGAACATCAACGTGTGCGGCGTGTTCGGCCCGCTTCTCTACGGCTGGCTGGCCAAGTCGTACCCGATGACGGACCTGCGCAACAATCGCGAGTGGGGCGAGCTGCTGATCTCCAGCGCGAACATCCAGTGCGATCCCATCTGCTTCCGGTCGATTCCGGGCCTCACCGGCCAGGAAGGCAACATGTTCTCGACCGGTCTCGTGGTGTGGGATGACGACGCCATCACCGGTAACAACCTGCCGTATCCGGACTCGATTCGCGTCGGGTTCTGGACCACGTCGCAGAACTACCGTCCCGGTGTCGTGTCCTGCCCGATCGGCGGCACGTACCTCGACAACTTCAGCCTCACGCTCGTCGATGCGGGTGGCGCGCCGTTGTCGGCCGTGATCTGGGACTTCTACAACGACGCGTTCCCGTTCGATGACAACGTGACGCCGGAATTCGGCGCTGCGTTCGACACGACGGGTGTCAAGATCAAGACGGGCGTGAACAACGCTCGCCAGGCCGGTGCGAAGCGTTACTCGACGCCGGCAGACTCGATGCTGGTCACCGCGAACGGCAGCCCGCCGCAGCGCGTCGATCTCATCTTCCGTATCCTTCCGGGTCCCGGAAACTATGTGAAGCTGGGTGATGCGACGAGCGGTCTGGCTCGCGTGCCGCAGGGCGGCACCCCGTCAACGGGTGTCGGTCGTACGGCTGCAGTTGCTTCGCCGAATTCGTCGAACTTCTGGGAGAGCTATCTCGCCAACAACGGACCGTTCGGAACTGCGGGCGGACATCCCCTTGGCAAGTGGGATCCCAACGTTTGGAATTCGTGCCGTTGCGACACCGCGGGTACCAATCTGTTCCCGACGCTCCCGCAGGTCGGTCAGCCGCAGGATCCCGCGACCTTCTTCAGCTCGACGATTCACGAGTCTGAAATGGGTATCGCGCCTGCCAACGACCTGTCGGTGGCGGATCCGTATCCGGTCGTCAATCTCCGTGGCAATCTCGGTAATTCGCGCAAGCGTTGCTTCTTGACGTTGCCGACGTCCAGCGTGAACGACATCGAGTGCAACTCGGTGCCCACCTGGGTGACCTCGGGCGCGCCTGCCAACGGCTACAACGGCCAGCCAACGGACAAGGAGTTCACGAAGATCATTCCCGACGGCATTCTCGCGCCGGGCGCTCACGTCGAGTACTTCTACCGCCTGTCTGAGAACGGCAACAACATTCAGGCCGGTATCATGCCGGACACCAACGTGGTCGTCCCGCAGCTCGGCGAGCGTAACAACGACTCGCACCGTTGGCAGGAGTTCAGCGCCCTTCCGGACCGCTGGAAGACCGCCAACTACATCCACCCCGTGCTGGGCACCATCACCGCTGGTCCGGCTTGCTTGCTGGTCATCGACTCGCAGGACGCCAACCAGGGTGGTGACGAAGGCGTGTGGGTCGGCGTTGCCGACACGATCGGCGCCACCGAGCAGAAGAAGTGGGGCGCTCACAACGGCTGGCACGCCAAGGGTGGCAATTCTGACCCGAACAATGTCGCGGACAACATCAGCCCCGAGAATGTCGTTGGTACGTTCCCGCGTCGTCACGGCGGAAGCCCTGGCACCACGTGGGACCTGTTCCAGATCAAGGGCGCCGAAGGTGGCGCACCTGGTGTGCCGATCGGTCAGCGGTACTCGTACACGGACGCTGCGGGCTCGAATCCTCAGATTCAGAACCGCATGGCTGACGTCGGTCCGTCGAAGAAGCAGCTGAAGTTCTTCTACAAGTCGATGCTGTGGCTGACCGGTGCACTCGCCGGCAACCTGCTCGGTCCGTACGAAGAGCGGACGTCGGACGACACCGGCATCCTTGCCGACTGGATTGCGTCCGGCAGCACGTCGACCCCGGAGCGCTGGCTGATCTCGATCGGCTGCGGCTGGGCGGAGAACAATGCGAATCAGGGAACGACGACCTCGCCCCTGACGCCGGATCTGTTCATGAAGCAGTATCAGGGCGTCGCGCTGTCCAATCCGGGTTACCGGAACGTGGGCTCGCAGGCGTCGCTGATCAACCTGACCCCGGTGCGTGGCGGTCTGCTGTATGACGCCTTCTCGCCGAACAAGGCCTGGTCGATCGCGAACCTGTGCACCCAGACCAACGACGTGCTCGATCGGTCGGCGGATCTGTTGACCGACACCGAGTTCGCCGCGTGGTACAGCACGGACAGCACGTACGCTGCCAGCGTCTACAAGCGGTTCACCGCTGCCCATCCCTGGATCGCGCTCACCAATGGCTGGATGATCGGCCAGATGTACAACAAGGGTGGCGTGGACTCGAAGGGTCGTGCGGCGTTCATGTTCGAGATCCTGACGAAGCTGTTCGCCGGCCAGAATGCTTGCAAGCCTGCTGGCTCGCCGATCGTCGGTCTCGACGTGCCGAACCTCGATGACGGCAATCCTCTCGCCGACTTCGTGAACCTCCGCAACAACCCGCTCTCGAGCGGCATGGCGCGGATTCACTTCGGTCTCGCGAAGGATGACCTCGTCCAGGTCAAGGTGTTCGACGTGGGTGGTCGACTCGTCCGGACGCTTGCCGACCGCGGCTTCAAGGCGGGCGAGCACGACCTGGTCTGGGATGGCACGGACAACGAAGGCCGTCCGGTGTCGCGTGGCGTGTACTTCACTCAGGTGCGGTACCGCAACAGCGCGTTCTCGGATGCCAAGAAGTTGACCGTCCTCAAGTAGTCGAACGCAGTAACGAGACCGGGCGGGATCCTTCGGGATCCCGCCCGTCTTGTTTCCGGTCGAGTCGCGCTGTCAAGCAATCGTCAATACTGGTCCGTCGAGATGCCCACGCTCGTCGGCTCAATTGCCGCAAGGGTCTGCGGGAGAGGCCGTCATGGCCTTGTTCTTGACGCCCGTCGCTGCGTGCTGTTAACGTCCGGGCAACGACTTGCGGACTGGGCGTGTCGGGGGAGTTTAATGCGTTTTGGTTTTGTCGTATTCGTCGCCCTCATTCTAGGTTTGAGCATCGGATGCCGCAGCGCACTCGCCCCTAACGTCAGCCGCAACCGCGCCCCGGAAACCTGGATCACGGCAGCTCCGCAGGACACGATCACCACGACGGAGAAGTCGGGCGGCGCCACGCACGCGCCGATCCAGACGATCCCGATCCGGTACCACATGTACTGGGCGGGCTCCGATGTCGATGGCGCCGTGGTCGGCTACTACTGGGCGGTCACCGAGACGCTCCCGACACCGCCCGAGGGCACGACGGGCCTCGCGCCACTTCCCGGGCCCAAGCCTTCGCAGTATCGGTTCACCACGAAGACCGACACCACGTTCTCGTTCGACGTGTCGGAATTCCGCCCCGATCGCCAGCACGCGTTCTTCATCTACGCCGTCGACGACAAGGGTAGGGCCGATCCGACGCCCGCCCGCTTCATCTTCAACGCGCTGGATCGCTTTCCGCCGATTCCCAAGATCGACGTCGGCCAGGGCACCGGCATCGTCGCGCGCGTCCTGACGCCGCACATGGTCTCGATCAAGGACACGACGATCGCGCTGCGCGATTCGTTCGATCTCTCGAACCTCGGCCGGTCCCCGAAGGACACGATTCCGAGCGGCGCCCGCATCGATTTCGCCTGGAGCGCCGACACCACGATCACGAACGGGCACGCGACCAAGTTCAAGTACAAGCTCGACGAGCCGTTCTTCGTCGAGGTCGACTCGTCGACGCACGGTGTCAGCTACAATGCCGGGCTCGGCACGACCGATGCGGTGCCGGGCACCAAGACATTCACGCTCCGCGCTATCGACGCGGCGGGCGGTGCGCGCGAGATCACGCGCCGGTTCCAGATCAACTTCGATCCTGATACCTGGTTCTGGGGCCCCGACCCCTCCCTCGCGTCGCAGTTCCCCGATCAGCCCGGCACCGGCCAGCGCTTCCGGACCATTCCCGCCTGGCCGAGTCACGACCATCCCGTCGATCTCGGGCTGCCCGGCTCGCCGCTGAGCTGCGATTCGCTGCACCTCTGGCCCGCCGAGCGGCCGCAGCACAAGACGTTCTTCGAGATCTATCAGAACCGGCTGTACTTCCACTCCGAAGGCGACACGGTGAACATGAACGGCTGGATCGTCGTCGGCATGGGCGGCTCGGACATCGATTCGCCTTACGACGTGCAGATCAACACGAACGATCCGGTGAAGGACACCACGTTCTGCGGATCGGAGATCGCTCGAGTCGTGCGTCCGAGTGGGCCGAACGGCTCGCCGATCGGATTCCGCGTCCAGTACACCGACGCACTCGATCCGGACTACACCACGGCGAGCTCGCCGTCGCAGTCGGGCTTGTTCCCGCTGTTCGACGCGGCGTCGCCGTTCGAGCTGCCGCTGGTCAACTCGTATACGGCCATCACGCAGTCGGGCAAGGTCTACTTGATCGCCCGTGCTCAGGACGGCGACGGCGCGACCGACGGCCGCTTCCAGAATGCACGCGATGCTCAGCAGCTCGTCGACGAGATCGACGCTGGAATCAACGTCACGCCGGAGCGGCTCGCGTTGCGCTCGCGGGTGCTCACGTTCTTCGTGAATCGCTCGCCGGGGTTCCTTTATTGCGTCAGCGGGTTCGTGCCGCAACCGCCGGGGCTGAGCTGCAACGGCGGCGCTCCGACGGACACGGCGACGTCGATCGATCGCGTGCTCCGACTCAACATCTTCGGCACCGATCCCGACCCCTATGACTTCGCCACGCGTCCACAGACGGGCGGCGGACCGTCCTCGAACACCGTGCTGCGCATACAGGTGCGCGTCATCGGCTCGTATACCCAGGGCGGAGTCACGCGCGACACGATCTACGACGCGCCGCCGTCGTTCAATCCCCGGCAGGACATCGATCTCACGCTGAATGCGCCCTATATCACCGGCACGCGTCTCAAGCTGGACATCCAGCTGTGCGATTGCTCGAGCTGCGAAGCGCAGCCGGGCCAGGGACGCTGCGTCCATACCGTCATCCCCATGAATGTCGCCCCGCCGCCCCCCCTGACGGGCGCCACACGCAATCCGTCCACGACATCGACCGGGCTGAACATCGAGCGATCCTCGAGCGGGAGTTACAAACCATGAAGCGCCTCCGTCACTCGTTCGCACTCGTGGGGTTGGTCGCCCTCGGTGTGACTCTGCTGGTCGGTTGCTCGGACAAGAAGAATCCGATCGCCATTCCGAACCAGCTCCCGACCGTCCAGATCACCGCGGCTCCTATCGATACCAATGCGATCTGCAACCCCGATCCGCAACGGAGCTGCTACTCGATCACGCTCGACTGGATCGGCAACGACCCCGACGGGCACATCGATCACTACATCTATGCCGTCGACCCGCCCGAGGATCCGCCGGGAAAAGGCGACACGCTGTGGATCGTGACGCCCGACGCCGAGAAGCGCCTCGTGTTCAAGGCGCCGAACCCGACGGAGGGCGACAATGCGTTGCGCATCCTCTCGGGCAAGCACAACTTCGTCGTCGCCGCGGTCGACAACAAGGGCGCGATCGGCCCGCGCGCAGACCGCTGGTTCTTCTCGTTCACGGACGCGCCTGTCGTCACGATCCTCACGCCGAAGCCGCAGGGTCAGAACCCCCCGCTGCTCCCACCGTCGGTCCGCATCAACTGGGCAGGCAACGACCCCGACGGCGTGTTCAACTCGAAGCCGGTACGCTACAAGTACAAGGTGCTGGGGCCTGCTGATAACGATCTCATGCAGACCATCGTCGCGAACGCCGGTCCCGAGATCCGCAACCGATATGCGCCCGATTTCAATGGCTGGACCGAGGTCAGCGGCGACACCACGTTCGTACGGCTCACGAACCTGGTGCCCGGTTCGAACTACCTGTTCATGGTCGTCGGCTTCGACGAGGCGGGCGCCTATTCGCCCAACTTCGACCTCGGCGCGAACGTGCTGTTCTTCCGCGTGGGCTACGCGTCCTCGTTCGGTCCGAAGATCACGCTGTTCAACGACTTCTTCTTCTATCAGTACACGGGCGCCAGCTACGTCATCGATCCGGCGACGGAAGTCCGCATCGAGGTGCCGGCCGACCAGCCTGTGACGTTCAACTGGTTCGCCGATCCGCCTCCCGGCGCCGACATCAAGGCCTACCGCTGGAAGCTGGACGGCGACGTGTTCGACCAGCGGCCGCGTCAGGACGAACAGCTCGACACGCAGTTCTGGAGCGCCGCCAGTGGAGTGACCTCGGCGACGGTTGGCCCGTTCTCGGGCGGCCAGCATTTCTTCTACGTCGAGGCCGAGGACAACACGGGGTTGAAGAGCCTCGGCACGATTCACTTCAGCGTGGCGCGCGCGACGTTCGAGAAGGAGATCCTCGTCGTCAAGGATCTGCGTCTCCGCACCGACACCTACCGCAACGGCGTGCTGCAGCCGCCGCAGGGCAACTGGCCGTCGTACGCCGAGCTCGACACGTTCCTCTACGCGAAGGGCGGCTTCCCGTGGAAGGGCTACCCCGCGGGGACCGTCAGCCCGACCGGCATCCTGAACGGCTATCCGATCGATACGATGGGTACGCGCAAGGGCATCGCCGATCTCAACGTGTCGCTGCTCACGCTCGGCAAGTACCGCAGGGTCGTGTGGATGACCGATCGTGGCAGTGCGACCTTCGCGGCCCTCGGCACCGATCCCGCGAACCCGCGGACCGCGCTGCGCTACATGGCGAGCCCTGGACACCTGAATACGCTCGGCGCCTACATCAAGCAGGGTGGCGAGGTGTGGGTGCTCGGCGGCGGCATCGGCTACGCCACGACCATCCCGTACAACGGCCTCGCGAACGACGCGCAGGGGTCCGGCGACGTTATCTTCTCGGCGATCCGGCCCGCCGGCGCTACGACGTACGAGCTGGGGCCCGGCCGGTTCATGTACGACAACGTGAAGTGGCAGACCGAATTCACGAGCGCCAGCGCCATGTCGGGCCGGATCGAGCGGTACCTCGGCCGGTTCCGCGATCGGCCGGGCCTCTACGATGCCCTGCCGGAGGCGATGCAGCTGCGCCTGCCGTCGACCGATCCCGTGCCGCCGCTACGCAGCAGCGGCGCCTACTACCCCGAGACGTTCTCGGCCGAGGCGCTGCATCCGCCGGGACCCAGTGACAACCTGATCCAAGAGCCGGTGCTCGGCGATCCGCAGGACCTCCATGTCGACAACTTCGAGGGCGACGCCGGAGCGCTGAAATTGCGCTGGCAGTCGAGCGATTCGCTCAACACCGTCGTGTCGCAGGACGCGGTGACTGGCGCCGGCACGTCGACGGCGGCGGGGTTCGCAATGAAGATCCATACGGCGGGCGGTGGCGGCTCGCTGGCCGACACCGTGGGCCGCGACTTCGGCCCTCACGACCAGCGTGATTGGTCAGGCCTCAAGACCATGACGATCGCCGTGAAACAGAGTGCGTCCCAGTCCGCGCTGACTTGGTACGTGCGTGCCGAAGACGACCGCGGCGCGGCCGCCAGTGCGCCGATCGCCCCCATCAATGGGACGGGCTGGCAACCCGTGACGATCCCTGGCACGGCCTTCACGACCGACACGAACCGGCAGCCGAATTTCGTGCATATTCGCAAGATTCAGTTCTTTGTACTTCCACAGCTCGATCCTTCGGGAACCCCTCCGGCAGACACGTGGTTTGACACGATCGACATCACGACCGAGCCGTTTGCCTCGACGCTCGACAGTCTGATGACGCTGGCCAACTCGACCGTTCCGGAACGTGCGTTCGCACCGGTGATGACCTATTACCACGGCCACGACACGATCAAGCCCGTGCTGTTCAGCGGTTTCGCTCCGTGGGACTTCCGGAAGACGCAGTGCGTCCAGCTATTCGACTTCGTGTTCCAGAAACTGTGGGGCATATCGCGCGACGCGGGCGCCAATCCGGGCGTCGGCCACAGTCTGCGCGCATCGTTCCTGCCTGCGCACGACGCGACGGGACGCTACACATCGTCGGCTCGCGCAGCGACGGGTGGCGGGCTGCGCCGCTCGCTCAGGTCCAGCATGGGTCAGGGGGGCCGGTGATCGATTCCTCCATCCACGCGATCGCGCGGCGAGGGTTCCGCGTGATCGCGCTTGCAGGCGCCCTCGTCCTCGGCGCGGCCGGTCACCCGGCCGCGAATCCGCTCGTGCCGTGCGACCTCACGGGGCCACGGCCGGTGTTTCCGCACATTCCGATCTGCGCCTTCCCCGGGGCGTGGCGTGACAGCTCGCTCGTCGATTCGTCGAAGTGCGTGGGGATGTTCGCGGGCCCGCTGCCCGACAGCGTCCAGGAGCGGCCGCGCACGGTCACCGTGCGCTTCCGCCGCGACCCGCGCGTCGAGGCGCGCCGCGAGTTCGGCGGCTATCGCATCTACCGCGTCACCGATTTCCCGGACTCGAGCCGCATGCAGCTGATTCGCCGGTTCTCGCGGCAGACGGGTGACGAGCGGACGTGGAACTTCTCGGTCGTCGACACCGCCACGCTCGAGTTCACGTGCAAGCGCCGCGACGTTCCGGTCGTCGTGCACGACAGTATCGTGACGTTCGTCGATCCCGATTCGAATGGGAACTGGGTCAAGGTCTGCCGCCGCCGCAATCCCCAGACCGGCACCGAAGGCGTGTGCCTGTCATTTGGCGATTCGGTGTTCGTGCTCAAGGCGCCGCCCGGTCCGCACGACGGCTTCCGCACCTGGTATGCGATCACGTACGAGGCGCGGAACACCGGGCTCGACGGTACGTACGAGGACATGTTCGTCCCCGACACGGCCCACTGTGCAGACCCGTCGCACCCCCATACCTGTCCCAATCTCAACAACAAGCTGCTCAACATCATTCCACAGCCCGTCGAGCCCACGGCGGGACCGACCGCGAACCTCGAACGCGTGATCGTGGTTCCGAATCCCTATCGAGCGCACGTGCCATGGGACCAGATCGGCGGCAGCGAGGTGCACTTCATCAATCTGCCCTCGTCGTCACGCATCCGGATCTTCACCGTCGCCGGCGATTTGATACGCGAGCTGAATCATTCGTCGCCCGTCGTGGACTTCGAGCGCTGGGATCTCAAGAACGCGAACGGCAAGGACGTGTCCTCGGGCATCTACATGTTCCGTGTCGAAGCGCAGTCCTTCAGCTTCCAGGACCGCTTCGTCGTGATCCGCTGACCGCGGATCCCGGCCTCATGTCCCCCAGCCCCTCGATTCCGGGCCTCGCCGGTACCTCGGTGCGAATCGCCACCGAGGTGTGGCGAGGCCCGATTCTCGAATCCCGCCACCGGCTCGAAGCCGCGATCGCCGGCCCGGCCGGTGAGCCGTTCGCGGCGACGCCCGGCGGCGATGTCGTAACCACCTTCCGCTCGGCCGCGAAGCCGTTCCAGCTGGTGGCGCTCGTCGAGCGCGGGCATGCCGACCAGTTCGGCTTCGACGACGAGCATCTCGCGGTGATGGCGGCATCTCACACGGGGAGCACCTACCACGTCCGGCTCGTCACCGAGATCCTCGAGCGGATCGGCCTGTCCGACCGCCAGCTGGCCTGCGGCTATCACGAGCCGCTCGACGAGGAGGCTCGCGAGCTCGTCCGTCGCAACGCTGGGGCGCGCTCGCCGTTGTACAATAATTGCTCGGGTAAGCACGCCGGGATGCTGGCGTTCGCCCGCGCCGAAGGCTGGCCGGTCGAGGGTTACGAGCGGCCCGATCACCCGGTCCAGCGGGAGATGCTCGCCGTCGTGGCCGACGCCGTCGGCCTCCGGCCCGAGCAGGTTCCGACGGGGATCGACGGCTGCAGCGTGCCGGTGTTCGGGGCGCCACTCTCCGCCATGGCGAGGAGCTACGCGCGCTTCGCCGTCGCCGATCGCGACGGCAACGCGCGCAGTGCCGCGATGGCGCGGATCCGGGCGGCGATGCTGGCATATCCGCGTGCGACCGGCGGCGATCAGCGCTTCAGCACCTCGCTCATGGAGCGGGCCGGCGGCGCGATCGTTGCAAAAGGTGGTGCGGAAGGGCTCGAGTGCATCGGGCTGATCGGGGCGGGGCTCGGACTCGCGATCAAGTGCGAGGACGGCAGCTCGCGCGCCGTGGCGCCCGCGGTGCTCGCGCTGCTCGAGCACTTCGAGCTGATCGGCGCGGCTGCGCTCGAGGGGCTCGAGACCTGGCGGCGGCCAGTCGTGAAGAACGTCGCCGGGCTGAACGTGGGTGAGCTCAGGGCCGTTGTGGAGACGAACAACGCCGGGAGCAGGTCTTAGGGACAGCGGGTCGCGGGTCCGGCAGGATCGGGAGAGTGGTACGTTGGCGCGAAGCATCGGATTCCTGTGGGCCGCGTGCGGCCTGATCGCCGTCGCGGCGTGGCCCGCGCCGCTCCGCGCCGAGGCGCTGCCCGCGCCGCTCGCGCGCAAGCTCGATGCGCATTTGCTCGCGCAGACGCTCGGTGCTCCGGCGGACACCGTGGCCGCCTGGGTGTACTTCGCCGACAAGGGCGAACAGGGGCCCGGCGACCTCGCGCGCCGGCTCGCCGCGGCCGAGGCGGCGCTGACGCCGCGCAACCGCGCCCGCCGCGAGCGCGCCGGCGTCCAGCCGCTCGTCGATGCGCTCGATCTGCCCGTCGAGGCCGGCTATCTCGCGCAGCTGCGCACGGCCGGGCTGTCGCCGTTCGCCGTGTCGCGCTGGTTCAATCGCGCGGCGATTCGCGTGCCCGCCGGCGAGCTGCCGCGCGCCGCGGCGTTCGGGTTCGTGGCGAAGCTCGCGCCCGTCGAAAGGGCGATCGTGATGCACGATCCGCCCGCCACGCGTGACGCGCTGCCGTGGTCCGATGCGCTCGGCGGCAGCGAGGCGTTGGCCGTCACGTCCGTCAACTACGGCGTGAAGTTGAAGGAGCTGCAGCAGCTGAACCTTCCCGCGCTGCACGATTCCGGCTACACGGGACAAGGCGTGCTCGTCTGCGTGCTCGACGATGGCTTCTATCACCAGGACGTGCACCGCGCGACGAAGGTGATCGACGTGCCGCCGGGCTACCGGCGTGATTTCGTCGACGGCGACACCGTGCTCACGGACGCGAGCGCGGGCCAGCACGGCTGCTGGACGCTGTCGTGCATCGGCGCCAACTTGCCCGGCAACCTCGTGGGAGCCGCGTTCGGCGCCACGTTCGCGCTCGCGCGCACCGAGGCCGATGCCAGCGAGACGCCCCAAGAGATGTACAACTGGGGGCTCGGCGCCGAGTGGGGCGACAGCCTCGGCGCGGAGGTAATCTCCTCCTCGCTCGGCTACTACCACTTCGACGGTGGCGTCGGCGACTACACTTACGCGCAGCTCGACGGCCACACCACGGTCGTGACGCGCGCGGCGGAGATCGCGGCCGCGAAGGGCATCGTCGTCGTCAACGCGGCGGGCAATTCGGGCCCGAATCCGATGACGCTCATCGCGCCCGCGGACGCGAACAGCGACAGCGTCATCACCGTCGGCGCCGTCGACAGCCTGGGCATGATCGCGGGGTTCTCCTCGCGCGGCCCGACGGGCGACGGGCGCATCAAGCCGGATCTCGTCGCACGCGGTCGCAACAACTGGCTGCCGAATCTCGCCACCGACAGCACCTACTACACGCAAAACGGCACCTCGTTCTCCACGCCGCTCATGGCGGGCGTCGTCGCGTGCATCATGAGCGCGCGCCGCGGCTGGGCGCCCGTGAGCGTGATCCGTGCGCTGCGCGAGACGGCGTCGAAGGCGGGCTCGCCCGACAACACCTACGGCAACGGCATTCCCGATGCGGTCGCGGCGCTCCACTGGATGGCGCCGATCGCGGGTGTGCCCGACCCCACTGCGCGCGGCGGCGTCGCATTGCTCGGCGCGAACCCGATGCGCGGCGCGGGCACGAGCGTGCGCTTCGAGGCCGCGGGCGCGGCGAGCACGCCGGCGCCGGCGACGGTGCGCGTCGTCGATGTATCGGGCCGCACCGTGCGCACGCTGTGGTCCGGCACCCTCGCCGCGAACCGCTCGCTCGCCGTCCGCTGGGACGGGCTCGATGCGGGCGGCCACGCGGCCCTCGCGGGCGTCTACTGGATCACGCTCGACTCCGCCACGCGCCGCGCATCGATCAAGATCGTTTCGTTGTGATAGAGGTCGGCCCGCTACGGGTGGGCCGCAGCCGTCGAACCCTGGAGACTCGATGAATCGTTCGTTCGTTCCGTCGTGGCGTGTCGTCGTCCTGCTCCTCGTTTCGATCCTCGGCCTTTCCCTCGCACCTCAACGCTCGTCCGCCGCCCCCGCTACCGCCTGGCCCGCGACGCGCGTGCTGAAATATCCGAACGGCCCGACGGTGCTGCTCGCGCCCGATCCGCTTGCGGGCAGCGTGGAAGTCGGCCTGTGGTACGCCGCGGGCACGCGCAACGATCCGCCGCGCACCTCGGGACTCGCGATGGCGGTCGGACGCACGCTGTTCCGTTCGAGCGAGGCGATCGAGCGCTCGCTCCAGGCGGAAGGCAGCTCGTCGAGCGAGGTCATGACGCCCGATCTCACCGCGCGCTCGCTCGTGCTGCCGGCCGAGCGCGTGTCGCTCGGGCTCCAGGCGGTCGCGGGCTGGCTGAAGCCGCGTGCGATCGGA
>Ga0157378_10003764_pt1 | contig 13444 bp, 13 predicted proteins | sample M65metaG_FD_115309 | JGI IMG/M metagenome (GOLD analysis project Ga0157378, IMG submission 115309) | Miscanthus rhizosphere microbial communities from Kellogg Biological Station, Michigan, USA - M6-5 metaG | ecosystem: Host-associated > Plants > Roots > Rhizosphere > Soil | place: USA: Michigan...
AAGCGAATCCGCCCATCGATCTGCCGCAGCCGCCGCTTGCCGTACTGATAGTCGGCGTTTTCACTGCGATCGCCGTTGCTGGCAGCCCACGCCACCACCTCGGTCACGGCCGGGCGTTCCCTGGTGAGCAGAAACCGGTGCTCATCTTTGAGGCGCTCCAGCCCGCTCCGCGTTATGTAGTTCTTGCCTGGCGTCGCGGGCTCGTCCCTTGGTGGTTTTCTCGTAAATCCTTTTCGCATCTCGTAGTCTTTCCAGGGCGAATCCAGTGGGTGCACCAATGAACCCGGATGAACGCCGATAAGAACAGCGTAGGTTACCCGCGTTTATGGGAGTTCATCTGCGGCCCTAACTGATTTTTTCACGTCTTCCGGTCCCTTAGCGATCCTATCCATTATGCAGATTTATCTGACACCAAAGAGATCAGATAAATATCGGACGCGATGCCGACTGTTTTATCCACGAGTTGCGTGCTTACGACCCTGTTATGGGCACAAGACGCATGGACGTGCAGCCATCCTCAAGTCGGTCTCAGATCAGTTCCGGTTGCTAGACGATCGGGGAGTTATCATGTGGTTGGGCTGGCAATAGGGCGCATTGCCGATATTGCGACCGGTATGTTCAGCAGAAAGTCACCTTTAGAGGAGGATATGGCCAAATACCCAATTCAAACCAAGCGGGGCGTGCCACCGGGCGGGGCCTATTCCCAGGGATGGCGGGCCGGCGATTTCTTGTTCGTAAGTGGAACGGGGCCCATCGACCCGGGGACCGGGAAGCTTGTTGGCGACAACATTGAGCAGCAGACCGAACAGACCATCGCCAATATTTCCGCCATTCTCGAGGCAGAAGGTGCCGCCCTTGGCGATGTGATCAAGGTCAACGTCCACCTCAGTGACACCAGTCTCTTCAAGCGCTACAACCAGGTTTATGCCCGGCATTTTTCGCCACCGTATCCCGCGCGCACGACCGTGGGTAGCGACCTCGGCCACAGTCCCGGCATGCTGATCGAAATTGATTGCATAGCCTACAGGAGGAAAAAAACGCGAACGAGTCCGGGGCAAACATCAAACAAGAAGGTGGGTAGAGGAAGGAAACAATAGCCCAGGCAAGACTAGAGGTTGTGCCATGCGGAAGACCCCCGGCTCCCCGAAATTGCTGCTTCAGATTTTCTCTACAGCTTGCGAACGAACTGGAGAGGTCGTCGGCTCCAAGATCGGCAGCAGCGGAGCTTCGCGTCCGCGTGCCGATACTTTCTCTACCGAGGTGATGTGGCCATCACGCACCAGCAGCGCCGAGTCAAAATTGTTCACCGAAGGGCAAACGTGGCGCGGAAGTAGATAAAGTGCCTCGCCGACCTGCGGCCTGCGGGCGTCATCGGTCGAGTGTAGCGGCAGGTGCTCCTCGCTGGGAGGAAGTGGCATGAGTTCCCGATGTCCGAGCACCACGCAGGTGGGCACGCCGGCATCGGCTGACACTGCCTTGTGTCCCGCGTCACATGTCGCAATGCCTTCGTGTGGTCGGCTAACCACCCGTGTCAACACCAGCACCGCCGGCACATAGCCGTAGTCGCGGGGAAGCTGTGCGAGACAGGTAGCATCGCAATAAACAACAGTTCCAGGCGAGACGCGATGGATGAATCCTCCCGCGTGAAAACCCGGATAGGCGAGCGAGCAGGGAAGTGTGGGTGTTCCCGCCGTGATTACCTCCGGCACGTTTGCTCCGCTGCGCCGGATTTGAGCAACAATTTCCAGCAAACGATCATACCCGGCATGCGCCGCCGCGGTCCGTTCCTGCGGAGCCAGCCCACCATATTGGCCGTCATAGTAGTGCAGGCCACGGAATTCCAGCCCCGCGTCTTCAATCCCGCGCGTGAGCTTAACGATCTCGTCCGCCTGGCTCTGTTCGACTCCGGTGCGATTCATGCCCGGATTCAGGTCAAGAAAGATACCGATCGGGCCGCCCTGCCATTGCCGCACCTGCTCTTCGTTTTCAGCCAGGACGGAAATGCGGACGTCGGGGAATTGATCGGCTATTTCGCGCACGCGGCGCGCGTTGGCACCCATCAGCGGATAGGCGACAAGCACATCCGCGGCGCCGTTGCGGCAGGCAACCAGCAGCTCCAGTGTGGTGGCACACTTGAAGTTCCGGACTCCACGCTCGACCAGCACACCGAGGGTGTAGGCCAGCTTCGCGGTCTTGATGTGCACGCGCCAGCGATCCCCGTCGCCGCCGAGTAAATGCAATGTCCGCGCAATGTTGGAGAGGACGAACTCCGGATATAAGACCAGCGCAGGGGTGAGTACTTCTTCGATACTCGTCACCCGATAACGCTCGTCCCAGGGAAACTCGCTCAGCATGAATTCCTGTGTTTCTTATGACGGCTTCGATGATAGCGCGTAAACGTGTGGAAGAACCACCAAAGCCGAATTGCATTCGGCATCCGCCCCATACAAGTGGAGTTGGTGTAAGCGAGTTGGTTGACCGACCCAGTTGCTGCGAGTAGGCTTTCTGAATTCTGCCCCGCGATGACTGCCCATTCACCAGATCATTCCGAGCGATCCGACCTGGTTCGTGGCCTGGGCCTTTGGTCAGCAATCGCTATCGTCATTGGCGACACGATCGGCACAGGGGTTTTTCTTGTCTCTAGTGACATGGCGCGCACCGTGGGGTCGGCCCCGCTGGTTTTGACCGCATGGATCGTTGGCGGGCTCATCGTGCTTCTGGGTGCCTTTTGCTATGCCGAGCTGGGGGCGGCATTTCCCAAGGCAGGGGGCCCATACGTCTACCTCAGTCGGGGTCTTGGCCCTCTCTGGGGATTCCTGTTTGGCTGGATGAGCTCGTTTCTCGAGCGCCCGGTAGCCATGGCCACCTTGGCGGCGGGGTTTGTGCGATTTTTGGGATTTCTGTTTCCCATGGTGGCCACGCCCTTGTTCACCACTCATCTCTGGCACTACGAGGTCAGATTCACCGTGGCCCAGCCGCTGGCGGCGTTGGTGGTGCTGGTGGCGACAGCGGTCAACTATTTCAGTGTCCGGTTAGGCGGAGCTATCCAGGTTCTGCTGACCTCGCTGAAGATGGCCGCGATTCTGGTCATTGTTATCGGAGGCGTGCTATTCAGAACCACCGCTATCAGTCCAACTGCCTCCTCCGCCGGCCCGCTGGGCTGGGGAACGATTGGCGCCTTACTAACAGCCCTGGTCCCTACCATGTGGGCATACAACGGCTTTAACGACCTGGGGGATCTGGGCGAAGAAATTCTCCGCCCGCAAAAGAATATCCCCCGAGCCATCATCCTCGGATTGCTCACCGTGGGCGCTCTTTACCTGATGGCGAATGTGGTTTACTTCCACGTCTTACCGTTCCCGAATGTCGCGGCGTCCCAGCATGTTGCCTCGGATGTAGTCCAGGCCTTTGCAGGCTCACGTGGTGCGGCCTGGCTCACAGCAGCCATGGCAGTATCAGCTCTTGGGGCGCTTCATGTGGTGGTTCTAACCGGCGCCCGCATTCCTTACGCCATGGCGCGTGACGGCGTCTTCTTCCACTTCGCCGAACGCATTCACCCTTCGTTTCGTACGCCCAGCGGTGCGTTGCTGTTCCTGGGGTGCATCGCTGCACTGCTCGCACTCAGCGGAACCTACGAAGAACTGTATTCGCTCTTCGTTTTCGCCGCCTGGATCTTCTTCGCCTTGACCGCGATCGCCCTGCTGCGTTTACGCCGTAAGGAGCCGAATCTGGTCCGGCCTTACCGCGCCTGGGGCTATCCCTGGACACCGCTTGTCTTTGTGGCGGCGGCGCTCGCCTTGACCGCCAACTTGTGGATGGTCCGCCCTGTGCGTTCCTCGCTCGGTCTGGCCGTCATCCTTTCGGGAATTCCGTTTTTCTCCCGTTGGCGGAAACGATCTGGTGCCGCAGGTACAGCGTTTGCACCGAAAGAGTAAACCAAAAATTGCAAGGCGTAATTTTCGCGTTGATTGCCAGAGCCGTCCGGCGCCGGAAGAAATTGGGATCCGGGTTGGGCTTTCTCTGGCTATTGATTTTGCTCCTGGTAAGCAATAACAGCTTCGACGCATTGCTCGGCGAGTCCGACTTCCGGTTAGCGCTCGTCACGGATTTTCAGTTATTTCTCGGAGGCGACGATTTCTGAGTGCGTGAGTTCCGCTGGGCGCTTCCGGCTGAAGTCACCAACCCTTGCCCTTTGCGCGAGCGGCCTCTGCTATCATCCCGACGAAGTTGAACACATTATTGCTGGGAGGATACTGATGTCAGCCACGAGACGGGAAATATTGCTGCTGTTATCGGGGCTTGCTTCGAGTGCGGTCGCAGTGCAAGCTTTGCCAAGTCCGGACAATTCGCTTCCCTCGGCTACTTTTCCATTCACCGAACTACCAAGGAACGTCGTGAACGGAGCGGAAATTCGTCCGGTACTGAAAGGCAAACTGGCGACCGAGGAGTCACTGGAGGTGCACGAAACCACCTTGCCGCCGGGTGGGATGCCGCACCCCGCGCATCACCACCTGCATAGCGAAATGTGGCTTATTCGGGAGGGTACGGTCGAGCTCACGATCAATGGCACCAGCCATGTGATGGGCCCAGGCTCGGTCGGATTCGTTCATTCCAATGACGAACACGGCATCAAGAATGTCGGCACGACGGCGGCTACTTATTTTGTCGTCGCGATCGGGCCGGGGGCCTGAGGTAGAGAAATTGCGCCAGTTCTCCTACAGACTGTCGGCACGATAAAACTGCTTGTAGAAATCAGGATCGAGTCGGTGAGCCTGGTAGGCGAGCACGGTTCGAAAAGGCCCGCATGCGGCCGGAAAACGACCGTAGCGGCCATACACGTATTCGCAGTATTCAATGGTCGCTTCAATCGCAGCTTTTGGATACTCAGGGATGCCAGCCTGGACACGAGTTCCATCCCGCCATGCGGTAGTGGCCCCGCCATCTCGAAACGACCCCCGCTGGGGTGCAAATTTGCTATCGAGAAAGGCTAGAACTGCTTCTTTCATGCCCGAATAGTAGGGCGGGCAATATGGCTTGATCAGAGTTTGCCCGTCGCTCTCTAATCCCACTGCGGTAGGCAGCAGGATGTCCTTGCCCGAAGCTCTCAAGGCGAGTTTCAACAGCGGGGAAGCGGCAATGGTGCGCGAGAAACGGGGCTCTTCCATACGAAACCCCAACGCCTGAGTCCAGCCGAACGGATGGGCTGCGAAATGCGGGAAACCGCCAAGCCCAAGAGCTTGTCCCATCAAACCCAGGTTCTGTACCACAGCCCCCTGTTCGACGGCTGCAAGCTCGAACAACCATGACTCCAAAAAGCCGACGGTCATGAAACGCCCGTCGCGTGGATCATCGTGGAGGGATCCTCCCCTGGAACGTGCAAAGCGACCAATGCCCGCGGGCCGATATCCGTTGCGTTCGTCGACAACGAAGTAGTTGAAATCGGGACCAAAGCACGAAAGCAGGATGTTGAGGTATAGAGCCGTGAGTTCATTGACCGGAATGAAATAGGTTGAGCCCGGCACATTCGCCGACCACCGGTTGAACGGCGGCACGTAAGGCAACTCGCGCGGAACATCGATCCGCTTGTCGGCAAGACGCACTCGGCTTCGTTCATAGAGTTCGGCGAGTTGGCGCTCGCGCGAGGCCTTGACCAACCCTGCAATCTCTGTGGAGGGAAAATCTTGCGGCCTGCGCAGCATCCATGTGCCCTCGTCGTTGGTTACGAAGACCGTCACCGTGTGCAAAGCGTCGGCGCTCGGTGCGGTACGTCCTACAAACTGTTTCATGATGTTTCCGCCACCGGCGTCCGGGGTGGGACCGGTCTGATAAGGCAGTTCAGCCAGCGCGTAGCCGGTCACGCCGCAGGCGGCAAACGCAAGTGCGGCTTCTTCTTCCCCCGTCAGCGGTGCAGGCGGATGCAAGCTCCCGTACATCAGAGGTCCGCCATTCAACTTCATGCCCTTGGCAAAGCGTCGTGATCTTCTCCCAGCGAGGGCATCGAGCAAGGCATAGGAACGAACGTCCTGGGCTTCGGCATTGGGCCTGGTCTCGGCAGGTTCTTGATTCATGCAGGGTTTCTCCAGTTATGACTCATCGGGAATCGGGTGGAAAAGCGTAGCAATGAGTACCAACGTTGAAGCGATTCAGGAAAGGCGCGACTCCGGGGACGAGCCAACCCAACACAACGCCACCAAACATGGCGGTGAAGATCCAGGCGGTCAGATAGCGGTCGAGAAAACTGAGGCGACTAGTTGCGTTCATGATGGAGTCCGGTTGTGCGTTATGCCGCTCAGAGCATACTCGGTCGAAGCGTTCTGTTACGGGTGGGTGACCGGTGTCATTGCATGACCAATGCTGTCGAGTTCCTTCCTGAGGGCGAGGTTATCGAGAGTCTTCAGCGGAAGGCAGAGAAACAGGCTGATTCTGCGATCCAGAATAAAAAACGCCTCGCGAAACGCCCTTTCGACCTCCGCCTCGCTCCCGCGAACTGCTGCGGGATCTGGAACACCCCAATGGGCCGTCATCGGTTGCCCGGACCACACCGGGCAGACCTCGTTGGCCGCGTTGTCACAAACGGTGAACACAAAGTCGAGCCTGGCAGAGTCGGGCAGGGAGAATTCATCCCAGGCCTTGCTGCGTAGACCGCTGATCGGGATATGCGCCTTTTCGAGTTGCCTTAAGGCCTCGGGGCGAACCCTTCCTGACGGGTGACTTCCCGCGCTGTAGCCAGTGAAATTGGGTTGGCCTTTTAAGTTCAGAATGGCTTCCGCCATGATCGAGCGGGCGGAATTGCCCGTGCACAGGAATAAGACGTTGTAGTGTCGTTCCATATTCGTATTGTCCTAGTTGCAGCAGCTCGGTCCACAGCAAGCCTTCGTTCCTGTGTCTGCCGCTTTCACCGCCCGCACAAATGCACTGAAGAACTTGCCATCCACCTGCGAAGCAATAGCATCGGCGTCGACGCCGGCCGCCGCCAAAAAGTCGCGCGCGTCCGCTGCGCGATAGACTCGTGTCTGTTCGATATCAATTTTCTCGAAACCTGCGGCGGAGAGTTTGTCGCGATATTCCTCATCTGCGAGCGCCCCTGCTACGCAGCCGACCCAAAGAAGCACACTTTGGCGGATTTCCGGTGTGATTTCGCCTTTGGTCACAACATCAGAAACCGCGAAGCGACCTCCCGGCTTTAGCACGCGAAAGGCTTCTTGCAAAACCCGGTCTTTGTCGGCAGAAAGGTTGATCACACAATTCGAGATGATCACATCAACTGAATTGTCGGGCAGAGGGATATGCTCGATCTCCCCCTTCAGGAACTCGACATTCTCGGCTCCCGCCTTACGCTTGTTCTCATTGGCCAGGGCCAGCATCTCGTCGGTCATGTCGAGACCGTAAACCTTGCCAGTGGGCCCCACCCGCTTTGCTGAAAGCAAAACATCGATGCCGCCGCCCGAGCCGAGATCAAGGACCACTTCTCCAGGATTCAACTGCGCCAATGCAGTCGGATTCCCGCATCCTAACGAGGCGAGCATGGCCTCTTCTGGGACTAGTCCCGACTGCGAAGGGTCATACAGATTGGATGTGATAGGATCGCAGCCCAAACCATCTGCTGCGGTTGCTCCGCAGCAACGACTGCCGCCAGTCTTCACACGCAGCGCTGCCTGGCCATACTTTTCTTTGACGGCTTCCGTGATGTCGGTGGTGTTCATGATCCCTTCTCCTATTCACAAAGCTGAACGATATTCTGGGGTTTGACTGCTTTGTTTCGAGTGCAGCATTCGGCGTAAAGGAATTGCAGAAGTTCTTCCAGGGCTTCGGTGCTCGCCGTGTAGCGCAGAAACGTGCTCTCGCGGCGAACATTTACTAACTCCTCGTTTTTCAGCTTGTCCAGGTGGTGCGAAAGCGTGGAATTCGGTATGTCCAACTCTGACTGGATATCACCTACGACCAGCCCCACCGGATGGGCGGATAAGAGCAATCGCATGATTCGAAGGCGCGGTTCGGTGCCCATGGCGGAAAGCATGTCGGCATACTTTGCAACCTGCTCGGTGGTCTTCTTCGTTGATGCGGCTGGCATGTTTCGATAATTGCAGAAATATAGACAGAGGTCAAGCCGAATTCCCCAGCTTCGCTTCCGGGAAGGACGGCAGGTCCCGATCGATGTGTTCAGCGGCACGGATGTGCCGAAACAACTGTATTGGCAGGGTCGGATGGTCCCGGTTTGACCGGGATGGAGTCACGGAGGAAGGCAAGCCGTTGACCCCTGCATATGGCAAACGCAGGATCACATTCGGGCGTACCCGGTGCTGGAATGACAACCCGCCGGTTCGCGCGGTGATACCCGTACCGGACAAGTTTTCGGTCATCTGTACCAGGGAACTGAACTTAAGCCGCTAGCACTACGGCAAGGGGCGCAGAACTAATCGCCCACTGTTACCCCGTCTTCGACCTTCTCTCCTACCGGACGAGGGGAGTATTCTCCCTCGTCAAGTGTTGCCGTCCGATCAAATGAGTGTCCAGTCATAAGCCCCAGAACAAACCATCCCAGCACCAGCGCACCGAAGGCGAAAAGCGTGTCCCCGAACATCCGCATCCAGCGCAGTCGATTCACCACGGGTGATTGCATGAACTCCGCCGAGCGTGCGAACCAGGTGCCGTATTCGACCGATGCCCACGCCTGCATCAGACCAACCGGCAACATGCTGATCAAAATCATCAAGGCAAGACCGATGTTTAGCGACCAGTAGGCGATTGCCAACGGGCGGTCTTTCCACATCAGACCGGGTCGCAGTGCACGCAGACAGAACAGCATCAGCCCCAGGCCTAACATGCCATATACCCCGAAAAGAGCAGCATGTCCATGTACTGGGGTCAAGTTCAGCCCTTGAACGTAGTAGAGTGCGATGGGTGGATTGATCATGAAACCGAACAATCCGGCGCCGACGAAGTTCCAGAACGCAACCGCCACGAAGAAATAGATCGGCCACTTGTAGGCACTGATCCATGGGCTGTCCGCCGTACCTTGCGATAGCCGGATGTTTTCCCATGCTTCGAATCCGATCAGAACCAATGGAACCACTTCCAATGCACTGAACACCGCCCCCAAGGCCAGAACGGAGTTAGGCATTCCAGTGAAATAGAGGTGATGGAATGTCCCGATGATTCCGCCCGAGAGATAAATCACGGTCGAAAACAGGACCGAGCGGGTCGCGGTGGATACCGACAACAGTTTCAGACGGGTTAACAAGAAAGCAATGACCACGGTGGCGAACACTTCAAAAAACCCTTCCACCCAGAGGTGCACTACCCACCACCGCCAATATTCAGCGGTGATTAAGGGGCTGCGCTGTCCGTACATCAGGCCGGCAGCGTAGAACACGGGGATTGCAATGCTGGAAATGAGAAACAGCAATAGCAGCGAATGATTTTCGTCTTTGCGAGCCAGCGCTGGCCTGATTCCGCGCCACATCAGCCACAGCCAGAACGTCAGTCCCGCGAACAGGAGTATTTGCCAGAGCCTGCCGAGATCCACATATTCGTAGCCCTGAGATCCCAGCCAGAACCAGAGGTTGCCAAGTTTCTGCTCGATGCCCATCCATTCCCCGGCGAGTGAACCGACGACAACGGCCACGAGCGCCACAAAGAGTACATTCACTCCGAGCCTCTGTCCCTTCGGTTCAGCGCCGCTGACGGCAGGTACGATATACAAGCCCGTTGCCAACCACGACGTTGCTATCCAGAAGATGCCGATCTGAAGGTGCCAGGTACGCGCCACTGAATACGGCAGCCATTTCGCTAGCGGAATTCCGTAGAAGCCGCCTCCTTCGACAGCATAGTGCGCGACGATTGCCCCGAGCGCGACTTGGACTACCCACAGCGCCGCCACGACGAAGAAATATTTCACCGTCGCTTTCTGCGAGGGCGTGGGGCTCATGCCGAGGAGCGGATCACGACGAGGCACGATTCCGGTGGAGGGTTTGTGATCCTGCGAGGCGAAGTACCAGACCATGCCGCCGACTGCGGCCAGCAGCAGGACAAAGCTGATCACGCTCCAAACGATGGTTCCGCCGGTTGGGCGATTCCCAACCAGTTCTTCATGCGGCCAATTCTGCGTATAGCTGACATCCTGACCGGGACGATTGGTGCTTGCAGCCCAAGCCGTCCACCAGAAGAAGGTTGCCATCTCGTGTTGTTTGGTGGAATCGGTCAGGGCACCGGCTGGAATAGCGTACTCATTCCGTCCTTTGCCAAATACATCTGAGTAGTAGGTAGCCAATTGATCGAAGGCGGCAGCACGATCATTGTCAATGACGATAGTGTCGGTCGCCGCGTCGTAAGTATTATGGCGAGTGACTTCGGTGAGGCGGCCCTGCAGCGCGGCCCGCCGTTCGGCCGACAATGCTGCATAATTCGGGGAGCCTTCCCGTTGCGCCCAGCGGTCGAGAACGATTATGGACTGACGGTGAAGATAATCGGCGCTCCAATCGGGAGCGACATAAGCACCGTGCCCCCAGATCGTTCCAATTTCCTGGCCGCCGGTAGACTGCCAGACATTCTGGCCGTTGCGAATGGTTTCGCCGGAGAAAAGGACTTTCCCGTCAGCGGTAGAGACCTTGGTCGGGATCGGCGGTCCATTGCTAACTGCCTTATAGCCAACGCCGCCGAGAACGGCGAATGAAATCAGCATGACCAATCCGAATGCGAGCCATAATTTCTTGTATTGCATGGAGACCACTCCTCCTAAGAGATGTTTTGCCGAGTCGCTGCCTTCCATGACCGGATCAACATGGCTGTTAGAGCCATCGGCTCCGTCCTGAATGGAGATTAGTTGGGGGCGATCCGCAGCACGATGACTTTTGTCACAGCGAAAAGATGGCCGACGGGACCGGGGCCACAACCCCCTCAGCCCTCCGATACAATAGCCCTCGTGCCAGAGACCATTGCCGCAATTGGAAAGACGCTTGCCAAAGTCCCAATCTTCTCTGGGCTGACGGAAAGCGAATTGAGTTTCCTCGCGCAACGTACTGTGCTGCGCAATTATTCAACCGGCCAGAGCGTGTTCGGCGAAGGCGAGCCTTGTGCCGGGCTCTACGTCGTCGAAGCCGGCCATGTAAGAATCTTTAAGAGTTCGGCCAGCGGGCGCGAACAAGTGCTCAGTATCGATGGGCCGGGTAGTTCCATTGCTGAACTTCCTGTGTTTGATGGCGGGAACTATCCTGCATCTGTGACAGCGATCGACGAGGCCACGCTGATCTTTGTCAGCAAGCACGACTTTCAGGCATTGTGTCTGGCCCATCCTCAGGTTGCGCTCAAAGTCTTGCGGGTTGTCGGCTCCCGATTGCGGAGATTGGTTGGAATAATCGAAGAACTTTCATTCACCACCGTGCGGCACCGGTTGGCTTCCTTCTTGTTGCGCCTCGCCCAGAAAGATGGCAAACCGTCGTCTGGAGGCGTGGAAATCACCTTGCCCACCAGCAACCAGGAACTGGCATCGCATATTGGTACTGTTCGTGAGCTCGTCTCCCGCAATCTTTCTCGACTCCAGGCAGAGGGGATACTTCAGATCGAGGGTCGGACGGTAACGATCTCTAATTTAAAAGGGTTGGAAGCCGAAACCGATTCACCCGAATAGAATCACGCTCTACCAGCGCATCACTTTCTTGCCCCCTCGAAATGGGCTCTTCGAGTACAGTTTTGTCTTTCGTGACAAAAGTCATCGGCACGGGTCTTTTGCTCCGCTAACCTAAGAACCATCAAGCGCGACCTACAAGAATCGAGCCGGGTCGTCTGGAGACTGCCATGAGCATGACCGCCGAAAGAACCGTCCGTGAATTAGCTTTGGAAAATACGACTGCCACCAGAGTCTTCGAGAAGCTGGGCATTGACTACTGCTGTGGAGGCAACAAATCGCTCGGAGAAGCGTGCCAGGCATCCAACCTCTCCGTGGATCAGGTGATCGATTCGCTGGAGATGGCTGAGGAAGCGGCACATGCCACGCAGAAAGACAGGAATTGGCAGATTGAACCCCTCGCCGATTTGGTCGTATACATCAAGAACATTCACCACAAATTCACGCGTGAGGAAATGGCTCGCCTCGCCCCTCTTCTAGAGAAGGTTTGCCTCGTCCACGGGAAGAACCATCCGGAACTGCAACAGGTCCGAGCCAGCTTCCAGGGTCTGGTTGAAGAACTGACGACACACATGATGAAAGAGGAGAGAGTTCTGTTTCCCACTATCGTGAGGATGGAGGAGGCCGTCATTCAAAAGGAACCGCTACTGCCACCACCCTTTGGCAGCCTGCAAAATCCCGTTTCTATGATGGAACACGAACACGACTCTGCCGGGAACGCACTGCGTGCCATGCGCGAAGCTAGCTGTGGTTATACGCCGCCCGGTGACGCATGTATCAGCTACCAGACGCTGTACACTGCGTTGGCAGATTTTGAAGCCGATCTTCATCAACATATTCATCTGGAGAACAATATTCTGTTCCCCCGTGCGATAGAGATGGAAAGACACGCTGACCTGCCCTGACGAGCATCTTCTGGCAGGACGCGGATACTTGAGACTTAACAGAAACAGATGCAAAAGACCACGTCCACAAGTCGGAAGAAAAGCTTTTCTCGGCCCGTGGCTTGGCGTCGTTTCAAAGGATGCTCCATCGTCAGGAAGATTGCGCTATTGTCCCCACTGGTGCTTATAGTCGGTCCTTAATATGTGGATATTCCTGCTCAGAAAACGCGGCATTCAGGGCATCTAGCCGGGAGCGCGAAAGGGTTTGCTACGCCCCCGAGATCATTGAACAAATCGCGGTCGGAGAGATGTCTGCGGTCCAGTGCGGCGACAACTAGGCCAAGCTGGTGAGACTCCCCGGGTGCATGGCGACAGAAACGTTTACCTCGCCACGCCCGCGGGCGATGGTGAACGACACAGGATCGCACCGACTATGATTTCGATGGTTTGATCTCTCATGATCAATTGTGAGTGAAAAAGCGATGTGGCAACAACAATCCCTTCGACCTGCCGCCAACTCTCTGGCCTTCATTGACTTGCCTGTTTCCGAGACGTAACATTCGCGCCAGTGATCGGGCGAACCATCTCGCACTACAGCATCCTCGAGAAACTTGGCGAGGGTGGGATGGGTGTAGTCTACAAAGCCCGTGACACCAATCTTGACCGTTTTGTCGCCATAAAAGTCTTGCCCGCGGAGAGGGTCGCCGACCCCGAGCGTAAGCAGCGCTTCATGAAAGAAGCGAAGGCGGCTTCCTCGCTCAACCACCCCAACATCATCACCATCTACGATATCGGTAAGGACGAGGGTGTTGATTTCATTTCGATGGAGTGTGTCACTGGCAAGACACTCGACCAGCTGATTCCCCGGCACGGAATGCGGCTGAATGACGCTTTAAGGTGCGCCGTCCAGATTGCTGATGCGCTCGGGCGGGCGCAC
>Ga0157378_10003766_pt1 | contig 13437 bp, 14 predicted proteins | sample M65metaG_FD_115309 | JGI IMG/M metagenome (GOLD analysis project Ga0157378, IMG submission 115309) | Miscanthus rhizosphere microbial communities from Kellogg Biological Station, Michigan, USA - M6-5 metaG | ecosystem: Host-associated > Plants > Roots > Rhizosphere > Soil | place: USA: Michigan...
CTCGGACGCGCTCGTCGGCGCGAGCCGCCGCCTAACATCCCGCCTAGGAGGTCCTCGAGGTTCACATCGGTCGAATCGAACCGAACGCCGCCCGGGTATCCGCCGAAGCCACCGCCCGGGCCGCCGTTCGGGAACCCGCCGCCGAACCCCGCCGCCCCCATCTCGCGGGCACGGTCATACGCCTTCCGCTTGTCCTCGTCGCCGATCACGTCGTAGGCGGAAGAAACCTCCTTGAAGCGCTCCTCCGCGTTCGGATCGCCGGCGTTCGCGTCCGGATGGTGCTGTTGCGCAAGCTTGCGGTAGGCCTTCTTGATCTCTGCCTGCGTCGCGTTCTTGGGCACGCCGAGGACCGCGTAGTAGTCCTTCTCGAACCACTCGCGCCGGATCTCGTCGGTCGCGGCCACGCGCGCCTACTCCCGCTCGACGCGCACGCCCGCAGGCCGGATCACGCGGCCGCGAAGCGTATAGCCGGGCCGGAAGACCTCGGCCACGCGCGGCTCGCCGTCGCCCTCGCCGGTCTGCATCAGCGCCTCGTGCAGCGACGGATCGAACGGCTCGCCCTCCGCCTCGATGCGCTCGAGCCCTTCGGCGCCGAGCGCGTCGACCAGCTTCGCGTACACGAGCTCGACGCCCTTGAGCAAGCGGTCCTGGTCGACGTCCTCGGCCGCGTGCAGCAACGCGAGCTCGAAGTCGTCGAGGACCTCGAGCAGGCGACGCATCACCGGCTCGGCGGCCATCTCGACGGCGGTGGTCTGCTCGCGCAGCACGCGCTTGCGGTAGTTGTCGAACTCGGCCTGGAGGCGCTGCAGGTGCGCCCGGTATTCCTCGACCTCACCCGACACCGCGCGCGCGGGGACCTCGTCGTCGTCGGGCGCGGAGGCGGGCGGCTCACCCGCCTCCACACGCTCGAGATCGGCGAACCGGCGCTTGTCGGTGACCTTGATCACCGGCGCCTCATCGTCGCGCTCGTCGGTCACGACGCGTCGCCCTCCTCCACGATCTCGCCCTCGACGACCTCGTCCTCGTCGGACGACGCGGCCTCATCCGTCGCGGCGCCCGGGCCTGCCTCGCCGCCCGTGGTGGCGCCGCCGCCGGCCTGGGCCTGCTGGTACATAGCCTGGCCGACCCGACTGAAGATCGTCATGACGGACTCGCTCGCCGCGTTCAGCTTCGCCGCGTCGGCGTCCTGGTCCTTCAGCGCCTCCTTGAGGGCGTCGGTCGCCGTCGAGAGCTCGGTCTTGTCGGACTCGGGCACCTTCTCGCCGTTCTCCGACACGAACTTCTCGACCTGGTAGACGAGCTGGTCGGCCTGGTTGCGGGCCTCCGCGGCCTCGCGGCGCTTGTGGTCCTCGGCCGCGAAGCTCTCGGCCTCCTTCACCATGCGGTCGATCTCGTCCTTGCCGAGGGCGGTGCCCCCGGTGATGGTCATCGCCTGCTCCTTGCCCGTGGCGACATCCTTTGCGCTCACGTTGACGATGCCGTTCGCATCGATGTCGAAGCTGACCTCGATCTGCGGCATGCCGCGAGGCGCCGGCGGGATCCCGACCAGGTTGAACCGGCCGAGCGACTTCACACCGGGGCTCAGCACGGTCTCGCCCTCGCCCTGCAGGACGTTGATCTCCACCTGCGTCTGGTTGTCGGCGGCGGTCGTGAACGTCTCGGTCTTCTTGGTTGGGATCGTCGTGTTGCGCTCGATCATGCGCTGCACGATCCCGCCGAGCGTCTCGACGCCGAGCGACAGCGGCGTCACGTCGAGCAACAGGATGTCCTTGACGTCGCCCTTCAACACGCCCGCCTGCACGGAAGCACCGATCGCGACGACCTCGTCCGGGTTGACGCCCTTGTGGGGCTCCTTGCCACCCGTGAGCTTCTTGACGAGCTCCTGGATCATCGGCATGCGGGTCGAGCCGCCGACGAGCACCACGTGGTCGATCGCCGAGACGTCCTTGCCCCAGTCCTTGACGGCGAGGTCGAACGGCACACGGCAGCGCTCGACGAGGTCCTCGGTCTGGCGCTCGAATTCGGCGCGCGAGAGCTTCTGCTCCAGGTGCAACGGCCCCTCGGCCGTCGCGGTCACGAACGGCAGGTTGATCGTGGTCTCGGCGACCTGGCTGAGCTCGATCTTGGCCTTCTCGGCGGCGTCCTTCAGCCGCTGCAGCGCCATCTTGTCCTGCGACAGGTCGACGCCGTGCGCGTCCTTGAAGGACTTCACGAGCCAGTCGATGATCCGCTGGTCCCAGTCATCGCCGCCGAGCTGCGTGTCTCCGTGGGTCGCCTTGACCTCGAACACGCCGTCGCCGATCTCCAGCAGCGACACGTCGAACGTGCCCCCGCCCAGGTCGAAGACGAGGACCGTGTGATCGGCCTCACTCTTGTCGAGGCCGTACGCGAGCGCCGCCGCGGTGGGCTCGTTGATGATGCGGAGCACCTCGAGCCCCGCGATCTGCCCGGCCTCCTTGGTGGCCTGTCGCTGCGCGTCGTCGAAGTACGCCGGGACCGTGATCACGGCCTGCGTGACGGTGTCGCCGAGGAACGCCTCGGCGTCGCGCTTGAGCTTGAGCAGGATCTGTGAGCTGACCTCCTGCGGGGTCCAGCCTTTGCCGTCGATGTCGACGGTCCAGCCCTTGTCGCCCATGTGGCGCTTGACCGACCGGATCGTCCGGTCCGGGTTGGTGATCGCCTGGCGCTTGGCGACCTCGCCGACCAGGATCTCGCCGTTCTTCGAGAACCCGACCACGGACGGGGTCGTTCGGGACCCTTCCGCGTTCGGGATGACGACCGGCTCGCCGGCCTCCAGCACGGACACGACGGAGTTCGTCGTGCCCAGGTCGATACCGACCGCTCGTGCCATCTGGTTCCTCCTTTATGCCGGCAGCCACTGCGGGCCACCAGGGTTGGGCTTTCAGTTGTCGAAGCGCCCATGCGCTTGCTGCCAGGATAAAAGTTGAGCGTGGTATTGACAACTTTGCGGGATCTGGGCCGAGTCTGTTGCGCGCCAGCCTTTCTTTACACGCCACCTCGGCGTCGTGCTGTAGCCGGAAAGCCGTCACACCATCCCCAGCAGCGGCTGTCGCTATCCGGAAGAACAGGGCCGGAAGGGTCAAGCACCCCAGACCTTCGTCCGATTAAGGCACTAGTACCGAAGGACTTGGCCACAAGGCGGTCGGGGAAGCGGCCGAGCAAGCGGCCGAGGAAGCGGCCGAGGAAGCGGAAGGAACGAACGTGCGAGTCGATGCCTCGAACACGCCCCAGCGCCAAAGCGCGGTGGCGGGCGGACACCCCACGGTGCGGCACGCCGTGGAGTCGATCCTGCTCGAGGAGCGCACGCGGTGGGCGATGCAGATCCACGACGGGCTGACGCAGTCCGTCACGTCTGCGGTGCTCGAGTTGCAGACGCTCCGGCATCTGATCGAGACCGATCCCGACGCCGCGACCCGGATCCTGCACGAGATCGAAGTCGAGATCCGCTCCGACCTTCGCCACATCCGGGAGCTCCTGTTCGAGATGACCGAAGAGGAGGACATCTCGAGCGCGCCCACACTCGCAGGCCTGATCAAGGACTTCGCCGCTCGCTGGCGGATGCCGGCGACCGTGCGCGTGGAGGGAGACATCGAGGCATTGAACGACGCCACGGTGGAAGCGGCGTACGCGATCGCGAGCGAAGCGCTCGCGAACGCCGCCAAGCATTCGGGAGCCCCAGATGCCCACGTCGAGCTGATACTCGATGCCGACACGCTCCACATCGAGGTGCAGGACCGAGGCCGCGGCATGGTCGCCGTGACCGACGAGAACCCGCACTTCGGGATCCGGATCATGCGGGCCCGCGCCGAGGCGATGGGCGGGACCCTCGAGATGACGTCAACCCCTGGGCACGGCACCACCGTGGTCGCCGAGCTCCCCGTCGTGAGGGTAGGTGAAGATCGATGAGGATCTTGATCGTGGATGACCACGCGCTGGTGCGCCGTGGCATGAACTACGTGGTGAAAGAGGGCTTCCCCGATGCGGAAGTCATCGAGGCCGAGTCCTCGGCCGCCGCGCTCGAGGCCCTTCGCTCCACCGGCAAGGTCGACCTCGCGCTCGTCGACGTGCGGATGCCCGACCTCGACGGGCTCGAACTGCTGCGCGCGATCAAGGCCGAGTGGGAAGAGATGCCCGTCATCATGCTGTCCACCTACGAGAACGCGCCGTACGTGAAGCGCGCGCTGGCCGATGGCGCGGCTGGCTACCTCCTGAAGGACGCAACGCCGGAAGACCTCAGCCAGGCGATCAACGTGGCGATGTCGGGCAGCGGCAACGTACTCAGCCCGCGCGTGATCCAGAACCTGTTCGAGGACCAGGAGTCGTCGAACGCCGGGTCGAACGGTCGGCGTAGCGAGTACAGCCTGACCCAGCGTGAGCACGACATCCTCGCGCTGCTCGCCGAGGGCCGATCCAACCGCGAGATCGCGGGACGGCTCTACCTGTCGGAGAAGACGGTCAAGGCGCACCTCGCCGCGATCTTCCGGAAGCTCGGCGTCACGAACCGTACCCAGGCCGCGATGATGGCCGTGCAGATGGGCGTGGGCCCGGTGCCGGGAGCGCTCCTGACCGAGCAGTAGGTCAGCTGCCGAAGTCGCGGTAGTACCGGCTGGGCGTCGGGCCTCGCTGGCCCTGGTACTTGTTCCCCGCCGAGCCGTAGGGCGTTTCTGCCGGTGACGTCAGCCTGAAGAACGAGATCTGCCCGATCTTCATCCCCGGGTACAACGTGATCGGCAGGTTGGCGACGTTGCTCAGCTCGAGCGTGAGGTACCCGTCCCAGCCCGGATCGACGTAGCCCGCCGTCGAGTGGATCAGCAGGCCGAGGCGGCCGAGCGACGACTTCCCTTCCAGCCGTGCGACCAGGTCGTCCGGCAGCGCCACCCGCTCGAGGGTCGACCCCAGCACGAACTCCCCCGGATGCAGGATGAACGGCTCGTCGGGCTTCACCTCGACGAGGTCTGTCAGATCCGGTTGTTCCTCGCGGACGTCGATGAAGGGGTATCGCGAGTTCGCGAACACCCGGAACTGGCTGTCGACGTGCAGGTCGACGGACGACGGCTGGATGCACCGCTCGTCGTACGGATCGATCGTGATGCGGCCGCTCTCGATCTCGGCGCGGATGTCGCGGTCGGACAGGATCATCGGCGGCAGATGCTACCCGGAGACGTTGGACATGTTGGAGACCTCGACCCAGCGGGTGAGCGTCTTGGCGGCCTCGCCGTCGTCGATCGCGCGAGCGGCCGTGGCCATGCCCTCCTCGAGGCTCTCGGCGAAGCCGGCGACGCGGAGCGCCGCGCCGGCGTTCAGCACGACGACGTCGCGGCACGCGCCCTTCTCACCGTCGATGATGCGGCGAGCGATGTCGGCGTTGTACGGCGCGTCGCCGCCGGCGAGCTCCTCCGGCTTGACCCTGCCGAGGCCGAACTTCGCCGGGTCGAGATGCGTCTCGCGCACCGTCCCGTCCTTCACGTCGTAGACCGTCGAGAGGTCGGTGGTCGTGAGCTCGTCGAGACCGTCGACGCCGCGGAACAGGAGCGCACGCGTGCCGCGGCGCGCGAGGACCTCCGCCATCAACGGCAGCATCCGCTCGTCGGCGACACCGACCACCTGCGCGTAGGGCCGAGCCGGGTTCGACAGGGGCCCGAGGAAGTTGAAGACCGTCGGGACCCGGAGCTCGGCCCGCACGGGCGCGACGTGCGCCATCGCCGGGTGGAACCGCCGGGCGAACATGAAGCCGATCCCGGCCTCGTCGAGGCACCGCTCCACACCCGCGGCGTCGAGCTCGATGTTGATCCCGAGCTCCTCGAGGAGATCCGCGGAACCACAGTGACTGGTCGCGGCACGATTGCCGTGTTTGGCGACGGGAACGCCCGCCCCCGCAACGACGAGCGCCGCGATCGTCGAGATGTTGAACGTGCCGGCGCGGTCGCCGCCGGTCCCGCACGTGTCGATCACCGGCTCGGGCGCGCGGACCGGGACGGCGAACGACAACATCGCCGCGGCGAGCGCCTCCATCTCCTCGACCGTCTCGCCCTTGGTGCGGAGGCCGAGCAAGACCGCACCGATCTGCGCCTCGGTGGCGTCGCCCTCCATCATCGCGGTCATCGCCGCCGAGGCCTGCCCGCTCTCGAGCGCCCGGCGGTGCGACAGCTCCGTGAGGACGCTCGGCCACAGATCCGGGTCGGTCATAGGTCGGCAAGGCTACCGCCACCTACGTGGCCGCGACCGGCCCCGCGCACGTCCTACACTGAGGGCTCGCCGCCTCCGGACGGTGGGGCCACGCGGGTGTGGTTCAATGGCAGAACGCAAGCTTCCCAAGCTTGAAACGGGGGTTCGATTCCCCTCACCCGCTCTGGAGAACTCGTCGGTGTCCGGCCGAGCCAAGACGAGCGCCGCCCGCAGGAAGAGCGATCTGGCCTTCCTCCGAGAGTGTTTCCATGACGAACACGTCGCCCCTAGACTCACGCGCTTGATGGCAGGCCGGGTCGTCTGGCCCGACGAGGGATCGAGAGCCGGTGACGACTGGTATCGGGAAACCGAACAGAACGAGGGATCTCAGACGCCTCTTCCAAGTGGTGGCGTCGACCCTGCTCTTGGTGTCGAGTGCGACGACCGCCGCCTCGTCCGCCTCGGCGGCCGTCTCGAAGCCCGCCGAGTGTCGCGACCCACACGTTCCCCGGCATTTCCACGCGCACGTCGTGACCGCGATCCGGCTGTCTCGGAACCTGCCGATGGCCTGGGCGGATTCACCCGATCTCGCCAAGATCATCTGTTGGCAGGACACCGGGTTCGACACCGGCTTCCGCGCCCGTGCCCCGTGGCACAGGTGGCACGGCGAGTTCGCGATGACGGTGGAAGAGATGAAGACGATCGCCGGTCCATGGCTGAGCAACGATCGGCACGAGTTGATCCTGCGGCCGAGGTGCTTCGTGCGCGGGTGGGACGCCTGCCCGCACAAGACCGCGAACACGCGCGTCGTGCAGCAGTTGATCGCCGGTATGCGTTGGATCTGGCTGGTCTACGGTCGCCCGGTCGCTGCCTGGCGTCACGTCGTCAGGACGCACCGGTTCGATTCGTACCCACGCCCGGGTACCGTCGACACGGCAACCAGAGCCCCCTTCTCGATCTGTCCCGTGAAGGGGAAGGTCCGCTACCAGGACGATTTCGGCGAGCCGCGGGGCACCGGCGGCTACCACCCGCACGAGGGCAACGACATCCACGCGCCGATCGGCCGAGCCATCCGGGCGCCGTTCGCCGGCTTCGCCGTCGCGCACACCGACACGTGGTTCGCGGGTCGTTCTGTCGGACTCGTCGGCGCCAAGGGGTTCGTACGCAACGCGCACCTGAGCCGGTTCGGACACGTCGGGTACGTCCGAGCGGGAACCGTGATCGGATACGTGGGGCAGACCGGCGATGCCCTCACGCCGCACAACCATTTCGAATGGCACCCGTGGACCGTGCCGAACCCGTTGCACACGGCACCGTCGGGGTTCCGGCGGATCCTCGATGCGATCGATCCGTTCCCGTTCCTGAACAAGGTGTGCACGCGAGGCTGAGCCGGCCGACGAACGTCAGCCCGTTCGCCGTGCGGCGGGGAGGTAGCGCGGGGCCGTCGGACAGAGGTCCTTCAACGGGCACTGCGCACAGCGAGGGATCGGCGCCTTGCAGATCTCCCGACCGAGCCGGATGAACGCGACGTGCAACGGCGTGCGCAGCCCGTCGGGAACGAGGTCGTGCAAGATCCGGTCGGCCCGTTCGGCCGAGGCCTTGTCGGGCACGATCCCCAGCCGCCGCGTGACGCGGTGGACGTGCGTGTCGACCGGCATGGCGTCTCGACCGAGCGCGAAGCTGAGCACGACGGCCGCGGTCTTCGGCCCGATCCCCGGCAACGACGTCAGATAGGCACGGGCTTCGGCGTCGGGCAGGTCGCGCAGCCGGTCGAGCGAATACGAGCCCTCGCGCTCGGCCACTTCACCGAGGATCGCCTGGATCCTGGGCGCCTTGGTGTTCGCAAGCCCGCCGCTGCGGATCACGTCGGCTACGTCGCCCGATCGTGCGTCGACCACCCCTTGCCAGTCGGGATGCGCGGCACGCAGCGCCCCGAACGCACGCTCGGCGTTGAGGTCGCTGGTGTGCTGGCTGAGGACGGTCAGGACCAGCTCGTCAAGCGGGTCCGCCGCGCGGGGCGGGACGAGCTCGCCGAAGCGCTTCACGAGCCGGCGATGGATCGCGCGGAGGCGACGGCTGTTCGCGTTGGGGAGGTCGGGCGCGCTCACACGCCCTGATCGCGCGCGGCGTTGCGGAACATCGTGAGCGACGGCTCGAAGTGCAGCCGGACGTTGCCGGTCGGGCCGTTCCGGTGTTTGGCCAAGATCAGCTCGGCCTCGCGCTTCTTCTCAGGATCGAGGTCGTCGCGGTGGATGAACAGCACGATGTCGGAGTCCTGCTCGATCGCTCCCGACTCCCGGAGGTCGGAGAGCTGCGGCCGCTTGTCGGCACGGGCCTCCGGGTTGCGGTTGAGCTGTGACAGCGCGACGACCGGGATCGAGAGCTCCTTGGCGAGGAGCTTGAGCGACCGGGAGATCTCGGCGACCTCTTGTTGGCGGTTGTCGGGGCGCCGGGCGTTGGGCGACGTCATCAGCTGCAAGTAGTCGACGATGATCATCGATAGGCCCTGCCGGCCGGTCTTCATCCGGCGAGCCTTGGCCCGGATGTCGACGATGTTCACGTTGCCGGCGTCGACGATGTGCAGCGGCGCCTCGTGCAGGGTCTCCCCGGCCTGCACCACACGGATCCAGTCGTCGGGCCCGACCCGCTTGTTCCGGATGCGGTCCCAGGGCACGCGCGCCTCGCCGCAGAGCAGGCGCATGCCGATCTCGTAGCGGCTCATCTCGAGCGAGAACACGGCGACCGGCTCGTTCGTCACGGCGACGTTGCGGGCCATGTTGATCGCGAGCGATGACTTCCCGATACCGGGGCGGGCGGCGATGATCACCAGGTTGCCCGGCTGCAGGCCCGAGGTGAGATCGTCGAGATCGCGGAACCCGGTCGGCAGGCCGGTGTAGGCGGACTCGCGGTTCTGGATCGATTCCAGCTCCGACATCGCCTGGTTGATCAGATCGCCGACGATCGCGGCGTCCTCGGTGTCCTCGCGGCGGGCAACGTCGTAGATGCGTTGCTCGGCGCCGTCGGCGATGTCGTCGGCGTCGGTGGCGCCCTCGTAGGCGGTGTCGATGATGTCGGCGGCGGCGCCGATCAGCCGGCGCCGCAGGGCCGCGTCGGCGACGATCCTCGCGTAGTGGGGCGCGCCGGCCGGGGTCGGTACCTCCTCGACCAGGTCGCGCAGGTACAGCGCACCGCCGACCTCGTCGAGGATGCCGCCTCGCCGCAATGCGTCGACGGCGGTGATGACATCGATCGGTTCGCCCTGTGCGAACAGCATCCGCAGGGCCTGGTAGATCTTGCCGTGCGCCGACCGGTAGAAGTCGTCGGCGTCGAGGAGTTCGACGACCTCGGCCATCGCCTCGGTCGACAGCAGCATCGCGCCGAGCACCGAACGCTCCGCGTCGAGGTCTTGCGGCGGGACCCGATGGCCCGGGATCTTGACGACTTCGTCAGCGACGCGCGCCACGTCCCGACCCCTCTCTCACTGACCCCGACCTGACCCCGACACCCGACGGGCGACGGTACGCCTCTCGTCACGGCCGCGACAGTGGAGAAGCGATGTGGATTGGAGAACCGCAGGTGAACTCGCGATAAAGGTTGTCATTCCGCGTGTGACCTGCGGATTCCACATGTGGAAAGCCATGTGTACAAGTGTGGAGAGTGCTACTGACACGACAAAGGCGGGGCCGACCCGGCTCGCGCCGGCCGACCCCGCCTCTGCGGCTACTCCGCCGCGACGACCTCGACAGTGAGGATCGGCTCGACCCCGTGGAAGAGCTTGACCTTCACCTCGTGCGTGCCCACCGAGCGGATCGGCTCGTCGAGCTTGACGTCGTGGCGATCGACCGTGTGGTCGATCCTGCCCTCGATCACGGCGACGATGTCCGCCGCGGTGACCGAGCCGAAGAGCTTGCCCTCCTCGCCCGCGCGGGCGGGGATGACGAGCGGTCCGCCGGAGATGAGTTGAGACGCGAGCGCCTCGTACTCACCCTTGCGCTTGGACAGGCGGTTGAGGTGCGCCCGCTTGAGGGACTCGGCGTGACGCACCGTGCCCTTCTCTGCCTTGACCGCGAGGCCACGAGGGATCAGGTAGTTGCGCGCGTAGCCGTCGGCGACCTCGGCGGTGTCGCCCGGGTTCCCGAGCTTGTCGACGGGCTTCTGCAGGATGATCTTCATCGGCTCGAATACGGCAGCAGGGCCATCTCGCTGGCGTTCTTGACGGCCTGGGCCACGTCACGCTGGTGCTGCACGCAGTTGCCCGTCACCCGGCGCGCACGGATCTTGCCGCGCTCCGAGGTGAACTTGCGAAGCGTGAGGACGTCCTTGTAGTCGACGTAGTCGATCTTGTCCTTGCAGAAGACGCAGAACTTACGCTTGCCCTTCTTCTGCCACTTGTCGTCTTTGTCCTTCTTGGGTCGCTTCGACCTGTCTGGTTTACCCGGCATCCAGTGGTGTCTCCTCGCTCGATCCGGCCCCCACCGGCGCCGCGACCGCCGCACCCCAGTCGTTCCCACCGGACGACGTCGAGGAGCGGTTGGCCTTCGTCACGCTGGCGGTGGCCCACTTCAGGCTGGGACCGAGGTCGTCGGCCTCGATCTCGATGACCGTGCGCTTCTCGCCCTCCTGGTTCTCCCAGGAGCGCTGCTTGAGGCGCCCGGTGACCACCACGCGGGTCCCGCGCGTGAGCGTCTCGGCTGCGTTCTCGGCGAGCGCGCGCCAGCAGTTGACGGTGAAGAACGATGTCTCCCCATCGGTCCAGTTGCCGGCCGCGTCGCGGATGCGCGTCGAGTACGCCACCCGGAAGTTGGCGACCGCCGCACCGTTGGAGGTGTAGCGGAGCTCCGGGTCGTCCGTGAGGTTCCCGACGATGGTGATCTGGTTGTCGCTCGCCATTGGAGCGTTCCCCCTTCTTTCTTCGCTCACGCCTCGACAGAGGCGGGGGAAGCTGTTGCTTTCGCTTTCTCGGGCAGCAGCAGGACCTTGTGCCGGATCACCTCGTCGGCGATCTTGAGCGTGCGGTCGAGCTCCTGTTGGGTCTCGGGCTCCGCGTGGAACTGCACGACGACGTAGTACCCCTCCGTCTGTCGCGCGAGCTCATACGCGAAGCGCTTGCGTCCCCAGCGGTCGAGCTTGGTCACCTCACCACCGGTGGGGCTGATGACCTTGCTGATGCGATCGACCGCCGTCGTCACCAAGGCCTCGTCGGCCTCAGCTGGCAGGATGAGCATGCACTCGTACTCCCTCAACGTTCACCTCCTCTGGTCTGGACGGCCCCCCGCGAGGGGGAGCAGGTAGGTATGAGGGCTGTCCACGAGTGTACGGGAACGGCTCGACCCGGATCCCGCCCGCGAGCCCTGCCAAGCTCGCCGGCTGCGTTCGGGTTACGCCGCAGATCGTTCGGCACTTCGATACCGATAGAGCCCATCACGGAGCTCGTACCGGAGCGCGGGCATGGGGCCCGGACCGGGACCGGGCACATCGAGGACGAATGGCGTGCGGCCCTCGGGGAGCGGGTAGCAGCGCCCGTCGAACGGGCCGCCCACGAGGACGCCCCACCGCGTGTCGCCCAGCGTCAGGACCTCGGCCCAGGGGGTGGTGTCTTCGCTCGTCTCGATCATCTCGTCGCTCCCTTCGTTCGGAAGCACACGATATGAGCCGGGTCTGACATGCCGGGCGGGGGTGGCGAGCCACTATCCACGCCCGGTGGCGACCGCCTATCGTCCGCGTATGCGGCGGTGGTTGGCCCCGACGAGCGCGGTCCTGCTGCTCGTGGGGCTCGTCGCGTGCACCGGGTCGTCGGCGGGATCGACGTCCGCCCCTGAAGCGACGATCAGGATCGGGGAACTCAACATCGAATACGGCGGCACCGTTGTGGACTGGCACGCGACGGTCGCCGCAGCGGAAGCCCTCGATGCCGATGTGATCGCGATCGAAGAGGCGTGGGGGCACATCCCTCGGCTCGCGGAGGCCATGGACTGGCCGTACTACGACGTGCGGCGTCAGATCGTGTCCAGATTGCCGCTGATCCACGCGTCAGGGGACCCGATGGAATACCTCTACGTGGAGGTCGCGCCGGGACAGGTGGTCGGGCTCGGCAACGTGCACCTCGCATCGGGCGCCTACGGCCCGAACCGCACACGGACCGGCGACGCCGAGCAGGAGGTGCTGATCGGCGAGCGAAGGCTCCGCGTTCCGCAGATCACCCCCTATGCTGAGGCGATCGCGAAGCTGGGCGAGGCGGGGACGCCGAGCTTCCTCGCCGGCGACTTCAACTCGCCCTCGCAGCTCGACTGGACGGACGCCACCGTCGATACCCGGCCCCAGATCGTCTACCCGGTCCCCTGGCCGGTCACCGAGCTCCTGGCTCAGCTCGGGTTCACCGACTCCTACCGTCAGGTGCACCCAGACCCGGTGGCCGATCCCGGCCTCACGTGGCCCTCGAACCGCCCGCCCGCGAAGAACGGCGGATGGAACCCCGGGAAGGACGCGCCGGAAGATCGCATCGACTACGTCCAATCGATCGGACCGGCCACCGCGGTCGCGAGCCAGGTGATCGGTGAAGACGCCGTCAGTCCCTGGCCGAGCGACCACCGCGGGCTCGTCTCGACGTTCCGGGTCACGCCGGCGGCACCGCCGGATCTCGTCTCGGCCGACCAGGCGCTGTCGTACGTCGGCGATCGACTGACCCTCCGGGCGTGGGCCGCCGCCGGCACTGTCGCGACGCTGACCGTCAACAGGGCGGACGGCAGCGTCACCAAGACCGCCGACTTCACCGGGAACGGTGGATCGGTCACGTTCGATACCGATCGCTGGCTGCCCGGACGATACGGAGTCACCCTACGCGACGGGTCGGGGCGGACCATGGCCGGAACCGTCTTCTGGCTCGCGCCGGCAGGGGGCACGCCATTCCTTACGGTTCCCGCCTCGGTCGACGTCGGCGATCCGATCCCCGTCACGTGGAACGACGCGCCGGGCAACCGTTGGGACTGGGTCGGGATCTACCACCGAGCAGCGGATCCGCATGTCGCGTCCTATCTGCTCTGGTCCTACACGGACGCGTCCGTGGAGGGGCGAACCGTGCTCGATCGCCACGACGTCGGGCGGTTCCCGCTCCCCCCGGGCAAGTACACGGCGATGCTGCTGGTCGACGACTCCTATCGGCCCGTCGCGAGCGCAGACTTCACGATTGGATAGGCCGAGGCCCGATGCCGGACTACACTCGGAAGCAGTGAGCCGTGCACTCTCAGGAGGTGC
>Ga0157378_10003767_pt1 | contig 13435 bp, 11 predicted proteins | sample M65metaG_FD_115309 | JGI IMG/M metagenome (GOLD analysis project Ga0157378, IMG submission 115309) | Miscanthus rhizosphere microbial communities from Kellogg Biological Station, Michigan, USA - M6-5 metaG | ecosystem: Host-associated > Plants > Roots > Rhizosphere > Soil | place: USA: Michigan...
CGGCAAGCCGATCATGGTCATGGGCGCATAGCCACGATGGAATTTAGATGAGTCAGTACGTGATGGGTTCGCGTGCTGATATTGCCGCGGTAGTGCTGACCGCGGCCGGGCTCGTCCTCGCGATCGTGCTGCATTTGCTGCCGGTGCTGTTCGCGGGCCTGCTCGTCCATGCGCTAGTGCATCTTCTCGCGCCGCGCATGTTCGGCTCCAAAGTAGATCCCGCGCTGGCCCGCGTCGGCGTCGTTATCGTGCTCACCTTAATCGTGCTGGGGCTCACTGCGATATTGGTCGGAGGAGCCACCGCGTTTTACCGGCGCGAAGGCGCTGACCTGGCGTCTTTGCTGCAGAAGATGGCGGACATCATCGACGGCGCGCGCACGACGATGCCGGGTTGGATGCAGGACATAATGCCCACCGATGCGGAAACGTTGAAAGACGACGCGGCCGGCTGGCTGCGCGAACATGCGGTCGAGCTCAGGAAGGCGGGCGGCGAAGTGGGCCGTGGCCTCGCCTACGCGCTGATCGGCATGGTGATCGGCGCGCTGCTGGCAGTGCGTGAAATCGCGCCGGCCCGCGTCCCGGGACCGCTCGCTCGCGCGCTGCAGCGCTGTGCGTTGCTCGTCGAAGATTCGTTCAGCCGCGTGGTGCTCGCCCAGATCCGTATTTCAGCGCTCAATACCCTGCTGACCGCGATTTATCTGGCGGGCGTGCTGCCGGCGTTCGGCGTGCATTTGCCGCTGACGAAAACCATGATCGCGCTGACCTTCGTTGCCGGACTGCTGCCGATCATCGGCAATCTCATTTCGAACTCGGTGATCGTGATTATCAGCTTCAGCTACTCCTTGCCGATTGCGGGCGCGTCGCTGGCGTTCCTCGTCATAGTGCACAAGCTCGAGTACTTCATCAACGCGCGCATCGTCGGCTCCCGCATCAACGCGTCGGCGTGGGAGTTATTGTTCGCAATGCTCGTGATGGAAGCCGCGTTTGGCTTGGCGGGCGTGATCGCTGCGCCGGTTTTTTATGCCTATGCGAAGGCGGAACTCGTGGCGCGCAAGCTGGTTTAATAAGCGTGGGTAAGATCGGCGGTCGCCAAGCCGCCTTCTGTGGATATAATTTGTGCCGGGCATAACTTGCGCATCGGCCACTATGTTTCAATACCCTCGGCGACGGCTTTCGAAACTCGCGCTGGCAGCTCGGGTTTTGGCCGGGATACTTTTTCTCCTGCTCGCGCTCCCGGCGCGGACACAAGACTCGTTTATCCTGTCGCTCGCCGCCGCCATCGATCAGTCTGCCCTGACGCCGCGCGAGCGGCTTGGCCTCAACCTTTTTTTCGACAGCAACCTGTCGGAACCACGAACCCTGGCCTGCGCCTCGTGCCACGATCCCCGGCGCGGCTTTACCGGCAACAACAACACGCTGATCGGGGTGGCGCAGGGTAGCCGGTCCGACCAGTTCGGCACTCGCGACGCGCCTACTCTGATGTACCTGGCCACGGCGCCGCGCTTTGGCAGCCTTGAAAGTCACGGCAAGCGCGTGCCGGCGGGTGGTCATTTTTGGGACGGCCGTGCCGACACGCTGGAAGAACAGGCCAAGCAGCCGTTTTTCAATCCAGTGGAAATGAATAACGCCGACATGCCCGCACTGATTGCCAAGGTCGCAAAAGCCGCGTACGCCGACGAGTTCCGCCAAGCGTGGGGTGCAGCAATTTTTAACGATGCCGAGGCAGCACTCGACGCGATGGCGGCCTCGATCGCCGCCTTTGTGCGTACGCGCGTGTTCCAGCCGTTCACCTCGAAATTCGATCATGTGATGCGCGGGCAGGCGAAGTTCACCGCACAGGAGCAGCGCGGCCTGAGTCTTTTTATCCTGCCGCAAAAAGGCAATTGCGCGCATTGCCATAGCGTCGATGCCGCTTCACGCGACCCGCAGAAATCTCTCTTCACGGACTTTAGTTTCCGCGCGCTGGGTCTGCCGCGCAGCTCGCGCATTCCAAAAAATTCCGATCCGGCGTTCTTCGACCTCGGGTTGTGCGAACGAGTGCCGGTGGCGGGTGTCAAGCTGCCCGTCACGGCTGCCAAGCCGCCGGTGACAGACCCCGCAACCTGCGGGTTGTTCAAGACGCCGACGTTGCGCAATATCACGATCACCGCGCCGTATATGCACAACGGTTTTTTTGACAATCTGCGCGACGCCGTGGCGTTCTACGCCACGCGCGATACCGATCCGGCGCGGTGGTTTCCCGAGGGCAAAAAATTCGACGATCTGCCGGCCCGGTATCACGCTAATGTCGACGTCGATACCCCCCCTTATCAGCGCCGCGCGCAACGGCGCCCGCAACTTACAGACGGGGAAATCGATGACATTGTGGAGTTCCTGTACACGCTCACTGACGGCTACAAACCGGAGGGGGACAGAAGCGGAAGCAGGCCTCAGGCCGAAATTACTCCGCCGCGACCTCCAATTCCATCCCCCTCGCAACCAGCTTCGTCCCCGCCTTCGCGCGGCGAGTATTGAGTCGGGCGGGAAAGGCGGGGAACCGGTTGATTCTCGGGCAGTCGTGGCAGCCCTTTCCACGCCTTTGTGATGGCAGCCGCGGAACTAGGCGCAAAGGGTAAAAGTGACTAGACTATAAACATCGCTGGTCTTGTACAGCGTATCGCGAACCGCGGAGTGGACGTCAGATGCCGCGCGTATCCAATTCAGATGCTGGAGGAGCTATGAAAAAAGTTATGGCAGGAATGGCGATGTGGGCCATGCTGGGTGTCGGTGCGCACGCACAGACGCAGCAGGAACTGAGCAGGGATGGCAATGGCGGCAGCACCGACAATGTGCTGACTTATGGCATGGGGTATCACCAGCAGCGCTACAGCAAGCTGGATCAAATCAACAAAAGTACCGTCAAGCGCCTGGTGCCGGTGTGGAGCGCCTCGCTCGGCAACGAGTATGGCGAACAAGGCCAGCCTCTGGTTTACAACGGGGTGATGTATGCCGCGAACGTCAAGCGCGTCATCGCGATCGACGTCGGCACGGGCCGCCAGTTGTGGAATTACGACATCGAATGGGATCCCGCCGTGCCGCGCGTGGTGTGCTGCGGCCTGAACAACCGCGGCGTTGCGCTGTTCGACGGCAAGGTGTACGTGGCTTCGCTCGATGCGCACGTATATGCGCTGGACGCCAAGACCGGCAAGCAGTTGTGGAAATCCAAGATCGCCGAATGGAAGGAAGGCTATTCCATCACTAGCGCGCCCAGCGTGGTCAACGGCATCGTGATGAGCGGCATGACCGGCGGCGAGTTCGGCGTGCGTGGCTTCGTGGTTGGACTTGACGCGCAATCCGGCAAGGAAATCTGGCGTCGCCACACCACGCCGGATCCGACGGAAAAGGCCTATTCGACCTGGCCGCAGGACGATTCGTACAAGCGCGGCGGCGCCTCGACCTGGATCACCGGCTCGTACGATCCCGATCTCGATCTGTCCTACTGGGGCACCAGCAACGGCGGCCCGTGGACCTGGAAAGCGCGTCCCGGCGACAACCTGTGGGTGGCCTCGGTGATCGCGATCCGCCCGAAGACCGGGGAGATCGTTTGGCACTATCAATGGACGCCGGCTGAAACCTACGACTTCGACGGCAACAACGAGAACGTGCTGGGCGAACTCACAATCAACGGGCAGAAGCGCAAGGTGCTGATGCACGCCGACCGCAACGGCTTGATGTATGTGCTCGATCGCGCCACCGGCCAAGTGCTCGCGGGCAACCCGTATGTGAAAACCAACTGGGCAACCGGCGTGGATCTCAAGACGGGACGCGTGGTCGAGACCGATGTCGCCAAGCGCCTGCGCGCCGGCGAACAGGTTGAGATCGAACCGCGCTGGACCGGCGGCAAGAACTGGATGCCGATGGCCTTCAACCCCACCACGGAGCGGCTCTATTTCTCGATGCTCGAGGAAACCGCGATTTACCAGTTGAATAAGGATCTGCCGGAGTACAAGCCGGGTGAGCGTTATATGGGCGTTACCAACACCACCAAGGATCGCGACACGACCAAACCGTGGGGCTACTGGGGTGCGGTGCTCCCGATGACCGGCAAGCCCGCCTGGCGCACGCCGCTGATGGACCTGCCGAGCTGGTCGGGCGCCATGGTCACTGCGGGCGGCCTGGTGTTCACCGGCAACACTGCGGGTGACTTCGCGGCGCTGGATGAAGCCACCGGCAAGGTGCTGTGGCAATTCAAGACCCCGTCGGGCGTGAACTCGCAGCCCATCACCTATACTTACAAAGGCAAGCAATACGTCTCCGTATTCTCGGGCTTGGGCGGCGGCACATCGGCAAGGCGCGAAACCGCGGGCAAGGTACTGCCCGCAGGTACGGTCTGGACGTTTGCGCTGATGGACTAACGCGAGACCGGTTAGCTTCACGACGATCCCACCGGTCGAGGCCGGTGGGATTTTTTTTCACCAGGGCAGATTAATTTTTAAAAGTATTTCATGAAAAAAATAGAACTTCAAATTAGTGTGGCGGAAATTCTGTTGGCGCTTGCATTGAGCGCACACGCGCAGGATTTTCCCGCGGAGCAAATCAAGCAGGGCGCGGATACGTACGCGCGACACTGTGCGCCGTGCCATGGCGTGCGCATGAAAAATCCCGAGGGCGCATTCGATCTCTTGACGTTTCCCAAAGATCAGGATGGCCGCTTTCGCAACTCGGTAGCCAAAGGCAAAAACAGCATGCCGCCGTGGGAAAGCCTGCTCAAACCCGAAGAGATCGATGCGCTATGGGCTTACGTGGTTGCGGGCGAAAAGAAATAATTCAGCGCGAAGCTCCTAGATTGATGCCGCGGCGCAGGAACTGCGTCGTCGCGATGCTGGTGATTGGACGGCGCTAGGGTATACGCAGCAGCGGGCTATGACGCCGCGCAGGTTGTGGGGCGCGGGGGAAATGCGCGATAATCCTGCCTGGATACGGACGGCGAAGCCGCCGTTTCAGGTATGCAGGTTCGAACGGACAGGTTGTTTGCCGTTCAAGCCGCACCTTATTGCCGGGATGGCGGAATTGGTAGACGCACGGGACTCAAAATCCCGCGCCAGCAATGGTGTGGGGGTTCGATTCCCCCTCCCGGCACCAGCGTTGCGATAGTCCCTCTTGCGCTTCGAAGAGCGCGCCTATTTTCGAGCGCCCCCTGAGTGTGTACCCTGCGCTAGGGGGCTCGAAGACTATCGGCTCGACCATGAGCGCTCGAATCGCTGCACGCGCACGCTCAACCTGATTCGATAGGAACCACTCGCGCCAACGCTGAGCGAGAGCGAGGAGTTCTTTTTCGAGACGCTTATTGCTCAGCGCGTTGTCGGGCAATGCCGCAGCGCAGCATCGGGCGAGTTCGCTGCTTATCGCTTTGATGCGCGTCTCACGTTCGCCCAATGCAGCGAGCAGAGCGCTTGATTCGCCGGCACCGTTCGCTACCGCTTCGACCAGCCGGTCGTGCTCGCGTTCGGTTTTCGCCAGCTCCTTGCGCAACCGTGCGTCCAGATCGGGTTGCTCCCCCGAGCGCTTGCGAATCATCGCCGACGCCCGTCGCGCTGCTTTGAGCAAGACGTCGGGCCGGAGAACCTTCTGCTCGATTGCGTCAAGTGCGTGCGCGTCGAGCGTCTGCATTTTGATCTTGTGCGCATTGCTGCAAGCGCTCGCACCGCGATTATGATTAAACCCGCACACATACCGGTGCATTCGACGCGGGTTCTTTTTATTTCCGACGCCATGCGATTCGATAATCATATTGTTCCCGCAGACGGCGCATTTCATCAGCCCCGATAACAGGTAACGCGAAGGGCGCCCAGCCGCCGCCCCGTCGCCGGCGCGGCGGGTGGATCTGTATCAGGTGGCTTGATACTCGAATGTATGGGTCTTGGCCAGAGCCAATGGGTGGGCTCGGCTTGCGCTCGTGGCCGGGGTGCACACCATTAGTTTTCTGCATTGCGTGGCAGTACCGATGAGGCGGGGGCTCCGATGCAGTACGAGAACACCGCTTTCTGGGACTAAAGTCCAATAGCCCGGCGGAGTGGTTTTGGAGAATAATTTGGGTGTCCCTACGGGCGCGCGACGTCCATGTCCGCCCGGGCAGTGTAGTACATCGTGGTCAATCCCCCGTATTGACGACCAGGGAGCCGACATGAGGTCGTTACCAGCCCCCGGAAATTTCCGGGATACAGCACGTAGCAAACCGAGAAGGAGCACAAGCATGCACGCAAAAAAATGGACCGGTATTCTGGCTGGCGCCCTGATGGCGCTCGTAGCTACTGCTTCGATTGCGGCGGACGACGGCAAGGGCGGCTCGGCGGCCAAGTTGAGCAGCGACTCGCGGGCGGCCCTCAGCCAGCTCTACGCCAAAGTACCCAAGGCCAAGGAGCTCGGAGGAAAAGCGGTCGCCGTCCTGGTCTTTCCGAGCATCACGAAGGCCGGACTGGGAATTGGCGGACAATACGGCGAGGGTGCGCTGCTCAAGGGCGGGAAGGCTGCCGGGTACTACAGCACCGCGGGCATTTCGTCCGGACTGCAGATAGGCGCGCAGCAGTATGGCTACGCGATGTTCTTCATGAACGAAGGCGCGCTCTCGCAGCTCGGCAATGCCGAGGGCTTCGAGGTGGGCGTGGGCCCGACCGTGGTCGTCATGGACGAGGGCAAGGCGAAATCGACGACGACGACGTCCGCGAAAGACGACATCTACGCGTTCATCTTCAGCCAGAAGGGGTTGATGGCCGGCCTCGGAATTCAGGGCAACAAGATCACCAAGATCGACAAGTAACCGGCGACGCCGGGCCGTGTCACTGGAGACCAGGCTGATGCTTATTGCGTCGCGCTAGCACATCGTACATGTATGGGATGTCGGTAGTCTATTACCTAAGCGGCGATTCGAGATTCCCATGCAAGCTCGGGGACTATTCCAGCGAGCGTGCTGGTCTCCCGGCACGCCTAGGGAATGAACGGCGGTGCCGGTCTTCTTGCGAGAAGGGCTTCCAGGTCTTGCTCAAACGCGGCGTCAGGCATTTCGCCTTTTAGATTCTGGCCTACGAGGCGTCGTAGTCCGTCGATGAAATGATCGGGAGCGCCTTCGAGAATTCGGCGTCGTGCGGCTTCCAAGTTTTGATCGGAAAAGCCGCGCTCGCTGTGCATTCGAGCGAGTTGGCCGAGTTGTTGCAATAAAGCCTTCATGTTGTCGAGTTTAACTTTTGGACATGATGTCGTCGAGCATGGCCGCATATGTGGCGTTCGGCAACCCGCGCGGGAAATTCCATCCACAAAGCGCGTCAACCCGCTTTCCGCTATTTGGGGGCCGCTTACGCGCGCGCAGCGCACTGCATAACGGTTTCTGACGCGAATCTAAGCGGATTTCTGGTAGATTCGAGGGGCGATTTCAAGCGGCAATGCGATGCTCCCAACTGACTGGAATCCCCACCCGCATCGGGTTCGATTCCCCCTCCCGGCACCATAAGCAAGTCCAGTAACATCCAATCCAATCCATTGGTGGTGGGCAGTAACGGTTTAAGCTGTAATAGCAGCTATTGGATCTCATGGCGAATGTACGGTCTTAGCGGTAGCTGTCAGCCTCGGCGTGGGACTTTTGAGAAAACGCGAACAGCTGTCGGAGCAATGGGTCAAGCACACGCTCGGCACTTTGTTCGCAATGGAACAGCGTAGCGGTCGGTGCGGGCAACGAGCGGTTCGGGGAAGTCGCGCTCGCGCGACCCCACATGTCCTTGAGCATTTCCTCCAGGAACGCACGGTCGGTTGTTCGATCAATTACAAACAGGATGCGGCGCAAATCGAAGATGTCGATCAGCTGGGCGAGCTCGAAGACGCAACCCTGATTCTTGGGGGAGAATGATCTCAGATCCATCAGCACAACGTCGCTTTCGGCGACGAGACGCTGCATGACCCGCTGCCACATATTGGCGTGGCAGTAGAACTCATTGATGCGGTAGCGCCCGTCGGGCAGCGCCAACCGGTCCATCGACCTGAATCGATCGTCGAGTTGCGCTGCATTCCCTACGAACTGCTCCCGCAGGTTTCCAAGCATGAACTGCACGGCTTTTTGTGGTTCCAGGGCGCTGGCGGCAAGATCAGGACCGGCGATCATGGCAATGCTGCCTTGGCGAAGCCAGGCACGTTGCAGCACGGAGAACAATCGCTCGCTGCGGCGACCGAGCGCAAATACACGCAGGAGCAGCAAGTTCACTGGGCGCGAGCTGGACGTAGGGCGTTTGGCAGCGCGCATACCGGTAGCGACGACAGCGCGAAACGCGACCATGGCGAAGACGCCGGCCAGGAAGCCAAAGGGCATGGATTTAATCAAGGACAGCGACTGAACGACGGCAAAGAACAGAAAAATCGAGTCGATCTGCAGGCCTTCATCGGACAGTTCGCGACGCTGATAGCGGTGCGCCGTGCCGCTGAAGCGACGCCAGCCAAGCAACGGGGGCAGTGCCGCTGCGCTGAGAACCAGAGCCCAGAACACCGGCAGTGTGTCTTGGGGCAGAAGGCTAATGGACTCAGCCACCAGTCTGCGGCCGGTTTCTCCAATCCAAACGAACGCCGCCAGGATCACGAGCCCAGCGAGTAGCAGCGCAACCATTGGCAGAACGAGTGGTCCGACCGGCCGCACGCGGGGAAACATTACAGCTGCCAGCATCAGCGTCGGTGGCGTCGCGACAATCAGCCAGTAAAGCATCAACTGCCACAATGTCAGATCCGGGTTGCGGGGCAATCCCCACGCGCCGATAGCTAACCAGACCACGCCATAACCGCCCAGTGCGGCCAGGCGCGCCCTGCTGCTAGTGGTAATGACAAGCGCGAAAGCCAGCACCGTTGGCCAGAAGTAGGACCAGAACAATGTCAATATCTTGGTGCCGACCCGCACGTCGTCTTTGGTGACGACCAGCCATGCGTAAGTCATCACTGCGGCGAAAGCCGCACCCGCGATTGCATACACCCACGCGCTCGCATGGGTGCGTCGCCTGACCTGCGTGAAAAAACGTTCGGCGTCCGGACTGTCTCGAACCGACTGTCCTGAACCGGCAACAGCGATGGTCAAAGGCAGCGAAGGCGGATCCGTGCGTTCGGCAACCCGTCGGTCGACTACCGCTGCCTCGTGGGCAATAGCGCGGGAAATTTCGCGTGCGACTACGGTGCGGTATCGGCTAACGAGTAACAGTGACGCGGGAATCGCAAGAACAGTAGCGCTCACCAGGATTAACCAAACCAAGGTGCTGACATCGCTTACACTGACGAAATCAGCGATCTTCGGGTCCAACGGTTCTCCCCTCGCGTGTCGGTATCGCGTTCGCCGGTCGAACGCTAGCCTAGCGGCCCATCACATCAGCAGATTTTAGGCAGTTCTTGCATCGCCCTGCCCACCATGGTCTGGTATGTCTTCCTCCTCATGCCGACCTATTCTGTTGAAAAACTCGATTTCTCACAAGCCGTCATTACCCGCCGTCGGAAAATCGGTTGCTCATTGTCGGCCGGAGCGCATTGTTAGAGGTGCTTGCACGCAAAGCAGCCAGGCAAACGTGAGCGGGGGGAGAACGTAATGGGGTATATATTGGGGTATATCGTGCCTATGGTCTCGATTGACCAAGCATCCATGCGGGTTTCAGAGCAAAATGTGTTAGCCCCTCCCGGACCAGCAGACATTCCCAAGCGCTGATTAACTGCACCGTTGGCTGGCGCAATTGGTTTTCATTCTCTTGAGCCTCCTCTAATTCTCAGTGGTCAGGCTTTGAAACTCTCCGATTTCGACTACGAACTGCCGCCGGCGCTGATCGCACAACATCCCGCGGTTGAACGCGCCGCGAGCCGCCTTCTGCATCTCGACGGGCGCAGCGGCGAGCTCGCCGACCGGCAGTTCCGCGACTTGCCGAATTTGCTCAAGGCGGGCGACGTGCTGGTGATGAACGACACGCGCGTGATCAAGGCGCGGCTGACCGGACGCAAAGAGACCGGCGGCCAGGTCGAAGTGTTGGTCGAACGCGTGCTCGACCATGACCGCGCGCTCGTGCAGGTGCGCGCGAGCAAGACGCCGCGCGCGGGGTCACGTTTGCTGCTGTCTCACGGCGCGATCGCGCAGGTGCTCGGCCGCGCGGGTGAATTTTTCGAGCTGCGCTTTCTCGACTGCACTGACGTGCTCGCGCTGCTCGAGCGCGCCGGCAGCGCGCCGCTGCCGCCCTACATCACGCATGCGGCCGACACCGATGACGACGAGCGCTACCAGACGGTCTACGCGCGAACTCCGGGCGCGGTAGCGGCGCCGACTGCGGGCCTGCATTTCGACGACGCGATGCTCGCGACGCTGAAGGCGAACGGTGTTACGATCGCGTGGGTCACGCTGCACGTCGGCGCCGGCACGTTCCAGCCGGTGCGGGTGGAAAATCTGGACGAGCACACGATGCACGCCGAATGGTATGCCTTGCCGCAGGCGACGGTGGATGCGATCGCGCATGCGCGTGCGGCTGGCGGCAGGGTGGTCGCGGTGGGCACGACGAGTCTGCGCGCGCTTGAATCGGCGGCCGCCGCCGGCGCTTTGCAGCCGGGCAGCGCGGAAACGCGGCTGTTTATCGTGCCGGGCTACCGCTTCCGGGTCGTCGACCGGCTGCTCACGAATTTTCATCTGCCGCGCTCGACGCTGCTGATGCTGGTTTCGGCGTTTGCGGGCGTGGATAACATTCGACGCGCATACGCGCACGCCGTGGCGCAGCGTTATCGCTTTTTCAGCTATGGCGATGCGATGATGATCGAACGCGGAGATCAGTAAATGCGGAGCGCAGGCCGGTGGCATCTATGCCAGGTCGGACCTTGCCTACACTGCAATAAGCGAACGCCCGATACGCCGGCACGGTGCGGCACTGTAGTGTTTTCGCATTGTTCCCGTTGGCATGAGGCGCTGTGATTTCAATCGGCCAATCCTGGACGCTGTTCAAGCAGGCCATTAGCGGGTGGAAAGACGACCGTGCGCCCAGCATGGGGGCGGCGCTCGCGTACTACACCGCTTTTTCACTTGCACCACTGCTCATTATCGCGATTGCGGTCGCGGGGCTTTTTTTCGGTCGCGACGCTGCGCAGGAAGCGCTGATGGGACAGCTTGGCGGCCTGCTGGGCGAAACCGGCGGTGCCGCGATCAACGACATACTCGAAAGCACCAGTGATTTTGGCAGCGGAGTGGTGGGCCTGGTCGTCGGCGTTGGCGCGCTGCTGCTCGGCGCGACGACTGCTTTCGTGGAATTGCAGGACGATCTCGACCGCATCTGGAAGGCCCCGCCGCGCGTAGGCAGCGGCATCGTCAACCTGATCCGATCTCGCCTGTTGTCTTTTGGCATGGTTTTGTTCGTCGGGTTTCTGCTTGCCGTATCGCTTGCTTTGAGCGCGGCAGTGGCGGCGCTCGGCACCGTCATGTTCGCCAGCATGGAGGCGGTGCTGCACGTAATGACTTTCGGGATTTCCTTCGCGGTCATCACCGCGCTGTTCGGAATGATTTACAAGGTGTTGCCCAACGCAAAAACAAGTTGGCGCGATGTTTGGGTGGGCGCTGCGATTACGGCGCTGTTGTTCGAGATCGGGAAATTTCTCATCGGCCTGTACATAGGCAAAAGCGACGTCGCGACCGCGTTCGGCGCTGCGGGGCCATTCGTAGTGCTCATGCTCTGGATCTACTACTCGACCCAGATCTTTCTGCTAGGCGCCGAGTTCACCGTCGCCTACTCGGGGCGGCGCAATCCGCAAAGGTCCGCCGATGCGCGCAAGCCGGTAAGCGTCCACCCGTCGGCCGGCGAGCGCAAGGTTGCCGTTGCAACAGCGTCGGCTCTCGACGATTTCCCGAGGTTAACCCGACCGGCACCAACCGCGATGAATGTCCGCTGGCGGAATGGTTCGCCGTACGCACGGCTATTGAGGGCGTTCGCGCTGGGATTCATCGTTGGAGCGGCGCAGCAATTTATCGAAAGTCAGTCGACAGGCAAACAGCGCGCATCCCGCAGCCCGCATAATTTCTGAGCAGCGATGCGCTTCGTTCAACGCATCGCCGCGAGCTTGCGTAGCGCGTCGCCCGTTACGCGCAACAAGCGCCATTCCTTCATTTGCGCCGCGCCGAGTTTTTCGTAGAAGTCGATTGCCGACGTGTTCCAGTCGAGCGCCATCCATTCAAAGCGTGCGCAGTTGCGCTCGGCCGCAATGCGCGCGACGGCGATCAGCAACGCGCGTCCGCAACCGTTGTGACGGTGCGCGGGGCGCACGTAAAGGTCCTCGAGGTAAAGTCCTTTGCGGCCGAGGAACGTCGATAAATTGTGGAAGTAGATGGCATAGCCGGCCGGCTCGTCGTCACTCACCGCAATCAGCGCTTCGGCGGTGGCGTCCGTGCCGAACAACTCCTGCTCGAGGTGCGCCACGGTAGCGGTGCACAGATGGGTGAGGTGCTCGTATTCGGCGAGCTCACGGATCATGGCGAGTATCGCGGCGACGTCGGCGCGCGCGGCCGGCCGCACGGTAAATGATTCTGGCATTGCAGTTTTCTCCCGGAGAAACGCACGCCGCTCTGGCGCGGCTGCGTCGGTGCAGCGATAATACCCGCCCGTTCCTGCCCTCGCACCCGCCGCCGCATCGAGCGTAGCCCAGCCTGCATGAGCAAAACCCAGCCATCCACCCGCCAGCACTATCCGCATTTTGTTGCGATCACCACGCGCTGGCTCGACAACGACGCGTATAACCACGTCAACAATGTCAATTACTATTCGTTTTTCGACACCGCGGTGAACGAATACATGCTGCGTGAGGGCGTGCTGCGCATGGATACCGGCCCGGTCTGCCTGGTCGTCGATACGGGCTGCGAGTATTTCACCCCGCTTTCATTTCCCGACGTCGTGCACTGCGGACTGCGCGTGGCACACCTCGGTACCAGCAGCGTACGTTTCGAAATCGGCGTTTTTCGCAACGACGACGAGCTCGCCGCCGCGCAGGGTCATTTTGTGCATGTGTGCTGCGATCGTGCGACTTTCCGGCCTATGCCGATGCCTGACGACATGCGGCGCTCGCTCGCCGCGCTGATGCGATGAAGTTCAACGTCAGCGCCAGGGATGGCGCGGCGCGGCGCGGCACGCTCGAGCTCGCCCACGGCAGCGTCGAAACGCCTGCCTTCATGCCGGTCGGCACGTACGGCACGGTCAAAGCGATGAGCCCGGCAGAACTCAAGGAGATCGGCGCCCACATCGTGCTCGGCAATACGTTTCACCTGTGGCTGCGGCCGGGGCTCGACGTTATCGCTGCGCACGGCGGGCTGCATCGTTTCATGGGCTGGCCCGCCCCCATCCTCACCGATTCCGGTGGTTTCCAGGTATTCAGCCTGGGCGCGATGCGCAAAATTTCTGAGGAGGGCGTCAAGTTCCAGTCGCCGGTCAAC
>Ga0157378_10003768_pt1 | contig 13433 bp, 14 predicted proteins | sample M65metaG_FD_115309 | JGI IMG/M metagenome (GOLD analysis project Ga0157378, IMG submission 115309) | Miscanthus rhizosphere microbial communities from Kellogg Biological Station, Michigan, USA - M6-5 metaG | ecosystem: Host-associated > Plants > Roots > Rhizosphere > Soil | place: USA: Michigan...
GGCAGCGGCTTTGGCGCCGCGGCCGCGATTGCGGGCGATGGCTTCGAAGATGCCGTCGCGGTCGGCGAGGAGCTGGGTGAACTTGAACTCCGCTGTGCCGGTGGAGAGCCATTCGTCCTCGAAGGCAAAGTTGTCGCGCTCGGCGGTGAGGAGGAAGACGCGGTCCTTGCCAATGTGGAGGGGATAGACGCCGTGCTTTTCGAGGAGGGTGTCGGGGAAGGTGGATTGGGGCGGGGCGTATTCCGGATTGAAGACGGCCTCGCCGCGGGAGACGTGCGTGAGGGCGACGCCGTAGCTTTTCGGAAGGAGCTTGAAGTCGGCGATGCGACGGTAGTCATTGCCGGCGAAGGAGCGCTCGCTGGTCTCGAGTTCGTCGCGTTCCTTGGGCGTGAGCGGATAGACGCGCAGGAGCCACTGGACCATGGTGAGGAGGCCGCCGCCCTGCGGGACGGGTTCCATCGGCGGGAGGTCGGGGATGGCCTCGAGCGGATTGAAGGCGAGACGGGAGGCGAATTCGTCACGGAGCTCGAAGTATTGCGACTCCGAAATGAGTGTGCGGATGACGAACGGCTCGGGGATCTCCCAGAGATCGGTCACGGCGGGATTGTAATGCGCGCAGAGGAGGAGCGGACCGAGGGCGCCGAAGGGCAGCCAGGGTTCGTCCGAGGTCTTCGGCCGGGCGATGCGGCGGAAGAGTTCCTCGGCGCGGGTGGAGCAGGCGGCGCGGCTGAGGCGCAGGGGGACGATCTCGAATTCCCCGGCGAGCCATTCGAGGGCGCTTTCGGTATCACGCTGGTTGAGCTGCGCGATGGCGCCGTGCGGGTCGGTCTCCGGCCGGGAGGACGGAGCGGCGAGGCCGCGGGTGTTCAGCGTTTCCGCGAGGGCGAGCCAGGCGCTTTCATTCATGCTGGGTCGGGCCAAGAGGTGCGTAGTCGTCGGGAAAGGCGTAAGGGGTTGAGGTGCCGGGGGAACTCTCGCCGGTGAGCAGGCCGGTGCCGACCGTGCCGGGGAGGAGCAGTTCGAAGGCGCTTCCGTTCCATTGGATGCGATAATCATCGGTCGAAGTTGACACCGTGTCGCTGAAATTTATCGGAATGTAGGGCGAGCCGGGCGTGCCGCCGGTGGGGTCGCGCCATTGCAGGGTGTGCAGGATGGCGAGCTCGTCATTCGCGGAGGAGTCCACGCGACTGAGCACGATGTCCCAATTCGTCTGGCTGAAATGCAGGAGGCCGCGGTTCAGGAGGGCCAGGTTGTCACGGGCGACGGTCTCCCGGGCGGAGGCCTGAATGCCCTGATAGCTCTGGATCGCGATGGCGGCGAGGATGCCGATCACCGCGATGGTGACAAGCAATTCGGGAAGGGAGAAGGCGAGGACGGATTTATGATTTATGATTTGTGATTTGCGATTGGGGGGGATGGGGGCCGCGCGGGCGGGCGCTTTCATGGCCTTCTCAATAGGTAATGGAGCCGCTGGGGCCGGTGAGCGGGACCTTGGAAAGGGGCAGGAGCGCGGTGGGAAGCGTGATGCTGTAGCCGCCGGGCATGTAATCGGCGAAGGCGCTCGGAGCATAGGCAAGGTAAGGGGCGAGCAAGGCATAGCGGGCGTTGGCGCTGGTTGCGCCGGCCCAGCCGGTGGCGGCATCGGTCTGGCCGTGGGCCTGGAGGTAGGAGGCCATGGAGAGATTAATGGCCTCGGCGCGGGAGATGGCGAGGCTTTCCTCGCTGTCGGTCTTGATGCGGACGATGTTCGGCAGGGCCAGGAACGTGATGATGCCGATGAGGGCGACGGCGGCGAGGACCTCCACGAGGGAGAAGGCCAAAAGGGATTTTGGATTTTGGATTTTGGATTTTGGATTGAAGGAAAACGCGCTTCCACTCTTCGACGTCTTGCCAAAAGCCCCCGCCCAGCCAAGGCCAAGCGGCCGCAGCCTCAGGTAATCCAAAATCCAAAATCTAAAATCCAAAATCGAAATGTTCATGGCGTGATGAGGTTGACCTTTGGGTAGGAACCGGAGGGCCAGTCGGTGATCTGCAGGTATTCGCCGGATTTGATCATCGCGTCGGAGCGGACCTGGTCGGCGTTGGAGGTGTTGGCGACGAGGTGGGCGTAGGTGGCGTCGTCGAGGTAGGAGCGGACGAGGGCGAGGCGGGCGAGACCGGTGGTGGCGGCGTTGTATTCGGTGCGGGCGGAGGAAAGGGAACGCGGGGCGGCGCTGCGGTAGGCAAGCCAGCTGTTGACGGCCTCCTGCACGACAGCCTGCTGCTGGCGCACGAGCACGAGCCGGGAATCCGCGGCGGCATTCGAGAAGGCGCTGATGACGATCGAGGCCATGATTGCGATAATGGCGATGACAACGAGGAGCTCGACGAGGGAGAAGGCGGCGGGGAGCGAGGAGGAACGGTAGGGTCGCCGCGTTGCGGCGACCCGGGCATCGCAGCGCGATGCCCCTACCAAAGGCGGGCATCGTCGCGCGACGCATCTACCGGAGACGAGGGAGCGGGAGTTCATGCGAGGGAAAAGAAACAAGCTCCGGCGGGCTGGGCCACCGGAGCTTGTCTGCTGCATTTGGAGCGTGCTTCGTCGAGCGCTGTATGTTCGGCGGAGCACTCCTCCGATTGGGTGGGGAAGGCGTGGTTCTGTTTCGGATTACGGTGTGTAGATGAGGGTGGCGGTGGCGCCGGTGCCGGAGACGCCCAAATGGCTGTCAGCTTTTACTGCGGCAATTTCCGGCGCGGAAAGTGGCACGTAGAATGAGGCCGAGCTAAGGGGACCCGACGCAACAACAAATCCTCCGGGGGGAGCTGTGGTCACCAAATCAACCAGTCCGGCGACGGTGTCCGCAGCGGGAGCAGTAACACTTCCTGCGGCCCGGGCCGAGGCAACGGCTGAAGCGCAGCTTTGAGCATTACGTTGGGTCTTTGCAGTTGTTGCCGAGCCCGTGATGCCCGAAATATTCGGGATGGCGATGGCGGCGATGATGCCGATGACGGCGATGACGACGAGAAGCTCGACGAGGCTGAAGCCCTTGCGGGCGCGGGCCAGGGAGAGTTTCTTCCGGAGTTTGGTTTGAATGGATGTGCTCATGGTGGTTTTGATTGCGAAGATCACCATGCGCGCGGTGCGGGGTGCGGACAACTCAAGGGAGTTGGTATATTGCAGGGGGGAAACTATGTAGGGGGCGCGGCGGGAAGCCTTTACGAAGGTAGAGGCATCGCGGTGCGATGCCTGGGTCGCCGCCGCGCGATGGCCCCTACCTTGGTGGTCCCCTTTACGCCTCAATGATGTGGTTGCGGATGGCGTAGCGGACGAGGTCGCTGAAGGCGTGGAGGCGGAGCTTGCGCATGATGCCGGCGCGGTGGGTCTCGACGGTTTTCACGCTGATGCCGAGGTCGGTGGCGACTTCCTTGTTGCTGCGGCCTTCGGCGAGGAGTTGAACGATCTCGCGTTCGCGCGGGGTGAGGGCGTCGTCGGGGGCAGTTTCGAGGGGTTCGCCGCTGGCGGCGCGGAGGAAGCCCTGGAAGATCCATTCGCTGAGCTTGGAACTGCAGAAGTGGCGGCCCTCGAGGACGGCGTGGATGGCGGCGACGAGGTGGGTGCCGGCGTCGGATTTGAGGACGTAGCCGTGGGCGCCGGAGCGGAAGACCTCGCGGACGAGTTCCTCGGTCTCGTGCATCGTGAAGATGATGATCTTCGTTTCGGGGAGGATTTTGCGGACCTGGCGGGCGGCGTCCATTCCGTTGAGGCCGGGCATGCTGAGGTCGAGGATGGCGACGTGGGGCTGGCTGGCCTCGAGCATCTGGAGGGCTTCTCGGCCGGTGGAGGCCTCGCCGCAGATTTCCCAGCCGGGCTGGGCGGTAAGGAGGTCGCGCACGCCGTGGCGGACGACTTCGTGATCGTCGGCAATGAGGATTTTAATCTTCGGTCGGGACATCGGGATCGAGCGGCAGGGTGGCATGGACGGTGGTGCCGCGGCCATTGGATTCGATGGTGAGGGTGCCGTTGAATTGCCGCATGCGTTCGCGCATGCCGGCGATGCCGACGCCGAGGACGGGATAGCCGGGCGGGTGGGAGCCGGCGCGCGCGGGGCCGATGCCGCGGCCTTCGTCGCGGATGACGAGGTCGATGACGCCGCGCTCGACGGCGAGGCGAATCCAGGCGCGGCGGCTGCCGGAGTGTCGGTGGATGTTGCTGAGGCCTTCCTGGACGACGCGGAAGATGGCGGTCTCGACCTCGGCGGGCAGGCGGTCGAGGGTCTCGGGGGCGTCGAGGCGGACGATGATCTCGGTGCGGGTGATGAAGCCATCGACATACCAGCGGAGGGCGAAGAGGAGGCCGACTTCGTCGAGCAGGGGCGGGTGGAGCAGGTAGGAGATGGTGCGAATCTCGCGGAGGCTGGAGTCCGTGAGCGAGCGGATGTCCTCGAGGATGGCGGCGGCTTTGGCATCGGCGAGCGGGGTGGCGGGGCCGAGGGTGGTGAGCTGCGTGAGGGCCATCTGGAGGGCGGAGAGCGTCTGGGCGGTGGAGTCGTGGAGCTCGCGGGCGATGCGGCGGCGTTCCTCGTCCTGGGAGCGGAGGAGGTGGCCGGAGAGCTGACGGAGTTCGTCGCTGGCGCGGCGGCGGAGGGAGATGTCGCGGAAGTTGAGCTGGATGACCTTGTCGCCGCCGGTTTCGTAGAAGCGGGAGGTGACTTCGTAGTAGTGGCGGCTGCCGGTGTCGTCCTTGAGGATGATCTCGGCCTCGGGGGTGATTTCTTCGGGAGCGAGGAGCCGGCCGAGGGCGCGGAGGATGCCCGGGGAGCGGAATTTGGGCAGGGATTCGGCGGGGAGGCCGACGAGGTCGGCGCGGGATTCGGCGAGGAGGGAGCAGAGGGCGGGGTTCGCGTCGGTGATGACGTGGTCGGACTCGCGCAGGATGATGATGCCGTCGCTGGCGGTCTCGAACAGGCGGCGGTAGCGGATTTCGGAGGCTTCGAGGCGCTCGTGAGTGAGGTGGGTGTGGGTGATGTCGCGGGCGACGCACTGGATTTCGCGGAGTTCGCCGGCGTCGGAGAAAATTCCGCGATCGGTGCGGCGGAGCCAGGTGACGCTTTCCGCGGAGGGGCGGCCGGGGGGAAAGACGACGCGGTGATCGAGGGTGACGACGGGAACCTTCGCGGAGACGCCTTCGATAGCCTCGGTGACGCGGCGGATGTCATCGTCGGCGACGAAGCGGTGGGCGTCGAGGCCGAGGACCTCTTCGCGGTGGAGACCGAAGTAACGGCAGAAGGCGTCGTTGGCGAAGGTGATGCGGCCGTTTGGCTGGTAGCGGAGGATGAACTCGGTCTGGTCCTCGACGATGGCGCGGTATTTGGCCTCGGCGCGGAGGACGGTGCGGGCGAGGTCCTCGATGGTGCGGGCGAGGTCGGAGAGTTCGTCGCCGCCGCGGAGGCCGAGGTCGGTGGGGAGTTCGTCGTGCTGGCGGGCTTTCGTGAGGCGGTTCACGAGCTGCCGGACGGGGTGGATGACGTTGGAGTCGAGGAGATACCAGACGACGAAGAGGAGGATGCCGGCGGCGGAGGCGAGGCCGATGACGAAGATGCGGATCGTGCGGGCGGCCTGGAGGTGGAGGGGGCGCTCGCTGGTGAGTTCGGCGGTGGCGATCCATTTGCCGCCCAGGTCGCGGAGCGGGACGAGGGCGGCGATTTGGAGAGGATTGATCACGCGGACGGAGGGCGGCGGCGGAGCGGTGATCCGGTCCGATGTCGCGGGCACCGGAAGGAAACGGATGTGGTAGCCGGAGAATTCGTCGTCGGCTGCGGCGCTGTCCGCCGAGAAAATGCGGCCGAGGACGAGCGTGCCGGCGGGCGGGCCGGAGCGGTCGCTGTGAACGATCGGCAGGGCGCTGATGAGAACGACGGCGCCGGCGGCGGCCATCAAGCCGGCGCGGGGCTGGGCAATATCGGCCTGGGGAACGATCGGCAGCCGGTGGATGGCCTCGTCGATGGCCGCCGGCTTCAGGGGCGTTTTGCCGTCGCTGGCGGGCACGGTCTCGAGCAGGAGGAGCTTGCCGGATTGATGGTAGATGGCGAGGAAGTCGAGGTGGAGATTTGCGAGCACCGAGGGGGCGAGATTGACGGCGGGGAAACTGGGATTGCGGCCGTCGGCGTAGGCGTAGAGATCGTCCCAGGCGGCCCAGTCTCCGGCGGTGGAGGAGAGCGGGCCGAGTTCCTCGTTGAGCTCGGCGGAAAATTGCGCGGCCTGGCGCGTGATCTGGGCGACTTCGATGTCGTCGAACTGGCGCTCGATGACGATGCGGGCGAAGGCGAGGACGATCGCGAAGAGCAGGGTGGTGGCCGTGGCGAAGATGAGCAGGGACTTGAGGCGAAGGCTCATGCGGCGGCGAGGGACGGGCTGATGCTAGGGCAAATTCAAAGATTCCGAAGCCACAAAGAGGCGCGAGAAGTCACAAAAAGAAACCGGGCGTCCCAGCGCCTGTTCGCGGCCATGACTTTTCTTGAAATGCGCTAAGGCTGGCTGGCTGCGGCGGCGACGGGCTTTTTCGAGGGGAGAATGACTTTGCTGAGGCCGAAGATGGGGCCGTAGATGGCATAGACGAGGAAGCCGACCATCACGCCCATGATGACCATGGTGACGGGCTCGAGGATCTTGTCGATCTGGTTCGCAATGGTGTCGAGCTCGTCCTCGTAGTCGGTGGCGATCTCGTCGAGCATTTCGTTGGCGGAGCCGGTCTCGCTGGCGATCTGCATGACGGCGGAGATGGTGCGGCCGTCGGGGCCGAGCCAGTGCGATTCCATGAGGAAGCTCTCGGGGAGGTCGAGGCCGTCGATGACGTGGTCGCGCACGCGGGTGAAGAACTCGCGGTAGTAGATGTGGCTGGAGCTGGCGGCGGTGATCTCGAGGGCGGTGGAGATGCGGACGTTCGCCTGGAGGAGCATGGCGAGGGCGCGGAAGCTGACGGTGGCGGCGGATTTGCGGATGATGACGCCGACGGTGGGCAGCCGGATGATGAATTTCTGGATGGGGGGCTGCGCGTAGATCTTGCCCCAGTTTTTGAAGAGCAGGCCGAGGCCGATGAAGGGGACGACGGCGAGGTAGGGCTGGTGGATGAGGACGTTCGAGAAGGCCATCATGGCGATGGTCGCGAAGGGGAGGTTCGCGTGCATGGAGCCGTAGAGCTTCGCGATGGCGGGCACGAGGGTGAAGCTCATGGCGATAGTGACGGCGACGGCGAGCACGAGGACGATGGCGGGATAGATCATGCCCGTCTTGAGTTTCTTGAGGATGCGGACGGTCTTGCGCTGGCTGTTGGCGATCTGGTTGCAGACGGCGGAGAGGCGGCCGGATTCCTCGCCGGCGCGGATGAGGGCGAGGATGTCGTCGGGGAATGCATCGGGGAAGGCCGTCATCGCGTCGCTGAGTTTTTCGCCGATGGAGATCTGGTGGGCGAGTTCGGCGAGGATGCCACGGTAGCGCGGGGATTTTACGCGGCCGGTCTGGAGCTCGAGGCTCTTGATGGTGGAGATGTTGCGGTCGAGGCAGCGGGCGAGGCCGCTGAAGACGGCGACGCGTTCGTCGAGCGAGGGCTTCTTCGCGCTCATGCGCTGGACGAACTCGTCCGCGCCGCCGATGGCGGAGACCTTGGCGGTTTCGTTGGGGGCCTTGCCTGCGCCGACGAGGGCCTTCGCGTCGGTGTCGGTGTCGACGATGGTTTCGAGCGAGCGGCCGGTGGCGTTGTTGGTGAGGATGACTTTCTTGAGCATGCGGCCGGGTGGATCAGCGCAGAGACGGGCGGATGACGGTGAGGGTGCTGGTGCGGCGGGCGGTGTTCGAGCTTTCACCCGAAGTCCAGCTGCCGGCGGTCCAGGCGGCGGCTTGCGGCGTGGTGAGGAACGTGAGCGTGGTGGTGGCCTGCTCGACGGTGCCGAGATTGGTGATGGGGAGGGATTGCGTCGTGAAGACGAGGGAAATCGTGGCGGGATCGACGGGCAGGATCGAGGTGATGGTGGAGGGGGCGAGGCCAAGCTGGTAGAGGCGGGCCGCTTGTTCGTGGAGATTGAGGCAGCGGGCGACGCGGGCGCTGGTTTCCTCCTGCGTGACGGTGGCGAGGGCGAGGGCGCCCGCGGCGGCCACGGCGATGAGGAGGACGCCGGCGGCGACGAGGACCTCGATGAGGGAGTAGGCGGCGGTGGCGGGGCGGTTCATGGCGCGACGCTTTCGACCCAGGCATTGCGGGTGGCCAGGCGCTCGAGGAGCTTGGGATCGGACTCGAGGGTGAGCGCCACGGTGCCGCCGGAGAGGGCGACGGCGCGGTCGGACCGGATGCCGCCCTGGAGAGTGACGATGCCGCTGGTGGTGAGGGTGACGGGAGTGTTCTCGAGCTCGAGGAGCAGGCGCCAGGTGGCGGAGGAGGTGGTGAATTGCATCGCGAGCGTGCCGGCGGCGAATGTCTTTTTCACGGCGAGGACGAGGCGGCGGCTGTTGTGTTGCGCGAGGGTGATGGCGGGAAGGCTGCCGCTGGTGAGATCGAGAAGAACGAGAATGGAGGGAAGGTCGTCGGCGGCGACGTTGCCGGCGCTGGCCTGGCCGGTGAGCGTGAGGGTGGTGACGCCGCCGGTGATGAGGACGTTGCCGAGGGCGGGTTTGTCGAGGGTGATGGTGACGTGGCCGGAGCCGTCGCAGGTGACGCCGTCGGTATTGTCGGCGTCCACGGCGGAGCCGTTCACGGCGCTGACGGCGACTTTGGTGAAGGACGAATTGGCGGCGGCGTTGGAGTTGTCGAGGGCGTCGAACTGGCCGTCGTAGAAGCTGGCGCCGCCGTTGCGGGGATTCGCGACCTGGCGGGGCAGTGCGAGGTTATTCATGAGGAGGGCGCTGCCGGCGGAGTTCGTGAGGGAGAGCGCGCTCACGCTATCGGGTGTGGAATACGAACTGGCGGTGAAGGTGGCGGAGGTGGGGTAGGTCCAGAGAAAGGCGGCGCCGGCGGCGTCCATTCCGGCGAGCGCGACGGACGCGGTGGCGTCGAGTGTGGGGCGCTGGCTGGTGAGCAGGGTGCCGGCGAGGAGCGGGGAGCGGGAACGGATTTGGAAGGTGCGTTCGGGATCGGCGTCGCCATCGTGGAGGATGACGGAATGGCCGCCGGAGTCCGTGGGGACGAGGGTGTAGCCGCCGCCGTTGCCCGGGGAGAAGGGATTCACGCCGGCGGGTGCGGCGACGGAGAGCAGCGGTGCGCTGGTCCATGCCGGCACGGCGATGCCGCCCCAGGCGGGATCGGACAGGTCGTAGGTGAAGGCGCTGCCGGACGTGGAGGGGATGACGCGCTCGAGCATGAATTCCTGGGCGAGGGCGCGGGAATTTTCGTAGGCGATGCGGCGCTGGGTGGCGGCGGTCATTTGCTCGACGAGGTTCGCGCGGGCGGAGACGACGGAAATCCAGCCGGCGGTAAGCAGGCCGACGACGGCGATGAGAAGCAATGCGAGCAGGAGGGCGGAGCCGCTGCGTGAGAGTTGATAGTTGTTGGTTGATAGTCGAGGGATGGATTGGCGGGTGTGCGGTGGGCTGCCGCCGCGGGCGGTGACTGGTCGGGATGGATTGGGGCGGTTCACAGCGCGGGGAACATGGGGACGACGAGAAAGAAGGCCGTGCGACCGCCCATCGAGGCGTAGGAGGCTTTGGGGTCGGTCGATGCGTAGCTCGGGGCGGCGGGAGCCTGGAGCGTGTGCGCGCTGGGGTCCGGCCACCAGACGAAGTAGAAGGGGCGTTCGGCGGCCTGTTTCAAGCGGTCGATGGAATTGCCCTCGACGACCGAGGCGCGGGCCGCGCGCTCGAAGCAGACGACGAGAGGGTTGAATGCGACGGAGGCGCCGGTGGTCGGCGCGGGATAGAAGATGTCGTAGTAATCGGTGAGGCCGAGGAGGCCGTCGCTGCCGGTGGTGGTGACCGTGCCGTAGCGTTTGACGCTCACGTAGGTGCCGGCGGGCGAGGTGGTCGGGGTGAGGTCGATATCGTAGATCGCGAGGACGGAAAGCGCGGTGGAGCTGGCCGAGAGTTTGAGGAGGAAGATCGAGGCGTTTGTGGCGGTGGAGGCGCCGCGGTAGGCGGTGAACGTGGACGACGTGGCCGGCACGGCGGTGGCGAGGAGCTGGCGGAAGGCCTCGGGCGTGTCGAGGCTGGAGCCCTTGAACGTCGCGGAGACCGGGATCGAGTTCTCGCGGGTGGCGTTGACGCCATTGCGGCCGAGGCAATAGACGGCGATGGAGCTTTGGAGGTCGGTGATGAACTGGGTGCGGACGACTTCGGCCTGCGCGGCGCGGCCGTAGCTGGGCGCGAAGTAGGTGCTGACGGTGGTGGCGCTGCCGCCGTAGAAGGTGCCGAGGGCGGAGCCGACGGTGACGGTGCCGTAGCTCGTGCGGGTGCCGCCATTGGCGACGAGGCTTTGGAAGATGATCACCGCGACGGTGAGGAGGGCGGCGCCGAGCGCGGCGGCGACGAGGAGCTCGATGAGCGAGAAGGCGGCGGTGCGGCTCGTGGGGGCGCGGGCTTTCATTCGGGGACGTGGATGTCGGTCTCCGCCGGGGGCTCGGTGATTTTTGGAAGCGTGGGAAGGTGGGCGGTGACGTGGGGGTGGAGGTCGATGGGAATGAAGATGCGACGGGGCTCGGCGGTGGTTTCGGTTTCGAGAAACTGGATTTCGACCTGTTTTTCCGTGACGGCCGCGACGACGAGGCGCTCGGTCTGTCCTTTGAGAAGCGGAGGCACGGGGCCTCCCGTTTGGAGGATGAGGCTGCCGAGCAGGACCTTGTCGGACGCTCCGCCGCGGACGAGGCCGGTGAGGGGCATGGAGCGAAGGATGGCGCGGAGTTTGGTCTCCTCGCTTTCCTTGTCGGCGGTGATCTCGGTGGGCTTTTCGTCGCGGCGGGTGAAAGGGTTGCGTTCTTTTGGCAGGAGCACTTCGGGGGCTTTTTCGCCGGGGAGCTGACCGACGCTGGAAAGGCTGTCGCCGGCGATGGATCGGGAGAGGCCGCCGGCGAGGAGGAGCAGACCGAGAGGGAGGAGGCGCGGCGGGATCACGGCGTCGGAGAGGGGGTGGCCTGGGGAACGGCGAGTGGGATGTCGATGACGAGGTCCATGCGGACGTCGTTGCCGGTCTGGCCGCGGGTGATTTCGAGGTTCGAGACGCGGGCGATGGGGAGCTTCGACTCGAGTTCGCCGAGCCAGTTGAGGGATTTGGCGAAGTCGTCCTCGGCGGTGAGGTGGGCGCGGACGAGCTGGGGGATGGTGACGTTGGCGGCGTTCGGCACGGCGGCGTCGGATTTGTTCGGGGCGAGCTCGAAGCGCTGGGCGAGGAGGACGAGGCCGGAGCTTTTGACGAGGGCGTTGACGTTCAATTCCCCGGATTCTGCGGTTGAGAAGCGGGCGAGGTGGGGCTCCCACGCGGCGAGGTAGGCGATGAGGTCGGCGGTCTTGTTGCGGAGGTCGTCGAGGATGGCGCGCTGGCCCTGGAGGGTGATGGCGGCGGTGTTGGCCTCGCGCTCGGCGGCCTCCGCGTCGCTGCGCATGGCGGTGGCGCGGGCGCGGACCATGGAGACGCCCTGGAAAATCACCACGCAGAGCAGCAGGATGACGAGGCTGGCGATGTGCTTGTTATTCACGGAGCGGGAGCTTTCGGGACGGCTTTGGCGGCGGGGGCGGGTGTCGCCGCGGTTTTGGCGGGCAGAGGTTCGGACCGGGCTGCCTGGTAGAGCAGCGTGGCTTGGTAGTCGACTTCGCCGCGGTTCTGGGTCTGGTTGGGATTGTAGGTGCGATAGTCATGGGAGGCGATGGCCTCGAGGGTGGTGTCGAGCTGGCGGGGGCTTTGGGTATTGAGCTTGAGGATGAGTTTGATCTGGGTGGCGGTGGCGGGATCGCGCGAGAGGCCGAGGGAGGCGATGGAGGACGTGGGCTCCATGCTGCGAATGATGCTGACGGTGAGGGGCTGCACGGAGCGGGCGCTCTCGACCCAGGCGACGATGTCGCTCGCGCGCCGGGCCTCGCGCTCGAGGGCGGCGCGGTCGGCCTGGACCTGGGCGAGTTTTTGCGTGCGTTCCGCGGTGAGGGCCTTCCATTGCATCTGGGCGGCGGCGGCGTTGCGGAGGACGACGAAGAAAAGGCCGGAAAGGACGATGCCGCCGAGGACGACGGCGTAGAAGAAAATCGGGACGAGGCGCAGGTAGGCGGGCAGCGGCGGGGTGACGTCGGGGCGCTCCGTCTTGAGATCGTCGATGATGCGGCGGGCGATTTGCATAGGAGATCAGCGCAGGTCGGCGATGTGCGCCCAGAGGTGATCGGGCTCCGTGAGATCGGTGAGTTTGGAGTCGGGGAATTTCTCGGCGAGGCGGGCGGGGAGGTCGGATCCGGGCTGGTCGGCGGCGAAGAGGATTTCGGAAGGGTCGGATTCGTCGGTTCGGCGGGCGGGCCCGATCATGTCGAGCACGGGATCGGTGGTTTCGTCGTAGAAGTCGGAGCGGGAGCGGAGGTCGGACCAGACGTCGCCAGTCTGCGTGAGGATGCAGACGGAGCCTTCGTTGCAGACGACAAAAAGAATGCGGGCCGGGCTGGCGGCTTCCTTTTTGGCGGATTCGGGATTGGCGTGCTCGATGAGGCGGCGGAGCAGGGTGTAGGTGCCGCAGCAGATGCGGCCGGGGTGGAGGCCGTTCTCGCCGAGGGAGGTCTCGACTTTTTTGATGACCTCTTCGTCGCAGGACAGGACGATGCTGGTGGCGTGCTCGGGATTGTTCGTGAGGGCGTAGCGTTTCGCGCGCTCGAATTTCGAGCCGAGGGCGGCGCGGGGATTCGTGCGCATGATGTCTTCGATGCCGTCCTTGCGGGGGAGGTTGCTCTCGAGGCTGATGATGTAGCGGCTGTTGAGGGAGATGTTGCACCAGCCGCTGTCGGTGAGTTTGCGCCAATCCGGGGCGAGGTTCGTGGCGATGTCCTTGAAATCGCCGCGCTGCTGGCCGCCGTCGAGGAACTGGCCGCCGCGGCCGAGGCAACGCCAGGAGGTGCGGCCCTTGCCGACGTTGAGGAGGAGGGTTTTTTCGTGGGGAAAGCGACGCGGCCACGGGGCAGTGCCGTCGTCGGGCTCGGGCCGGAAGGCGGCGAACGTGAGGACGTCCTTGAGATCCTTGAGCGTCATGAGAGCGGAGTTTTCTCGGCGTCGAGGTAGTCCTGCACTTCCTCGGCGCTGAAGCCGGTGGGTTGCGGACGGCTGCTGTGGAAGCCCTCGGCCTCGCGCAGTTCGATGCTTTTGTCGAAGTTGTTCATGCCGCGTTTCCAGCCGGTCTCGAGCTCCTGGTCGAGTTTTTTGAAATCGCCGCGGCGGATGATGTTCACGACACCGTCGTATTGGAGGAGGACTTCGTGAATGGGGAAGCGTCGGCCGCGGCTGGCATCGAACA
>Ga0157378_10003769_pt1 | contig 13432 bp, 18 predicted proteins | sample M65metaG_FD_115309 | JGI IMG/M metagenome (GOLD analysis project Ga0157378, IMG submission 115309) | Miscanthus rhizosphere microbial communities from Kellogg Biological Station, Michigan, USA - M6-5 metaG | ecosystem: Host-associated > Plants > Roots > Rhizosphere > Soil | place: USA: Michigan...
AGAGGCCCAGGACACCGCCCTTTCACGGCGGTAACGCGGGTTCGAATCCCGCTGGGGACGCCAGTAAATCAATGGGTTGGCGCTTAAAACGGTCGCCGATTCGGGGCCGTGTCTAGATTGTGTCTAGAAAGCGAAACGCTGCGAGCCCGGGCTGACTACGGCAATGTGCGTGCAGCACGCCACAGGCTCGTTTGCACGAGACGCTGCCGCGTTATGTCGGCCGTCTTGCTCGGATTGCTCTTAACATCGGATGGGTCCCATGGAGTGGAGGAGGAAGGTGTCTCCCGACGCCGGACCTGAAGGCCGAGGCGCTCTGATGCGGACGACTTGCTCTTCGCAAACCAAGTTCACGCGTCCCACTACTTCGAATCTTCAGGCTCGTTGTCTCCGAGCTATCAACGCCAGGACGGCCAGTAGCGCACCGAGCAGACCCAGCATCCATGGGGAAAGGGTCGGAATGGTGGCCGCTGGTGTAATCACGACGGGGTCGACGGCGAAGTTGTCGACGATGAATCCGTTGTCGTTCGCCCCGGATTCCGGACTCTCCTGCACGCGAAGACGGAGAGGGTTCCCTGTGCCGACGAACGCGGCACCGACATGGTGAGAACCAGCAGCCCAAACGACATTTCCGTGGTACAGGACCGCTGAAGTGACCGTATCGGTGATGCTTACGTCTAAGTGCGCAGTTGTAGCGATCCAGCCCTGCCAGTCGTACTGAAGCTGGTATTGCTGTCCCGCGACACTGGGGAAGTCCTGATACAGGTTCGCGTTGTGCCCACCAAATCCCTCTCCATCCGTGTTGACGCTGTATGGCCCAGAGATGAACGGATAAGTTGAAGTGTCGTGAATCGTCACGGCATGGCCGACCTCGATCGTCCACCCTGGAATCTGCGAACCCGTCAAAGCGCTAAAGCCAACCCCATTCACGACTCCCGATCCGTAATTCGGCTGGCTGTCGAAACCGCCGTTCACCAGCGCGTTTGCATGCGCTGACCCCGCGCCGAAGAGCAATGTAGCGGCGACCGCAACAAACTGTAGAGCCAATTTCGTTTTCAATTTGACCTCACCATGCGAATCGCTGCGAGAGAAGAGGCGCGTCGCTCTAGCGTGTTCAGTAGGACCCGACTATATTTTGGAATTTAATACGCATCCGCATCCTACGCAGGTCCCGCAGCAAGGGGAAACCCCGGCGGAATGCGCTGTATGTTGCACTGATACAACACATTTTGAGGTTCGTCGGCTGCCGCCCTTGTCTTCGCGGTCGCTTGCGCCGCGACCCTGGGCTGCGGCTGATTCGTCTCCAATAAACCCCGGCGAGACGACGGCGGGAAGTTCATCGCGATCGGACGGGCGGTACGGGAGGGCAGGTCGATTACTGCCGTAGCGGTACCGGAACCTGCCACGTTCGCGCTGATCGGTATCAGCTTGTTCGGAGTGGCCTTGGCGAGGCGCCGCCGCCCGCGCTAGAGACGGCAAAATATTACGAGACGGCCCGCCCAAAAGGTGGGCCGTTTCGTTTAGCGGCGTGAAAGCTGCTCGCCCAGATGGCTGTAGAGCAGAACGATGGGCTCGATGCGATCCACCTCAACCGCTATGTAGCTTGGTGCGCGAGGCCCAGACCGCATCCACGCGCCGTCGTGCTTTACCGCTCGCTTGGAGTAGTTAGCCGCTACGAGACTAGACGTGGAACAGGCTTGGCCAGATCGACGCCTATTTCTTCCCTATCATCCGTAACGCCGAAAAACGTGAGGTCGAGGTAGGGATTGTTGAAATTCGCCGGAGTCCCGCGCAGTTGAAAAGCGCATACATATCCATTGTGATTTTCGTCCCACGTATCCTGTACCAATCGAAGGTTGTACGCTTTCAACTCGTCAAGACAATCGAAATCCGTATTGAATATCTGGTTCAAATAATTGATTTGGTCGTCCTCTTCCACGAACCCCGCTGTGAGTAGGCCGTTAATGACCAGCTCCCACCAAGTGCCCGGCCCCTCTCCAAAAATCTTCGTTGGGCCACCGTTAAGAAGCTTCGCGTCACTTGGGCACGTACCCGCCCCCTCCGGTGCGGCCGCCCACAAAGCAGGCGAAATGATAATGACTCCAGCAACCGGCAAACGGACGATACGTCGGAAGGTCATTTTGGTCCTCCGGTTGATGAATTACGATGGCCCGCCACGAGACGGCTTCGCACTCTATTGGTGGAAAGGCATTGCAAGCTGAGCCTGAAACGCCATGAAGACTTCCTGGGAAGGTTGGCTATGCCGCTACAGATGGCTCATCGCTCCGATATTGGCCTGGGCCGCCGTTATTTTGACCGCGACACTGTTTCTTCACCTTGCCAGCGAAGTCAGGGAGGGAGAAACAAGAAGCTTCGATGCGTACTGCCTACACCTTGCGCAAATCGCCCGCGCTACACATCCTTGGCTGGAAGGCGTGATGCGCGATCTCAGTGGGCTCGGGAGTGCCGTCGCGCTAGTGCTATTCACGATCATGGTGAGCGGTTACCTCGCTTTGGCGAGGTCGCGCCAGACTGCCTTGATCTTGATCTGCTCAATCGGCACAGGCATCGTCGCAGTAGAGCTGTTCAAGGCGATCTATGGAAGAGTTCGACCGGACGTTGAACTTGCCGCCTTCCCTGAATCGGGCCTGAGTTTTCCTAGTGGCCATTCGAGCATGGCGGCGATGGTCTTCCTCACTCTCGGCACGCTCTGGGCCAGTACTCATTCCCAGAGGTGGCAGAGGGTATACATACTAGGCGTTTCCGCAATGCTGACTATTCTGGTCGGCGTCAGTCGCGCTGCGCTGGGCGTTCATTGGGCGACGGACGTCCTAGGCGGCTGGGCCTTTGGCACAGCGTGGGCCGCCGCGTGGCTGTCGGTAGCGAAGCTCACGTCCAATTCTGCCCATGGTCAGAAGTGAGACCACCGCGCCGAAACGACAGAGCCGCACCAACCGTGCATCAGGACTATTCCGATAAGTAGCGTCCGAACGCTTGTTTCATTCTTCTGCGCCTCCTGTGGTGCTTGCACTCAGGTGCGTGCCACGCCGCACGAAGGGGGGAAAAGCCGCCGTCAACGCCATTACTGGATCACCTCGTCCGCGCGCAGCAGCAGCGACTGCGGAAGCGTGAGACCGAGTGCCTTGGCCGTTTTTAGGTTTATGACCAACTCGAACTTGGTTGGCTGCTCGATCGGAAGGTCGCCGGCGCTTGCGCCATTGAGAATGCGGTCGACATAGCTTGCCGCCCGGCGAGAAAGATCGGTTCGGTCCGCCCAATATGACAGGAGGCTCCCGGCACCGGCATACGCCCGCACATTTCCCATCATTGGCAAGCGGTGGTTTATCGCGAGGTCTGCCAGCCGTTGCCGATGCACGAAAAGCATGGGGTCCGCTAGTACCAGTAAAGCCTCAGTGCGTGCTGTCGCCATCGTGAGAAACGCATCCGCGAAAGCTTCCGGGTCTGACACTTCCAGAGTACGGAGTTGAAATGTCCGCGAGGCGCTAGTCGATTGAAGCGCCTTTACAGCGATCGGATGCCAAGGGTTCTCGTGATTCCACACCAAGAATGTCTTCGTTCACGCCGTCGTTATTGCTCAGTGCTCCCGCGACGTCGTCGCCGCATCGCGGCTCGCGTCATGGCCCTTCACAACGCGCGCAGCAGCGCCACCGCGCCGCCCATCTGCGCGAGGCGGCGCCGTCGCGCGTAGTAAGTAACCAGGCGCCGCAGGAACAGCGCCGCGAACTCACGCTCGCAAGCGTGGAGTTCCGGCGTCATGTCGGGCGCCTGGTCGCGCGCGGCGTGCGCGAGCTCCGCGGCCGTCATCAACGGGAAGGGGCTAAAGCCTCGAGCGTGGTCGTCTCGGCCGTCGGAGGTCTCGCGTGGCTTGAACGAGTCGTCGTGGCGCGCGCGGCGGCCGCGTTTGCCGACCCAGGGAAGGTCGCGACTGCTCGTCATTGATTGTCCACGCGCCAGCGAGCTGCGTCGCTCGTAGCGGAATCCAAAACAAATTCATTTGGCATGTGACAACGTCATAGAAACGGTGCGTTGTCGTCATGACCGTCCAAACGCCTGACAAGAACAACTTGTGCAGACCACCGAACTAGCCGCACCATTGCCCCTCCCTACGCGGACCGGCCGCACTCACACGAGTTGAGCGTCGTGGCCTCAAATGTTGTTCAGATCCCGACCGGGCCTCGCTGGCGCGTTCTAATCGCGCATCAGCGCAGCATGATCCGTCACGCGCTTCGCACGATGATCGAAGCGGAGGACGTCGCGGTCGTCGAGGCGGCGGACGGTGAGGCGGCGCTCGCTGAGCTTGCCTTCAGGCGATTCGATCTGCTGGTCCTTGAACTCAACCTGCCTAAAGAGGACGGGGTTTCCGTAGTCCAAATGCATCGACTCTTGCTCGCGAATCAGATGGGACGCATCGCGTCGCCGGACATCCTTTTCGCTGTAACTCCAGACGTTCGCACAAACGTTTCGCTCACAGATGATCTGCACGAACTCGGGATCGCCGGACTCATCGACGATAGCCCGCGGACCGAGGTGGCAAGTTTGGTCGAATCCATACTCCAGGCGCGCGCCGCAACTTCCGCTGTCGGAAAGCCAGCCGCTGCCTAGCAGCGCCAGAGCGCGGGAATCTACTCGCGAAACGTTGGGTTTCCCGAACAATCCGGCGGCATCTGCAAGCCTCGCAGCCGCGTCCGCCGTCACATGCGGCCGGACACCACAAGAGATCCCGCCGCCGACCGGCGGCATATCCGATTCGGGAGGAGGGGTTTATGATTTTACGGGCGCACGGTGATGCAGGCGTGCCGCATATGGAGTCAGCTAGACAATCACATTGCATTGTTGCAACACGAAGGAGAAAACAAATGTCTCGTGTCTTTTCTCACGCTGCTTACATCGCCACCGCAGCCATGTCGCTCACCGGCATGAGTAGCGCGGCTTTCGCTCAGGCCAGCGATCCGTTCCTCGGTCAGATCATGTGTGCCGGCTTCAATTTCGCACCGCGCGGCTGGGCGGAGCTGAACGGTCAGTTGCTGCCGATCGCGCAGAACACAGCGCTGTTCGCGTTGCTCGGCACGCAATATGGCGGAAACGGGGTGACTACCTTCGCACTTCCCGACATGCGCGGTCGTGTATTGGTGCATGCTGGTCAGGGGCCGGGTCTTACGTTGCGTGACCAGGGCGAGAGCGCCGGAACCGAGCAAGTGACGCTGAACAATGCGCAACTTCCTGCACACTCTCACACGGTGATTCCTCAGGGCAGCGCTGCCGAAGCAACACTGACCTCCCCTGAGCAAGGAGTGCCGGCGACGACTAAGAAGAAATCTCCCGCCTACGCTCCTGGGCCTGGAACAGTACCGATGTCGATGACACTCACGACATCCGCTGGTTCAAACGCGCCGGTGCCGGTAATGCAGCCGTACCTAACCGTGAGATGCTTCATCGCAATGCAAGGCGTCTTCCCATCGCGAAACTAGTGCTCGATATCCACGAACGCGCCAATGCCGGCGACTGCTCGGGGGATACGCTGCCGAACACGCACCGCTGATGGCTGAGCCAGCTCTTGGCGTGACGTAGGCGCTTAACGGCGATAGCGGTTGCTTCCGCGCGGAGCGGGTCTTTAACGCCACCCATCCCAAACGCTCCGCCGAAGACCCCTGCTAAGTCGCGCGCCGTCCTTAAAGCCTCACATCCCTAGTCCCGCGCTTATCCTTGGCGGCGATGGAGGCTGCGGACTTAAGCATAGTGTCGATTGCCGTAGTGGCGCCGGTTAGCTCAAATCGGACAGCCTTGAATTCCCCAGCGGCTAGCGGCAGCACTATTCCAAGACCTGTCCCCCCGCGCACGATCTCGTCCATCTTTTCAAAATCTGTGAAAACGTAGCGGAAGTGGCCCTTTTTGATTTCGCCGCCACAGTACACGTCCGTATTCGATGCTTGAGTGGGCGCGGCTACAGTGTCATTCGTTAGAGTTCCGAGAGCAGTTACGAATGCTGCACCGTCCATGGAATTGGGACCACGCAGAGCAGGAAGTATCCCAGCGACGTGACAGAACATGGCGCAGAGGCATATCCAACACCCCGCCACATTTGTTACTGATATTGCGTTTCTCTCGGGTTATCCGTAAAGGGATGTTCGCCCGCGCCTTGCGAAGTTGGACGGGCATGAGTCCGTCGGAATACTGCTCCAGCAAGTCTTTGGCGGGTGCTTAGGTCGAAGTAGCTTGGCGTCATCGCGGATTCTTAGCCGCTTCGTCCTCGCGTCCTGAATGAACCGCATTGGCGTGCCCTGCAAAGCGCTTGGCGCGCAGGGCGAAGCGCAGTCGGGTCTAAGTACGGAAACTCCCGAATGCGATGGGCGCTAACGAACGAGACGCTATGCAAACACTGGTGCAACGTGAGCTCGACGAGTTCAGAGCGCCGGTCCGGTCGCCGCTCGCCATTGCTGCTTCGTCGCTTCGGGTGCTCGTTCTCGCGTCGTTAGTTGCGTCGGCCGCGTGGATCTTGGCGGATTCTGTCTTTCACTTTCAAACGAAGTAAGCGCGGCAAGGGCCCTGCATGAACCAAGACGAATTCGTACGGCTGTCACGCCTCATCGACGAAGTGAATCAACTGCTCGACGCGGAGGATAAGATCGAGCAAGAGCGCACGGAGCGCGGACGAACGGAGCGACCGCGCAGGCTATGCACTCGCTGTCGGCGGAATGCCCGGGTGCTGGCGCGAACTTAAAGGGGGATAGCGTCGTATGGTTCCTTCGACGCCCCTAGTGCGGAGACTACGTCCGGGAAGTTGATCGCGATCGGGCGGCCGGTGCGGGGAGAGAAGGTCGACGCGATCGCCCTCCCGCCTGGCTAGCGCACGGAAGCCGGCAAGTTTGTTCTTGAAACCCCAGCCGGCGCGGTGAAGGGCCGCCGCACCAACGTTGCGTGCATCAGGTCTTCGTGGCCGATCTCGCCCGAAGTCGCCGCCAGTTCAGAGTCGGTCCGAGTAGTCTTCGTTGTGCATCCGCGAAGCGTCAGACGAAGCCTTCATTATCCAATCATGCGACGAACGCACTTTGCGCGCGGGCCGCGAGACGCGAAGTCTCATTCATAGCGTTGTTGCACGGGAGCCTGCTATCCATCCAAAGAATCCTGAAAGGGGTACCGAGGACGGAACCGCGACGAAAGTGCTCAGGGGTTCGAGCGATACTACTGGCGAGGTAGACACCCCATGCGCACGGGCTCAACGCGTAACGAACCTCAGTAGCTCCTTGGCTCCTTCGCGGTGCAGGGTCCAAATGATCACGCTGTAGACAAGGACACCTGACAGGACGTAAGCAAGCAAGGTGAGCGCTGGGTTCAGTTGGACGAAGGTGAGCGCGATAGCGAGCCGAAGCGCCTCGATACAAAGCAGCATGACGAGGCTGGCGAGCGCCGGCAGCGCCAGCGTGGCGAGCAAGCGCGAAGTCGGCAGGGCGAGCAACCTAGCTGTCCAAGCCAAAAAGAACCAGAACACGATCGGAAACGCGCACAGCCATGCGACTGCCAGACCGGTGATGCCACCCCAAACCGCACCGATGGCCAATGCGGCGGGCATGAAGATTGCCGCGAACAGGTAATTGCCCGCACTGACTTCCGGACGGCCGATTCCCCACAGGACCGGCGGGAACAGAACGCTGACCATCCGGAGCGGCATAACGACGGCGAGGATCTTGAGCAGCATCACCCCTGGCGTCCAACGCTCGCCAAGCGCGACAGGCACGAGCTCTTCAGCAACGGCGGCAAGGCCGAAGAAGATAGGGAAGAAGACGATGGCCGCCATACGCATCGTCGTCAGCAGATATTCCCTCACGGTGACGCGCTCGGCCTGCACTTCGGAAAAAGCCGGAAAGGCGATCGACCGGACCAGACCGGCCAGCTTATTGATGGGTAGCGTTGCGATATTCTGGGACACAACGTAGTAGCCTAGTTGCTCGACGCCGATCAGCTTTCCGCCGATGAATTTGTCCGACTCAGAAAATACGAACCAAAGCGCCCTGTCGGCGAGGATCATGCGGCCGAATCGCAAATGTCGCGTCATGCCGATGAGAGAAAAACGGGGTCGATAGCGGCACGGTGCGATGTAGTTCAGCCCGATCACCCGTGTCATGATGGTCAGCAGGTTTCCCCATACCAGCGACCAGACGCCCATACCGCGAATGGCTAGCGTCAATGTAACCAGGCCTCCGGCCAAGGTGGCTCCGAGCTCGACCAACGAGCGGCGCTTGAAATCTATGTCTCGTTCCAGCCGAGACTGGGGCAGGGTTTCGAAGATGTGAAAAAGGAACTGCAGGGCCAACACGCGAATGATAGGCGTCAGTGCCTCTCTGGAGAAAAAGGCGGCGATCAACGGCGCGGCGAACTGCAAGCCGATAAGAATTGTCAGGTTTGCGATTACGACGGCCGCGAGGATTTGCTGCCGCATCGTCTCGTCGAGAGGACGGCTCTGTATCAGGACCCCGTCGAGACCGACATCGTTCACCAGGTACAGCAGTGATATCAGCAGCGTTGCCATCGCGATCAGTCCGTAGTCCTCGGGCTCGAGTAAGCGGATGACGACCAGAGTGAGGCTCCATGAGATAAGCTGACCAATGAAGCGCGTGCTTGCACTCCAGCGAATCGCGACGCGCGCGCGGGCGCCGACGTTGAATCCGGATCGCTTCTCTGGCCTATCGTCGGACATCGGTCACGCAATACCGAATGTTGATGAATTCGCAGGCGGGTTCAACCGCCCGGAGACTTGAAGGGCATTAGCCATCATCTCCAGCTGTTGCCAAACAAGTTTGGGAGCCGCAGGTCCAGCGCATTCAGGGTACATGAACTAAGTGGCAGGATCGGCTACGTCACGACGAGTGGTAGGGCTTTCCACCGGGATCGTGTGCCATGGACGCTGAGGCTAAGTGTGCTCAAGCGCGGACTAGCGGCCCCACCGCACGGTGTAGCGGCTTGACCATCTCGTGCGCGAGCATCTTCTCCACGCCGTTGCCGGCGCCGATGCTTTCGGCCGCGTCGATGGCCATTGCCGTAACGTCAAAGCTACTCGCCACGGTCCACCCCCCTTGAAAATCAGGCCAAGCGCCCGGCCTCGCTTGGGATGCCGGCTCACGTTGCTCTCTTGTGCAGACCTAGCTCTGCGGCGATGTCGCCAGGCTTCAGGCCTTCGCTGGCCAGTGCAACCACGCGAATGAATGTGGAGTCCTCGACGCTATGCGACGTGCACGCTGAGCGCCCGTGTTCGCCCCTCGACCGTTGCAAGGTCGGGCATCGGTCCTTCCTGTGCATCCGGAGTAACGATTCGTAGATAGGACGCATCAAATTTACCCACCGAAATGTGCGTCTTACCGATGCCCCGCCAAGCGTGGATCGTAGACAGACTCTGGGACAGCAGCCACGGCGCGAGAATCGCCTCCAGCTCGGGGAAGTGGTGTCGCATCAGCTCGCCGAGTGTGAGCACGCGCAGGCCAGGATCGGCCGCTGCTGCGTTTTCCGAGACGGTCTGCGAAAATCGGGCATCCGGAGCCTTCGCGTTCGCTATGGCGCGTTCTACGGCTTCGATGCCACAGCACCGGGCCAGGTCGTTGAAGTCCGTCGCACCCTCAGGCCTGTCATGGCCAAAGTCAGGGATCGCGACGTCGCCTCCAACCGTGATGGCGGCTTCGATCGCGCTCTTCTTGCTTGGATTGCCAGCGGTGCGATAGTCATCGCCGCCACAAACGATGATGCGGACCTCCGGAAGCTTGGCACGCAAGGCCCGCGCGACCTCCGCGAAATTGCCGGCGTTGAATGCGCGCGCGCCGGCTGAGTTCGGCGTAGGACGGCACAGGAAGCATTGGATTACGCCAGCCGCTTGGTACCAAGGATGATTCGGGAGGTAGTGTCGATTCGCTTTACATGATCGGTCGCGATCGGGGCAGGAAATATCGCAACGCGCTGATCGCCCGAAGTTTTCGTCGCCGGGTACGAAACGTGCCTGGTCACCAACTTCTCAAGGGGAGGGAAAATGAAACGTCTTACGCAGAGCGTGTTGGTGACGCTGGCCGCGTTCGGACTTTCTTTCGCGCCGCTGTCTAGTGGCACTCCGATACCTGTCGGCTCGACTGCGGCCGACGATCTCATCATCAATGTCAACATCACCGCGATATTTCCATCGCCTCCTTACCTACCTCTGTCGATCGTCTTGGGACTTAGCAATACAACGTCAACCGCGACAACCGTTACGGTAGAAGGATTCGGAGGACTCAACGGTACCGGCGGAAGTCTTTTCGGCGCTGTCACCGCGGGCATAGGCTCGTTGAACACACTAACAATTACCGTTTTCTGTTCAAACACTTCGGGCACTTGTCCGCTGATGCTCGACGGCGTATTTTCGCTTGGACTTCGCGCTGCTCAGGCTGGGGTGCTGCTGAATAGTGCAGTTGTCACGGCGACGAACGCCGCGGGCGTTCCGAGTGGGAATATCAACGTCCTCCCTGCGAGTGTTCCCGAGCCAGCCACCCTCGCACTGCTCGGCCTCGGTCTCGCCGGACTAGGATTCGCGCGCCGCAAGCAACACCAATCCAGGCTGCATCGCTAACGGCTCGGCTCGCGCAACCGCGGGCCGTTCTGTTAACGAATAGGCCAGCGCGTTCCGAGCGTTTGCAGTAGTGACATCACGTCGTTGATGCACTGGCTCGACGCACAAGCTCGCAGATGCGCGCAAGGGTAGTTTGGACTAGGCTCTCAACGCCGTCGGTCGCAACCTTCCGCTTCGCCGCATACCAACCCGTCGAACACGGCATTCGGGGTACAGCGCGGGAAAGATTAATTATTTCGGTCGGCTTGGTTCGACTATATCGTCCAGGTCCGTTGTCGAGCCACGATCGCGTGCAAGCCTCGCACCATCATCCGCCGTCGAATGCGGCCGGACACTTCCGTGTGCAGGTGCAGGGCACCCCGGCATAGCCGCCCCGTACGGGGTAGCGGAGCAACGCCGCAGACGTCCATATTCGAATCGTAGCGCAGGTACTTCGCGGCGCTACTGGGGACTTCTATAGGCGCAACTCTCACCTCGTGAGGATTAACCGTCGATGGCGAGTCCCCAGCATCAAGTCCGCTTCCGACCCGAAGTCGATGTTCGCATCATCGAAAGTGGTCGTAGGAGAGGAGCGACCCAAGGCCGCCCCGATAGGGGCGACGCCCGTAGAATCCGGTCGGAGCGAAGCATAGAATACCCCCCGTCTGTCGGGGGAGGGATGCCATGAAGCTTTGGACCAAGGTGGCGGTGACGGCGCTGTGTCTCTGCTCGTTTGCAGGCGCTGTTACGGCGCAGGACGCGGGAAAGACCATCCGGGTCGGGGTGCTCCTGTCGGGCTCGTCGACGCAATGGTCGCCCTTCGGGGATGCGCTGGTCGAAGGACTGCGCGAGCGCGGCCTCGTGGAAGGCAGGAATCTCGTGATCGTGCCGCGTTACGGCGAGCTTTCCCGCGAGCGGATTCGCGATTCCGCAGCGGAGATGGCGGCGATGCAGCTCGACGCTATCGTCACCAGTTGCACGGCGACGACGCAGGCCGCGGCCAGCGCCGCCCCGAAGACGCCGATTATCATGGCAACGATGGGAGATCCGGTTGGTGCGGGCCTTATCGCGAGCCTTGCGCGCCCGGGCGGCAACGTTACGGGCCGTGCGTCGCTGAGCGTCGAATTCATCCCGAAGCGCCTCGAACTCCTGCGCGCCATCCTGCCGCAGGGTGCTCGCAAGGCCGCCCGGGTTGGGGTGTTGATGAACCCGAAAGACTCGGGGCACCGGGCGCAGTGGGAAGGCGCGCTCGCTGGGGCGAAGGTGCTGGACCTGGAACTCGTGCGCATCGAGGCGATTGGTACCGCGGGCATCGAGGCCGCGCTGGATGCGCTGCCTTACGCGAACCTGAAGGGACTCTACGTCTTCGCCGACGATCCCAGCATGATCGAGAATCGCGCGCAGATCGCCGCCGGTGCCCTACGCGCCCGTTTACCGACCATCAGCGCTCCGCGGGCGTTCGCGGCCGCTGGCGGGCTGATGAGCTACGGCATGGACATCGCGGACGACTTTCGCCTTAGCGCGTCATACGTCGTGAAGGTGGTCCAGGGGACGAAGGCGGCGGACCTGCCGGTCGAGCTTCCGACCCGCTACGAACTCACCGTCAACCTGCGCACCGCGGCGGAGCTCGGGATTAGGATGCCACGCGAGGTCATGCTGCTCGCCAATGGCACAATCCAGTAGCGCGACACCGGAGGCTCCTGCGCCCTTTGAACTCGTGTTGGATCTGGGGACTGCAAAAGCGCAGCTCACGATTCCGCGGTCGCTGTTGATGCAGGCTGACGAGGTGATCGAGTAGGGCGCAGGGCCAACGTTCGTTTTCGAGTGTGAAGCGCCAAGACCGCTTGTGGCCGAGAGCATCCACCTCACACCGTCCGCTCGCAACCAAAGCGGTCGTCCGTTGACGTCCAAGCAATCTGGCTGGTTCTCAAGGAACAAAGAAGCAGCCGCATTGCTTGATCGTCGCAGAACCGCGGCGTAGTCTCACTCCGTCCGTCCCGGACATTCGCTCGGGAAAGCGAGATCTCGTGATGAGCTGCGTTCCCGCTCGGCCTCCCGAATCTGCGAATCGGCCGCCGCTTCGACGTTGCGTGATGATTCGCTGATGAATCGGCGGACGTTTCTCGGCGGCGTCGCATGCAGTCTCGTCATTGCACCACCGACTGCCCAGGCTCAGACGACGAGCAAGGTCTACCGGATAGGCTTGCTATCTATCGGTTCCGCCTCGACGACCTACACGCGACCGCTTGAGGCGTTCCGGCAAAGGCTGCGCGAGCTCGGGTGGGATGAGGGGCGGAACCTTCTCATCGAGTATCGATTCGCGGAGGGCCAGGCGGATCGCCTGCCCGCTCTCGCCGACGAACTCGTTCGACTCAACGTGGATCTGATTGTGGCGTCGCCGACACCGTCAGCTTTTGCGGCCAAGCATGCCACGCGCACCATCCCGATCGTCGGGATGAGTCTCACCGAGCCTGTCGCCGTCGGGCTCGTGCCGAGTCTTGCCCGCCCGGGCGGCAACGTGACAGGTCTCACATACGGTGTCGACACCGAGATCTTCGGCAAGCAGCTGCAGTTGCTCAAGGAAGTCGTCCCCAATGCCCTTCGGGTGGCCGTCCTCACGAATCCGGCGAGCGGCGGACCTTCCCACCCGCTCAGGATGGAGAGCGTCAAGAGCGCGGCCCGGTCGCTCGGGTTGCCGCTACAGATCCTCGAGGTGCGCGAGCCGGGCGATTTCGATGCCGCGTTCGCGGCGATGGTCAAGGAGCGCGCCGGCGCGTTGCTTCTCTCGGGAGATGCGATGTTTTTCGTCCACCGAACACGACTCGCCGAGCTCGCGTTGAAGCACAAGCTACC
>Ga0157378_10003770_pt1 | contig 13430 bp, 3 predicted proteins | sample M65metaG_FD_115309 | JGI IMG/M metagenome (GOLD analysis project Ga0157378, IMG submission 115309) | Miscanthus rhizosphere microbial communities from Kellogg Biological Station, Michigan, USA - M6-5 metaG | ecosystem: Host-associated > Plants > Roots > Rhizosphere > Soil | place: USA: Michigan...
CACCGAGAGCCGAGGACCTTCAGATGCTTGAAACATCCTCGGTAAAGCGTTGGCTTATCTCTGAGGATACCGGCGCTTTGTTGGACCAGGCCGAGAACGAGAATTCGACCGACACTGCGCTGCCCGAGCTGTCTCCTGATGATCCTGCGTACCTCTTTTTTACATCCGGCACGACGGGTGTTCCCAAAGGCGTACTTGGATGCCACAAAGGACTGAGCCATTTTCTCAAATGGCAACGGGAGCAATATGCAATTCGGCCCGAAGATTCCTGCGCTCAATTGACGGGATTCTCATTTGACGTCGTGTTGCGAGATATTTTTCTCCCGCTCACGAGTGGAGCAAGTCTCCATCTGCCGGATGCGCCTTCAGACGTGGCTTCGGGGCGTATTGTTCCATGGCTGAGGAATCATGACATCACGGTCTTGCACACTGTGCCTACGGTTGCGCAGGCTTGGCTAAATGAAATCAGAGAAGAGACACCGTTGCCTTCTTTGCGTTGGGTGTTTTTTGCCGGCGAGCCACTTAACGATTCCCTCGTCCGGCGTTGGCGTGCTGCCTTCTCCGAGGCCGGAAAGATAGTGAATCTCTACGGCCCCACCGAGACAACCCTGGCGAAGTGCTTTTATGTTGTACCGGACGAGCCACTGTTCGGCGTACAGCCCGTCGGGCAATCGTTGCCTGAAACTCAGGCCCTGGTACTGAATCTCAGCGGGAATCTCTGCGGCATTGGCGAACCAGGAGAGATCGTAATTCGCACGCCTTTCCGGACACGCGGTTATATCAACGAACCGGAAGAACAGCGCGCCCGGTTCCAAAAGAATCCCTTCACAGACGATGCGGATGATCTTGTCTACCGCACAGGCGACCGTGGCCGCTACCGCCCGGATGGAATGCTGGACATACTCGGACGCTTTGACCAACAGATCAAGATTCGTGGTGTGCGTGTCGAGCCGGATGAGGTGACGGCGATCCTCGCTCAACATCCAGCCATCGAGTCGTGCATCGTGGCCACTTGCAAAGATGCGCACAATGAGAATGCGCTAGCCGCATATGTAGTAATGGCCGAAGGCGCCCACCGCTCATCCGAGCTCAGAACTTATCTCAACAAAAAACTTCCGCCGGCAATGATTCCTTCCTTCTTCGTTTTCATGCCGGCACTTCCGCTGACACCAAACGGCAAGGTGGACCGTCGTGCGCTTCCCGAACCGGATCGCTCCCTGTCGGAGTTGCGCGAGGAATTCATTGCGCCTCGCGACCAAACCGAACAGGTGGTTGCGCGCATCTGGTCGGATGTTTTGGGTATCAAGCAGTTCAGCGTATTGAGTGATTTCTTTGAATTGGGCGGTCACTCTCTATTGGCTACGCAGATCATCTCGCGCGTTCGCGATGCTCTCCAGATCGAATTGCCGGTAGCCAGCATCTTCGAAAATCGTACCGTTGCCGAACTTTCAAAGCTGGTTGACGAGGCGCGGAAGCACGGCCTCGAGACGAACGCATCTGCGATCAAGGCCCTTCCTCGTGAACGGCGGCGCCGGACCGTGTAATCTGGACAGTCAAGTATGGTTCAAAGCACCATCACCGAGACTTATCCACTGTCTCCCATGCAGCAGGGCATGGTATTCCATACAGTCTATGATCAGACAGCGGGCTTCTACATTCAGCAGATGGTTTGCAGGCTGCGCGAAGATTTGAATGTGCCCATGTTAGATAAAGCGTGGCAGCGAGTAGTCGAGAGACACGAGGTATTAAGAACTTGCTTTCGTTGGGACAACGATTTGCCGCTTCAGGAAGTTCACGAGGGGGTGAAGATCCGAATCGCCAACGAGGACTGGCGGCATAAGCGGCAGGATGAGCAAACCAGAAGCTTGAGCGATTATCTCGAGTCTGACAGGCGACGAGGTTTTTCCTTACACGAGGCGCCACTGATGCGGCTTGCCCTGTTCCGGCTGGGCGAAGCCGAATACCAGTTGGTCTGGACATTTCATCACGCGTTAATGGACGGCCGTTCCCATCATCTAGTGTTAAGAGAGGTTTTCACATTATATGAAGCGTATTGCACCGGACAGAAGGTAGAGCTGAAAGAGCCTCGTCCTTATCGTGATTACATCGACTGGCTACGTCGTCGCGACTCGTCAAAGGACGAGGAGTTTTGGCGCCGAAGACTCGGAGGATTAACCGCACTGGCCCCTCTCGATCTCGATGGAGTACCGGTTGGGCAGAAGCACGACCGGGGCCTTCGTGAGATTCACTTGGAGGAGAGCACGACATCCGCCCTTAAGTCGCTCGCGAAAAGACATGCACTTACGTTGAACACTTTGGTGCAAGCAGCTTGGGCCCTACTCTTAAGTCATTACAGTGGAAGTAGCGACATCGTATTCGGTGCGACACGCGCGTGCCGCCGGTCACCTTTGGAAGGAACCGACGGCATGGTGGGTATGTTTATCAACACTCTCCCAGTTCGCGTTCGTGTCCTGCCGGGAATGGCTTTGATCGAATGGTTAAAAGAGTTGCGCGGGCAAAACATCGAAGTCAGAAACTATGAACACACTGAGTTGCTCCGGATTCAAGGCTGGAGCGAATTGCCGAAAGGAACTCCGCTGTTTGAGAGCATCCTCGTTTACGAAGACTACGAGTTCAACGATAGCTTAAGAGCGCTCGCTGGAGGTTGGAAGAATAGACAGTTCAGACTTGAAGAGAAGAACAACTATCCCTTAGTCGTAGCGGTGTACGCTGGAGCGGAGCTGTTTATCAAGATTCAATATGATCGATCCCGTTTCGCTGACTCGGCAATCGAGCAGCTTCTAAAACGTTTCCAAAGTCTCTTGAGCACATTTCTCACTGCGCCAGCGGAGAACCTTTCCTGCGACGACGTGATGCGTTACCTGGTGAACAGTACAGACGAAGAATTGGCCGTGCCGGCGGTTAAGCAAGGCGAACAGGAAACGGACGTCTATGTTTTCCTCGCATCCTTTGGCCAACAGCGACTATGGTTTTTGAACCAGTTAGAACCAACCAGCTCTTTCTACAATATCCCGCTGGTTGCACGCATCAAGGGCACACTGAAGCCCAATGTATTAAGACGCGCGGTTAACGCGATCGTGGATCGTCATGAAGCTCTTCGTACAACCTTCGCTGCTGAGGCTGGACAACTGCTGCAATTAATTGCGCCAGAGGCCCAATTGACGCTGCCAATAACTGATCTGACGAAAACACCGGAAGACGAGCGGGACACTATCGCCGCAGGATTGGCTAAGGCAGAGGCAGAGGCTCCATTCGATCTGGTCCGAGGCCCGTTGTTGCGAGTTAGTTTGATCAAGCTGAGGCAGGACGAGCATCTGCTCTTACTGACGATGCACCACATTTGTAGTGATGGATGGTCGATGGGGATATTCCTGAATGAACTAACTCAACTCTATCAAGCTTTCCTGGTTGAGCAATCCTCGCCGCTGCCTAATCCTCTCATTCAATACGCAGACTTTGCGCACTGGCAACGAGAGTTGTTGGAGGGAGAGTTCCTCGAAAAACAACTGAGTTACTGGCGCAAGCAACTTGCCGGCGCCCCTGAAGTGCTGGCATTGCCGGCTGATCGGCCGCGTTCGCCAGTGCAGACGTTTCGTGGGGACAGACGGAGCGTGGAGCTTCCTGAAGAGCTGAGAGCTCAACTCTCAGAGCTGAGCCACCGCGAGGGTGTGACAATGTTCATGACTCTGCTGGCGGCGTTTCAGACATTGCTCTATCGCTACACCGGCCGCAATGACATTGTGGTTGGCTCGCCCTGCGCTAATCGTAATCGTTTCGAAATCGAAAACGTGATTGGGTTCTTTATTAACACGGTAGTCCTGCGCACGGATTTTTCCAGTAACCCGACTTTTCTTGAATTATTGAAGCGCGTACGTGAAGTCGCAGTTGGCGCTTACGCGCATCAGGATGTGCCGTTTGACAGATTGGTAGAAGAGCTCAACCCCGAGCGCAGTCTCAGCTACGGCCCTCTGTTTCAAGTCCTCTTTGCTCTCGAGAAGCCCTGGGATTTTGGTCCAAAGATGGGTGACCTGGAGATTGACTGGCAAGAGGTTGAGCGAGGCACTTCAAAGTTTGATCTGGCGCTTTTTGTTTACGAAAAACCGGAAGGATTTTCCTGCCTGATCGAGTACGACACAGATCTATTCTCTGCCGACACGATCCTGCGAATGCTGAAGCATTTTCGGGTTTTGCTGGAAGGTATTGCTAAAAACCCTGAACAACGTGTTGGAGAATTGCCGCTGCTAACCGGGACGGAGTTAGCTCAGCTTGCCGCTGGTGGGAATGTTCAGAGCGGCCCTTGGCAGCAGGTCGCTTGTTTGCATGAATCCTTCGAACGACAGGTCGAGCGCACGCCTAAACGCGTCGCCGTTAATTTCGAAAACGAGCAGCTTACGTATCAGGAATTGAATGAACGCGGCAATCAGCTCGCGCACCATTTACGAAAGCAGGGAGTTGGGCCAGATGTGCTGGTCGGACTCTGTCTCGAGCGTTCCCTCGACCTTATCGTAAGTGTGTTGGGCATACACAAGGCGGGTGGCGCTTATCTTCCGCTCGATCCGGCGTACCCGCCTGACAGGCTTTCGTTCATGCTCAAAGATGCAGAAGCCAGAGTGTTGCTTACGACTGAAGATTTGGTCGAAAAAATTGCTCCGGAGGGAACGGAGGTTTTCTTAATCGACCGCGACTGGAAAACAATCGCTCACGAAAGCAAAGCGAACCTGGAAAATAATTGCGTCGCCGAGAACCTCGCTTACGTGATTTACACGTCGGGCTCTACCGGCAAGTCGAAGGGGGTGCTGGTTACACACCAGAATGTAGCGCGGCTATTTGCAGTTACAGACACTTGTTTTCGTTTCACCGAGGACGATGTTTGGACTCTCTTCCATTCCTCAGCCTTCGATTTCTCTGTTTGGGAGATTTGGGGCGCATTACTTTATGGCGGTCGTCTAGTTGTCGTCCCTTACTGGGTGAGTCGATCACCTGAAGATTTCCTGGAGCTCCTCCTCAGGGAAAAGGTGACAATACTTAATCAAACTCCTTCTGCGTTTCGTCAGCTTGTTCGCGTCGCAACCGCTTCGGGAAAAGATAATCTGGCGCTGCGCTTCATAATTTTTGGCGGAGAGGCATTGGAATTGAAGAGTTTGAAGCCGTGGTTTGATCGTTACGGTGATGGCTCGCCCCGCCTAATTAACATGTACGGCATCACTGAGACGACCGTGCACGTAACCTATCGTCCGTTGAACGCCGCTGACGTCGACGAGAATACTGGCAGCGTCATCGGCAATCCGCTGCAGGACTTGCAAGTTTATCTGCTTGACCAACGTCGACAACTTGTTCCGATTGGTGTGCCTGGCGAAATGTATGTAGGCGGAGCCGGTGTGAGTCGCGGTTATCTAAAGCGGCCGGACCTGACTGCCGAACGTTTTGTGCCGGATCCCTTCAGCCGCGTTGCGGGCGCGAGACTCTACCGCAGCGGTGACTTGGCCCGTCACCTGACAAACGGAGATATGGAATACCTGGGAAGAGTTGATCGCCAGGTCAAGGTCCGGGGTTTTCGAATCGAGTTAGGCGAGATTGAGGCAGTCTTGAAGCAAACCCCGGGCGTTCATGAATGCGTGGTGGTGGCGAACGGTGATACGGCTGGTGAGACGAGACTTGTGGCTTATCTTGTACTCGATTCGGCACAGCCGGCGAAAATAGACGAGCTACGAAGTTTTGCACGAGAGAAGTTGGCGGATTACATGGTGCCGGCATTCTTTATTACGCTGGAAACAATTCCCCTAACACCGAATGGAAAAATCAATCTCAAGGCGCTGCCCTTGCCCGAGCAAGCGGACCCGGATCCAGCAGCCGCCTTCGTTGCACCTCGCAGCGAGACTGAGAAAAAGTTGGCGATCATGTGGGGTGAATTGTTGGGACGAGAGCAAATAGGGATCTATGACAACTTTTTTGAACTAGGCGGGAATTCCATCCTTGCCACTCAGGTTGTCTCGCGAGTGCGCGATACTTTTCAAGTCCGGCTCTCACTTCGAGCTTTTTTTGAAAGACCCACAGTCGAAGCACTTGCGCAGTTAATCGCGGGAGCGACAAAAGAAACCGTTGCGGCAACACCGTCCATCAGGCGACTCCAGCGCGATGAGGCGCCATCACTCACGCCTGATTCAGTATCAAGTTGACCTCTTCTCCGTGCAACCTCTGTGTTCCCTGGGTCTCTGTGGTTCACAATTGATTTCAAACAAACAAACCAAACAGGGAACACAGAGGTAACATAGAGAAACGAAAATTGGCAGCAAGGTAATGGCGAGCAAGTCGTTCATTTTTCCAGCGTCGTTTGCACAACAAAGGCTCTGGTTCTTAGAGCAGTTGGAGCCAGGCAAGAGTGTGTACCACCTCCTCTACGCGGTGCGCTTCGAAACTCTTCTAGACGCCGGCGCGCTCGAGCAAAGTTTGAACGAGATGATACGTCGGCATGAGTCTTTGCGTACGAGCTTCTTAACGAAAGACGGCAAACCGGTGCAAATCGTGGCCACAGAAATGAGGATCGAGCTGCCGGTAATTGATCTAAGTGGACTGCCGGAGAGCGAACGGGAGCGAGAAGGCCGATGTTGGTCAGAGCGTGAAGCCACGCAACCGTTTGATCTGGCAGCTGGCCCTCTATTGCGAGCGCGTTTGTTGCGCTTTGCTGAGAACGAAAGCGTGTTGTTGCTTTGCTTGCATCATATTATCAGCGATGGCTGGTCGATGGGTGTGCTGTTTCGCGAGCTGGCGGCTTTTTATGAATCGTTTTCCGCCAATCAAAGAACTACTCTGCCTGACCTGGCGGTTCAATATGCTGATTATGCCGTCTGGCAACGCGATTGGCTCCAGGGCGAAGAATTAGATACTCAAGTTTCATACTGGAAAAGCCAGCTTGATGGAGCGCCCGTGTTGCTTGAATTGGCGACGGATCGGCCTCGCCCACCGGTTCAAACGTTCGTGGGCGCGCGCCGTTATGTGGAGCTGTCAGGATCATTGGTCCAGCAACTACGGACGCTGAGTAATCGCGAGAGCGTGACGCTGTTCATGACTTTGTTGGCTGCGTTTGACGTTCTTCTTTGGCGCCACAGTGGTCAGGATGATGTCATTGTCGGAACGCCGATCGCCGGTAGAAATCGCTCCGAATTGGAAGGAGTCATTGGTCTATTTGCAAACACGCTGCCCCTGCGCGTTGATCTTTCCGGCAATCCCCGCTTTCGCGAGCTCCTGGTTCGCGTTCGTGAAACTGCGCTCGACGCTTACGCACATCAAGACATTCCCTTCGACAAGCTAGTGGAAGAATTACATCCTGAACGGACGCTGAGCCACACGCCCGTATTTCAGGTCATCTTCGCTTTCGAGAACGCTTCGCTGAAACAGGAGTTTCCCGGCCTCAATATGAAGTGGTTGGAAGTCGATCGCGGCATCTCACGTGGTGATCTGTCGCTGTTCATAACCGAAAACCAGGACAGCCTGAGTTGCATGTGGGAGTACAGCACCGATCTGTTTGACAAAGAAACCATCGAGCGAATGATCGTGAACTATCAGACGCTTCTGGAGAGCATCGTCGAGCAGCCTGAGCAACGAATTGCCTACTATCAAACTTGTAGCGACGCAGAGCTGCGACGGATGTTAGTTGAGTGGAACTCCGCAAAGAGCCCGCAGTTGAGTGAGCAGTGCATTCAGGAACAATTCGAAGATCAGGTTGAGCAAACTCCCGACGCCATCGCGCTGGTGTTTGACAATGAGCGATTGACCTATCGAGAGGTAAACGAACGTGCCAATCAAATGGCCCACTACTTACGAAAGCGTGGTATCCGACCAGAAACCCCGGTGGGCGTGTGCCTCGGTCGCTCCGCGAAAATGATTGTGGCCCTGCTCGGTATTTTGAAAGCTGGTGGCGCATACGTACCACTTGATCCTGGTTATCCAGCCGAACGCCTGGCGTTCATACTCGCAGACGCGCGCGTGCCTTTGTTGCTCACTGAAAAAACGGTGATCCCTATTCTCGAAGGGGTGACCGCACAAGTAATTTCGCTCGATGAGTGTTCCGAAATTGCAGAAGAAAGCGTTGAGAACCCATTGCCAGAGGGTACGCCGGATAATCTCGCCTATGTGATTTACACGTCCGGATCCACGGGCCTGCCCAAGGGTGTCGAAGTATCGCACCGAACAGTGGTCCATCTCTTCGGTGTTACCAGAGAGCAGCTTGGATTTGTGGAAGGTGATGTTTGGACGGTCGTGCATTCAAGTGCGTTTGACTTTTCCGTTTGGGAGATTTGGGGCAGTTTGCTGCAAGGCGGACGACTGATCGTCGTTCCGTTGGAAGTTGTCCAGTCCCCTCCGGATCTTTACTCCCTGCTGTGTCGTGAACAGGTCACCGTCTTGAACCAAACTCCGGCTGCGCTGCGTCAGCTCCTCCTTGTGCGCGAACAACAGGCAGGAAACGAGGATTGGAGTGTGCGCTTGATTGTTTGCGGCGGTGATGCGCTGGATCATGAACTAGCCGCTGAGCTCGTCAAATTGAGAATTCCCGTGTGGAATTTTTATGGTCCTACGGAAAGCACGGTTTGGACCACCTGTACCTTGATTGAACGCGGCCCCGCAGGCGATATGACCTCAGTTGGCCGCCCAATCGCGGACCTCAACGTTTATCTCCTGAATAATAATCTACAGCCGGTCCCCATGGGCGTGCCGGGCGAGTTGTTCATTTGCGGCAATGGTCTGGCGCGTGGCTATCTCAATCGTCCGGAATTGACCGCGGATCGATTCCTGCCGGATCCCTTCAGCCCCCAACCAGGTAAGCGTCTATATCGCACCGGCGACCTGGCCCGCTATCACCGCCAAGGCAAACTCGACATTCTTGGTCGTATCGATCACCAGGTAAAGTTGCGAGGCTTTAGGGTTGAATTGGGCGAAATCGAGGTGGCGATTAGCCAACACGTAGATGCTGCGCAGGCGGTGGCGCTCGTGCGCGAAGACCAACCGGGTGAAAAGCGGTTGGTGGCGTACGTTGTTGCCGAGCCGGGTCGACCAGTCACGGCCAACGAGCTAAGGAGCTTTTTACAACAAAGCCTGCCTGACTACATGGTGCCCACGGTCTTTGTGATGCTCGACGCGCTGCCCCTCTCTCGAAACAAGAAGGTTGATCGCAACCAGCTGCCGGCTCCGGATTATGCCGCAATTCAACCCGGCAAATTCATCGCCGCCCAGGATCCTGTGGAAGAGTTGCTGGCAGCTATCTGGGCCAAGCTGCTTGGTCTCGAGAAGGTTGCGAGGCACGATAACTTTTTCGAGCTCGGTGGCCACTCGCTACTCGCAATGCAGGTCATTTCGCGAATACGAGAGGTCTTTCAAGTTGAACTACCACCGCGGGCTTTGTTTGAAATGCCCACAATTGCGGGACTCGCCCAAAAGCTCGGCGCGGTCAGACAGGCTCAGGAGAAACTGCAGTTCCCACGATTGACGCCAGTAACCAGGAGCGACAGGCTGCCTTTATCCTTCGCACAACAGCGACTCTGGTTTCTGGATCAGTTGGAGCCTGGCCTTCCGTTCTACAACATGGCTCGCGCGTTTCGCTTGCAAGGTCCGCTCGATACGGTCGCATTGTCCGCCGCGCTTTCTGAAATCGTTAACCGCCATGAATCGTTGCGCACTTCGTTTGTCGACGATGGTTCACAGTATCAACGAATCGCCGACGCTGTACCGCTTTCACTGGACATAATCGATCTTTTGCCGCTGCCCGAAACTGAGCGAGAGAGCAAAGCCGAAGAACTCGTCACGGAGGAGATTCGTCAGCCCTTTGATTTATCACGCGACACGCTTTTGCGTGCGAAACTTCTTAGATTGAAGCCGGACGAGTACGTGCTTGTGTTCACCCTCCATCACATAGCCGCGGACGGCTGGTCACTCGGTGTTTTGTTCCGTGAACTGACAGTCCTCTACAACGCGTTTGCGGATGGCAAACCATCGCCACTTCCTCTTTTGCCGATTCAATATGGCGATTTCGCTTTCTGGCAGCGCGCGTGGTTACAGGGGGACGTGTTGGAACGACTCCTTTCTTACTGGAAGAAACAACTCGCCGGCGCACCGATGGTCCTTAAACTTCCCGACGATCAGTCACGTCCGCCAGTGCAATCATTCCGGGGGGCTTACGACTTGGCTACGATACCCGCCGAGTTAACGGGCAGCCTCAAGGAACTTAGCCTGCGTGAAGGCGTCACGCTTTTCATGACTTGCCTGGCTGCATTTCAGCTACTCATTTCTCGCTATACCGGTCACGAAGATTTGGTTGTCGGCACTGATGTGGCCAATCGCGACCGGGTTGAAACGGAAGACCTGATCGGTTTCTTTACAAATCTGCTGCCGTTGCGCGCCACACTTTCCCCTGAATTCAAATTCACTGAGTTGCTGCGACAAGCAAAGGAGACGACTCTCGAGGCGTATGCCCACCAGGATCTTCCCTTTGAAAAGTTAGTCGAAGAGTTAAGCCCGCCACGGGACCTGGGACGCAATCCCCTGGTACAGATACTGTTGGTTATGCAGAATCAACCCAACTGGCAAATCAATTTGCACAAATTGAGCGTTTCTCGATTCAATCTGCCTATTGAGAGTTCGCGCTTTGATTTGGTGCTGTTCTTATCTGAGTCGGACAATGGTCTCGAGGGTTTGTGGTTGTACAATCCTGACCTGTTTGATGCGCACACGATTACGTGGCTCTCAAGCAATTACCAAAGACTCCTGGAAGGCGTCGTGAGAGATCCGACGGCGCGATTGGATTCCTTTGAGCTCCTGACGGACCAGGCTAAAAACAAGATATTGGAAAAAAAGGATTTACAGGAATCAAGGCTCAACCGGTTGAGAAGTGTACGGCGCAAGAGCGTCGACCTTTCGCAGGTTGGTGATGTAAGAACCGGTACTTTGGAGCCGGGACAAACATTGCCGCTGGTAATTGAACCGGCAAGCGGCGATATCGATTTGGCAGAGTGGGCGACTAGCAATAAGGAAATCGTCGAACAATATCTGTTGCAGCATGGAGCGATACTGTTTCGCGGTTTTGCGGTCGACTCAGTCGGTGAATTCGAGCGAACCGCCTCAGCCATTTTTCCGGAGTTGTTCGGTGAGTATGGCGACCTGCCGCGCGAAGAAATGGGAGGCAAGGTCTATGGTTCAACTCCCTACACTTCAGACGAGACTATTCTCTTTCATAACGAGAGCTCACACATGCACCGCTGGCCGATGTTGATTTGGTTCTATTGCGTCAAAGCAGCGGATCAAGGAGGTGAGTCCCCGATCGTCGATTGTCGCCAGCTCTATCAATCGATGGATCCGGCAATCAGAGAACCGTTTGAACAAAAAGGCCTGATGTATGTGAGGAACTTTACGGACGGTCTGGATGTCAGTTGGCAGGAGTTTTTTCGCACGAACGACAAATCGACAGTTGAGCAATACTGCCGCCAAAACTCAATCGCCTGGGAATGGAAAGGCGATAATGGCTTGCGTACACGCCAGATTTGTCCGGCAGTGGTCCGGCACCCGCAAACAAGTGAGCTGGTGTTTTTCAATCAGGTGCAGTTGCATCACATCTCCTGTCTGGCGCCGGCGGTGCGTGAGTCGCTGCTGTCGATGATGGAAGAAGATGACTTGCCGCGTAACGTGTACTACGGAGATGGCTTGCCGATCGATAATTCGGTGATGGAGTATCTGGTGGAATTGTCTCGAAACAAGTGCGTGAGTTTTCCCTGGCAAGCGCAGGATGTTTTGATGCTCAACAACATGCTGGTGGCGCATTCACGCAATCCGTTTGTGGGAGAACGGAAGATCGTCGTGGCCATGGCAAATTTGATTAGTAACGAACAAGTTGAGCAGCCGAATTCCGCTGGCAGACTCTACCGTTGATCTTAAGTATGGTTGTCATTACTCCTGGTTCGGTATGAAAGAATCTGGGACCTGGCTTCCAAACTTACCGTAAGTGAATCGATGCAAAACTCGAGTCAAGGGTTCCGACTATCCGGGCAACAAAAGGGTCTGTGGATGCTCCAACATACCACCGACGGTCGGCAATATCGTGCCGTCTCTGCCCTGGCGTTGAATGGACCGTTACAACCGTCGGTATTGGAACAGGCAGTCGCCAGCGTGGCTCAGCGCCACGAGATTCTCCGTACAACTCTGCACCGTCCAACAGGAATAAAGACGCCTTTTCAGGTCATCTCGGCAACAGCGCAGTGTTCGTGGCAGAGCGTGGACTTAAGCGATCTGGATGCGACCGAACAGCAGGAAAGAATTACAAGACACATCGCTCTTGAGCGGGAACGGCCTTACGAATTTGATCGGGCACCACTGGACCTTACTTTAATCAAACAATCCAGTAGCCATCACGTGCTTTTGGTATCACTACCGGCGTTAGCCGCTGACTCCGCGGCGCTCGCGAATTTTACGAATGAACTCAGCCATGAATACAAATCTTGCGGTAAGCAGGAAGAGGCTGCTCGGGAACCGATGCAATATGCGGACTTCGCTGAGTGGCAAAATGAATTGTTCGAGGCGGACGATGAACACGCCACAAGCGGTAAGACTCACTGGCAGAGCTTGCAGGCTGCTGGTCTCCCCATTCCCGCGCTGCCATTCGAAAAGCGAGTCGTTCAGCCAGGGCCATTTGCGCCGGAGTCGATTGCGGTCGAACCTCTCCCCGCACTGTCGAAGATTGAAGCGCTTGGCCATGAAACGGGGACGTCCGCGTTCGCGGTCCTCTTCGCTTGTTGGCAAGCGCTCGTTTGGCGCCTCGCCGGCGAGACGGAGCGTGGGTTTGTACTCTACAACCTATCTGGCAACCGCAAACTTGAAGACTTAGCCGGCGCCCTTGGTCTCTATGCGAAGTATTTGCCGATTGCCTGTCATTGCAAAGATGAGTCTTTCGTCGCCCATCTGCGACGTGCCAGTAGTGCCTTGAACGAAGCTGGCGAGTGGCAGGACTATTTCGATCCGGCCGCGTCCGGAAGCATTGCGGACTCAGTGGCCTTCGACTTTGAAGAGCAGCAAGTCCAGTACGATGCCGGCGCGGTGTCAATTTCCGTGATCGACCAGTACGTTTGCCTTAGTCCCTTCAAACTCAAACTATCGTGCGTACGTTCTGGCGCCACCCTCTCGGCCAGATTGTATTACGACGCGCAGGTCTTTGAAGGAAAGGCAGTCAAACAGTTTGCTGGCTACTTTCAGCGTTTTCTGTCCAGCGTTCTGGAGAACCCACAAAGCGAGTTCGGCGAGATCGAAATAATAGACGCTCTCGAACGCCGGCGATTGCTGGTCGATCTCAATCAGACAGCCAGCGAATTGGACCCTAAGTTCTCTGCGACAAAAGGCATCCACGAACTAGTTGAAGCTCAAGCCACTCGCAC
>Ga0157378_10003771_pt1 | contig 13430 bp, 13 predicted proteins | sample M65metaG_FD_115309 | JGI IMG/M metagenome (GOLD analysis project Ga0157378, IMG submission 115309) | Miscanthus rhizosphere microbial communities from Kellogg Biological Station, Michigan, USA - M6-5 metaG | ecosystem: Host-associated > Plants > Roots > Rhizosphere > Soil | place: USA: Michigan...
ACGAAGCCGTGCTCGAGGTTCGTAGCGGATTCGACCTCCAGCGGCAATCATCCGGCGCGCGAAATCGGTCTCGAACCTGTAGGCGGCACCGATGAAGTTCTCGTCGAACCCGCCGATTGAAAGGCTGTGTCCACGATGAACGGATAGGTTTCCCGCCATCACGTTCTCGACGTCGCATCGCTGGTTGTGATTGAAAGGGAACTCAAGATCGCGAAGGGGGCCGTCATGAAGGTGCTCGAAATGACCTTCTTCCTCGCCTGGCTGCAGCACCTGCCCGGCCACGGCCCAGATCCCTGCGTCATACCCCGCGGTATGCTCCGCGACAAGGTTGTCCGTGGGGACGATGTCGTCGTCCATGAATAGCACGATCGGCGCTCGTGCCTCTCTGAGCGCAATGTTCATTGCATGGGGAACCGACGGTTCAGAGACTCGAATCCAGCGGATGTCTCCATTCTGCGACCACTCGTGAAGCCGTTCTACAATTTCCGGCCGGTGTAATTCTGTTTGATCGACGATGAGGATTTCTGTTGCCCGCGGGGCGAGTTTCAGTAGATGCTCGATTGTTTGGACGAGAATTTCGCCACGTTTGTAGGTTGGAATGGCAATGGTTACTTCGCTCACAGCGAAATCTCACGACCCAACATTGCCTTGACGCCTTGAACGCCTCGTGCGAAATCCCACGTTTGGATGATCTCCGATGAACGCCGTCCCATGGTGATTCGCTTCAAATCGTCTGTGACAAGAAGGTCCATGGCATTCGCCAGGCTGGCGGCGTCGCCTGTCTGATAGATGATTGCATTCTCACCCTCTACGACGATGTCGCCGATTGAGCCACACCGATCTGTGACGACTACTGGAAGTCCGCAAGCCATGGCCTCGTTGATGACGGCTCCGCGTGGTTCATATAGAGAAGGAAGGACGAACACGTCGCACATAGCGTAATGTCTGGGCAGATCGGACTGATTCACAAATCCTATGAAATGCACCTGGCGATCGAGCCCCTGCTCGCGTGCGTACGCTTCGAGCATTGCGCGCAACTCTCCGTCGCCCATGAAAACAAGCGCAGCTCTTTCGCGGCAGCGCATTTGTTGAAACGCTCGAATCAGCGTGCCGGGGTCTTTTCGGGGCACGAGCTTCGCCGAGAACAGAAAGACAATTTGTGCACGGTCGATGCCGTATGCGAGACGCATTTCGTCGCGTTCGCCAGGAGCGAACTGGCTGCCCTCTCTGAACCTCTCGTTATCGACGGCCCACGGCAGTAGGAAGAAGGAGGCAGGGTCCCCTCCATAATGCTGGTAGTACTCCGCATTGAGTGAACCAGAGGTCATGAACCCTGTGGCGAGCCGGAACACGGCCCGGATAAAGAGAGTGCGCATCTTGTCCCGTAGCGTGGTTTCGGGCGGGGGAAAGCTGCTGTCTCCATACAAAAAGAAGGGCGTCTGTGAGATTCGGCATGCGAGAATACCGAGTAGTGCGCTGATCGACCCCCAGCCGAGCATGAAAATGACAGCGTCGTAATGGTCGCCAATGATTTCGGACACGATCCGAGGATTGATTAGGCGAGTATAGCCATTACCGAAGCCGTAATTGCGGAGCGTCTTGTGTCGATAACCTTGCAATAGATTGATATCCCATCGGAGAGTCGTTTTCATATCTTCATCGCGGAAGGTCTGCGCTCCGTCGGCGGAGCAGTAGATGACTGTGAGATCGATCTCACGTTCTCCAGCGAGCAATCTGAAGAAGGGATCCTGGTACTGAATGACATGCGAGGCGACGATTGCCAGCCGGTACGTCATCCTGTCATCCTCGCATAGGGCCCGACTCGTACGCTGAGTCGCGGAGCACGACGGACTGCAGGAGACGGATCCACGCTCGCACTAAAAGTGGGCATGAAGTAGCCGCGCGGCGCAGATACGTTCGGCAACGAACATCCCTGTTTCTCCGGAGCGCTTCGCCGATGAAGTAGTTTCCTCGAGCCCTTGCGCACAGACCTCTGCTCCGGATGTCCTTGATGGTCGAAGCCTCGGCGAGAAGGGAGGCCTCGCTGCGGCCGGCGGCCCTTGCGCGCACGAGCTCTTCTGAAATCGCCGCGAGCTGTTGTTGAGCCGGCCGGTCAATCGTGCTGATGGAGACCGGATTGACTCGTGCGATATAGAGCACATCCTCGATCATACGGAACTTGCCAAGCGATGCCAGCCGATACCAGAGGTCCCAGTCCTGCCCGAAGCGGAACTCAGCTCTATAGCCACCAGCACGTTCATACGCATCGCGCCGGAACATCACCACCGGATGTGACGTCGGGCCATCGACCACGCACTTCGGCGCGCTTAAGTCGATAAGCGTGTCGACCGCTGACCATCGCCCTGTACCTCGCGAGACGTATAAAGGTTCGAGAGCTGGTCCTGCAAATTGTGTCCAACAGGAGACGAAGACGACCGATGCATCCTTATCGAGGATCGCTTGTTCGCGAGACAGCCTGTGAGGAAGCGAAAGGTCACCCGCGTCCTGACGTGCGATGAAGCGGCCACGCGCGAGACTGCAGCCGTGAATCAATGCCTTCGTCAATCCGCGGTTGGGTTGATGGAAGACCCGCATGCGCTCATCGTCCGCGGCGTATCGATCGAGAATGCGGCCGCTAAAATCAGTGGAGCCGTCATTGATGACGATGAATTCAAAATCCACCTCTGATTGCTTCAGAACCGATTCGACCGTGGCACTGAGCGTCTCGGCTCCATTGTAGACGCTCATGACGACTGAGACTGTCGGTTCGATCTCCATCACATTCGCTCGCGGACCATAGCCAATTGTCCGACCCTCTTCCAACCAAGGATCCTTGCCAAGTTCGAATACAGGCTAACGTCCCATCGAGGCATGATCTCGGCTGATAACGCCACGAGTCGGCTGCTTTCATCAACTAGTCCGGCTGCGCCGCACAGCCTGCCGAGATGAAACAGTTCACGTCCGAACCGCTGAAGTTCGGGCGCTTCGGGCGCAACCACGCGGCGAGCAGTGGCTGCGATGTGCTCATGTGCGATCGCCCGGTCGCGAAGCCTGTTTGCGTCGAGGGTCTCTCCACGCGATAGTCGGTGATCTGGATGGTCGCGTACGACCGCTACGAATTTATCTACATGTGCAAGTCGGACTCCAAGCGCCCCGACTCGGCAGTCATACTCCCAATCCTCCTCAAAGCGGATCGGTAGCCACGGACCAACTTTGTCGGTGATTGATCTTCGGTAAAGTGGGGTGGGGGTGTCCCACCAGCGCGACACGAGGAAAGAGGGAAGGATTGTTTCCTGACGCTGATTCGCACTCTTCCATGTGCAGGAGATCTCGGTACCGCTTGAGTCGAGATACTTCGTCCAGCCATAGGCTACTCCCCGCTTTGGGTCTTTCTGCAGCGCTTGCACCTGCGATTCGAACTTTTGTGGCAGCAGAAGGTCGTCGCTATCGAGGTATTGAACGTAATCTCCGCGGGCAATCAATCGGCCAGCTTCACGCGCGGCGCCGGGGCCGGAGTTGGTGATGCGGATCGCTCGGACCTCAACGTGTGCTGCGGCCAGTTCCGAAATCGTTTCAGGAGTGTTGTCCGTCGATCCGTCATCGACGATGACGACCTCAATGGGGCGATAGGTTTGCGCGATGACGCTGCTCACCGCTTCGCGAAGCATCGAAGCGCGGTTGTTGACCGGGATGACTGTCGAGACTAAGCCATGCAACACGAAGCGATTGTAGGCTAACCCCATACCAGGGTCGTGATCTGATCGCGGGGGCGAGACCGCAGGAGTAGATGAAGCGGGAATGGCCGGCTGGCGGAGTGTAGGTAAGCGCGTCCATGTGAGCTATTCTCGATATCGTGTCAGTCACCATCCATCCTCTCGCTGAAGAAATTCAGTCGACTCGCAAGAGCCAGCTCCCCGACGGAACACAGGTCGAAGCGAACTCCTTCATTCCACGCGATGAGTGTCTGCTCCTTTACGAAATGATTTCGCAGACGCGAGCACGCCGAGCCATCGAAGTCGGTATGGCGTTCGGGATGTCGAGCTTGTGCATTGCGGATGCCCTGAGCCGTAAAAGCCCGGATGGTTCCCGACTGGTGTGCATCGATTCTCATCAGACGGCCGGATGGAAGCGTGCCGGAGCGCATCTAATAGTCCGCGCTGGCTACGACGCTATGGTCACGCTCATTGAGGAGCCATCGCAGCTTGTGTTGCCGCGCCTGGCAGTACACGGCGAACGCTTTGATTTTGCCTTCATCGATGGTTGGCATACCTTCGATCACGCGCTCATCGATTTCTTTTTCATCGATCAGATCCTGGAGGACGGCGGGATCGTCGTATTCGATGACGTCGGGTATCCGGCCATCAACGCTGTGGTGCGTTTCATCCTTGCAAACCGTGATTACGAACTCGTGAAAACGTTGCAGGTACCGGTTCAACCGGGCGCCGGTCTACGCCTTCGAAGAGTCGTGAAGCGTTTGATGCGTCCGCTTGCGCGTACGGATCGCGATCCTCCGCCTGAGAATGAAAAACTCTTTCTAAGACTCGAGAACGTCCATTCGGTTGCGGTGCGCAAAATGCACGGAGACAGGCGCAGCTTTGATCATTTCCAGCGCTTCTGACTTTTGCCGGCTCTCTAATGCGCGCCGTTTCCTTGTAAGAATAAGCCCCTAATTCTCGCTAGCTAGGTACGCGATAGTTTCCTCATGAAACTGACTGTGCTTCTGGACAAGCTCATACCACTGCCACTCCGGAACGAGTTGCGGCTTGCGCTCGGTCGATATCCTAAGCCGCTGAGAGAACGTTACCCGGCGCTTGCCGCTATAGGCTTGAGCCGCAAGGCCGTAGTTTTCGATGTCGGTGCGCACTCAGGCAACTTCGCCGAAACGGTTCTCGCGTATCGGCCGCATGCACACCTCTATGCCTTCGAACCCATTCCAGATGTGTACGCAACGCTTTCAGCACGCATGAACCGATATCGGAACGTGGTAGTTGAGAATGTCGCGCTTGGTCGCGAGGCAGGATCCGCAGAATTGAAGGTGCGAGGGTTCGGCGAGGCAAGTTCATTTCTGGATAACGGCGAAGTACTTGACCAGGGTGTTTATGGTCTCGACTTTTCTACGATTTCTACGATCTCTGTCCCCATAGTGAGTGTGGATGCATACACAATTGCTCGCGGGCTAAAAAAAATCGACCTACTCAAGCTGGACGTCCAGGGGTTTGAATTGGAAGTTCTGGGTGGGGCTGAAAGGATGTTACAGGCGATCGATTGGATATACACGGAAGCGCAGTTTCAGGAGTTATACCGAGGCGGACCCCGATATGATGAAGTATTCGAGTACCTGCAGCGGAGAGGCTTCAAGCTGCTTCAAATGACAGCTTTCCGGGCCGATGACGCAGGACGCCTCATGGAGGCAGACATGCTATTCCGTCGGGTGGCACCTTAACCTCGATGATCAGCACCGTGAGCTCCTAGACGAGACCAGTAGAACTCCCAGGCAAACGTTGGATGCCCCACGAATCGCGGACAGCTCTCGAACTGGCGGTGGTGCGCTTGCAGCGGCTGCGGATGGGAATCTCCCGATTCTGGAGGACTCAGGTTATGACGAGCGCTTTGCGTCCACTTGGTTGCGCTGCACAGAGTTCCTACCGACAATCGGGATTCGATCACTTCGGGCGTGTCCTAACTGAAGTTAGACTTGTGGGTGGATGAAACCCAACTCTCTGCGGGCAGTGTTGTTGCCGCTGGCAGTCGTCGCGTTCGGCGAGGTTCTGCAACTCGCGGTATATCGTGGCGCCACCAGATTCATCGGTGGAAGCGATTTCATCCTTTACGCGGAACACTCAGAAGCGCTTCTTCGCGGCCGGTGTCCGAGCATGATCTGGAAGCCGATCGGTACTGGCGCATGGCTAGCCGGGTACCGCGCTATGTTCGGGGATGGCATGGCTGGTTTTGCAATGTTCAACGCAGTGGCGCTCGGCCTACTTCCGTTTCTCGCGTACATTTTCGCATCGTCGCTTGCCGGCCGAGTATCGGGCGTCGCCGCCGCTCTCTTTGTAGCGATGAGTCCTGCGTTTGCGACCAATTCGGTTCTCGGTGAGACACCTGCGACGTTCTTTCTTGCGATGGCTCTTGCGATCCTCGCGCGGAATCACCGCGCCGGCCGCCAGTGGGTGCCAGCGATTGCGGCAATCTGCTTCATCCTTGCCTGGCTCTGCCGGCCCGATACGGCTGTCTACATCGTGGGCTCGCTCGCGCTCGCGGGAAGTGCGTCCAAGAACATAGTCGAGCGTTTCTCGATGGCTGCTGTGTTTGCCCTTTGTGCAGCTGTTCTCGTGCTCTGTGTAGCGCTCTACAACCAACCCCGCTACGGAAGAGCATCTCCCGTACGATACGACTCGTATCTCCGCTTCATTCGCGTCTTCGACACAGGAAGGTCATTCAAGATCGACCCTGCCGATGCCGATGTCGATGCCGCACGAAACAGTGTGGCGTCGACGGGACACGCAATGTTGGCGAATCTCGATGGAACCAGCTTTCTGGGGTGGGACCAGGGTTTTTGGGTCATTCGTCAGTCACTCGCTGAGACTACCGGAAGCTATGCGAGGGCCGATGAAGTCATGGCCAGGATGACCATGCGAGCGATTCGCAATGATCCGAGTGTCTTCCTCTCCGATACCATCCGCACCTTTAGGAGTTTCACTGCGTTCCGCGCAGTTGCAGGTGCGTTTACGTTCCAGTTCTTCGAAGCCAGGAAGATTGCGCGATGGACTAAGGCCCCCAGTGACCCGGATCCCACGCCGAGAGAGAGAGAGATAGCTCTGCGCCTGTATCACGAGGTCCGGGCAGCTCGATTCGAGAGCTCGTATAACAGCTGGGACAATCCGTATAACGAGCGATTCATGAAGTTGGTCGCGATTTCGCCCTGGCTCATTTATCCGTTAATTGTCGCGCTCGTTCTCTCGTCGCATGGGATTCGGCGGTGGCAATTCCTCGCACTAATTACGAGTGTTTTCATGGCATTCCTCGCGTACGCGGTCTCAGGGTTCTTCGACTATCGCTACCTGCTAAATCACTCGTGGTCATTGTGGACGCTTGCGGGCATGGGGCTGGCCGCCGTTGGCACCGAGATCGTGAGTCGACGATCGCGGCTCGCGCCCGCGAGGCAGCCACCAGCCGACTAAACCGAACTGCCGCCGCCGATGCTGACTCGAGGACGGATAGAGTGCGATTTCCCCTTCAGGTCCGGCTGTCGGCGAGCAGTTTCTGGTCCACATCACCCCGAATATCACTTTCTCAAGCCGAGCGAACGCCCTCTATCGCTAACGTGCGGCGCCTGTACAATGAAGTGCGGTGAGCGACTCTCGATGCACGCTTCGTTTCTCGCACGTAGCCCAATACTACGGAAGATCCTGACGCAAGTGAAGTGATGGACGGTCGCCTTATGCGGCAAAGAATCATTTGGCTACTAGTGGCGATTTCCTCAGTCGCCTCCGTCGTGGCGGCCATTCGTTGGTCGCTACTTCATCCTCTACCTTTGTATTGGGACGAAGCGAACTACATCAACCAGTCGATCATCGATCATCGGTTATTTCAGTCGGGTGGTGTCATCCGATTGTTGAAGCAGCTTCTCTTCAGCGATCCCGAGCGGCCGCCTGCGTACCGGGCCATTGCAGTGGGTGCCACCCTTTTTTCGACACCGACTCTCTTGAAATTGCGCATGGTGTCTCTGGCTCTCTCTGTTACCGCGATGGTCGTGCTGTGGAACGGCATGCGTGCCGTCTCCTCTCCCGTCAATGCCGCTGTTGCGGCTGCGGCTGTTTTCTCGATGCCTGGCATACTTTTCGGCGCTGCATGGTACGGCACGGAATTTCCCCTTTATTTGGCTATTGCCTTGTTGATCGACTCCTTGCTTCGCGAACGGCCGTTCGAACTGGCGCTTGCGATCGCAATCGGCAGCCTGGCGAAGACGACCTTCTTTCTAATCGGTGTTCCAACGATATTCACCGCGACGTTCGTGGATCGGAAGCCGCGTCTGTTTTTTTATGCGATAGCGGGATCACTGATTGCAGCACCCTGGTGGGCGATTCGATGGCGTAGCGCGTTGGAGTATGCCCGTTACGGCGCTACGGGAGCCCGTTGGGCGGTCACTCGTGGTCTTGCAGACCGAGCAGTAACGTTCGTTGGAGGGTTTGGAATCCTGACCTTCGTAGCGTCTCTCCTGTTGCTCGAGCCTTCATGGCGGGCCTGGCGAACTCAGAGACGCGCAATTCTCATTTCTCTTGCCGGTAGTCTGCCGTTGCCGATGGCTGCGGCGATTTCACCCGTGTTTGTCGCCCGTCATTTCGCGCCAGCGTTTTTGCCGCTCGCCGTGCTTCTTGCGATCGGCGCATCCGTGAGTCATTGGCGCGAAAATGTAGCGCTCGCGCTCGTCTGTGTGCAGACGATTTCGCTCGCCGCGTTCGTTTCTGTCCTCTTTCCGAGCTCAGAGCCGATCGACTGGTCATGGCTCCGTTCGACAATCTCGAAACGAAAACCGGTTATCTCGTTCATCGGTCTTTTGCCTGGCTTGTCGCCGCCGGAAATTCGCTATGCATGGCTACGCGAAGGTGATGACGCGGACGTTTCCTGGTTGTGGGCACCCGAGAATCAACGGATCGACTGGCCACGGGTCATGGATTTGGCGCTCACCAGCGACATCGTGCTCGTCGTACCACCCTTCGAAGTCACGCAGATGAGCGAGATCGATCAGCGGGATAATGTCTTCAATGGCGAGCTGATTACGCGTCTCGAGGCGAGCAACGCGTTCGAAGCGCCTCAAGTGAAAGAGTTAGGTCACTCGCGCCAGCATCTCTTTATTTTTGAACGCAAGCAGGGCCTCCCCGCAACTGCGGCACGGCCGCCAACCAGGTGACGATGCGCGAGTTGATGGAAGACCGAAATTGCGGGCTCGCGGTTGGAATCGAACTAGTTTGTTATTCTAGAATTGTGAAGAGCGAATGGCGCTTCGTCTTGCGGTCTCGCCGAGGGGCGGGTGAGGCGAGATGAGTCGCTCCGCACCGATCATTTTGAGACCGTCACGCGGATGGCGAGGTCTGAATCTAACCGAGCTGTGGCGCTTTCGTGAGCTGCTTTTCTTTTTCGTTTGGCGCGATATCAAAGTTCGCTATAAGCAGACCATTTTAGGCGTGGTCTGGGTTCTCGCGCGACCCGTACTCTCTGTGGTCATCTTCACTCTGGTCTTCGGCAAGCTCGCGAAAATGCCGTCTGATGGCCTTCCGTATCCGATCTTTGTCCTCGCGGCCATGATTCCCTGGAATTTTTTTGCCGGAGCTCTCGCTGCCGGGAGCAACAGCATTCAGGCGAACGCACACCTCATTACGAAGGTCTACTTCCCTCGACTTCTGATTCCCATTGCTTCTGTGTTGTCTGGTGTGGTCGATATTGCAATCACGTTCGCGCTGGTTCTGGTGCTGATGGCGTGGTATGGGCGAATACCGCCGGCGCATGCGCTTCTCACAGTTCCGATCCTTTTCATCATGACGACGATCATAGCTCTGGGGATGAGCTTCTGGCTTGGAGCTTTGAATGTCTCGTATAGAGATGTCGGCAACATCGTTCCTTTCCTCATCCAGATCTGGATGTACGCGACGCCTGTCGTTTACCCCCTCAGCCTTGTTCCAGCGAAGTGGCGATGGATCGTTGCCATGAATCCAATGACTGGTGTGGTCGAGGCCTTCCGTGCGGCGTTGTTTGGCGGCCAGTGGGTCCGACTACCGTTGATACTGGCGCTTTTTCTGGGTGCCACATTTCTCGTTACCGGCGTTTTCTATTTCCGCCGGGTAGAAAGCACATTTGCAGACACGGTCTGACATGACGGCAATGATCGAAGTCGACAACTTGTCAAAACGCTTCGAAATCGGGCGGGTGAAGTCGCGCCGTAGTTTAAAAGACTCAATAGTCGAGTCGACGAGAGCGATTGTGTCGCGGCTATCGCGGCACCATAGCAATGCTGAGGGGCGAGCCGAGATCTGGGCCTTGAAAGACGTTTCTTTCTCCGTAGCTCAAGGAGAAAGCATCGGTATCGTCGGCCACAACGGAGCCGGAAAGTCGACTCTCTTGAAGATCCTTGCGCGCATTACCGACCCTTCGGAGGGGCGCGCGCTTCTCTGGGGCAGGACCGCCAGTCTTCTGGAAGTCGGAACAGGATTTCACTCGGATTTGACAGGCCGCGAGAATGTATCTCTCAACGGCGCCATTCTGGGTATGAGCCGCCGCGAGATCCGGCAGAAGTTCGACGAGATCGTGGCATTCGCGGAGGTGGAGCAATTCATTGACACGCCCGTGAAGCATTACTCGAGCGGAATGTACATGCGCTTGGCTTTTGCAGTCGCCGCGCATCTCGATCCGGATATCTTGATCGTCGACGAAGTTCTGGCCGTCGGTGACATTGGATTTCAGCGTAAGTGTCTGGGGAAGCTGGAGGCGGTTACAGGAGAGGGCCGCACCGTCATCTTCGTAAGCCACAACATGGGCGCCGTTGCGCGCCTTTGCACCCGCGGCATTCTGCTCGATTCGGGCCGGGTCACATTCGAAGGTGGTGTCGAGGAATTAGCCCGGCGCTACTCCGGTATCGGCGGACAGACGCGGACACGCTGGATCGCGGACGACTCGCCTGTGTCGGCGTCGAAGGGACGATTGCTCAATATCCACCTGAGCGACGCGGAGGGGAATCATCAGCCCGCGCCGACGACTACCGACTCGCTCGGTCTGCGCATCACATATGAATTGACCGAACGTCTTCACGGGGCTTATCTCGCCATCGCCATCCACGACCAAGCGATGAGTCCGTTGTTTGCCACAAGTCCCTTTGAGACCAGTGATCCGCCCGAATTGCCGGGTGTCTACACATGGCAGGTAATGTTTCCTCGAGCGTTGTTCATGCAGCAGACGTATTTCGTGACCGTCTCGCTCTATCGATCGTGGCAGGTGCTTCACAATTTGCCGGCGGTGCTTGGGTTTTCGGTGATCGGCAGCATCGAGTCGGCGGATCGTTTGCCAGGCGGAAAAGCGGGCGTATTACATCTCGATTGTCGTTGGATTCCCATCGAAACGCGAGAGTCGTTGAATGTCTGACCCGTCATCGCCCGACTGGCACTATCTCGACTGGAGCGAGCAGCAGATCGAGGATTTCTGGAACTTCACCGCCAACTGGCCGGCGCACCACGTAGACTATTTCACGCGACAGGTGGGTAAAGGAGTCATTCGCTTTGCGCGCACGCTGATGCCATTCACGCAGGAGGTGGTCGATTTCGGATGCGGTAAGGGCGACCTGATCGAATGTCTGCTCGCGGATGGAATCCCGTGCATGGGAGTCGATTCGTCGGCCGGCAGCGTCGACTTCGTCAACGCACGATTTCAGGGACGGGTGGGGTGGAAGGGCGCGATCCCCACGTCGGGGGGGCGCACGCCGATGCCGGACGGAAGTGCGGGAACGCTTTTTTTCGTTGAGACGATTGAGCATCTGCCGCCTGAGGTACTGCGCGAAGTGCTTCGAGAGCTGCGTCGCTTGCTGAAACCGGGCGAGGGACGTCTATTTGTTACGACACCGGATGATGAACTACTGGCGCGTGAACAGGTTTTCTGTCCCGCGTGTCACAGTGTGTTTCATCGTTACCAGCACGTGGCCACGTTTAGCAAGACGACATTGGCGCAAACATTGGAAGCGATGGGATTCACGACCATCGCCTGTGATACGACCGACTTCGGCCGGTATGTCGCTGATATTCCTGCTCCGCGCAGACGCTCGGTACTGGACGTTTCAATGCGCGACGTGCTGCACAGAATCAAGATGATTGTTAGGAAACCGTCGCCGAATCCGGCACAACCGTCCGCTCCCGAACCGCATCTTTATTGGGTGGGGTCAGTTCCGCGCGAATAGATAGATGTTGTTCCCGCCTTCCGGCAATTCCATGACTTTCTGCAACGCAAAGCCTCGTGTTGCGCAGAAATTGACTACCTCTTCCCTGCTCGCCACTTCATAAGGAAGGCCGCCAAGCCAGTCGACAAGGTCGTGATAGGTGTCCATACCACGCTCGTTTTGCAGGTTCCAGCTCCACGGGTCCAGGCCGTTTCGATGCCGTTCGCGCATGATGCGGAGGATCTCTGTCCATACCATGACTTTCTTGCCTACCTTTGACCTGCGATTGTATTTGCGCTTGAGTGCTAGGTGTTCGTCGTAATGCGGGCCTTTGACGTACAGCGCTATCCAGAACAGTCCGCCGGAAGCGACGCGGGACGCGGCATTCTCTATCGCCTTCCACATCGATCCGGTGTGATGCAGCACGCCCCACGAATAAACGATCTGTGCGCGGGCGAGTTGATCCACGAAGCTCTTGTCGAGGATCGAGCCGTGCACGACGCTCCAATTCGCCGGCTTTCCGGCCTTCTCCCACAATAGACGGGTCGACGCGACGCTGTGCGGGTCGACGTCGAAGGAGAACACTTCCCTGGCGCCGAGCGAGTGAAAACAGAGCGAATGGATGCCGGAGCCGGAGCCGATATCAAGGACACTCTTGCCCGCGACGTTATCGCGGCCAATCCAGTCCACGATGTCGCCCATGGCACGTCGGAGGGTGTCTTCGGAGACGGTTTCCAGAAAGTCGCGCCAGTTCCGGCCGAATGAGAATGTGATCGTGTCTGGTTCCATCTTTGCGCTATTCTAGCGTGCGGTCGACATGTGCGGCATCAGCGGAGTCCTCACTCCATTGCCGGTCCCCGACCTCGATTCCATCGCGGGCCGTATGGCTTCGCGGCTTGCTCATCGCGGGCCGGACGGTGAGGGTGTGTGGACTAGTCCCGGTGTCGCACTTGCTCACCGGAGGCTTTCCATCATCGATCCCGCCGCGGGACACGAGCCGTTGTCCAATGAGGACGAAACGGTCTGGATCACGTTCAATGGCGAAATCTATAATTTCCGCTTGTTGCGTGAGGAATTGATCGGCAAAGGACATCAATTCCGCACTCATTGTGATGTGGAAGTAATCGTGCACGGCTGGGAGCAGTGGGGCGAGGCGGTTGTCGAGCGGTTGCGCGGGATGTTTGCTTTCGCGTTGTATGACGCAAGGCGACGCGTGTTGTTTCTTGCGCGCGACCGCGCCGGCATCAAACCGCTCTATTACGCCATCGGCAGCGGCATTTTTGCCTTCGCCTCGGAATTGCAGGCATTCGACGAGGTGCCTGGAATCAATCGCGACATCGATCTAGACGCGCTCGATCTCTATTTGCATTTTCAATACATTCCCGCCCCCTACACGGCGCTGAAGGGAATTCGCAAGCTTCCTGCAGCGCATACGCTCACGGTGGATGCAACTGGAAACGTCTTCGGGCCGCGGCGCTACTGGTCCCCTCCGTTCGACAAGTCGGTGAAATTG
>Ga0157378_10003772_pt1 | contig 13429 bp, 15 predicted proteins | sample M65metaG_FD_115309 | JGI IMG/M metagenome (GOLD analysis project Ga0157378, IMG submission 115309) | Miscanthus rhizosphere microbial communities from Kellogg Biological Station, Michigan, USA - M6-5 metaG | ecosystem: Host-associated > Plants > Roots > Rhizosphere > Soil | place: USA: Michigan...
TCGCGCGAGCCACTTGATTCTGCAACGCCAACGTATCACGCAAATCCCCTTCATAGCTGTTGGCCCAGAGGTGCTTGTCTTCACGAGCCTCAAGCAACTGCGCCGTGATCCTAACCTGGTTACCTGAACGCAGGACTGTCCCTTCGACGACAGCATCGACGTTCAACTCGCGCGCGATCTGGCCCAAAGGCTTGCGTGCGCGTTTGTAGGGCATCACTGAACTACGCGAAATCACTCTTAGAGCACTGATTTGGCCAAGGTCGGTGATCAATTCGTCGGTCATGCCATCGGCGAAGAAGTCCTGGGAGGCATCACCGGACAGGCTCTCCAGGGGAAGGACGGCCAACGAATGGATTACAGGCGATGAAAGATTCTTGGAGTGAAATGTCCATGCGCCGAGAATGATTAAAATCAAGACCAACGCCGAGCCTGAAATGACCCAGGCCATCGATTGTGCGACTCGGCTACGAGCTAGCGGTTCGTCGGTGGAGGTTGTGCGATCGCGTTCGCGGTTTGGAGAAAGTGTTTCGGTCGGGCGCTCGGAGCCCCTTTCTGGAGGCGTGCTAATAACTGTGACCTCCGTCAAGAAGCGGTAGCCACGCCTGGCCACCGTTTCTACAAAACGAGGACTCTCAGCGGAGTCGCCAAGTGCTACACGAATCTTGTTGATGGCTTTGTTGAGCCCGCTGTCGAAATCCACAAAAGTGTGGGCGGGCCAAAGTCTCTTCTGCAGTTCCTCGCGGGTGACCACCTCGCCGGCGTGCTCCAGCAACATCACTAGCACTTGGAAGGGCTGTTCGTGGAGCCGAACCTTCAGCCCATGCTTACGCAGTTCCCCAGCGCGAAGGTCCACTTCAAAGACGCCGAAGCGCAGCCTATCCGATGAGTTTTGGTAATCCTGCATGGGGCGCGCAAGACCTTGGTCGGGCAGTTTACCACCGCTTGATGAGCGCACGTGAGACGAACATTACGCTGTAAGCCTTTTGTTTCGTTAAAGCTCCGCGGGAAGCTACGTTCCCGAAGGGAAGAACCGGCCGTCCATTGCAAGTGCCAACTTCCCCGTGCCACCGTCGCCGGATCGCCAAAGTGCGTCGCGAACGGAGCAATTGGCTCAATTAGGGGAAGTCGATGTCGAAGCCAAATGGTTATCTAAACTTTGAGGCGGATGTGCTGCCACATCTCGACGCCGCCTACAACCTGGCCCGCTGGCTGACGGGTAACGAACAGGACGCTGAGGACGTTGTCCAAGAAGTCTCGCTGCGTGCCTTCCGATTTTTTGGCGGCTTCCGAGGCGGCAATACCAAGGCATGGTTGCTCAGAATTGTTCGGAACACCTGCCACTCCTGGCTGGAGCGAAACCGGCCACTGCAGCCTATTGTCGAATTTGACGAAACCGTTTTGTGCTCCGACGCTTCGGCCACCAACCCTGAGAAAACCCTTCTGCGTAACGAGGACAGGAAAAGGATCAGGTTCGCTCTGGAAGCGCTCCCGCCGAGTTTCCGTGAGGTTCTGATACTTCGTGAACTGGAGGGGATGTCTTACAAGGAAATCTCTGAAGTCACGTCGAGGCCGCGCGGAACGATTATGTCGAGATTGTCGCGAGCGCGGAGCGAGCTTCGCGTTTCCCTAGCCAATCGGGCTTATGCAGACGCGGAACCCAACGCTGCGGTGCGCTCCGGCCAAATCTGGTTCAACAAGAGCAAAGCTCTTCGTAGTTAGAATTACCATGACGATAATCATCCGCCTCCTGATTATTTCCGCTTCCTTCTTGATCCTTCCGACGTGTGGAACACCGCCCGCAACGACTCCACGTCATGTGGCCCGAACCTACGGGCCTGCGACTCATAAGACTGTATTGATCAAAAAATATTTGGTGTTGCAGCGTTTCGGTGAAGGGCGTGAAACCAAAACGCGCCTTCGGATTTACGACATTACCTTTCTTGTGGTGTTGAACGAGGACTCTTCGCTTCGCCAGCAGCTGCCGGAAGTCCCTCTCGAAGAATTTTCGACGCGTATCCGCAGAGCACGACCGTCACAAGCCCAGGAGAAAGTCTACGGAACACCCAACTGTTGTCCAGTGCTGCCGATGTTGTAAACCCATCGCCTGTGGCGAGAGCTTTGTCCGCTTCAAGGCTCCAGGGAAAAGAACGTACGAGTTCTTCCACTGCCGGTTCCGCCCGGGCGATTGCTGGGACGGTCGCCTAAAGATTCTGCAGGTTGACAGCTAAGTGTAGGAGGTAGATCGATGGGGGCCGGGGTAAGAAATACAATTTTGCAACTAGCAGGCACAAGCAAGTATACGTTGCCGGCGTCGCTTGCCATCGACGAACCGCCGGCCCACATCCCGTCTATAGACCCGGACGAAATCCAACGTCTTCCGTGCTTCATTCCGGTCATCATTGTCATCCGCAAATCCGCCATGAAAGAGCTGGCTGCTGACGGCAAGATTGTCGTGGGAGTTCTGGCGGGCTCATCGGAATCGAAGCATGTCTTCGGACTCTTTGGCCGAGCCTTGGAGCGGCTCGAGGCCGCGGCCTCCGGTAACCTACTTGATTTTGGTGACGTCAACGTAAGCCTTGCATCCATGGAGGTGTATCGCAACGGAAAGCCTGTTGCGCTCACGGCCCTCGAATTCAAGACTCTGAAATATTTTCTTCTGAATCCAGGGCGCGTGGTCTCGCGAGACGAATTGCTCAACGAAGTGTGGGGGTATCGGAACTATCCCTGTACACGCACGGTGGATAACCACATCATGAAGTTGCGACAAAAACTCGAACCACAACCATCGCGGCCTCTTCATTTTCAGACCGTCCATGGCGCTGGCTATAAGTTTGTGCCTTCGGCAGCCAGGGATGCAGCCTAAACTACTAGACAACTCGGATGCAGGAAATACTTGTCTGCAAGTACCGCGATCGCTTGACGCATGACGGGCAATTCGTAAGTTGAGGCCTCCAGGTGGGAACACGAGGGCTCAACTTCAGGTTTTGCCGACGAATTCGCCTCGGAGCAGTTACGCAAAAACATCCGCAACCCCTGAGCTAATCTGCCGCCGGTGATAGGAGGGCATCAAGTTGTGGGCATCGTGCCACCGTCGATAATGTAGTCAGCCCCACTGATAAACGCGCCTCGGTCCGAGGCCAGGAAGGCTACCAGCTCCGCCACTTCCTCGGGCCGGCCTGGCCGGCCGATGGGAATGCCTCCAAGCATGTCCATAATCCGTTGTCGTGCAGCGTCCTCGCTGATCCCGCTGCCTCTTGACATGTCGGCGATCATTCCATGTGCGCCTGAGGTCTCGATGAAACCGGGCGAAATCATGGTGACTCGCACCCCCTTTGGAGCAACGGCCTTTGCCAGCCCCTTGCTGTAGGTAGAAAGGGCTCCCTTCGCCGCCGCGTAAGCGAGGGTCGAATTGGGAAACGGCAGACGATGGGCAATGGAAGAGATATGAATGACGACTCCTGACTTGCGTTCGATCATGCCGGGAAGGAAAGCGCGGTCGAAGCGAACGGCGGCGAGCAGGTTGACCTCCAGTATGCTTTGCCAGTCCTCGTCGGAGAGCACTTCAAATCCGCCTGGTTTTGTTTCTGTTCCACCGACATTGTTCACCAAGACGTCGAGCCCACCCCACTCGTGCTGAATGCGATCGACGACGCTTTGCACACCACTGGCCGTTCCAAGGTCCGCCTTGATAGAAAGAGCAGGAGTCTGGCCCGCAGCGGGCTCAGACCGCGCGGTTGTGGCAACCGAGGCACCGCTCAATTCAAAACGACGTACAATCGCTGCTCCTATACCCTTCGTGCCACCGGTGACTAGAACGCGTTTGCCTTTGAATTCATCGACAGAAACTACAAACGGATAGCTGATTGTCATGTTTCCTCCAGGAGAAATGATGATTCGAGAGATGTTCGACGCCGTTAGAGGAATCGCCCGTTGCTCAGCAGGACCTTATGGGGCGAGCGTCTGTTAATAGGTCGCCTGAGGTGACCGAGCTGAACGTACGGACGACCTTCGCACTCGGAGCGTACGCAGCGCAGACTTTATTCGTAAAGCCAGGGCTTGTAGCAGATCTCCACACTGTAGCCGTCGGGATCGAGCACATTGGCAGCGTAATAGCGGGGATCGAACTGCGGCCGCAGCCCTGGCGCGCCATTATCCTTGCCGCTATTGGCAAGCGCTGCTTCGTAGGCCTTGTTCACCGCCGCCTCGTTCTTCGCGGCGAACGCGACGTAAAGCTCGGCGCATGTGGTCTTTGAGGCCTTCAGCCAGAAGCCCGGAATGCCCGGCTCGCCAAAGCCCGTAAGATCGGGATAGCCGGCCTGTGCCTTGAAGTGCCAGCGCTCGGACATACCGAGCGGGCCGAGCATGCCGCGGTAGAAGGTATCCGAGCGCGTCAGGTCGGTCACGGGAAGATAGATATGGTCAATCATTGAGCCTCCAGAGTGTTCGTGCCATGTCCCCCCAAAGAAATAATGATTCGAGAGATGTTTGACCCTGGTGGTCGGGTCCGTTTCTCCCAGTACTTCAACCTTTCAGATCCGTGAACCTCGCTTGAATGAGCCACAGCATGACCGCAAAGATCATCGCGGTCGAAACTCCAAACAGAAGCATTCCATTCGCGGTTTCCAGCGGACCCAACAGTCTCCAGGAGGGCGACATAATAAGGTCACCGTAACCAAGATACGTGTAGTTCACCGCTGAGTGGTAGAACGCGGTTCCGAAGTCTGAAAATTGTCCGCAGATCATGAACAATACCGCCCAGAATGCGATCTCTAGCAAGTGCGTGAGAGAAGCGTAGAAAACTACACGAGCAAGAATCTCCAGAGCGATCCAGGGCGTTCCTACATGGCCGCGCGTTCTTTCACGACGAATAAGGTTGACCGTAGCCCTGAGTGGCACCAGATAGATAATGATCGTGCAGCCTAGAGCGACCACGCTCAGCCCAAGGGGCGCAAAGACCGAGATGCGTTGGCTTTGTTCCATGCTGCTGTTCAGAACCTCCACTTTCTCTTGCAGCTGCCGACCTTTCTCCGCTCACATCGAGTTCACTTGAAACGAACAGCTCATTGCCCGGATGTCACGGTTCTCGAAAACCAGGCTATCGCGCTCCGCGGTTTTCTGGACGACAACGTCCACCATGGCCCGCGCCAAGTCATCGGCCCGAATCACTTGGTTGGGGAAGAGCATCCGAAACGCGGGGTAGATCGCGCGTAAGAGGCGATAGCTGAAGTTCGGCTCCTTACGTGGTTCCACGGGGTAGATGTATGCGGGTCGAAAGATGTATGCCCGCGGGAACCCTGCAGCGAGGAGCGCCTTCTCCGCCTCGCCCTTATAGCGAGCAAAAGGCATCCGACTTCGGCCGCTCTGGTCCGCGCCCTTGCCACTCAAGAATGAAAATGCCGCCTCAGGGCTGCTGGCATGGAGAACTCGCGCGAACTCGACGGTGTAGTCCACGGTTATCGTGCGAAGCTCGGCATCCGTCACCGCTCCGGTATAGGCGCCAAGGCAAAAGATCGCTGCATCTTGACCGGAGACCGCCTCCCTAAGGGCAGAACAGTCCGCGAAGTTTTGGTGCACAACTTGATTCAGCTTGGGATGCGAGAGGTCGAGCTTCCTGCGAGCGATTGCCGTCGCGATTGTGACGCAGGGATGTTCCAGCGCGTAGCGAAGAGCGTATCCACCAACCATTCCTGTCGCGCCCACAATTACAAGGCTTTTCTGGTCTGCTGTCGGAACGTTCATGCGACGTCTCTCGTTTTGCAAAGGAGGGTCACGATACCACCCCGCTCAGCGGCATCATGAAAGTGCGCGCTCCTCGATCCAATCCACATACAGCAGGCGCTCTGCAAACAGCCATGCGCCATCGACCTTCACGAATGTATCGTAGTAGCGGAGTGCGGCGATCATGAGTTGTCGCTTTTCATTCTCGATGGTGAGGTGATGCGCCAGGCAATACGCCTCGCCCGAGCCACGGTCAGACGTCAGGGTCAAGATTGTGCTCTGTCCAACGAAGTGCATGGTCGCGGCGTACTTATTCAGATCGGTGAAGACGGGAGCCAGCGCCTCACGCGAGCGCAGCTCTTGCGACGGCTTAGGATCCTTCGCGTTCATATAGACGACAAAGTGGGTGTCCGTAGTAAAGAGAGCCATCTGCCCCTTGGCATCTCGACGATCGGCGCAATGTGCGTAAGCCTCAACGAGCTCCCTGATGGCGAGGCGGTCCGCGGCTTCTGCTGGCGAGATACTTATGTGTTCGCTCATTGTGATCTCCATTCGTGATTTATCCGACAGCCATCCCGTAGCACGCTCGTTATTTAGTCTTATTGTTGGAAAACGGGTGGTGGACCGCTGACACGGCGCCACTTCAGTCGAACATTTACCTCTACGCGATTGGCGATCTTGATGAAGGGGATGCCGCTCGTCATGCCGTAGTCTTTGCGATCAAAAGCCATGATGCCGTCGAGACTCCCGGTAGGTGTTCCTTTGCTATCGCTCGTGAGAGTGAGTTTCTCCGTCTTGGTAACGCCGCGAATGGCGAAGTTACCCTCGATGTCAAAGGTGTTTGGCCCGGTCTGAACGATCTTGGTTGATTTGAAAGTGATCAAAGGAGATTCCTTTACGTTAAAGAAATCCTTACTCTTCAACTTGTTGTCCTTCATGTGGCTTCCAGTGTTGACGCTATCAGCTTCAATCTGGATCTCTAAAAGAGCACTCCTGACATCTGTCGACGAAAACCTAATGATTGCATCCCACTTCTCAAAGACGCCTTTGATCGAAACGGAGGACTCGACGCCGAACTTGATGCTGCTTTCGGTGGGCGTAACTTCATAGGTCGGGACCTCCTGCGAATAACTTGCTCGCGGCGACGCGAGAAAAGCCATCAGACACAGCGTAGAAGCGAGTACGTAGCGAATTAGTGTGTTCTGGCGACTTCGCTCATTGCCTATGCGTGACCAACTCTCGTTTGCTGTAAACATGTATGGAATCGCTCGTTCACTCTTTCCCGGTAAGAAGGTCATTCAAGGATGGCTTTCGGCTCAAGAAACGCCTCAATGCCGTATTTGCCATATTCACGGCCGACGCCGGAATATTTGAATCCGCCCCAGGGCGCATCAGGATCGTCCGTCATGTTATTGATCACGACGCGACCGGCACGCAGCTGAGACGCCACGCGGCGCGCACGCTGTAGGTCAGTTCCAATGACGGCCGAGTGGAGACCGTAGTTGGAGTCATTGGCAATTCGGATCGCGTCCTCCTGCGTATCGTAGGCAATGACACATAAGACGGGCCCAAAAATCTCTTCCTGGGCGATGGTCATTTCATTCTTCACATTGACAAACACCGTGGGCTTCACGAAGTAACCTGCTTCGAGTCCCTTCGGGTGGCCTTCTCCGCCGACCAGCACTTCCGCGCCTTCTTCAATGCCTTTGCGAATGTAGGATTCCACGCGCTCGTACTGCTTCTGCGACACCATTGGTCCAACCATGATGTTGGGATCGGCCGGATCGCCGACTGTAAAGGCACGCATGGCATCTCGAATGGCCTGCTTCACCTCTTCGAGCCGACTCTTCGGTACGAGAAGGCGCGTTCCGGCGGCGCAAGCTTGGCCACTATTCATAAAGGCCAAAGTGAGAGCCGACGGGATGGCCTTGTCAAGCGCAGCGTCATCGAGCACGACCGTGGGCGACTTTCCGCCCAGTTCGAGCGTGACACGCTTCATCGTCGCGGCGCCATCACGCATGATCTGTTGTCCGACGGCAACCGAACCTGTGAACGATATCTTCGCGACGTCGGGATTGCGCACGAGCTCGGCGCCGACAACAGTGCCGAGGCCGGTTACTACGTTGAAAACACCCTTGGGGAGCTCGGCGGCATTCAGAGCCTCAACCATCACCCGGGTCTGCAGCGAGCTCATCTCGCTCGGCTTGATGACGACCGTACAACCGGCGGCCACGGCTGATGCCAGCTTCAAGCAAATAAACAGCGCATTCGCATTCCACGCGGTAATCAGGCCGGCAACACCGACCGGCTCCAGCGTCACCGTCGTTTTGCCCCAGCTTTGTGTCAACGGCAGCTCTTGAAGCCCCTTCTCAGCCGCGGCGAAGGCATTGACCCCCGACTCCACAATAAGCCGGGCGAACTTAGCGGCTCCACCGTACTCTTCAATCATGACAGCGGTTAGATCGTCGATGTGGTCGGACACAGCCTTATGTAGCTGGCGCAAGTAACGCAAGCGCTCTTCCTTGCTTGTCCGACCGAAACTGGCCAATGCGCGGTTGGCCGCTACGATGGCACGCCGAGTATCTTCCTCATCTCCCAGCGTGACCCTCGCGATCACTTGCCCGTTGGTCGGCTTAACCACATCCATGACCTGTCGGCCATGAGATTCAATGAACGCTCCATCGATGTAGTGCGTCGTGATCGTCTTAATCGTGTCGGCCTTCATGACTGTTTTCATCGCGTTTTCTCCTTATGCGAGAATTCCGGTCAAAACGAAGTGACGACGACACGCGTAAGCGAGCCGTCCTTTAGCGCCACGTAACCTTCGTTCACCTCACGCAGCGAAATCCTTCTTGAAACGAGGGCATCTAGATTCATTCGGCCTTGCAGGTAGAGCTCCGCGTACATCGGGATGTCGCGCTTGGCATTGGTTGAGCCGAAGTTCACGCCTTGAACGCGCTTCTGTCCTGCGATCGCGTTAAAGATGTTTACTCCGATGTCGACATCGGGTGTCGCCACCCCGACCAGGTAAAGCCCGCCGCCGACACCAAGCATTGCGAGCCCCTGTTCCGCGACTGCTTTCTGCCCAACGAAATCGAACACATGGTCCGCTCCTCCAGGAAGGAGTTCACGGACGGCCTCGACAGGTTTGGCTTTACTGGAATCGATGACATCGGTGGCGCCGAACCGTTTAGCCTCGTCGAGTCGCTTCGACTGGATGTCGATAACGACGATCCTCGATGCGCCAGCGATGCGTGCGCCACTCACGGCATTGAGCCCAACGCCTCCCGCGCCGAAGATCACGACAGTGTCCCCAGCGCTAACATTCGCGGTGTTCAAGGCTGAGCCGGCACCCGTTACAACGCCGCAGCCCAGCAGCGCGGCCTGGGGGAACGGAAGCTCCTTGGCGACGACGGCGAGTTGGTTTTCGTGGATGAGCGCGCGTTCGGCGAAGCCGCCAAGCCCAAAACCTTGAAATACGCCGACGCCGTTGCGACTCAGGCGCGGGGCATCGGAGGGCCGGCGCAACGTTGACTCCGGATATTTGCACTGGAAAGGGCGTCCTGATAGACACCGAGCGCACGCACCGCACGACTGCGCGAGAGAGCCTACGACGTGATCTCCGACACAGATTTGCGCGACGTCGGGACCAATCGCAGCCACGATCCCGGCAACCTCGTGACCGAGTACAACGGGCGTAGGGACGATATCGTGAGTAGCAAACAACAGGTCGGTGTGGCACAAGCCAGACGCTTGCACATTGACGAGAACTTCTCGCCCAATCGGCGCAGCGATGTCTACGTCCTCGAAATCGAACTCGCGGCCGACCGCGTTAAGTACAAGCGCCTTCATCTGCGCCCTCCTTACGTTCGAACCGACCTAACGTTCCAAGGCAGCCGGGACAGCCATGGGCCAAGGCTTTGACGGTCTCGAGAGCGGCCGCTTTCTCCGGATGGGTTTGGCCTTTGGTTTCTTCTTGCCGCTCTTCACGTCGGGAATCTGACAAAGAGCCATCCATACGTCAAAGACATCTTTGTTATCAGACCGATCGTGATAAAGTATCGGAATGGAGTTGCGGCATCTGAGGTATTTTGTGGCGGTGGGCGAGGAGCAGCATTACGGGCGTGCGTCGCGCCGATTGCGAGTGGCTCAGCCGGCGCTTTCTCGCCAGATTCAGGACTTGGAGGAAGAAGTCGGCTTCAAACTTTTCGAACGCCTCCCGCGCGGCGTAAAGCTCAGTGCAGCCGGCAAGCTATTTCTGGAGGATGCCAGGCGTATCCTTCAAGAAGTAAGCGAGGGGGCTGCGCGGGCGGCTCGCGTGGCTCGCGGTCAATCCGGTACCCTGCGCGTTGGGTTCACCGAGAATGCGTCCTGGCGTGGTGTTGTTCCGGACTCCTTCCGGCGGTTCCGGGAGCAGCAACCCGACGCGGAATTGCAACTTCAACCGGCACCAAGTTTGGAACAGTTAGAAGCTATAAGATCCGGCCGTTTAGATGCAGGGTTCCTCAATTTCATGCCAAAAGCCGATTTGGAATTGGACCAACTTCTCGTAGCTACGCAGCGTGTGGAGCTGGCCGTGCCCAAAAGACATCCTCTCACAAAGCTGAAGAAACTCCGCCTGCGGGACCTAAAGAATGCGCCGTTTGTCTGGTTCCCGAGGTTGGCAAACCCGGCGTTCTACGACCGCATGATGCATGCATGTTATCGGGGGGGATTGAAGTCCCCGCGCATCGTCCAAGAAGGATTCAATGAGGCAACAATCCTGAGTCTCGTGTCGACTGGCTTGGGCGTGGGATGGGTTCTTGGAAGCGCACGCTGGCGGTGTCCAGAAACCGTTGCCATTTTGCCCGTGATTGATTTGAACGTGCCTCTGACGCTCGCTCTTGCTTGGAGAAGGGACAATCCCTCTCCCTTGCTCGCTAAGTTTATTGGCGAGGTACAGCGCTTGCCAGACGTGCGAGCGGTCGATAAAGCGTGAAGGTCTACCCTGCCGGAACCAATACAACAGAAACCAGCGTTGGCTCGCACCTGGGTGAAAAGTCGGCAATGTGGAGAAGTGCTTTCGTTCGCGTCCGATCAATCGAATGCTGCGATGGCGCAGCTGATGAGGTTGAAAGATGGCATTTCAGTGCTGCAGGATGGCTATGCGTCTCTGGTCCATCAGATTGAACCGGCAAGCACTTCGTCAGCCTTGCTGTAGGTGATGTTGCTGTGGTTCCCTTAAGTAGGTGGCGTCACTTCGTCCCTCGATATTTGGACAAAACCTAAAATGGTTAGCGCATCAGAACTACGCCGAGTCGCGGCGTTCTCGGATTTGCCGGACGACCAGATTCATTGGTTTCTCAGTCATGCGCAAGAGACCTTTCTGCAGGCGGGCGACACCTTTGTACGCCAGGGTGATCCACCGGATTGGCTGTTTGTCTTTCTAGAGGGACTCTTCCAATGGCGCGGTGAATTCGGTGGTGACACGGTTGTGCTTCCGGCACGAGCGGGCGATGTGAGCGGCGTGTTCCCTTTTTCGAGAATGAAGCAGTTCACGGTTACTGGGCGAGCCCTCACGGAGGGTCGTCTTCTGAAATTTCCGGCATCGTTATTGGCCGAACTTGTGCGGAAGATGCCGGAATTGTCCAGGCGGTTGGTCGGCATGATGTCCGACAGGATTCGTGAAGGCACTCGCATCGAACAACAACACGATCGGTTGGTCTCGCTGGGTAAGTTGTCGGCGGGACTCGCCCACGAGCTGAACAATCCCGCGTCCGCAGCGAAACGTGCGGTCGCGCAATTGCGGGAAACGCTGGCTAGAATTAGAGATGCGAGCCGCGAATTGTGGCGTCGAGACCTTAGCGATGTGCAGAAATTAGAGATCGAGAGCTTGGAGGCCTCGTTGATGCGGACCGACCTTGCTGCACCAAACGGGCTTGCTCTTACCGACCTGGAGGATCGACTCGATTCTGTGTTGCGCAGTCATGGCCATCAAGACTCGTGGGAACTGTCAGCTCCTCTAGCAAGGAGCAATATGCAGCCGGAGGAGCTGGAGTCCCTTTTAAGGAACATCGACGTAGTCAGCGCACATCCGGCACTGGCGCGCATGGCAGCTTCGGCGGAGTTGGCAAGTCTTTTAAACGACATTGACAGTAGCACATCGCGGATTTTTGAGTTGGTCCAGGCGATTAAGGAATACAGCTACATGGACCAAGCGCGGGTGCAGGATGTTGATATCGTACGCAGCTTGGAGGCCACACTCGCCGTGCTCAATTACAGATTGAGAGATGGAGTCACTGTCCAGCGCGAATACCAACCAGTTCCTCTTTTGGTGAATTCGTTCGGAAGCGAGCTGAACCAAGTCTGGACCAATATTATTGAAAACGCTGTCGATGCCATGGTAGGCGAGGGCGAGCTTCGGGTTCGAATATTCCGCGAGGAGCGCTATGTCGTGGTAGAGATTGGGGACAACGGCCCCGGAATTCCGCCTGAGGTCAAGTCGCACATCTTTGAGCCATTTTTCACTACCAAAGGAGTCGGGGAGGGTACGGGCCTAGGACTAGACGCCGTACAGCGGATCGTAAAAAAGCACAGGGGCGACATTCAAGTCAGCTCGAAACCGGGTGATACTCGCTTCCAGGTATGGCTTCCGTTGGCCGAGTCTGCGTAGCGTTCCTAAAAGCGCAGCCCAAATCCGACAATAGCAGTCCATTTGTTCGCGCATCATGAAAAAAGCAGCAGCTTGCAAGTTCCAAACGACAAATCTTTCTGAGTCTCGGCCCGCGCCGATAGACGCGAAACCACATTCGCGATTAAGCCAGTCCCACAGAGGCGAAACAATTTGGACGAAGGTAGAAGCGCCACCTTCGTATTAGTGCTTTAGGCGGTCTTTGACATGAGTCTGCGAAATAAAAATATGCGAAGCGCGCTCCTACGATTTGCGCGGCACGAAAAGGCGGCACGTCCGTGGGCAGGATTCCCCGCGAAGGTTCACTTTGGTCGCTCCGGGTGTGGGGGCTTCGACTCGAAATCTGTGGACAGGCTGAGTTCTTTCCAGGACCTTGCTTCTTCTAGGCGTGCGAGGTCGTTTTTCTCCGCCCCGTTGTACGCATCGCTGCCGAGCAAGAGTCGCAATGGAGGTTTCGGCTCCTGGGTCAGCCGCACGATCGCTTGAGCCGCCTTCTTCGGGTCACCGGGCTGTTTACCGTTGTAGTCGCGCTGAAACCTGGCGATTGCTCCAACGGTCGAGTCGTAGTCGGGATTTCCTTCGCTCAGTTTGGTGGAACTGCCGGCGAAGTCCGTGCGGAAGCCACCCGGCTCAACGATGGTGACCTTGATGCCTAGCGGCGCTACTTCGCGCGACAACACTTCTGAGAAACCCTCGACACCCCATTTCGCAGCCGAATAGGGCCCACGACCTGGAGGCCCGATCCTTCCGCCCATCGACGAAAACTGAACAAAATGACCAGCTTTCCTTTGGCGAAAGTACGGAAGAGCGGCCTTCGTCACGATAATCGTCCCGAAGAGATTCGTTTCGATTTGTGCGCGAAAATCCGACATCGGCGTGTCTTCGACGGACGAGAGATTGCCGTATCCTGCGTTGTTGATAACAACCTCCAGCGAGCCAAAGGCACCGATCGCCGCCTTCACTGCGCTCGCTGCCGCGGACTCGTCGGTCACGTCCAGCGCGAAGAGCTTGATCTGGTCACCGTGGCGCTCCGATAGGTCA
>Ga0157378_10003773_pt1 | contig 13428 bp, 10 predicted proteins | sample M65metaG_FD_115309 | JGI IMG/M metagenome (GOLD analysis project Ga0157378, IMG submission 115309) | Miscanthus rhizosphere microbial communities from Kellogg Biological Station, Michigan, USA - M6-5 metaG | ecosystem: Host-associated > Plants > Roots > Rhizosphere > Soil | place: USA: Michigan...
CGACGACCCATTACCGCATGGACGAAACTGCGCTGCGAGCTGCCGGCATAACGGAAGGCACCGTGCGCCTTTCGGTAGGTCTCGAAGACCCGGACGATCTGATCGAGGATCTGAGCCGGGCCTTGCACGCTTCGCAGAAAACCTGAAGGCGCGCGCGGTCCTCCCGACCAACCGCCGAGCAACCATGTCCCTTTACCTGCGTTGGCTGCGCATGTTCGATGTTTTCCATCGACTAGCCCGGATATTTCATCTCAGCGCGAAATTAATATGCGGGTCGGGCATGGTGTTGCTTGTTGTCACGCTCGGTGTTTCCTGCATGCAGAGTCTGGCGTGCGCCGATGAACCCGCCGCCTTGGCTGATGCGCGGCCTACGAACAGGCTAATCGACTCGAACGACCCCTATCTTCTGCTGCACGCCCGCAATCCGGTGGATTGGTATCCCTGGGGTCCGGAAGCGCTGGAAAAAGCCCGGCGCGAACAAAAACCGATTTTCCTTTCGGTCGGCTACAGCGCCTGCTATTGGTGCCGCGTCGCCGAAGAAACGATTTACAGCAGACAGGAATTCGCCGACCTGATGAATGCCTGGTTTGTAAACATCAAAGTGGATCGCGAACAGCGGCCCGACCTCGACCGGCTATATATGGCGGCGACGCAGCAGTTGACCGGCCGAGGCGGCTGGCCCAATAACGTTTTTCTGACACCCGATCTCAAACCTTTCTTCGCCGGGAGCTATTTCCCGCCGCATGACGATGAACTCGGCCGGCCGGGCTTCGACACCATCATCAGATCAATCCATGCATCCTGGGTAAAAGACCCGAATGGAATGCGCGATAAGGCCGAAAGAACGATGGCCGCGCTGCGCGAGCGGCACGCACCGGCGGCGGCAGGCGCGCCGATTGACTCGCAGGCATTGTTCGAACAGGCCCTCGCGGCCTGGGTGAAACGCGCCGACGCGGAACGCGGAGGCTTCGGCGCGGCGAAGGGACCGCGTTTTCCGCAGCAACCAGTGCTGTCCCTCCTGATGGCCAAGCCCGACACAATGAAGCTGGTCACCCGCGCACTCGACGCCATGGCGGCGGGCGGCATTTACGATCATCTGGCAGGTGGATTTCATCGTTACGCCATTGAGTCGAGCTGGTCGATTCCGCATTTCGAGAAAATGCTCGGCGACAACGCGCCGCTGCTCGCGATATACGCCGAGGCGTTCGTCCTCACCGGTGATCCGCGCTACCGTATCGTGGCAACGGAAGTGGCCGACTATCTGACGAAGCGGATGATGGCTCCCGAAGGCGGTTTCTACACCGCGGAAGATGCGGCGGTGAATGGCGAGGAAGGTTTGAGCTATCTGTGGACCCGCCAGGAAATCGTTGCCGTGCTCGGCGCCGATGCGGCCCGCTTTTTCGAGATCTACGAATTGACGCCAATGGTCGACCAGGCGAGTCGGAAAGCGGACCCGTTAACGCTGGATGGTGAAATTCCGGGGGTGTTGCGCTGCCGCCTGCCAACCGGCGGAGCATGCGAACGAGCCGGACAGCAAGAAGCACGACGGCGGCTGCTGGAAGTACGCAATCGCCGCGGCCAGCCGGCGCGCGACGAGAAGCTGGTGGTAGCACTAAACGGCCTCGCGATTCAGGCCTTCGCGCGCGCCGGTCAATGGCTCGGGATGCCGCAGTACATCGAGGTGGCTCGCCGGAGTGCCGAGCAAATATGGCGTGCCGCGTATGATCCGAAGACCGGGCTGCGGCACGAGATTTTCAATGGCCGGGCACAAACCGACGCCTTCCTGGACGACTATGCGTTGCTGGGACTGGGGCTGCTTGCACTGTACGACGCCACCGCAGACACCAGATGGCTGCAGAGCGCCAGCCATCTTGCGGACGAACTGCTCGCGCGCTTTCAGCGGCCAGACGGTAGTCTGGCCACGACGACCGCAGAGAAAGACTTGCCCATGCCACCGCCCGAGGACGGCGATACCATCTATCCTTCCGGAAGCTCCGCGGCCGTCGATCTCCTGCTGCGCCTGAATCGCTCCACGGGGACAGTGCGATACGCCGATGCGGCGGGAGGGATCGTACAGCGTCTTGGTCAACGGGTGGAAGACGCACCGGAATCCTGGCCAGCACTGCTTCTGGCGCTCGAAAAGAATGACTTTGCGTCCTCCACGCGCCTTGCGAAAGATCCGCTCGATACCCGCTCCGTCGTACGAGTCTCGGCCGCAATGAAGTCCGGAACTGACCGGGATGAAGTCGTCGTGACACTGCAGATCGAGGACGGCTTCCACGTCAACGCCAATCCGGCAAGCTACAACTATCTCATTGCAACGAGCGTGGTGTTCGATGGACTGATGCCGACGCGAGTACTGTACCCTGAAGCGACGCTGTTCAAGCCCTCCTTCGCTCCGGCCGGCTTGAAGGTTTACGAGGGAAAAATCAGGCTCGAGGCGTCGTTCCCCAGGGGCACCATCGAAACGAACCCGCACATCAATGCGGTCGTTTCGACGCAGGCCTGCAATAGCGACATTTGCCTGCCGCCGGCGAAACTGCCTGTCACGGTGGGGCGTGAGCGGACGAATTGAACATCGCATCGCGGCGGAGATTCTCCCTCGCCGGAATGGTTAATCTGGAGTAACGAAACCAGTGAAGAACTTTGCAGTTTGCTTTTTCGTGGTATCGGCGCTGGCTCTGACTGGATGCAAACAACAGCAGGCGCCCGGCGTCTACGTCGAAATCTCCCTCAAGAACGACACGGACATCGACAAGTACGTCGTCTTCAATCCCAATATCAAAACGATCGAGGAATGTGAGTCCACTTTCGCAGGATCGTTGCCTGGAATCATGGCCAAGCTGCCGCAGGCCATCCCGAAGAACTCCACCGCAACCGGATGGAAGTGCTCGCTGGCGGATCCGGCAAAGAAGAAATAGAACCTAGTAAATCTGCAATCTCACCACGAAGGCACCCCCTCTCCCCGGCCCTCTCCCGCCAGGGGAGAGGGAGAATTTGAGGGAAGAATACAGAATGATGGAGACCTCAACGAGAGCTCCAGGGCTCCCTCTCCCCTGGCGGGAGAGGGTCGGGGAGAGGGGGGGCCAGCGACTAGCGAGCCGCCCAGAGCATCCCACGGCGCAGGATAGTGCGCATCTGCGGAACCTCGAACTCGCTTGCCACGTGGCCGAGCGAGCTATAGAAAACACGGCCTTCGCCGTGGCGACGCTTCCAGACTACGGGCATGACCACCCCATCGATCCAACCCGCGTGCTCTCCTGAGAACGTGGTGGTGGCAAGCACCTGGTTCGAGGGGTCCACGTGCATGTAGTACTGTTCCGAGCGGTAGTCAAAATCCTCGATGCCTTGCATGACTTCGTCGTCGGGGCGTGCGACGTTCACACGGTAATCGATGATGTTGCCCGGATGGGCGACCCATTGGCCGCCGCACATGAACTGATAGTCGACCGCTTCGCGGAACGCATCGCACATGCCGCCGTGGAAACCGGCCAACCCGACCCCGTCGCGTACGGCTTTGGTTAAATTTTCCACTTCCTTTTTCTCGATCTTCGCCATCGTGAAGATCGGCACGACGAGACTCATATTGGCGAGCGAAGACGCGGCGAAAGCCGCTGTCGTATTGTCGACGTGGACCTTGAAGCCCTCCTCGCTGAGCATTGCCGAAACAATGTCCGCACAGCGCTCCGGTTCGTGCCCGATCCACCCGCCCCAGACGATCAGTGCTTCGCGCATTGCCTTGCTCTCCTCGTCAGTCCAGTTTTCCGAACGCCAGATTCGTCGGCATACTCGCCGGGCGCTCCGGCCGGCTCTCAATCGCAACGTATGTCCCGCGCTCGGACGACGTCTGGAATGCTTCCATCACCTCGAGTACGTGGTAAGCCAGTTCCCCTGAAGCGCGATGCGGGCGACCCGACCGGATTGCATGCGCGAGGTCGGCCACTCCAATGATGCGGTAGTTGCCGTCAGCGTAGCTATGCTCGATGCTGCGCTCGGACCAGTTCTTGTTGCTTCCGATCTCGATTGCGCCGCCGAAGCGGTTCGGGTCGGGCACGAGAAGCGTCGCTTCGGTCCCGTAGAGTTCAATCGGCGCATGCCGGTGCTGGGGCACATCAAAACTCATCGCCATGGTAACCACGGTGCCACAAACGAATCGCAACGTGCCCGCGACGTGGGTCGCAACCTCGACCTCGATCGTTTGTCCGGCCAGAGGCTGGCTGGTTATCTCGCGTCGTTCACGCGAACGGACGGTCATTCCGGCGACCTGCTCGACGGCCCCGAGAAGGTTAACCAGATCGGTTATGTAGTAGGGGCCCATGTCGAACATCGGCCCGCCGCCCGCTGTGTAGTAGAAGGCCGGATTGGGATGCCAGCGCTCGTGCCCCGGGCACATGAAAAAAGCGGTTGCGGCCACCGGCCGGCCGATGGCACCCTCGTCGACCAGCTTGCGGCAGGTTTGATGCGCTCCACCCAGAAAAGTGTCGGGTGCGCATCCGACGCGCAGCCCGCGATCGGCCGCGAGGTCCAGCAGAGTGCGGGCCTGCTTCGTTCCAAGCGCGAGAGGCTTTTCCGAATGGACGTGCTTGCCGGCTGAGATGGCACGCAGACCTACCTCGACATGCGCCGCCGGGACGGTCAAGTTGACGACGATCTCGATGGAAGGGTCGGCGAGAAGCCGGTCGACCGTCATGGCGGTGAGGCCGAATGCATCCGCTCGGGCACGGGCGGCTTCGGCGCGCAGGTCGGCGACACCGCGGACATCGAGGATCGGAAACGATCCCGCCGCCTTCAGATAGGCTTCGCTTATGTTGCCGCAGCCGATGATGCCCACACCAACGCGGTCCATGCTCTCATCCGTGAAATGGAAAACGATGCCGCCTTTGCCGCAAACAATCTTGCATGTCCGCCAGCACGATCCTTGACAGGCAGCTTGCGGCACGGGCACATTCTATCCGCAACGCGGACACACCCTCGGCAGCCTCCGGTTCACCTGCACCGACAACGCGCCACCATGTTTGAACGAATCATCGCAACGGCCTTCGCCCTTGTCACAAGCATTTCCGCAGCGGGCGCCGCCAACGTCAACGTGAAGTTGCTGCATGTCGAGCAGAACCCGCAGGCGAGCGGCTTCCTGAAGGAGATAGCGCGTCGCTATGCCATAGAGCACCCGGGCGTCAACGTCGAGATCCAATATCTCGAAAACGAGGCTTACAAGAAAAAAATGACGACGCTGCTGCAGTCTCCGGATCGCCCGCACATCATTTATAGCTGGGGTGGCGGGGTTCTGCGCGAACAAGTCGAGGCCGGGGTGATCGAGGATCTGTCCGCGTCGATGGCCGGCAGTTGGCAGGAACGGTTCAATCCGGCGGGGATCCAGGCCTACACCTTGAATGGCAAGATCTACGGTGTGCCGATGCAGGTCTCGCAGGTCGGTTTCTTTTACAACCGAGACCTGTTCGCGAAGGCCCGTGTCGACGCGGGTGCAATCAAGACCTGGGACGATTTGCTCGCAGCCGTGAAGAAATTGAAGGCGGCTGGCATCACGCCGATCATTGCTGGCGGGGCGGACAAGTGGCCTCTACATTTCTACTGGACACATCTGGCAATCAGAAACGGCGGCAAGGGTGCTTTCGAGGCTGCCCTTCGCGGCGACGGTGAAGGCTTCGCCGCCGCGCCCTTCGTCAAAGCCGGGGAACAGTTTCGCCAACTGGTCGATCTCGAGCCCTTTCAACCGGGCTTCCTCGGCGTCACCTTTCCGCAGTCATCGGGCCAGTTCGGCGATGGCAAAGGCGCGATGGTGCTGCAGGGCAACTTCATGCTGAACAGCATGCGGGCAAACTCGGCCGACAAGAAAGGCGTGCCCGACGAAAAACTCGGCTGGTTTGCATTCCCGACAACGGCCGGCGGCAAGGGCGAAGCCTCGGACACACTCGGCGGCCTCAACGGATGGCTCGTGACCAAGGGCGCGCCGACGCAGGCCGTCGATTTTCTGAAGTTTCTGTCGCGTCCCGAGTTTCAACGCGAGGCGGCTGCGCGGGGATTTTTTATTCCGGTCGTCAAAGGCACGCAGGACGCAATCGCTAACCCGATCCTGCGCCACATCGCCGAGAACATCGGCCGCTCCAGATACCACCAGATCTTTTACGATCAGGCACTGGGCCCCTCGGTCGGCGCCGTCGTCAACGACGTTTCGGCGGACATCGCGGCAAAGGTCATGACGCCCAAAGAGGCGGCGCAGGCGGTGCAGCAGGCCTGGCAGCTCGCCAATCAGGGTTCCCGTTGAACGGGAAGCTCGCGGTCGTCCTGCTGTTTCTGCCGCCGGCGCTTTTCCTGTTCACGTTGTTCGTCGCCTTGCCCATGGGCGAAGCGGCCTGGTACAGCGTCTACAACTGGAACGGCTACGGCACGCCGGAAAATTTCGTCGGGCTGAAGAACTACATTCTCCTGTTTCACGACCGCGCCTTCCGAAGCGCGCTCGTCAACAACCTGTTGATCATCGTCGTATCGCTGGCGGTCCAGTTGCCGCTCGCCTTCGCCCTGGCAGTGCTGGTTGCGGACCGGTTTCGCGGCGCTGTCACATTCCGGATGATTTTTTTCGTGCCGTACATCCTGGCCGAAGTGGCTGCCGGCTTGATCTGGCGCTTCGTCTACGACGGGGACTACGGGCTGGTGGCGAAGGCCGCGACGGCCGTCGGATTTGCCGCGCCCTACGTTCTCGCGGATCGTGACCTGGCGATGTATGCCATCCTGGTGGTGATCGTCTGGAAGTACTTCGGCTTCCACATGATGATCTACATCGCGGGCCTGCAACAGATCGATCCCAACCTCTATGAAGCGGCCCACATCGACGGCGCCACGGGCCGGCAGATACTCTGGCGCGTAACGTTGCCGATGCTGCGCCCGACGATCATGCTCTCGGTATTTTTCGCCGTGCTCGGATCGATCCAGTTCTTCGACCTCATCATGCCGCTGACAAAGGGCGGTCCTTCCGACAGCACGCAAACCATCGTAACCTACCTCTACACCTACGGCGTTACGCGCATGCGCATCGGCTTTGGCAGCGCCGTGGGAGTCGTCCTGTTCCTGATCTGCGTCGCTTTCGCGTTCGGCTACAACCGCATCAGGACGCACCAAGACTGACCCCGTGCGCTACGACACGCCCGTCACCATCGCACCCTTCCTTCGCATTGCGGTCCTGCTCCTGTTCGCGGGACTCGTGCTCATACCGCTTGTGGCAACCGTGCTCGGCGGCTTCAAGTCACTCGGAGATCTGCGCGTGAATCCGTTCGGATTGCCCGAAAGCTGGGAGTGGGACAACTACTGGTCCATTCTTTCCGGGCCGCGCTATTGGCATCTTTTGCTGAACTCCCTCATCATTTCGGTGCTGACGGCGGTCCTCACGCTTGCAGCCGCATCGATGGCTGCGTTCGTATTCGCACACGTGCGCTTCTTCGGTTCGAGGCTCCTGCTCCAATATCTTCTGCTCGGACTCCTGTTCCCGGCCGCCACGGCCATACTTCCGTTGTTCATCAAGATCCGCGATCTCGGGTTGCTGGATACTTATTGGGGCGTAGTGCTGCCGCAGGTTGCTTTCGGACTTGGCATGAGCATCCTTCTGTTTCACAATTTCTTCCGGCAGCTGCCCGGCGAACTGTTCGATGCAGCCCTGGTCGATGGCTGCGGCTACATCCGCTTCTTTCGCTACGTGACGCTGCCGCTGTCACGCCCGATCATCGCCGTAGTGGGAGTCATCGTTTTTGTGCACAGCTGGAACAGTTACCTGCTGCCGCTGGTCGTCCTCAATCGTGACAGCCTCTACCCCTGGCCGCTGGGCATGATGGCCTATCAGGGTGAATACTCGACCGACTGGCAACTCGTCCTGGCCTTCGTCACGCTAACCATCTTGCCTGCAGTGTGCATGTTCATCGTGGCACAGAAGTATCTGGTGGCGGGCCTGACCGCCGGAGCGGTCAAAGGTTGAAAACGCCCGCAGCGCGCGCGTCTCCGATGAGGCACCGGCTGGTGTTGTCATTTCTCTTCCCGTTCGTGGTAACGTCCTGCGTCATGACGAATCCGGTCTCCCCTTCCGCTCGATCTGAATTGGCTCCGGCGTCCAAACTGCGGGCGGGTATCAACACGGGGAATTTTCTTCTGGTGTCGAACTACGTGCCGGGCACAGAACCCCGTGGCGTCGCGCCCGATCTCGCACGCGAACTCGGCCGGCGCCTTGGCGTGCCCGTCGAATTTGTCGTGTGCGACGCCGCCGGCAAATTGGCCGATGCAGTGAAGGACGGCGCCTGGGACGTGGCATTCCTCGGCAACGAGCCCCAGCGCGCGAACGAGATTGCCTTTAGCGCGGCCTATCTGGAGATTCCGGTGACCTATCTCGTTCCCGCAGGATCTCCCATCCGAACGATGGCCGACGTGGACCGCGATGGCGTGCGCGTCGCCGTGGCGGACAAAAGCGCTTACGATCTTTTTCTTACCCGCAACCTCAAACACGCGCAGCTCATACGCGCCGAGGGTATCGAAGGTTCTTACCAGCTTTTCATCAAGCAGCGCCTGGAAGCCCTGGCGGGGCTCATACCGCGGCTGGTGACCGACGCCGAAAAGATTCCCGGATCGCGGGTGCTCGACGGACAAAGCACCTCGGTGAAACAGTCGGTCGGCACTCCCAGAGGTCGCGATACCGGTGCGAAATATCTGAGCGAATTCGTGGAGCAAGTAAAGGCTTCCGGATTCGTTGCCCAATTGATCGCCCGTTACGGCGTTCGCGGTGTCTCCGTCGCGCCGCCGGCACCGCCGAAATAAATTCTCGGGCGGTCCGCCCCGACAGGAAACGTTTCCCGCTCCACCCGTCTGTGCCTGCTCGCCAACAGTGCGCCCGGGATGAGCAAGTGTTGAACGATTAGCCAGTCAGTGCGATTCCCTCGTCCATCCCGAGCATCAGATTCATGTTTTGCACCGCATTTCCCGAGGCGCCTTTGCCGAGATTGTCCAGACGCGATACCAGCACCAGGTTTTCGTCGTTGCCGAACACGAAAATGTCGTTGCGGTTGGTATCGTTTGCTCCCAGCGGATCGAAATAGCCGCCGTTCAGATTCGCTTCCCCATTGAATGGGGTGACTTTCACGAAGCGCTCGCCGGCATAGTGTTCGGCCAGCACATCATGCACGTCCCTCGGCGACACCTCCTTCGCGAGCAATCGGCGTGCAAGGGGAACCACGACCGACATGCCTTTGTAATAGTCGCCCACGACCGGGTTGAAAGCGGGAGCGAAGTCGAGTCCGCCGTATTTCTGCATCTCGGGCAGATGCTTGTGCTTCATGCCCAGGGCGTAATGGCGCGGCGCGCCGAGCGGAAAGCGTGCGCGGCCCGGTGCTTCGTATTCGGCGATCATTTTCTTGCCCCCGCCGCTGTAGCCCGTCAGCGAATGACAGCTCACCGCATAGTCTTTCGACATCACACCGGCCGCGACGAGCGGATGCACGAGCAGGATAAACCCGACCGCATGGCAGCCGACATTGGCCACGCGCTTGGCATTGGCAATCTTTGCGCGCTGGGCCTTGTTCAGTTCCGGAAGGCCGTAAACCCACTCGACGTCCGTGCGATGTGCAGTACTCGCATCGATCAGCCGCGTGCGTCCTCCGGTCACCATCGCGGCGGCTTCGCGGGCCGCAGCGTCCGGCAGGCACAGGAACGCGATGTCGGCCTCGTTCAGAAGCCGGCGACGCTCGGCAGGATCCTTGCGTTTATCGGGGTCGATCTCAATCAGCGTAACGCCGCCATGGCCGAGCAGCCGCTCACGGATCTGCAGTCCTGTCGTGCCTTCCTGTCCATCCACAAAAACCTTGTGCATCCTCGCTCCTGCATGAATGAAAACCAGGCGCCTATGGTACGACGAGACAGCGGCTCGGGCACAGTCGGAACTTTGGTTTGGACGAATTTGCCGGCGCAATGAAACGAGCTCATCCTCCCCACACGTAACCGTCCCTCCTTGACCCTCCCCCGACCCCACGTTAGTCTGGTTCCCGAATGAAGTGTTCCCGTTGCCACTGCGAGAATCAATCGACGGCGAAATTCTGTCAGGAATGCGCCGCACCGCTGGTGCGCATATGCCGGCGCTGCGGCGGCCCGCTTCCCGATGGCGCCAAATTCTGCCCCGAGTGCGCCCAGCCAGCCGACGAACCCTCGCGCGGGGTCGAAACAGCACATGAAAAGACGGCACGAATACCAATCCCGGCGCACGACGGAGATCGCCGCCAAGCTACCGTGCTATTCGCAGACATTGCCGGTTACACCCAGCTTTGCTCCAGCATGGATGCCGAGCACGTGCAGGCGATGTTGAATCGCTTCTACACTGCGATGGACGGTACGGTGGCCGCTTACGGGGGAAGTGTCATCGATCATGCGGGCGATGGCGTGCTCGCAGTCTTCGGCGCGCCGGTCGCGTATGGCAACGATCCCGAACGGGCCGTGCGGGCAGCGCTGGAGATGCACACGGCTGCGGGGCAAATTCATAACGCGTCCGGGCGACCGCTCAGGCTGCATGTCGGCATTGCCAGTGGCGAAGTTGTGGGGGCCGTTCTGTCAGGCGGCGCAATGCCCAAATACACTGTGACCGGTGAGACCGTGAATCTCGCTGCACGGCTGGACGCACAAGCCGGTGCCGGAGAAACGGTGCTTTCCAAATCGGTATACGACAACGTCTCGGGCTTGGTGGATGCCGAAGACCTCGGAGAGTTGACAGTCAAGGGATTCGAACTTCCCATTCGTGTCTACCGCCTGCGGATCTTGCGCTACGGAACCGCCGATCGCCTGCCTTTCGTCGGCAGGCTCGCGGAACTGCGCCAGCTGGCGGGCGTTCTGGACAGTACACAAGAGACGGGAAGGGGCGTGGCCGTCCTCATCCGCGGCGACCCCGGCATAGGCAAATCCAGGCTAGTGGAAGAATTGCTCCGGCGCGCGCAAGCGCAGGGTTTTCTATGTCATGTCGGACGGATACTCGACTTCGGTGTGGGCAAGCGCCAGGCAGCGCTTCCGGCTGTGGTCTCTGCCCTGCTCGGACTTCCTACTCATGCCCCGAATTCTGACCGGCAGGCAGCCCTCGATCTGGGCGTCGAGACCGGACGCATCGAAGCCGCGCAGGAGGCGCTCATTGCCGATCTGCTGGATCTCGATCAGCGTGAGGACCTGCAGCCTGTCTTTGACGCAATGGACAACGCAACCCGACTTCGCCGCACATCGGAGGCTGTGGGCACTCTTGTGGCAAAAGCCGCATTGGACCAGCCGAGAATGATTGTGTTCGAGGATATCCACTGGGCCGATTCATTTCTGCTTGGATGCCTTGCTGCGGTGACCATGAGCACGCAAAAGGTACCGCTTGTCCTGGCGATGACTACGCGCTTCGAGGGCGATCCACTGGATCGCTCCTGGCGCGCGGCGAGCCATGGGACACCGCTACTCACCATTGACATCGGCCCTTTGCGCCCCGAAGAAGCGCTTGTAATGGCGGGCGGGGTCATGGAGACATCCAATCGGTTCGCCATGGAATGCATCCAGCGCGCCGAGGGCAATCCGCTGTTCCTCGAGCAGCTCCTGCGCAACGTCAAGGAGAGCGAAGGCGCTAACATTCCTCCGACCATCCAGAGCCTCGTGCTGGCAAGAATGGATCGTCTCCGGCCCGCGGACAAGTTCGCCCTTCAGGCTGCATCGGTTATCGGAAAGCACTTCAGCCTGGAAGGACTGCGCTTCCTGATCGGCAACGAAGCTTACCGCTGCGACGTACTGGTAGCGACGGATCTCATTCGCCCGGAGGCTGGAGACTACCTTTTCGCTCATGCGCTCATCCAGGAAGGGGTGTATTCATCACTCCTGAACAGCCGCAAACGCGAGCTCCACGCGCAGGCTGCGCAATGGTACGGCACCCACGAACCGACGTTGTATGCTGAGCATTTGGACCGCGCGCAGGATCCGGACGCGGCGCGCGCATATCTGCTCGCGGCGCAGGTGGAGGCGCATCGCTTCCGCTTCGACACAGCCCTTCGTCTGGTGGAGAGGGGCGGCGAGTTGACGCCGGAAAGCCAGCTTCGCTATGAATTTGCCATGTTGCGCGGCGGACTGCTCCGCGAGATGGCCCGCACAGGCGAATCGATCATGGCATTCGAGCAGGCCCTGCAGTCGGCGGACGGCGATGGTGAGCGTCGCTGCCGGGCACTGATCGGAGTCGCCGCAGGCTATCGCGTCACCGGCGCGATGCAGGAAGCGATGACCGCGCTGGATGAAGCCCAGCCCATCGCCGAACGCCTGGAATCGTGGAGCGCGTGTTCACGTATCCACAGTACGCGCGGCAACCTCTACTTCGCGCAGGGCAAAGTCTCGGCATGCCTTGGACAACACGAACTCGCTCTCGACTATGCGCGACGATCCGGCGACCCCCAGTGTGAGGCACTCGCCTGGAGCGGCCTGGGCGACCATGCCTATGCCGAGGGCCGTATGGCCACCGCGCTGCGCCATTTCAAACGCTGCGTCGAATTGTGCCGTCAAGCGGGTCTTGTGCGCGATGAGATTCCGAACTTGTGCATGATCGGCCACTGCCTGGGATGGCTTGGCGAGGCGGAACAAAGCCTATTGGAAATACGCAAGGCGCTGTCGCTGTCAAATCGCATCGGCCTGCTGCAAACCGAAGTCATGACGCTCGAGTCACTCGCTTTCGCGCTGGTATTCCAAGGGCACTACGCAGAAGCGGAGCCGTGGGCCGAAAGAGCGACCATCGCCGCGCGTCAGGCCTCGGCCCGCCGCTACCTGGCGGTAAACCACATGCTCATGGCCGCATGCCGGCGCGCACGCGACCGGCTGGACGAGGCGAGCGAACTCATCTCAGAGGCAATGGCGATTTCTGTGCAGACCGGCATGGGATTTCTCGGGCCTTCGCTTTATGCCGTGCGGGCTGGAGTGGAAAAAGATCCGACCGAGCGCAGGCGCTGGCTGCGGGAAGGCGAAGCACTAATGACGACCGATTGTCTGGCGCATGCGCGACTGATGTTCTTCCGGGACGCGATCACAATCTCGATCGAGGATCAAAGCTGGGACGAGGCGTTGCGTTACGCGCAAGCATTGGAGGATTTTGTCCGGCCGGAGCCGATGCTTTTTGCGACGTTGACCGTCGCGAGGGCACGCGCGCTCGTCGCCCTCGCGCGCCGGGGCGCAGAATCCGATGTTATCGCAGAGCTCATGAACCTGCGCGAAGAACTCCGGCGAACCGGGTTTGGCGCACTCACATCCGGCATCGACGCGGCGCTGGGGTCGGTTTGAAATGATCCCGGCAATCATCACGAACGTTTGGGGACGCCGTTGAGCGCCAACCGCATTCAGGTCGCCGCACGGACCGCAACGAATCGTCGCGCGAGTGGCCGAATCGCAAGACGA
>Ga0157378_10003776_pt1 | contig 13418 bp, 12 predicted proteins | sample M65metaG_FD_115309 | JGI IMG/M metagenome (GOLD analysis project Ga0157378, IMG submission 115309) | Miscanthus rhizosphere microbial communities from Kellogg Biological Station, Michigan, USA - M6-5 metaG | ecosystem: Host-associated > Plants > Roots > Rhizosphere > Soil | place: USA: Michigan...
CAAACAGATTGGATACGTGCCCGTAGATAAAACGGCCGAATCCGTTTCGCGTACCATTGAATATTCAATAGATGATTGGGCCGTGGCACAGGTGGCAAAAAGCCAGGGCAAATTAGACGACTATGAACAATTGATGCAGCTCAGTAATAACTATAAAAACCTGTACGATACTGCTACGGGATTTATGCTTCCGCGGAAACTCAATGGCGCCATCGATGAAAAAAACAAAGCAGGGTTGTGGGAAGGATTTACGGAAGGCGATCAATGGACCTATGCTTTTGGCGCCATGCATGATGTAAAGGGCATGATAACCATGATGGATGGTAAAGAAAAATTTATTGCGAAGCTGGATGAAAATTTTTCGGGTAGCCATTACCGGCACGATAATGAGCCGGGCCATCATTATATTTATCTGTACGACTATTGCGGCGAACCATGGAAGACACAGGAGCTCGTGAGAAAGCAGGTGACAGAAAATTTTCGCAATCGGCCCATTGGCATTAACGGCAACGAAGACTGCGGGCAAATGGCTGCCTGGTATATTTTTGCCGTAATGGGCTTTTATCCTGTTACCCCCGCATCGGGCATGTATGCGATTGGTGCGCCGCAGTTTCCATCACTGTCTTTAAATTTCGCAGTAAATAGCAAACCGCGCAGTTTTACCATTGTGGCTAAAAATCTCTCTGAAAAAAACAAATATATACAGCAGGTGATGCTGGATGGAAAGCCGTTGTCCAGTCCTTTTATCAGCCATGCCCAGATTGTAAATGGCCGGCAATTGGTTTTTGAAATGGGCGCACAGCCAAATTATAACTGGAAGTAGTCCCATGCGCAATGATTGCAGACCGATTCAAAAAATCGGTAGAATTTCCTGACAAAATTGCTGCTTTTGCACTTGGATTGATTGTTGGGTTCGGTTCTGCTATGGAACAGGATTTTAGTACACATTTTATTGCCGCGTCAGACAGGCAATTGCTGGATGTTTATTCAACCACGGTAACCGGCGTGGTAAGACATGCAGCCCAGGCGGTCGCCCATATCAAAGTAAATAAAAAAGCAATTCACCCCGGCACAAAGAAGGAAGTCATACAACAGGGATCAGGATCGGGTTTTGTTATTTCTACCGATGGTTATATCGTTACCAATAATCATGTTATTGAAAATGCGGCTTCCATTAAGGTCGCATTTGCAGACGGCGTTGAACTGAATGCTGAGCTGGTTGGCACCGATCCTTCCACCGATATTGCTATTGTAAAAGTATATGATGGACAGTTGAAACCCCTGCAGTTTGCCAATTCCGATGTATTGGAGACAGGACAAATTGCCATTGCTATTGGCAATCCAATGGGCTTGCAGCATACTGTTACGGCTGGTGTGGTAAGTGCGCTGGGTCGCACCCTGAGAGCCAATAACGGGCGGTTGATTGACGATATCATTCAAACCGATGCCGCGTTAAATCCTGGCAACAGCGGCGGACCTTTGGTTAATTCCGAAGGGAAAGTAATTGGTGTAAATACTGCGGTGGTGGCAGCAGCACAGGGTTTGTGTTTTGCCGTCTCTTCTAATCTCGCTGCATACATTGCCGGGCAATTAATCATTCACGGAAAAGTTAGAAGAGCGCAGTTGGGTGTGGCGGCACAACCGGTAAATCTTACACAACGCATGATTGGCGCCAATCACCTGACATCAAATACCGGTGTATATATTTATGAGCTGCTGCGCGATGCCAACCTGAATAATAATCAGTTAAAAATTGGCGATATCATTGTGGAGTTTGACGGGAAACCGGTGGCCACTACCGACAACCTGCATAAATACCTGCACCAGGATGTTATTGGTAAAACAATAGAGCTGGGTGTACTGAGGGAAGGCCGGAAACAGTTGGTAAAAGTGATACCGGGTGAATTAAAATAGCGTGATTAAACTTTTTCGACCTTGTTGTTCTTATGATCAACAAATCCGTGCGAGGCAAAAAGACCTATAAAGTTTGCCGGGCGGCTGGCTGCCCGGCAAACTTTATAGGTCCTGTATATTAAAAATAATAATCTGCTGATAATCCAATCGTGAATAAAAGATTTTTGCTTCGGGTGCGGTTCACTTTGTTATAAATAAGCGAACTGGTGAGGCTTAACCATTTTTTCAGTTTGAATGAAAGACTATTACTGGATTTAATAATATAATCAGTCCCCGGGGAAAGAGAAGGTTGCCAGAAATGCACGCCATCCAGTACAATGATGCCTTTCCATACAAAATGATATTTTAACCGCAAAGAATTCCGAAGGGTGCGATAGCGATCGTGGCTGACAGTATCCTGCAGATCGCTGTATTCATATAAAATTCCATCACTGATCACAAACGAAGCAGTTTTCTTATCCAGCAGATTATATCCCAATCCAAAACCTCCCTGGAACCGATCATTTATTTTTAGCGAATAACTTTTGTCGTATGCTGCAAGTCCCCAGTAATAGAAATGCGGTAATGTGCCGTAGATATCAAAATCCATACTGGCCGTTACATCATTATTGGTCAACTGCCCATTCTGTCTTCCGTATACCCAGCCTGCATTGCTGTTAAGAAATTTATTTTTTTTATTGATATTGAATTTAACACCGTTGTTCAGCACAAATGAATTTCCATCATTGGTTTTATTAATAATACCGGTGCTGGTATACCCAACATTATGATGCACACTGTCGTTGAATTGCGCCACGCATGCCATTGCCGGTATTACAACGATGCTGCAAAACAATAAAAGCTTTTTCCCCGGTACATTCATGCCGGCGTGGTATTGCTTTGCTGCTGGTAACGCCCCATCAGGGTGCCGGAAGCAAGAATATGATCTTTCATGGCATCCTGCAGATCTTTTTTACCGGCGCCTGCAGTAAGTTGAAGTTCACTATCCAAAGCAAATACATAAAAGAAATAGCGATGGCTGCCATCGGGCGGACAAGGCGGGTGATAACCGGTTTTGCCGCTGCTGTTGATACCGCTGATGCCCGGAACAGCACTTTCTGCGATGCGATTGATCACCGGGATATTCCATAAAAGCCAATGGTCAAAAACACCTTTAGATGTATCAGGATCTTCTGCTATGATGGCAAGTGATTGTGTGCCATGGGGAATATTTTCAATGTGTAAGGGCGGATTCACGCCTGTTCCTTCGCAAGTGTATTGAGCCGGTATCACTGCTCCGTGTTCAAAAGCAGTACTGGATACAGTCAGTGTTGCACGCTGTTCAGTCGCCATAGCTTAGGTATTATTATTTTTAAACAGAAACTCTATATCATACATTATGCCATCCGGCTAATTTGTTGAATAACTGCTGGCATGCAGCCTGTAATTCTTGTGCAAACAAATTATAAACAACCTGCTTTTAAAATGGCATTATTTTTTGGTAGAAAGGATTATAACTCACAGCAGATGCCTGTACTGGAAAAAAAACGTGTCGCGGTTAAAAAAAGAGCGCCCGCCAAAAAGAGCATACCGGGTCTAAAGAAAAACGTGGCGAAAAAAAGTATTGCTGATTCGTACAACCGGCCCAAAGCATTTGAAGGCCGGCAATATACCGGCATGCAGATAGGCCATAGCCATAAATGGTATTATGATAAAGGCGAATGGAAAGAGACTAAAATTACGCCTGATCTATGGCGTATTTTCTATTCGGTTACCAAGAGAAGGGCCGGCCGTGCACCAGAAGGTTCCGGCGCAAAAGTGGGTACCGCCTATCATTGGTATATACTGGCGCACCAGCGGGTTCAAAAATTAAATGCCAACGACTACAGCACTACCCTGATGGGTTTGAAATATAAAATTGCCCATAAACGCGCTGATAAAGGGAAATGGAATGCTAAAACACCGACGCAGCGCGATCACCTGATTAAATTTCTGAAAGAATGGATACAGCAGTTGGAAGAAGAGGTTATCCCAATTGAATTCGACTATGGGGAACAGCATTTTAAAGGTGAAGGCGTGCCTGTACCTGAAACCTGCCGGGAAGGTGTTTGCTTTCAACTGGATATAACCCTGAACGACGAGAGCCTCGGTATAATACGAGCAGGTAAAAGCGGGTGGAAAATGGACAACGTACAAGATCAAAAATTGGTGGACGCCATTGGAAAGGCGATTTCATTGTATTACGAATAGACGATATTATAATTGTTAGCATGCCCGAATTACCCGACCTGGAAGTCTTTGCCCGCAATCTGCAGCGGCGACTAAAAAGGAAGAAATTACTGGATATACGTTTATTGACGGACGCGGTTACTAAAACCAGCCAGAAAGAACTGGCAAACGCCGTGGTGGGAGCCTCCGTCAGTGCTGTATACCGCGAAGGAAAAGAACTTCGGTTCCGGTTCAGCAATAAAAACATTATAGGTATTCACCTGATGCTGCGTGGAAAATTTTTCTGGTTTGAGGATAAAAATACGCATAGCCACACCTTGCTTGAATTGAAATTCAGTGCAGGTATTAATCTTGCATTAACCGATTACCAGCACCGCGCCGTTATCACGCTCAACCCAAAAGAATCAACCGTGCCGGATGCTTTATCGAAAGCAGTTAATGAAAAATTTATTGCCTCCATCCTGCAATCGCGGGCCGCGGTTAAAAATATATTATTGGATCAGCATATCATCCGGGGCATCGGGAATGCTTATGCCGATGAAATTTTATGGGATGCGGCCATGTCACCTTTTTCTGCAGCCAATCAAATACCGCCGGCCGGTGCAAAAGCACTCGCCAGGTCAATCAGGAAGGTGTTGCAAAATGCAATCAAACAGGTTGATAAAGCGGAGAAAGGAATTATTGGAGGTGAAATAAGGGATTTTTTGCAAATACACAATGCGTCAAAAAAGAATAGCCCTTCCGGCGCGGCAATTGTTAAAAAAATGACCGCTGGCAGACCCACGTACTATACGGCTGAGCAGCAATTGTATAAATGAAAAAACCCCTTATTCATATCGGTACTTCGGGCTGGCATTACAAACACTGGAAAGGCGTTTTTTATCCGGCGGAAGTAAAGGAAGCTGAACAGTTTAATTATTACAGCCGGCATTTTGCCACGGTAGAGATTAACAATTCATTCTATATGCTGCCTGAGCCAGGAACGTTTACAGCCTGGAAAAACGCATCACCCCCGGGCTTTCTTTTTTCCGTTAAGGCCAGCCGTTATATCACGCATATGAAAAAACTAAAACCTGATCCGCAAAGCCTGCGCAGGTTTTTTAGTCATGCGGGACGATTAAAGGAAAAATTGGGACCGGTATTATTCCAGTTGCCGCCTAAATGGAATATCAATACCGAAAGGCTGGAGGCTTTTCTCTCCGGCCTGCCGCGCGGCCATCGCTATACTTTTGAATTCCGTAATCATAGCTGGTACAATAAAGAAGTATACAGCATCCTGGAGAAACACAATTGCGCATTTTGCATATACCACCTGGAGCATCACCTGTCTCCGTTGGAAGTAACGGCAGATTTTGTATACATCCGGTTGCACGGACCGGGTAATAAATACCAGGGAAGCTATACTGCCACGGCATTAAAAAAATGGGCCGCGCGCTGTACAGGCTGGCGGGACGAAAAAAAAGACGTGTTTGTATATTTTGATAACGACCAGGCTGCTTATGCGGTAAAAAATGCGTCCACACTGCGCAGGCTGGTAGATGCCTGACAGGACGATTATACAGGATTAATAGAAAGAGAATATAGTAACTGGCAGGGGAATTGGTTTATAAAGATAAATTGTTGATATGCCCTGGTACAATGGGAATTTTCCGCCATCGTATAAGAACCAACCTGAGCAAATCAGGAGCAAGGCGGTAGAGATCGCCAATGAGTTGCTGTTACATGGAGCCGAAGAGGGGGTGGCCATTGCTACCGGTTTGAAACGTGCGCGGGAACTATTTGCCAAATCAAAACAAAACAAGCGGCGATCATCACGGCAATGAAAACCGAAAGACAGGTTTTGGTGCAACCAATCTTCACCAGGCCTGATAATATATTTATGGAGCAGGATTATTATACTATACAATTCGATTACGGCGGCGTACACTATAACGGAAGGGTAACACCGGAGACAAAGGCGGATCAACACGTGCCCAGTTCGTGGCATGTTGTTCTAAACGATGTTTTTTTTGGTTACCTGAGCAGGCAGGGCGCTCACTGGAATGTGACTGAACAGCGCCCGCATGAACTGGTACAGGAGGTAGGCAAACAAATTGCGCTGCATGCGGAAGCACAGTAAAAAATGATTGTATGCGGCTGCCCGTGCGGATGAAAGCTGTTTCATCTTTATACACCGGGTGGTTGTTGATACCGTCGCACTGTTTTTACCATGCTGAATTCCCGGTTCATTTTAAATTTGTATTACAAATCCCAAATCAATTATCAATTTGATGATCTTAGTTGTTGATGATAACAGGCAAAATGTATTTTCCCTGTTGCAATTGCTTGAAATGAATGGATTTTCCGCCGACGCGGCCTATTCAGGTGAAGAGGCTTTAAAGAAAATGCTGAAAAAAGACTATAGCCTCGTTATCCTGGACGTACAGATGCCCGTTATGGACGGTTTTGAACTGGCAGATATTTTATCAGGCTCGCAGAAAACAAAGGAAACGCCGATCATTTTTTTATCCGCAGTGAATACAGACAAGAAATTTATTACACGCGGATATGCCAGCGGCGCTATAGACTACATTGTAAAACCATTTGACCCTGATATTCTTTTATTAAAAATAAAAACATTTATCCGGTTGTATAACCAGGCCAGGGAATTGAATACCATACAGCAAAATTTGCTGAAAGAAATTGAAGTGAGAAAGGCTGCGGAAGCGGAGAAAGATGATTTTATTGCCATGGTGAGTCATGAGTTAAAAACACCGCTCACCAGCCTTAAGGGTTATCTGCAGTTATTGATCATGCATGCTGATAACCTCAGTAAGACGGAAACCCTCACTTATCTGGATACCGCCAACCGGCAGGCCAACAAACTGAATTCCCTGGTGAACGACTTGCTGGATATTTCAAAAATTGAAAACGGGAAATTGAAATTCAATCTCCGCAATTTTAATTTTCAACAGTTGCTGGTGAATACCATCCGCATGATGAAACTGGTGAACACCAACTGCAATATCATCCTGAATGGATCTGTCGACACTGAAATTGAAGCGGATGAAATGCGCATCGAACAGGTACTTATCAACTATCTTTCCAATGCCCTGAAATACTCGCCCAAAAATCATGATATAACCGTTGATGCAGAGCAATCGGCAAATTTTGTAAAAGTTACTGTAACCGATAAGGGTATCGGCATACCGCCTGAAATGCACCACAAATTGTTTGATAAATTTTTCCGGGTGGATGCGCCCGGCCATTTCCAGGGCATGGGCATCGGTCTCTATATCTGCGCAGAAATTATTAAGCGTCATGGCGGCACCTACGGCGTGAGCAGTGTACCCGGTTCTGGTTCGTCTTTTTATTTTACCCTGCCATTGCAAAAACAGGCTTAAACCGAACGCTATGGATGCAGGCTTCACCAGGAACTTAAAAATCGGATTCGGAATTTCTCTGTTACTGCTGCTCGTCAGCGGTGCAGCTTCCTTTATCAGTATCAGAAACCTGCTGCAAAGTGCGCAGTTGGTGGCTCATAGCCATGAAGTGTTGCAACAACTGGAAAATGAATCCTCCATTATAAAAGATGCAGAGACCGGTCAGCGCGGCTTCCTGTTGAGTGGCGATCGCATTTTCTTAAAGCCATACGAAGGCGCCGCTGAAAAGGCCACGCAGGGTTTGCAAACCTTGAAAGGCCTGATGATAGATAACACTGTGCAACAGGCAGACTTAGACTCGCTGCGCAATGCCGTTAACTACCGGTTCCTGTTGCTGCAGGATCTGATCAATAAAAAAAATACCGGCCTCTCACCTTCCAATGCAGAACTGCGCGAAGGCAGCGTGTATATGGATAAAATACGCAGTATCATTACAGGTATGAAGAACGATGAAAACAGGCTGCTGGCTGTCAGGACCAGCAAACTAAACAGCATCGTATCTTATGTGCCCTTTATCATTGGTTTGGCATCCCTGTTAGGTTTGATCATCGCCGTTGTTTCCTATAACCGGGTGGTGAACGATTTCAATACCCGCACTATGCTGCAGGAAGAACTCGTTCGCAAAGAGCAGGAGGTAAGCACCCGGATCGACATCATACAAAAAATTGCAGCCGCCATTTCGGGCGGCGATTATAGGATAAGGGTAACGGACACACAGGAAGACAACCTGGGGATTTTGTCTTCATCGCTCAATAAAATGGCAGCATCGCTGGAAAATTCATTTAAGTCGCTTTCTGATAAAGAGTGGCGACAAACGGGCATTGCCGGTTTAAACCTTGAAATGCTCGGTAAAAAGACAACCCGGGATTTATGCAATAGTATAACGGCTTTTATTGCTGTATATACCAATAGCCAGGCAGGTGCACTATATCTTGCTGAAGGCAATTCTTCGTTACAGCTCGAAGGGGTTTTTTCGCTGGTAAGAACATCCGGCAACAGCCAGTTTACATGGGGAGAAGGTATTGTTGGCCAGTGCGCGGCGACTGGTGAGCCGATGATTATAAACAATATCCGCGCAGAGATGGAAATAAGCTTTGCCTCCTCTGCATTCAGACCAGAAAGTGTTATGGTCTTCCCGGTATATCATGAAAAGAAATTAAAGGCTGTGTTGGAACTGGCCACATTAAACGGTTTCGCAGAAAATACGCAGGAATTCCTGGAAGAAGCTGTTCACAGTATTGGTGTTGCTATTGACAGTGCGCAGGGTAGAGAACGTATACAGGCTTTGCTGGAGGAAGTGCAGGCACAATCTGAAGAACTGCAGGTGCGGCAGGCCGAACTGGAAAATAATAATTCAGCGCTGGAAGAACAATCGCAGCAACTGCAGGCTTCGGAAGAAGAGCTAAGGGTACAGCAGGAAGAGCTCACAGAAGCCAACCAGGAACTCGAAGAAAGAAGCAGAACCCTGGAAGAACGGAACCGGCTGATTGCGGATAAAAATGTTGAGATCCGCAAAAAGGCCGAAGAACTTGAACAAAGCACAAAATACAAATCGGAGTTCCTGGCGAACATGAGCCACGAGTTAAGGACGCCGCTCAATTCCATATTGCTGTTATCAAGATTGCTTTCAGAAAACCCTGAAAAGAATCTAACAGGCGATCAGGTCGAATCCGCACAGGTCATTCAAACATCGGGCAGGAGCCTGCTCATGCTAATCGACGAAATACTCGATTTGTCGAAAATAGAATCGGGTAAAATGGTGCTTGAGTTCGGTGAAGTAAAATTGGAAGAAGTAAGTACCCACATGCGGCAGTTGTTTACGGTAATGGCCAGGGAAAAAAATATTGAATTTGCAGTTGAGCCCGATCCCGCATTGCCGCCTGTGATGGAAACCGATGAACAGCGGCTTGAACAGATCTTGAAAAATCTTATCTCAAACGCTCTGAAGTTTACAGAAAAAGGCAGCGTACGTTTTGGCATAAGACCGTCGGCTACACATGGCTATATTGAATTTTATGTGAAGGACACCGGCATCGGCATTGCACCGGAAAAACAACAACTCATATTCGAGGCCTTCCAGCAGGCAGACGGCACTACCCGGCGGAAATTTGGCGGAACGGGCCTGGGATTATCCATTAGCAGGGAACTTGCAAAATTACTTGGCGGAAGCATCCACCTGATCAGCGAACCGGGTGTCGGCAGTGAGTTTTACCTCAAACTGCCGGTATCGGTTAAGCATGGCAGTCAGTCTGAAGAAAACAATCACGTCGTTGTTAGCGAACCCGTTAAAACAATCGCATCACCCGCCCCGGCAAAATATATTTCAAATGGTTTACCAGATAATATTCCTGATGATCGTGAAAAAATTTTGCCCGGCGACAAAGTAGTATTGATTGTAGAAGATGATACCAGCTTTGCAAAAATATTATTGCAACATGGAAATGAGGCGGGTTATAAAGGTATAGTAGCTGTTCGGGGCGACCAGGTAATGGCCCTGGCTTTGCGCTATCATCCGGCCGCGATCCTGCTGGATATTGTTTTGCCGGTAAAAAATGGCTGGGAAATACTGGACGAACTGAAAGGGGACCCGAAGCTCCGGCATATACCCGTTCACATGATGTCTTCTTTGGAAGCAAAAAAAGAGAGCCTGCATCGCGGTGCAGTTGATTTCATTAATAAACCGATCGCAGGCCGCGAAATGCAGCTGGTGTTTAAAAGACTGGAGGAAGTGATCAATCGTGACCCGGGAAAAGTGCTGATCATTGAAGAAAATCCGCAACACGCAAAGGCACTCGCTTATTTCCTGGAACAGTACAAAATTAAACAGGAAGTGAGAAGTTCGGTAGCGGATAGTATAGAAGCATTAAGGCAGGACAACATACAATGTGTGATACTGGATATGGGCATACCGGATCAGCATGGATATGAAATGCTGGAACAGATCAAGAATAATGAAGGACTCGAAAACCTGCCCATCATTGTGTTCACCGGAAAAAACCTGTCGAAGCCGGAAGAGGCGCGGATAAAAAAATATGCCGACTCAATTGTTGTAAAAACGGCGCATTCTTACCAGCGCATACTGGACGAAGTGGGATTGTTTCTGCACCTGGTAGAAAATGGGAGCGGCACTGGACAGGAACCGGGCTTTGGCCAACAAGAGAAAATGGGATCAATGGATGAAATATTAAAAAACAAAACAGTACTGGTGGCCGATGATGATGTCAGGAATATATTTTCACTTACCCGCGCGCTGGAGAAACATAAAATGAAAGTGCTGCCGGCAATAGATGGGTTGGAAGCATTGCAGGTATTGAAAGAAGGGCGTCGCAAAGTAGATATTATATTGATGGATATTATGATGCCGGGGCTTGATGGGTATGAAACCATCCGGCAAATACGGAAGGACCCCGTTTTCGGAAAGTTACCTGTATTGGCGATTACCTCCCGCGCCATGCTGGGGGAAAGGGAAAAATGCATCCGTGCGGGTGCCTCCGATTATATATCCAAACCGGTTGATCTTGACCAACTGACTTCATTATTGCGGGTATGGCTATATGATAAAAACAATTGACGCCCATATCCGGGAGTAACAGGATGCTGCCGGCGGCATGATCGGAAAACTGCTTTTGTGTTCGCGTCGTACTATTCAGAAATATTTAATAGCTGATTCAATTGACCAACGCAGTTACAGATGAAGAAATAACCGCCTTGCTGATGCTGTTATTAGAGCAGTACGGCTATGATTTCCTTGGGTATTCACGTGCTTCGGTAAAAAGAAGAATACTGAGATTGCTGTCGGCCGAGAAATTCAATGGGCTGACAGCGATGATACAGCGGGTAAAGCTCGACGCAGACTATGCCCGGCGCTGTATAGAAGAAATAACGGTGAACGTGACCGAAATGTTCCGGGATGCTTCGTTCTATCAATGCCTGCGCAATACCATACTGCCTGTACTGAATACTTACCCGATGATACGCATCTGGCATGCGGGCTGTTCTACCGGCGAAGAAGTGTATTCAATGGCAATCCTGTTGCAGGAGGAAAACCTCTATCACAAAAGCCTGCTGTATGCAACAGATATCAACCCGGGTGTAATCGAAAAAGCACGTAAGGGCGTCTTTCCGATTAGCCAGATGAAAATGTATTCGGGAAATTATATGGCAGCAGGCGGTAAAGAGGCTTTTTCAAAATACTATACCGCCAATTATGGTTATGCGCGGTTTGATGAAAGACTTAAGGAAAAAATTATTTTTGCCACTCATAACCTGGTTACGGATAAATCATTTAACGAGTTTCAACTGATCGTTTGCAGAAATGTAATGATCTATTTCGATAAAGACTTACAGGAAACGGTATTAAAACTTTTTGATGATAGCCTGGAGAGCCTCGGGTTTCTTGCATTGGGAGCCAGGGAAACCATCCGTTTTTCATCTATTGAAACCCGGTTCAGGCAGGTCGACAAAGAAAGAATATGGCGGAAGATGTAGATAAGCCGGCACAAAAATTATTACTAATCGGCGGATCCGCCGGTAGCCTGGAAGTTATTCTTACCATGCTTCCGCATATCATATTGCGTGACCACCTGGCCATGGTGATTGTTCTTCATCGGAAAGGTGGCGACGACAGCGCAGTGCTGATTTCATTGTTAAAAGACAGAACCTCCATTCCGGTAAAAGAAGCCGAAGGAAAAGAAATCATTGCCGGCGGCCATATTTATGTTGCGCCCGGCGACTACCATTTGCTCATCGAAAAAAATAAAACCTTCACCCTTGATTTCTCTGAAAAAATACATTTCAGCAGGCCCAGTATAGATGTAAGTTTTCAAACCGGGACTGAAGCTTTTGGAACAGCCACTATTGGTGTTTTATTGTCGGGCGCCAGTAAAGACGGGACTGAAGGATTGCGGTCAATTAACAGTGCCGGCGGTATTTCGGTTGTCCAAACGCCGGATTCATCGGTGGTGGACTTTATGCCGGCTAATGCCATCAGGTACGCATCACCGAAAGAAATGCTGAATGTAACCGAACTGATCGATTATATTAACCGGCTGTGAGTGGTAAGTGAAATTTTTTTGAGCTGTAAAATTAGTAATAACAAGATTGTGTATGAAATAATTTCTGTTATGCTACTATGCTCAGAAGAAAATTGTCTACCGGTAATTAAGGGGCACAAAGGTATTGACCCTGAACTGCAGCTATTGAAACGTGTAACATGCTTAAAGAATGAGGAATGTGCTCTGATATATACCTACAGGCCATAAAACATACAAATTGCCGCAATGGAGGTAATAAGTGCTGCTTCCTTCTTATATTAGTGCAATAAACTTAACTGTTATAATGAGTAACCTGTACAAAAGCGATGTGGTTGAATGGGAGAAAGTATTTAATCTCAAAAATTTTTTACAGATAGCCATCGGCATCGTGCTGGCGGTTGCTGCGATGAAAGGGTTTATGATACCCAATAAATTTTTGGATGGCGGTCTTACGGGCATTTCCATCCTCTTGTATGAAATCTTTCATGTCAATATCAGTTTCCTGGTGATCATGCTGAATGCATTGTTTATTTATCTCGGTTACCGGAGGATTGGTAAAACATTTGCAGTGCAGACAACCATTGCCGTCATATTGCTGGCCATTGCACTTTTTTTTGTAGATATTACGCCCATTACGAAAGACAAATTGCTGATTGCCATCTTTGGCGGTTTGCTGATGGGTACAGGTGTAGGCCTGGTTATCCGTGGCGGGGGTGTGATAGACGGCGCTGAAGTGATAGCCGTTTTTACCGGCAGAAGAACCGGGTTTTCCAACAGCGAGATCATTATGTTGATCAACACGTTGATTTTTGCGGTGGCTGCATTTCAGTTTGGTATTGAA
>Ga0157378_10003777_pt1 | contig 13417 bp, 10 predicted proteins | sample M65metaG_FD_115309 | JGI IMG/M metagenome (GOLD analysis project Ga0157378, IMG submission 115309) | Miscanthus rhizosphere microbial communities from Kellogg Biological Station, Michigan, USA - M6-5 metaG | ecosystem: Host-associated > Plants > Roots > Rhizosphere > Soil | place: USA: Michigan...
ATATATGTTTGTTTTGGAGATATTAAAGATACAGATTGTGTCCGCTTCCGAACCGGCCATAAATGATAAACAAGATTAATATTAATTTCACCATACCGGCAAAATATCAGATTATGGCGATTGTCAATAAAACCGAAGTATGGTTGCGGGGTCCGGTGCCTGGCGTGTTACCGGCGCTTCAACCTGTAGCGCACGCATTGTTGCAGGCCCGTGAGGAAGTGAATGCACTCATGGAGAATTTTCCCCCGCAACTGTTATGGCAGAAACCCGCGGGGCTTGCCACGGCAGGCTTTCATCTGCAACACATGAAGGGCGTGGTGGATCGTTTGTTTACCTATGCTAAAGGAGAAATGCTATCTCCTGATCAATTAAATTACCTTTCTGCTGAAGGCAGCGATGCAGGCCAGTCTGTTGATTTTCTGGTACAGACATTTGATGAGCAAATCAGTATGGCAGTAGCGCAATTATCGCAAACGGCCGCAGTTGATTTATTTGCAACCAGGGCGGTGGGCCGGCAACAGATTCCTTCCACGGTAATTGGCTTATTGGTGCATGCAGCAGAACATACCATGCGGCATCTTGGCCAGTTATTGGTGACGGTTAAAATACTTACAACAAATACGCGCTGATTTCAGACAGGTTCAATCGCAATTTTAGCAGGACTCAGGTACGTGATGATGACTTTTATTTTATCGCCTTCTTTTAAATCTGCCAGGGAAGATTTACCGGCTTTATCTTTTAAGGAAATTTTTGCCTGTAACTTATCGCCGATAAGATTCAGATAAATGCCATGTGCTGTTATTTTATAAACAGCGGCATTAAGCGAAGTCTTATTCCTGAAGTGTTTTTCCGCCGCCAGGTATTGAGGTATAAAATGCGGCTGTAGCAGCGAGGCATTCAATTTTTCGGGTTTATCGGGATTATTCAGCTTAAACAGAACGGGTTCATTCAGCTTGTTTGCATCGGGAGGTAATTCCCACACCGACAAAATGAGGGGAAAGAAAAGATAACTGCCTGCTTCTTTTACAAAATAGCTGCCTTCGGCAAATTTAAGATAACCGGTAAATTGATTGCGTGTGCGGGCGCGGTTAACGAGGTTGCCCATTGTATTGTTGAACCTGTAACGAATATTTTCAGCTACCAGCTTGTCTCCGCGGGCAGAAGGTTCCAGAGAAAAATATACTTCATCACCTTCGTGAAAATCATGTATTTTTTTTATCAGTTTTTCTGCTTTCAACTTTAACTGCCTGGCTTCATCTACTTTTCCATTGACAGATTTTTTTTTACCGTTTTTTATATATTCAATAGTGACATAATGTTTGTCGCGGTGTACAAAACTTATTTTTCCTTCCAGAACAGTTTCCTCCATAACGTGTTTTTGATATCAGTAATGCTTTGTTTCAGGCAGTTGTGAAAATTCGTTTCATTACACCCGCATGCAATAACACCATCGTTATTGCGCAGAGGTTTCGTAATAAGATTTTGCATTGATCCCTTCTTTCCTCAGTGCTTCTATTTTACCGAGGTATAAATCGCGGTAATGGCTGGCACTGCTGATATCATTAATTTGCCTGAACAACAGCATGGCAGTAAAATAGTAGTCGAGCAGCGGCTGCCAGTGCGGAGCTTGTTTTTTAAGCAATGATTCCGATTCGTGGTAAACAGCTTCTGCTTTTTCTGTTTGATTTAATTGCAAATGCTGGTACAGCATCAGGTTATTAATGACAATTGTTTGCAGGTTATTTTCCTGCTGCTGCCAATAGGTGCGTGCAGCGTTTGCATAATAAATAGCTGAGTCCGGTTTGTTTTCAAATTCGAAAATCCTTGCAAGATCAAATTGCGATGAAGCAATTCCCGCGCCGGTGTTTTTGCTGCGATATAAATCAATGGCTGCCCTTATTACTATTTTTGCTGCTGGTATTTTATTCAGTCTTACCAGCAAATGCCCCTTGTATTTCATGTTAAAAGCAGTGTTCAACGTATCACCAAGTGCTTCGAATATTGTAATGGCTTTATCTATATTTTGCAGCGATTTCCGGTAATCATGCTGCTGTTCATCCTGCCGTTGGCCATTGTCCTGTACAGCAATGGCTATTTTCTGTAAAGCGATACTATCTTCTCCGGTAGCATTGTGCTGGCGTATTTTGTTGAGCAAAAGGTCGGCCTGTTTATCATCTGTAAGGAGATCCGCATAATTCTGTGCATCCGCGTGCAGGCAGGTTATTACCAGCAATAGCAATATAAATCGTTTCATTTTTTTACACCTTTAGTCGCTGATCTTTCAGGATGCCATCATGCGTTTTACCGGGATATATTTCGAGTGCTTTTTCAAGACAGTCCATCGCCCCATTGATGGCATCTGTATTCAGTACGTATGCGAGGCGCACTTCCTGTCTCCCCAGCCCCGGCGTACTGTAAAAACCGGTTGCCGGTGCCAGCATTACCGTATTTCCTTTATGAGAAAAAGATTCCAGCAGCCACTGGCAGAAAATATCTGCATCGTCAATCGGTAGTTTGGCGATCGCATAAAAAGCCCCCCCGGGATTGGGGCAAAATACACCGGGCATGGCGTTTAATCTTTTTACTATGGTATCTCTTCTTTTTTTATACTCCGCTTTGGTGGTATCAAAATAATCGGAAGGCAGATCAACGGCCGCTTCACCCAGTATTTGCGCAAAAGAGGGTGGGCTTAATCTTGCCTGTGCAAATTTCATTACCGCATCCAGCACCTGTTGGTTTTTAGTAACCAGGGCGCCGATGCGACCACCGCAGGCACTGTAACGTTTGCTGATGGTGTCCATTAAAATCACATGGTCCTCAATACCTGTTAAATGCATTGCGCTGCAGTGTTCCCCGCTATAGCAAAATTCGCGATAAGCCTCATCGGCGAACAGGTACAAATTGTGTTTCTGCACAATTTCTTTTAATGTTTCCATTTCTGTTCTGCTGTACAGGTAGCCGGTAGGGTTATTCGGATTGCATAGCACGATGGCTTTGGTGCGGGAACTAATCGCCTTTTCAAAATCGGTTATCGGGGGCAATGCAAAACCGGTTTCGATAGAAGATGTAATGGGTATTACTGTTATGCCTGCTTCTATGGCAAATCCATTGTAATTGGCGTAAAAAGGTTCAGGAATGATCACTTCATCGCCTGCATCCAGGCAAGCCATCATGCCAAAAAGAATGGCTTCGCTGCCGCCCGTTGTTACAATGATTTGCTGATGATTAACGGTAATGCCCACGCGCTGGTAATACTCTACCAGTTTTCTGCGGTAGCTTTCGTTACCAGCACTATGGCTGTATTCCAGCACCTTGAAATTGGCTTCTCTTACCGCGGCTAAGGTCTGCGGTGGTGTTTCAATATCAGGCTGGCCTATATTAAGGTGATAAACATGAATGCCTTTTTTTTTGGCTGTTTCCGCATACGGCACCAGTTTGCGAATGGGCGATGGAGGCATTTGTTTGCCACGCTGACTAATAGATAACATGCGGCAAAAATAAGCAGGAGGGATAACAATAAAGCCACCCGTTTGACAGGTGGCTTGTATTTTTTGCATATTGCAATGTATAATGCTTAAGATTCCATTGTATCGCTACCGGTGGCGGGTTCTGTTGCAGGCATATCCGTTGCGGGCATTTCAGGTGCGGGCGACGATGGAGCGGGCGCTGGCGCTGCTTTTTTCTTTGGCGCCGCTTTCTTTTTCGGCGCTGCTTTTTTAGCCGCCTTTTTTACGGCTACTTTTTTCTTCGGTGCTGCTTTCTTTTTTGGAGCCGCTTTTTTTACTGCTTTCTTAGCCGGTGATTTTTTCTTGGGTGCTGCTTTCTTTTTAGCTGCCTTTTTAAAGGGAGATTTTTTCTTCGGCGCCGCTTTTTTAGCTACTTTTTTGGGAGCTGCCTTCTTTTTTGGTGCAGGCTTTTTAGCTTTTTTCTTGCTGGCCATATTGCTTTTGAATTTTTTAGGTTAGAAATGACATTCTAAATTTAGTAAAGCTGATTGAATTAGCAACAAAATTTAATCATGTATTTAATAAAAAATTATAATAAGGTATCGGGCAGATTGCAAAAAAACAATTCTTACAATCACGCACCATGAATCAAAAACGGGTAAGGGTAGCTCTAATACCCGATTCCGGCCGGCAGTTCCCATTTTTAAAGACTGCTTTTTTATTCCCCCGAAATAGCTACCTTTGCGCCCCAAAAGCAGCCCTGACAATCCTGCGTTGGAGAGCCGGTTTTCGGCGGTAAGCGCCGGACTGCTGGTAGCAATGCAGTAAAGCTGTTTTATAAAAGTTAAACGTTTTAATATACAATAATGGCAGATTTAAAATTTCAAAGAAACTTTGGTATTGCGGCTCACATCGATGCCGGTAAAACTACAACTACTGAACGTATCCTCCGTTACACAGGTATGATTCACCGTATTGGTGAGGTGCATGATGGTGCTGCTACCACCGACTGGATGGAGCAGGAAAAGGAACGCGGTATTACCATTACTTCGGCTGCTGTTAGCTGCCAGTGGAACTTTCCTACCAATAAAGGGAAAGAGTACGCAGACACAAAAAAATATTCATTTAACATTATTGATACTCCCGGTCACGTTGATTTTACCGTAGAGGTTGAGCGTTCCATGCGTGTACTGGATGGTTTGATTGCCCTGTTTTCTGCCGTTGACGGTGTTGAACCGCAATCGGAAACTGTTTGGCGCCAGGCCAATCGCTATGGCGTTCCCCGTATCGGCTTCGTTAATAAAATGGACCGTGCGGGTGCCGACTTCCTGATGGTGGTAAAGCAGGTGAAAGAAATGCTGGGATCCAAGGCCGTTCCCCTGCAATTGCCCATCGGCGCAGAAGATGATTTTAAAGGAGTAGTGGATTTGATCAAAATGAAAGGCATCATCTGGCATATGGAAACGGAAGGTATGACCTTCGATGAAATTGAAGTGCCTGCCGATATGCTGGAAGAAGCAAAAGAGTGGAGAGCTCAATTGGTAGAAGCAGTGGCTGAATACGATGATCATTTGATGGAAAAATTCTTTGATGATCCCAACAGCATTACCGAAGATGAAATGCATGAGGCGATTCGTAAGGCGACCGTTGACCTGAGCATCGTGCCTATGATGTGCGGTTCTTCTTTTAAAAATAAAGGTGTGCAGACAGCGCTGGATGCGGTTTGCCGTTACCTGCCTTCGCCGATTGACATCCCCGATACAGTGGGCACCAATCCTGATAGTGGTGAGCCGGAAACCCGTAAAGCAGATCCGAAAGCGCCGTTTGCAGCATTGGCATTTAAGATAATGACCGATCCCTTTGTAGGCCGCCTGGCGTTCTTCCGCTGCTATTCTGGTCACCTGGATGCAGGTTCCTATGTGTTAAACGTAAGAAGCGGTAAAAAAGAACGCATCAGCCGTATCATGAAGATGTTCGCCAATAAGCAAAACCCGATTGATTTTATTGAAGCGGGTGATATTGGTGCAGCAGTTGGATTTAAAGAAATCAAGACAGGCGATACTTTGTGTGATGAGAATCATCCTATCGCCCTGGAGAATATGTTTATTCCTGAGCCGGTAATTGCCATTGCGGTAGAACCAAAGGCACAGGCCGATGTTGACAGGATGGGTATGGCGATTGCCAAACTGGTGGAAGAAGATCCTACGCTGCGGGTGAATACAGATGAGGAAACCGGCCAAACCATTTTGCGTGGTATGGGTGAGTTGCACCTGGAAATTATCGTTGACCGTATGCGCCGGGAGTTTAAGGTGGAAGTAAACCAGGGTGCACCGCAGGTGGCTTACAAAGAAGCATTCCAGGCGACTGTTGAACACCGCGAAACGTTGAAAAAACAGACAGGTGGTCGTGGTAAATTTGCAGATATCGTTTTTGAATTTGGCCCCGCCGATAAAGAATGGCTGGCTGAAAATCCGGGTAAGCATTACCAGTTCATCAATGATATTTTCGGAGGTTCAATTCCCCGTGAATTTATACCCGCTATTCAAAAAGGTTTTGAACAATCAATGGGAACAGGCGTTCTGGCCAGCTATCCCGTAGACAATATGAAAGTGCGCATTTTTGACGGCAGTTTCCACCAGGTGGATTCTGATTCCATGAGCTTTGAGCTTTGTGCAAAAGCAGGTTTCCGGGAAGCGGCAAGAAAAGCAAAACCCGTATTGCTAGAGCCGATTATGAAAGTGGAAGTAGTAACCCCTGATCAATACATGGGTGATGTTACAGGTGACCTTAACCGCCGCCGTGGTATGCTGGAGGGCATGGACAGCCGCAACAACGCACAGGTTATTAAAGCCAAAGTGCCGTTGAGCGAGATGTTTGGCTATGTAACGCAATTGCGTTCCATGTCATCTGGCCGTGCATCTTCTACCATGGAGTTTTCTCATTACACACCTGCACCAAATGGTATTGCCGAAGAGGTAATAGCTAAAGTGAAGGGTAAGGTGAATGCGTAAGAGTTGATTGTTATCATCATAATTGAAACCCCGCCCAAAAGCGGGGTTTTTTAATGCACATAACTTGCGTACGGTTTTTTTTGTGCTAGCTTTAAAGTCCCAAATCCCTCGTATGAAAAAAGTATTCGTTGGCTTTAGTTTGATACTATTATCTGTAGTTTTATCGGCGCAGTCAATTACAATAAATATCGTTTCGCCAACGGGTTACCAAATTGTAGATAGTGTTCTGAATATTAAAGCTTCCATTAACTCAACTTATCAACTTACCACTGTAACAGCGCAGGCAGGTAATCGTCAAACGCCATTAATATTTAATCAACAAACAGGTTATTTTCAGGGAACACTGTCATTAAGCGGCCTGCCGCAGGATACTACGAAATTTCTGATAACTGCATCTGATGTCCAGGGCAATCAGAAAAATGACAGTTTTAAAATAATTTATGATTTGAAACCTGTTATAATTGTCGCTTCTCCATTAAACAATTCAACTGCAAGACCATTTACTCATGCAAAAGCAAAATGTATCGATAACGGCGGTCATTGTTCCCTTCAAGTTAGTTTTAGCACTTATTCCGGAGGAAGTACCACTACAATTGTAGGTAACTATCAGGATTCTGCAGATGTCATTGTTGACATGTCTTCATCGGACGGAAATGAAGCTGGCATCGCATTTATTGCAACTGATTCAAGAAATCAAAACACAGGTGAAACAAGGAACCTTTATGTTGAAAGCAGTCCATACCTTAAAGAGGTATTTGAAGACAGACAAACTGATATCTATGGCAGTCAGATAATTGATTTTAACTATAATAAAGTATTTATCGCAACTTCTTTCCCTTCTCCAGGTAAAGTATCATGGGCCAACAAGATTGCAAACATCTACACATATGATTCCACTTTACTTCCGCTGTCAGGCACAGGCTATGTTAATGCAGCTTATCTTCATTCAAATGGTGCAATTTTTTCTGCAACTGACTCAACCCAAATAAACTACTATACGCTTCGCGACTGGAATGGAGAAACTTTGTATAATCTTGGAGGACTTGATCCCAGCTCTTTGGGTGTCAGTGGTGATAATGCTATCTATTCTTTCGGCACCCGTCTTAATTGGCGGAATCTACTGACTAAATCGAATACTATTGTATCAACTAACGCAATCAATATTCATAATGATGTTGCTTCTGATGGGGCGATAGCTTATGGCGACAACTTAGCTTACAATATCAATCTTTACCAAAATAACCGTTCAACAATAATATCTGATAATGCTGGAAATACACAAAACGGATATCCTGTCCTTGGGTCGAAGAGAAACATCATATATAATAAACACGACAAGCAAAATCAAAATTTTTATTTATATCTTTTTAATGGGCAAACAAATATTCTGTTAAGTAGTTTGGGCAGTAAAAATCCAGTTCCGGGAGCGAATTACCAGGCGAATGATAAATATGCAGCCTACTCAAAATTGGGTACATCCGGTCAGTTACAGGTATGGCTTAGAGACACAGCCGGAAACGACAAACAAATCACCTTTTATGGCGGTGATTCTTGGTTGGATCTATTAGGGTCAACCGGCGATTTGATATTTATTACGTATAGAACCCTTGAATTACCGCGATTGCTGCGAAGAAATCTTGCTTTTAATGGCGGCCAGATAAAAGAAGTTTCAAGCATACTGGGCAAAACTTTTTATCGAGATTCAACATGGTATGTTGCTTTAGGCAGAACCTTATTCAAGATTGATTTGAATATTCCTTCTGATACAGTAACGAATTCTAGTATTGAAATTAAAAAAGATTCTGTTTACAAATACACCAAATCTGATTTCGCAAATAATTTTGAAGGCCCCGGACAACTCATGGCAATTACAATTGTAAATGTGCCTAAAAATGGCATCCTGAGATTAAATGGCCTCTCATTTGGTGCAAATACTCAAATTCAACGAGTGAACTTTGAGAATCTAACATATACACCTACTAATGGATTTGCCGGAAGCGACACCATTATATGGAAAGGTTCTAACGGGATTGACTATACTTCTTCTACAGCACTAATAAAAATTAACGTACAAAGCGCTCCTGTTCTTCCTGCTATACCTACCGTAACCGGTATTCAAAACAGTTATTGCGCTAGCCAGGGAGTACAAAAAGGAAAAATCAATAATCTTCCTTCGGCAACAAGCGGTATTACTGCGTCAGTAAAATTTAATGGGGCTACCTTAGCCATAGCCGCCGACAGTACTTTTAGTTTTGATGTGTCTGCAGTGCCGGCAGGGGCTTATAATATCATGGTATCATTTACAAATAGCGCGGGCAGCGATACTGCTTTATATAATACCAGCATTAAAACAGCATCAACACCCAATGTAAACCTTTCTTCAAACATTACTACCGTTACAAACCTTACAGATGCTGTAACCATTACTGCAACCAATGCAGCCGGCGGTGGCACATCACCCAGATATACATTTGCAAAGGACAAGGCCTTCAGTAATATTTTACAGACAGAAGGAACCAGCAATACATTGACCATTCAACCCAATACATTAACAGTGGGCAGTAACTGGATTTATGTGAGCATGAAAACCAGCGATACCTGCTACACTGCGCAGACAAATATTGACAGTATAAAAATTGAACGCAGTACTGTCACGGGCTTAATAGATGTAGATTTCCCGGGCCAGCCAATTAATATTTACCCCAACCCGTTTGAAAATGGTATTAATATCAGCGGGCTGAATACTGGTAAAACCTATGTTATCAGCGTCAGCAATGCTGCAGGACAAAAAGTGTACAGTCAGCAATTCAGCAATAATCAAACCATATCAATTCATAAAGCAGGACTGCAGAGCGGACGTTACTGGTTGAGCATTTATGATGTTAAAAAGCGCCGGCTAATCGGTACAGTTGCAATTATGAAGCAATAAATATTCAATTGTTAAATCATGTCAAATCCCGCCGATTCGCGGGATTTTTTTATCTTATACTTAAACCTGTAGGTATTTTGTATTTCCAACTTTAAACAAGTAGTTATGAATAAGCCGATAAATAAAGTAGCAATGCTGATGGTATTGCTGGTCACCTTGTCTTTTGTAGCTTCTGCACAGATAGAGGTGAGAATACGTCCCGTTGCCCCGGTTGAAAGAAGAATGATTGCACCATCGCGCCGGCATGTCTGGATCGAGGGTGGTTGGGTATACCGTGGTAATGGGTATGTTTATGCACCGGGTTACTGGGTGGTGCCAAGGCCCGGTATGGTGTGGGTTCCTGGCAGATGGCGCCCTAGCCATCGGGGTTGGATTTGGATCCCCGGTCAGTGGAGAAGGAGATTTTAATCCCGCAATGAAAATTATAATAAAGCCCCCATGCGGGGCTTTTCGTTTATAAGCCCGCTATTGCAATAATGACAACCCGCTGTCCGCTTATCCAATACTTCTTCTTCTTTGTTGTCAAAAACATAAAATCAGTTATTTTACACGCTTAAATAATTCTTCTATGGGATATCGAATCTGTTTAACGGCATTGTTGTGCGGCATTTTCCTACTACCCGCCGTCCGGGCCCAGGAAATCAAGTGGGCTATTGATGGCAGCAGTTATTACCGCGCAGAGGGAGGCGGGATCGTGAAATACACGCTGCCACTAAACAATAAATCGGTTGTTATATCAAAAGATAAACTGGTTCCGCAGGGTCAAACAAAAAATATATTTATCCGGAATTTTATTTTTTCGGGTGACGAACAACAGGTTCTTGTCTATACCAATACGAAAAAGGTATGGCGACTGGATACACGCGGCGATTATTGGGTATATAAAATTTCTGATGGAAGTCTGCGACAACTGGGCAAATCACTGCCCGCTTCTTCCCTAATGTTTGCTAAATTTTCTCCCGATGGCAGCAAAGTAGCCTATGTAAGTAACTATAATCTGTATGTGGAAGACATCAGCAACGGCACGATAAAACAACTAACCACCGATGGAACCCGGCAGTTGATCAACGGTACGTTCGATTGGGCCTATGAAGAAGAATTTTTTTGCCGCGATGGTTTCCGCTGGAGCCCCGACAGCAAGCGGATTGCCTATTGGCAGATCGATGCAAAAAATACAAAGGACTATGAAATGCTCAATACAACGGATTCCATTTACCCCAGGGTAATACCCGTTGAATATCCTGTTGCAGGCGAAGCACCCTCTCCATATAAAATCGGGGTGGCAGATATTGCTACTGCCCAGACAAAATGGATGGATATTCCTACCGACCCGGTACTGCAGACCTATGTTCCGCGAATGGAATGGGCGGCTAATAATACCGAACTGATTATTCAACACCTCAACCGCAAACAGAACGAAAGCAAGCTGATGCTATGTAATGCGGCCACCGGTGCATCCAACACGATTTATACCGAAACAGATTCAGCGTGGATAGATATATTGCCTTTATGGGACCAGGATTATGCAAATGGTGGTTGGGATTGGCTGAATAGCGGAAAAGAGTTTTTATGGGCTGCTGAAAAAGATGGTTGGCGGCATTTATACCGTATCAGCAGAGATGGCAAAAAGGAGACCTTGATAACAGTAGGTAATTATGATGTGATGGATATTGTGCGGGTGGATGAAAAAGGCGGATACGTTTATTTTATGGCATCACCCACGAACGCCACGCAGGCCTATTTATACCGAACCAAACTGGATGGAAAGGGTAAGCTGGAAGCAGTTTCGCCAGCCAGCCAGCAAGGAACACATGGGTATGAAATTTCGCCTAATGCCAAATATGCATTTCATAGCTTTTCCAACTATTACACACCTAATTCATCCGAATGGATAACGCTTGCTGATCACAAAGGCATTAATGGTGAAAATATAGTAAACAATGCCATTGCGAAAGCTGATAAATCCGCTCCCGGCGTAAGTTTTTTCAAAATAAAAACAGCAGAAGGCGTTGAAATGGATGCCTGGATGAAAAAACCGCTCAATTTTGATTCTGCTAAAAAATACCCGGTAGTATTTTATGTATATACCGAGCCCTGGGGCCAGAATGTAAAAGATGAATATGGCATTGCCAACAACCGCATGTACAATGGCGATATGGCCAAAGACGGTTATTTTTATATTTCTATTGATAACCGCGGCACGCCTGTACCCAAGGGCCGGCAATGGCGTAAATGTGTATACCGGAAAATTGGGTTGATTAACATCAGCGACCAGGCCATGGCGGCCAAAGAGATACTCAAATGGCCCTATATTGATAGCAGTCGGGTAGGCGTTTGGGGATGGAGCGGTGGTGGCTCAGCTACCCTTAACCTGATGTTCCAGTATCCGCAGATTTATAAAACCGGTGTGGCGGTAGCTGCCGTCGGCAACCAGCTCACCTATGATAATATTTACCAGGAAAGATATATGGGACTTCCCCAGGAAAACCGGGAAGATTTCGTAAAAGGTTCACCTATTACTTATGCAAAAAATTTGCAGGGAAACCTGTTGTATATTCATGGCACCGGCGATGACAATGTGCATTATTCCAATGCGGAGATGCTGATCAATGAGCTGGTTAAATACAACCGCCAGTTCCAGTTGATGTCATATCCCAACCGGACACATAGTATTTCGGAAGGGGCCGGAACGTTTACTCATTTGTCTACCATGTATACCAATTACCTGAAACAATATTGTCCGCCTGGAGCCGTCAGCAGATCTGTCAACACAGGTAAAAAAGCAGGTTTCTGAGTTACTATAACTATAAAAAAGATTCTTTACTGGCTTCCGATATCTATACTGCAAGGCAGCCGCAGGCAGACAGTCAGTTGATACAACTCCTCGCATTTTGGCAGGTATATGCAACCACCGTGCACGACAATAAGATGCATCCGGCTAAATTCTCGCTAAATAATGGAGACTCTCGCAGAGATTTCGCCATAAAACCAGATTACAACCGGATAAACTTTAGATAAATAATTTAAAAAAGAAATAACTTAGTATTTGGCTCAGCCCAAATTACTCCGGGCCGTGTCAAAATGGGGTAAAAGATGCATATTGATTACCATGTTATCTCGGCTGTTGCGCTGGGCATTGCCCTAAGTGCATGTTGCGGTTTCCGGATCTTTGTACCCATGCTGGCAGCGGCGGTAGGGGCCTATAATCATTGGTTTAACGTTTCACCTGATATGCAATGGCTGGCGAGTCTGCCCGCCACAATTTGCTTCGCAACAGCAGCCATTGTAGAAATAGGCGCCTATTATTTTCCATTTCTCGACAATATACTTGATGCTGTAGCTGCGCCGCTTGCCATCGCAGCGGGCACGATACTGGCCTTTGCTATTTTGCCGACCGGGCAAGGTGAGCCGCTGCTGCGATGGGTAGTTGCGTTGATTGGCGGCGGTGCAACAGCCGGTACAATTCATGTCGGTACGGGGTTATTGCGTTTGTTTACCACGAAAGCAACCCTTGGCGTGGGTAACCCGGTAGTAGCCAGCGGAGAAAATGCGGTGGCGATAACCGCATCCATCCTCAGTTTTGTGATACCCGTAATTATTGCCGCCATACTGTTGTTGGTGGTACTATGGATTGTATATAAAGGCTTTAGAAGGATCAGCTCAGGAAAAGGAAGGGCACTGTGATGAAAAAGCTCCGGATGATTTTATGTACCGGCATGCGACGTTAGCCCGAAACACTCATTCTGGCGGCCACCAAGTGAGTGGTTCTGTACCCGGGCTCAAAAAACTTGTCGCTACCTTTAAAAAAAGATAAAAAATTCTTTGCCCGTTAGTTGCAGACCGTTACCTTTGCATCCCCAATTAAAAACTGGCTTTTACGTATGTCTCAACGAATCAGAATTAAATTACAGTCTTACGATCATAACCTGGTAGATAAATCTGCCGAAAAAATCGTAAAAACTGTGCGCAGTACCGGCGCCGTGGTTACGGGCCCCATTCCATTACCTACGCACAAGAAAATTTTTACTGTA
>Ga0157378_10003778_pt1 | contig 13416 bp, 12 predicted proteins | sample M65metaG_FD_115309 | JGI IMG/M metagenome (GOLD analysis project Ga0157378, IMG submission 115309) | Miscanthus rhizosphere microbial communities from Kellogg Biological Station, Michigan, USA - M6-5 metaG | ecosystem: Host-associated > Plants > Roots > Rhizosphere > Soil | place: USA: Michigan...
ACTCGACGCGCTCTCCATGCCAATGTGCCGTGTGGATGTCTCGCTCATTGCCCATTCCTAAGACATACCATCGGACGGACTCCTTATGGTGCATCTCCAAGCCTGGAAGGTTGCCATAGACATAGCCGTTGATAGTGTTCATGAGCACCAGATCCTTTTTGTCAGAGATGCCGCCGTCTACTTCCGAAAATGTCATAAACATGGTGAACAGTTCGCGCTGGATATCGATTGGCGATCCATCTTCCTTGGCTTGTCCTTGGGCGGTGACCACAATCGGGCCGAGCAGACCTGCATTGATATCTTCCGGCTCATCGACGTGGGAATGATACCACCAGACCGTGGAGCTGGATTCCCTCGGGCCGGGTCCGCTCCGCGCGTCGGCAAACCAGGTATAGGTATAGCTCTCTCCCGGCTTCACGCGGCCGCCCGCGCCTGACGGTTGATAGTCCGCTCCTTCGTCATTCTTCGTATATCGCAACCCATGCGGATGCATGCTGTAGGGCCGCTTTCCGTGATTACGAAAGTGGACAATCACCGTGTCCCCCACCTCTGCCCGAATGATCGGTCCCAAAATTCCCAGCCCTTTGACCTCCGCTTTGCGTTTCTTAAAGTCCTCACCCCCATATTCGACAAACCTCGTCTTGTTCCACTTTGTATGGCCTTCCGCGTCCGGCGGCAGAGGCACATCATGAGTGACGTCTTTGCCGGCTGGAGCGTAATCCCACATGACATCCTCTGCGGCAATGAAATATTCTCGCGTCGCGGACTGAGATTCGGCTGCCGTAAGAAAAAGACAGATGAGGGAGTACATGATCAGATACCGATGGCAAATCCTCATGCTACTCCTCCCGTCTAAGTGTTCTGCTTGGGACCAACTGCCAACGGAGATGCTTTGGTGCTCGATGTGATCATCCTGACCTCAACCCACCGGTTCACCCGCCGGCAAACACGGGGCGAAAGCCGGCGTTCGTCAGAATGCGGGCGACTTCCGTACGCTTGTCACCCTGAATCTCGATACGTCCTTCCTTTACCGTGCCTCCGGTTCCGCAGGCCTTCTGCATTTCTTTGGCGAGTGCTTCTTTTTCGGCCAGACCGATGCCGATAAATCCCGTGACGACCGTCACGGTCTTGCCGCCGCGATGCGCGGTCTGACGTAGGATGTCCACTCGCCCACGGTCCTTCCTTCGAGACGGGGGTGGAGCATCAGCTTTGACCGCATCTGCCGGCTCTTGAGGCGCAGAGGGAAGCGAGACGTTCTTCAACATCGCGAACGGACTTCTCCACACGATCGGCTCGCCACTGATGGGAATGCGTTTCTTTTCTTTCATGTCTCACCCGCGTCAATGTTCGAATGGAGCCGAAGCAGATTTTAGGGTCGTCACCTCAATATGCACCGCGTTCTTGCCATCCCCCATGAGAACCTGTCCGTCTTGAATGGTGCATTGCAACTCCATGGTGCGTTGCGCAAGCGTGACCAGGGCACGACTCCCATCCAGCGGCACGTTCATCACGGTCAGATTGGGCAGCCGCTCGAGCGTAGCCCTGTTGTCCTTCCACCACTGGTCAGCGCCACGACCGCCATAAGTATACAGGCAGGCCTGTTTGGCGCGACCGCACGCCTGGCGAATGCTTTTCTCATCGCGCTGGCCCACCTCGATCCAGAGCTCGATGACACCCGTCAAATCCTTTTGCCAGAGATCAGGCTCATCTTCGGTGCTTAGTCCTCGGCCAAACGACAAGGCGTCGTGCGCGTGCAATGCAAACGCGAGCAACCGCACCATCATGCGCTCGTCGGTTTCAGATGGATGGCGCGCCAGCGTAAGCGCATGGTCCTGGTAGTAGTGGCGATCCACATCCGCGACTTGCAGGGCTGCCTTGAAGATTGTCGAATTAGAGGCCATGAAGTCCGTCTCTACTTCTCAAGCAATTCAGGAGAGGGCCAAGGAAAAACACGCGCATCATCCGATCTCGGCGATAAACCACCGTTCGACTTTCTGCCGTGCCCAAGGCGTTTTCCGCAAAAAGGTGAGGCTGGACCTCACGCTCGGGTCATGGAGGAAACAACGGATCGGAATGCGACGCCCCATCTCAGCCCAACCATGCCTGGCGACCAATTGATTGACAATCGTCTCAAGTGTCATCCCATGCAACGGATCGCGACGACGGGGGAGAGGTAATGGCTGGGTCATGCGATCATGCCTTCGTAACCGAACACCGACATGCAAGACGAGAGGGCTTCTTTGTTATTTGATATCTCATCTCCCCCTTGGCCTCAAATCCCTCACTTGATGCCGATCACCATCGAGTCCGGACCAGCTAACGCCTCGACCTTCGTCCGTTTAAATCCGACTTCTTTCATCCACCGCTTGCAATCCGCGCCGGTGAAATCGAAGCCCCCGTGCGTCTCGATGAGCATGTTCAGGCTCATGAGAAGGCCGAAAGCGTTCTTTTTGCGCGCATCGTCGATGATGGCTTCATGCACGATCAACGCGCCGCCTGACGGCAGGGCGTCATACGCCTTGCGCAAGAGCATCATCTTCTCGTCAAGGTTCCAGTCGTGCAGAATGTGCCCCATGATGAGGACGTCGGTCTTCGGAAGCGGATCTTTGAAAAAATCACCGGCATGAAAGCGCAACCTCTTATCCACACCCTTCGACTTTGCATAAGCCTCGAACACGGGCTGTACGACAGGCAGATCCATGCCTCCGCCCGTGAGATGCTTCTGCAACAGCGCGATCTCGACCGCCACACCGCCCTGCGCGCATCCGATGTCCATAAAGGAGTGGTACTTCTTCCAGGGAAATTTTTTGGCGATGGCGCGAGCGGCCCCTATGCTGAGGCCGGTCATGGCCTTCAAAAATCCTTCGAGCCGCTGCGGGTCCGAGTAGAGCGTGCCGAAGAAGTCTTCGCCCGTCTTGACCTCGTTCTGCGGCTTCCCGGTTTGCAGGGCTTCGGTCAGAGAACCCCAGAAGCGATAGAGTCTCGCGTTGGCCATCTCCAGAATCCCACCCACGTACGACGGTTTGGCCCGATCGAGAAAGAGTGCGGTTTCCGGCGTGTTCGCGTAACGAGTCCCGGCTCGTTTCAGCATCCCCAGCGCCACGAGGGCGTCGAAGAAATCCACTGCGCTGCGGGGATGGAGCTTCAGCCGGCCGGTCAACGCCTTCGCATCGAGCGGCCCTTTCGCCAATTCCGTAAACAATCCCAGTTCAACCGCGCTCAGCAACGTCTTGGAGCCCAAAAACCCGACCCCGACCTGCATGATGCCTTGAGGAGTGAGCTGACGTGTCGCCATTGCAGAATCCTTTCGCCAAGGAGGAAAGGCAGCAGCCTACGTTTCAGGAAGCAGTCGTGTCAATGCGGCACGGAGTACAGAGCGAGGAGACTGAGTCTGTCAGAGGTTCTCTTCGTCTGATTGAAAAGTCATTGAGAGGATGTAAGAATCCAATTTCAAAACTCTGGCAGAGAATACTTAAAACCGGCGTACTCACTCTCTATCTCGCATCGGAGTCAAAGAGCATGAAGATGACGCTAGTGTCCGTCAACGTGTCGCAGCCGAAGACCGTTTCGCACAGAGGCCGATCTGTGACGACCGGCATCTTTAAAACACCGGTGAGCGGGCGAGTGATGGTGCGGCGCACGAACCTCGACGGCGACAGACAGGCCGATCTCTCCGTTCATGGTGGAGTGGATAAGGCGGTCTATGTCTATCCATCCGAGCACTACACCGCATGGGCGCAGGAGCTTGGCCGTGACGAATTTCCCTTCGGTCAGTTTGGAGAAAACCTCACGGTCGAAGGCATGGTGGAAGAGACGGTTCACATCGGCGATACGTTTCGCATCGGCCGCGTGCTCTTAGAAGTCACCCAGCCGCGTGTGCCGTGCTTTAAGCTGGGAATCAAGATGGGCTCTTCCCAGTTCCCCAAAAAGTTCCTGGCTAGCCAGCGCACCGGATACTACGTGCGCGTCCTTGAGGAAGGCGAGGTTGGCGCGGGGGACCCGATTGAACGCATTACCAACGATCCGGAGCGGATGACGGTGCAGCAGGCGGTGCACCTGGCGTTCTTCGAGCAGGATGATGTGGCCCTGCTCGAAAAGGTGCTTCGCATTCAGGGTCTGTCGCAGGATTGGCGCCGCATGTTTGAAGAACAAATGGCGGCGGTCACGTCAGGCAAGACGCCGTAATGTTCGCACCGTCTAGAAGGAAGGAACTCATCATGATTTGTGACAAGTGCGGTGGATCGGGCCGACCGCCGTTGTCGGCATCCCGCGTGGAGATCTGCGAGAAGTGCGGAGGGAAGGGACGCCTGGATGACCCACACCCTGTCGAAGACGCGCCTGAGACCGATGTCGGAGGATTAGAAACGACAAAGGCCCCGCATGAAATCATGGATGTCAGGGGGCACTCCGATGGTCCGTTGGACAATGATGGGGGGCACTAGCAGAACTCTCTTAAAGAAGCGGCGTCATGCGGCAGCGGACAGCCAGAGCAGACGACGGTGCAACCAATGAGAGACGCGCGATAGCATAGATGACTCTTGAAAACGTACCTGAGCGTAACCGCTTCTTCCCATCGGAGAGACCAGAGGCGACGTGTCGGATTAGGAAGAGGGATGAAGGAGTCGGATGGCACTCAGGCGATCCTTTGAATAACGATGGGGGACCATCACTATGGTCCCCCATCGTCGGCGACGTGTCGTTATCCTGACCCAATTTGTTTAATCCTAACAATCGCAAAGCCTACCGGACAGTGAAGTCCAGTGCCATGCCTTTCGTAAAATGAGGCGCTCCGGTCTCGCGATCCGGGAAAAAACAGATGAGCCCGTAGTGCCCGGGCTCGAAGTGGGCCGTGAGAAATGCGTCCGCCCCGCGCTCAATGCCGACGACCCCACCGATGGGTGCTCCGGGCGGAGGGGTGGAGGTCCGTGGTTCCACCGCAGCCGCGAAATCTTTTGCCGAGGCGCCCGGTGCAAGCTTTACCAATACGACCTCATGCGGCTGGGTTCCATGATTCGTTACACGGATGGTGTGGGTCCCCGCTGTGATCGGTCGCGACAGCCCGAACCGAAAGTCTTCCTGCGTGATCGTCACATCGGCCTTAGGGAGGGACACCGTGACCGGTTTTGGCCCCCTTACCGACAGAGGTCTTTGCATGCCGAGGGCCACGTGTGGGGTTCCCTGCGGGTTGGGAATCAGACAGATCAGTAGATAGTCTCCCTCCGAGAGCGGCATCGTGGCCTTGGCTTCCGCTCCCGGCATGATCGCGTTGGGACCACCGACGAATTTCACCCAATTCGGCAACCGTCCCGGCTCGGCGGTCATCGCGGCGCGGAAATCTGCGGCCGTTTTGCCGTGTAGGAGCTTCAGGATTTGTATCTGATGAAGATCTTGCCCACGATTAACGATCTGCATCGTGGTGACGCCGGCGGGAATCCTCTCGGGTCCGTTACATCCATAATCATGGGCGGTAAAGACGACTGGAGAGCCGTCGGCCCACGCGGCAGAAGCCAACATCAATACAAGCAACGCAACGACAGATTGAAACGGCAGACGTGACATGGCAACCTCCTGCGGTTAAGGCCGATATGAGTGAATCAACGGAGACATCATGAAGTGCGGCCATCACCCTCACGACTTGGCCGACCGTATCATGATGAGCTGAGCGGATGTTCCTAAGAGTATGCTATCGTTCTCCTAAAATTTTCCTAACCTCGGGTACAGAGTCATGATTCCTCCACCCATGATTGAGCTTCTTCAGACCGGAGTTTCGGTCGTGGTAGGCACACGGGACGCGCGCCTCATGCCCGAGTGCACGCGAGCCTGGGGCATTCGCGTCGGTAAAAATCGCCGCACCGTCACCATCTTCCTGACGGAAACAATTTCACAAAAGACCTTAGAGAACCTACGGGAGAACGGTCAGGTGGCGATCAGTTGCACCAGACCGACGGATCATGTGGCCTGCCAACTCAAGGGACGCCTGCACGCCATGCGCCCTGCCGACCAGCGGGACCAGAAACACAGCAAAATCTGGCACCGGGAATTTCTGGAAGAACTCGTCGCCATCGGCGTCCCGCCTTCGCTTGTCCAGGCCTGGATTACAGGACCGGCCCTGGCGGTGGACATCGACGTCACCGACGTCTTTCACCAGACACCCGGACCTGGAACAGGTGAGAAGGTCTAACCGTGGCAGCCGGCACTCTGCAGCTCGAAGACCTGTGGCCCTGCCTGCAAGGGATGATTCCCGCCGCCTTGAGCACATGCGCATCCGATGGCACGCCGAACATCACGTTCATCAGCCAGATCTACTATGTGGATTCCACCCACATCGCGATCTCGCATCAGTTCTTCAACAAGACCCACCGGAACGTTCGGGAGAACCCGTTGGCCTGCGCCATGATGCTCGACCCGCGAACCTTACAGGCCTACCGGCTGCAGCTTCGATTTGAACATTCTGAAGCCTCAGGCCCGCTCTTCCACTCGATGTCCCTACAGCTGCAGGCCATCGCCTCCCACACGGGCATGACCGACGTGTTCCGGCTACGAGCAGCTGATGTGTATAAAGTTCTGCACATTGAACGTGTGGAAGGCTTCACCCAATTGCCCACGCCCTCGCCCTCGGAAGTCCCCTCACGTCTGTTCGTCGTCAAAGAGCTGGAATTGGTGCGGCTGCTCGTCGAACGCTTAAACAAGGTCGAACTTCTCGGAGACCTGCTTGAAACCGCGCTTCAACTCCTCGATGAGTGGCTAGGCTTTCGGCACGCCATCATCCTGCTTGCGGATGAACGAAACGAAAAGTTATTTACGATTGCCAGTCATGGGTATCCGGAGAACGGGGTAGGATCTGAAGTAGGGTTTGGAGGTGGCTTGATCGGGATGGTCGCGCGCGCGAGACGCGCGCTCCGCTTGTCGGCAATAGACCACAGCCTCCGCTATGCCCGCGCCGTGCGAGAGCGGGCAGAAGCAGTCGCGGGAACGGAAGCTGTGTGCCGTGAAATTCCGCTCCCTGGTCTAGCCGGAGCAGCCAGCCAGATCGCCGTGCCGCTGGCGACCCGTGGCCGTCTGCTCGGCGTCCTCGCCGTCGAAAGCACGGACCCTCTTGCCTTCATGCCTCAGGAAGACACGATCCTGACCATCGTCGCCGCCCAACTGGCTTCAAGCATCGAACAGATCGGCCATGATACTGAAGAGTCCTCCCCGGCGACTCCGGCATCATCACAGCCTGCGCGCCGGACCGGCCCCTCGCCGCGCATCAGAAGGTTCTGCTTCTTTCACGCCGACGACTGCATCTTTGTCGACGGTGAATATCTGATCCGCAACGTGCCTGGGCGCATTCTGTGGCGTCTGCTCAGACAACAGCAGGATCAGGGCCGCTTGGAATTCACCAACCGTGAACTACGAATGGATTCCTGGCTCGGCCTTCCGGAATTCAAGGACAACCTGGAAAGCCGGCTGATCCTGTTGCGCAAACGGATGGAACAGAAATGCCCGGACGTCCGCCTCGTTCCTCGAGGACGAGGCCGGTTCGCGTTGGAGACGGACGCCGTTATCCAGCTTTCGGAAAAAACGGGTTGAGAGAAGCAACGAATGCCGGGGATTAGAAACGACAAAAGCTACGGCATGAAATCAAAGACGCCAAGGAGGAGCCAGGATGTCTCTCGTACTACCCAACCCGGTGGTGGCCTATTTCGCCGCCGAGAACAGCGATGACACAGAAGCCTTGGCTCAGTGCTTCGTCGATCATGCTGTTGTAAAAGATGAAGGGCGAGCCATCGAAGGGCTGACCGCCATCAAGCAATGGCATGTAGAGACGAAGAAGAAATACCAACACACAGTTGAGCCGATCGACGCCGTCGAGCGGGATGGCAAGACGGTAGTTATCGGCAAGGTGTCCGGCAATTTTCCGAACAGCCCGGTGACCCTTGAGCATATCTTCGGGCTCGAAGGGGAGAAGATCGCATCGCTGGAGATTGGCTGATGAGAGACAACCCTAAACTCGATGGCTGATAGCAAGAGACAAGACAAGACCCCATCTCTGGCCTTGTTATGAGAAGCGCGCAAGCGATTTGATCGGATCGGCTGCCGAGACAATCGGACTTCCGACCTAATGACGGTCACCGGTCACGAATGGGAACGGTTTGGAGCGGCGAATAGCTGACACCGGAGAAGTGGCAACCGTATTCACGGACGTCGAGGTGCTAGGAGCTCTCTGGCTGCCGCGTCTCCTCGTCGTCCATGTACATCAATGACGACTGGTCTGCAATCCCTATCGAAATAGGACGCATTAATATGCCCACCACTCAAATCGTAGGGCATCAACGGCGGTAGTGATTCCCGAACTGAGTTTCGCCCTTCAGCCACGCTCTAGCTAATAAGGGTGCTCCTGCAATGTGCAGGGCTGCCCAAGGACACATCAACGTACAAGAGATCGTTGATTACATGTTAATGCTTTTTTCTCTCTGATGAACAACTCCGCACCTTATCCGTGTTATGTCGTGAAGGACGGCAGCAGAGAAAAGTCGGAATGCGTCGGAATGCGTCGAGAGATAAACGTAAGTAACTTAGGTGCACCGTTTTGGGAAATTTTAAATCCTTCCATTTCAATTTCGCCCTACATATGTGACCGATGCGAAGCGTATATGCATTCTCAGCTTTTGCTCGCTGTACATAACGGTCTGCACCTTCGGGACCCTAATGACTTCTAGCCTCAAAGCATCGAATCAATTGTTGGCCGCGCTCCCTCCTGAAGAATTTGAACTGATCAGGCCGGATTTAGTCGATCTCGACCTTCCCGTTGGCCATGTACTGTTCAATCCAGGAGAGATTTTTCGGGACGTGTACTTTCCGACGACGGCGGTCATCTCCATGCAGATCGTCATGAAAGATGGCAAACCTGTTGAGGTGACCACTGTGGGCCACGAAGGCATGCTCGGGGGAGTCCGTTTGTTCTTTGACGATGATGAAGCCTTTGCGCGTGCGATCTGTGACGTGTCCGGTCATGTCCAGAAGATCGCGGCTGAGGTGTTTTGGGCACGGGTCAAAACACTCCCTGGGTTGCGTCATGTGGTCCACTATTATACCCATGCGGCTTTTATGGAAACCGCTCAGTCTGTCGCGTGCAGTAAGGCTCACACCCTGCCCCAACGCTTTGCTCGGACGATGCTGACGAAACAGGATCGCGCACGCGCCCAGAAGTTGCCCATGACCGGGGCCCAGGTCGCGGAGATGCTGAGCATTACGCCACCAGGCGCCAGCGCGTTATTGGCCCAACTCACACAAGAACGTCTTATCGATTACACAAATGATGTGGTTCAGATCCTCAATCGTGCGGGCCTTGAAGCAATGGCCTGCGAGTGTTATGAGCGGGTTCAGATAGAATTAGACAAGATCCGGGTGAAGAGGCAGATGAGACAGCCGTAGGGTTATGGGAAGGTCGGGACGGTGCAAGGGATGTTCTGAATTATACGGCAAGCCCCCAATAAGTTACTGTCACCGCCTACCGTCCATCAGTCATGTCTAACCCGCCCACCTATTCCCCGCCATCAGCGGTGATCTTTTGGTCCATCTCTACTACGTCGGTGGTCTGACGGAACTGCTGAGCGTGGGTGGGAGGTCGCGCAAGGGTCATCCCCCCGGGGGACCCATCACCACAAGCGCATGCGCAGGATGGCGCGCCATGATCTCGGCCCGACCAGTTAAAACAGTTTGGACGGTTACCGTGAGCAGAATCGGCTGAGCGCTGTTCGGTATGCTGCTTCTCGCAGTTCTATCGCGAAAGCCGCCTGCCGCGCGAGCAGGTTTTCATACAGAAGAATACTCCGCTTCAGGCGCTCCCTCGTTACCCTACTCTGCGCGAACGAGTGCTCAATCTGCCGTTGGGAGCTTATGAGGAGTTCACGTGTCTCGCGATTCCGGATTGCGTCAACGTGAGAGCGATCTCGGGCTAAATAGGCTGTCTGGAGTTCCTCCTGGCGGGCGGTCGCTTGCCTGAGCGCTTCTCGAATCAAGCGCAGGAGAAGCTCTACGATAAGGTACAAGACTTAGAAAAGTTTGAAGAGGTGTTTGGCCTCCCCGAGTCTGATTTCGGCTTGTACGAGGCCACAGTCGTCCAACGACCGAGCATTGGAGGACGGGGCACAGTTCGCACCGAACAGATCTTCATGAAGGTATGAATGCCCTGCTGCGCCTCATGACTCGGGCGGAGTGGCGAACTCATTCGCCGATGGTCATGTCTTCCTCAATCCTTGTATTTCCACTTCTGTAAGGCATGTACGGACCTGTCGGATGAGAGCGACTGATTATGCGAACGTCGCAAGTCCGCTTAGTAGAGAATGCAACCTAAAGACAGGATGAACTCTCCGTTTGCACGCCATGAGAAGGTCGCGATCAAAGAGATGACTGACTCAGCAGGATGAGCAAGAAGCGTCCGTCTCTTGTGACGTCCTGTGATCTTCTCTGGTATGGGCTTCATGGAATGAGTCTCAAACACACGGACTCTAAGCTGTGAATCAGTCCAGCCTGCTCACAAAAGTGAGCGCTGCCTAGAGAAGAATCAATGTGGGTAGATGGCATCTTGTCGGTGGTCGCATTCGCGGCTGTTATTGCCGTGTTTACCTCTTCATAAATTTTTCTAGTTAATATGGAGCACCCGTTTGAACTTCAAGGTCTGGGAGTCCGTCACGCTTCCTTGGGAACCGCAGTTGGATCTGTGTCCCTTTACCAGGTGTACTCTGCGCGGTGATCTGTCCGCCATGATCCTGAATAATCCCGTAAACAATGGACAAGCCGAGGCCCGTTCCACGTCCAACTTCTTTGGTGGTAAAGAAGGGATCAAAAATGTGCGGGAGCGTCTGGGGTGCAATCCCATGCCCTGTATCCGTGACAGTGACTAATTCCCAGTCCTCATCTGCCTCGGCGGTGATCATGATGCGTTTGACCGCCGCATCGTTCAAGGCATCACATGCATTGGTGAGCAAATTCACAAGGACCTGTTCGATCTGTAACCGATCCCCCCACACTTCCGCCTTACGGTCCGCCATGTGGATTGAGAGCTCAACCTGTTGCAGACGGAGAGTTTCACGTAGCAATGCGGTAGCGGAATCAATCGCGTCCGCGAGGACAATCGCATGCATGCTCGTCCCGGAGGCTCGGGCAAACGTTCTAAGATTATTGATCACCCCAGTCGCGCGCTGGACTTGCTCGGCAGCCGCCTCTAATTTTTCATGAAGCGGATGCTGCAGCTGCCGTCCCTTGAGTTCGACATCAACTTGGTCTAAGGCGTTCAGCACCAATAAGTTGATGTTGTTGAGTGGATTATTGAGCTCATGAGCCACGCCGGCCGACAGTTGCCCCAGGCTCGCCAGCTTTGACGACTGAATGAGCTGCTGTTGCTGCGTTCTGACGTGCTCCCTTGCTTCCGTGACTCGCCGCTCGAGCTCGGCGTGGCTTTGCCGGACTTTGGTCATCTCCTGTCGAAGTCGGACCATCATCAGCAACACGAGGCCCATGAGTAGTCCCATGGCAGTCAGCCCACCAAAACCTACAACTTTCGTGAGGTAGCTGATTGGGGCGAGGATGTGCGACCGCTGGACCCGTGCAAGGACCGCCCACCGCATGTTTGGCACATCGGCATATCCAGTTGTGGGGGCGTAGCCGGTGATCAGACTCAGACCACGGCGCATCGAGCGTTCTTCTACGAATCCGGGGCTGTTTGTCTCACGAAGCACCTGCACGGAAGGGAGCGCCGTCAGATTCACGCGGCTATCCTCATACAATGTCGAATCAATCAGTGGGACGCCATCGCTATTGACGACACTATAGTCTATGGGAATCGCGCTGCCGATTACGTGGACGTCTCGGCTCATGCCAAGATAACTCTCTTTGAGACCAGCGAGACTCACAAAAGAGACCACAAAGCCTTGCACCAGGCCGTCATCATTTCGAATGGGGATGGAGAAACCTACCGCAACATGGCCATTGGTCTCCTTATAGGCCTTCGCCTCGAGAACGACGAGGCCCGACGACTCTGCAACGTGCGAAAACCATTCTGGGGGTAATCGATCCTGCGGAAGCCCTGCAGACGCGTTCGTCGCAATGATGGCTCCTTTTACGTCCAGCACTACCAGCCATTGGTACACCGGATACGCCTGCACCATCCAGGTCAGGTACGCGGAGAGGTATTGGGGATCGTCGAGGCGATCAAGTAAGGCGTGTGCCATCATCCGACTGTCACCGGCCCGCTCATGTAAGACGCGGTCAAGGCGACTGGCCGTCTGGGTGGCCTCAATCGCCAAGGCTTCACCGGTGCCGTGAACCAGCGTGCGCTGCAAGATCAGGAGAACCCCGACAGCGATGAGGAGACTGAAGCCGACTACGGAGGTCACCAAAGCCATCAAGCGGAGATAGGGATCTTGTCTCAGTTGATCAATCATCGAACGAAGCCAGATGATAATCGGGTTCAAGGCCGTTGGTGTCCTTCAAGAGGCGCAGGAGCATTCCTATGCCCGATAGCGCAGGAATATACGCAACTCTGAAGTCTCCCTGGCCGAGACCAGCCCTAGGAGGAATGAGCGTTTATAAAGAGCAGGCGCCCTGGTGACGACCTCATGCCGACCGTGCCCTATCAGCAAGTCGCACGAGTCGCTCGCTGTTATGACTCGGGATGGGGCCTGGGGTTATCAGGGGAGCCCTTAGAAAGGACAGAAAATGACCTGAGAAGGGCTTAAAACTGACCGGACAATTCGATGTTCTGGGAAAACTAGGAATCGGTCGTGATCAAGCCGATTCTGATGGCATAGGGGACCGTACCCGCCAGATCGTGAATGCCCAGACTCCCTGTCCACTGGAGCAGATACAGGTCTTTGACTAAGTGGCGTACCGAATCAATCTTTACCCATGCGGTTTATTACGGCATTTGGGAGGTTGGATTCCGTGCCGCCGACTGAAATGGCGATGAGGAGCCAACAAAGTGTCAGGACTTGCGGCGGCGCCGTTTGTTCAGCGTCAGGATCGGACTAGCTACTCCGCGTGTTCACATGCTCGGGGCGGACTCCGAGTCCGATCAGTCGAGCAGGGAGCCGTGCCAGGAACGGAAATCGCGCGAGGAGCCGGATCGGAAGCGGCGGCATCAACCGGTCTGCGGAGCCAAGCACACGACTGATGACGCGATCCTGGATGGAGAGCTGTGTCCGTTGCGTCACACGAGTCGGCCAGTCGCGCCGTTCCTGCACCCGCCGCAAATCGTCCGTCGTCAGCCGATCCGAGCGCAGCGGACCTGCCAACAGATTGGCTGCTGCTACCGCATCTTGAATAGCCAGATTGATGCCGACGCCACCGACCGGGGACATGGCATGCGCCGCATCACCGATACAGAGCAGGCCCCGGCGATACCACTGACGCAACCGATCGACCTGAACGGTG
>Ga0157378_10003780_pt1 | contig 13413 bp, 9 predicted proteins | sample M65metaG_FD_115309 | JGI IMG/M metagenome (GOLD analysis project Ga0157378, IMG submission 115309) | Miscanthus rhizosphere microbial communities from Kellogg Biological Station, Michigan, USA - M6-5 metaG | ecosystem: Host-associated > Plants > Roots > Rhizosphere > Soil | place: USA: Michigan...
GCATTGGGTGACTTCGATCACTTTTGGTTTGAACCTTTCGGCGCTTAGACTTTACTTAGCTGGCTCATTCATGTGCGTTGCGGCCGGAGTGTTGCGCCGTCGAAGCCAGCCGACGAAAGAAGGATTTTCATGAAACGCATTCATAAGGTTGCAGTTCTCGGTGCTGGCACCATGGGTTCACGCATCGCTGCGCACTTTGCCAATGCCGGCGTGCCCAGTTTTCTTTTTGACATTGTGCCACCCGACGCGGACACACCCATGCGCAACAGGATTGCCGCCAGCGGGCTGGAAACGGCAAAGAAGTCCAAACCGGCGGCATTCTTTGAGCCGTCCCTGGCACAGTTGATCACAGTTGGGAACTTCGAGGATGACCTAAACAAACTAGCGGATGTGGATTGGATCATTGAGGCAGTGGTCGAAAACCTCGAAATCAAGCGAGAACTCCTCAGAAAGGTAGACGCCGTTCGCCGCCCGGGGACGATCATTACTACCAACACCAGCGGCCTTCCCGTGGCCAAGATCGCAGAAGGCTTTCCCGAGAACTTTCGTCGCTGCTGGTTCGGCACGCACTTTTTCAATCCACCACGCTACATGCGTCTGCTGGAGATTATTCCGACTCCCGAAACCGATCAGGCTTTGATGGAGGCGATAGAGTGGTTCGCCGATGTCCATCTAGGAAAAGGTGTGGTCTTCGCCAAAGACACCCCCAACTTTATCGCCAACCGTATTGGCACTTTCTCGGTATTAAACGTGATGCGGTTGATGCAGGAAATGGATCTCTCCATCGAAGAGGTAGACGCTCTTACTGGGCAGGCGATTGGATGGCCCAAATCGGCGACCTTTCGCACCATGGATATGGTCGGGCTCGACATTCTCGGACACGTAGTCAGCAACATGGGGAAAATCGGAGGAACGGAGTGCCCTCCGCTTCCGGAATTTCTCCAGCAGATGATCGCCCGCAAATGGTTGGGGGACAAGACTAAGGGCGGCTTCTATAAGAAGATCAAAAGTGGCGATGGGAAAGAAGAACAACGGTTTGCTTTGGATTGGAAGACGCTGGAATACCATCACTGGAAAAAAGCAAAATTTCCTGCGGTTGACATGGCAAAGAATGTGGAGGAGCTCGGGGCAAGGATGCGCACTCTGCTTGGACTAGATGGTGCCAGCACTCAAAAAGCAGACAAAGGCGGAGCCTTTCTGTGGTCTGCACTCGCGGACTTGTGGAATTACTCTGCGAACCGACTGCCGGAAATATCGGATTCCATCATCGAGATCGATCGCGCCATGCGCCTAGGCTTCAACTGGGAATTGGGCCCATTTGAGCTTTGGGACGCTGTCGGCGTCGAATCCACCCTAGCCCGCATGAAGAAAGAAGGCAGGCCAGTCGCGGCAAATGTCGAGAAGCTGCTGGCCTCAGGCGAACAGTCATGGTATGCCGACAACCCCAAGACGCCGTCGGGCCGATCATATTGGGACCTCAAAACCGGCCAATATGCGCCGGTGATCGTACCGCCCGGAGTGTGGTCGGTGAATGTCGCCAAGAAGGCTAACGGAGTTGTTACGAAAAATTCAGGCGCCTCATTGGTTGACTTGGGCGACGGTGTCGCCTGCATCGAATTCCATTCCAAGATGAACTCTTTGGGCGCGGACATCATTTCGATGATCACCAAGAGCCTAAAGGCAGGCGGGGCCGGAGACGGTTTCGACGCGTTTGTGATCACCAATGACGCCACCAACTTTTCCGTCGGCGCAAATCTAATGCTGCTGCTCATGTCCGCGCAGGAAGGAGAGTGGGACGAAGTTGACCTGGCTATCCGCCAGTTCCAGGGTATGACCCAAACCATCAAGTTCTCACCTAAGCCGGTGGTAATTGCGCCGTTCGGGATGACTCTGGGCGGTGGTGCAGAGATTACCCTTCACGCCCCCGCCCGCCAACCGTTCGCCGAACTCTACATCGGGCTCGTCGAGGTCGGGGTCGGTCTGCTCCCGGGTGGAGGCGGCTGCAAGGAAATGCTGCTGCGTGCCGTGGATCGTGCATCTGCGCTGAGACAAGGGACGCGCGTTTCAGGGGGGCTGGCAGAATCCGTCGAACTGATGGAGACAATGAAGAAGGCTTTTGAGGCTATCGCCACCGCCAAGGTGGCCACATCGGCGCACGAGGCTCGGTTGCTTGGATTCTTGTCAGACAGCGACGGGATCACCATGAATCGTGAGCGAGTACTGGCCGATGCAAAGGCACGTGCCCTGGAACTAGTGCACGTCGGCTACAACCCTCCTCTGCTCTGCACCAACATCCCAGCACCGGGCGAGAGTATTCTGGCCGCGCTGAAGATGGGCGTTCACCTCATGCGACAAGGCGACTACATCACCGATTACGAGGTCACGCTGGGCAGCAAAATCGCGGAGGTTATCTGCGGAGGTAAGGTCACCACAGGAACGCCGATCAGTGAACAGTACATGCTCGATCTGGAGCGCGAGGCTTTCAAGTCGCTCTGCGGAGAACGCAAAACCCAGGAGCGGATTCAGCACACGCTGAAGACAGGAAAAACACTACGGAACTAATACGGCAGTACCACCCCGCCACGGCTAGCCGCGCGGCTTCCTACGTCCCACCCGGCTAAGAATGCGGCGCACCTTCTTCGGAGACATGGACAACCGGGACGCGACCCGCGAAATTTTCCGCCCTTCCCTTTCCCATACCTTGGGAATAATTAGCTCGGCAAATTCTTCGCTTATTTGCTGGAAGGTCTTGTCCCCAACAGATCCCTGTGACCATGCACGCAGGGTGGGATTCACGCTACTGCCGCGAAGGACTTTTGCCTTCAGCGTTTGTAAGTCTTCCCATGCGCTGTCGGCATGGTTGTCCACGGAGAGGTGGACGGCCTGATCGTAGCAGCGGCGTGCATTATCAGGGTCGTCAAAGAACCGGTTACTGCATGTCAGCCCTTGCCAAATGTAGGTATGGGCGAGCAACCGGCGGTTCTGTGTATTCCTTGCCAACTCTGTGGCTTCATGGGCATAGTCTTGCGCGAGACAGGCGTGCTTGCCGGGCTCAGGGCCTTCATCAATGCCTTCTTCCACACGCGCATTTTCAATCATGCACAATACCAACCGCGACCGAGCCATCAGAATGGAGTCGCGCTTTTGTTCGCCCAGGCGGAATGCGGTCTTGGCGGAAGCTTCGGCTTGTTCGAGATCGCCGTTGTCCAAATGAAGATAGGCGTAGTTCAAGTGGACGCTGCCCAGTCCATGGTGGTTTTCATATTGCTCATAGATAGCGGCAGCTTCCGCAAGTTCGGCCAGGGCTTCCTGGCGAAGACGCGCAAAACGGCCGCGGTATTGGGCTGGGGGTTGTCCATTGCCCAGACGTCCACGCATGGCGGCCCTGCGGCGGCGCGCCGCCCCGGCATCGATTTTTCGGCGTAATTGCAACGAGATCAGCCGCTTGACATATGCCATGTTATTAAGTGATCGCGCTACATTGCGGTGCTGGGAGTCGCGTTTCTTGTATAGCGCGATCGCAGTAGTGAAGCTGTCGATAGCCTGCTGATAGCGTCCTTGACGGCGCGCGATGCGCCCGTAAGAAGAATGGATATTGCCCAGTGTGAGATAGTCGTCGGTGTTGACGAGGACGGACTCGGCTTCCCGCAAAATACCAACGGCCTGCTTGACGTCCCCCTTTTGGAAATGAAGCCAACTCTCCAGAACCCGCATCACAGCGGCCATCGGCTGGCAACCTGACTCCAAGGCCAGTTCCCTGCCTTTTACCGCGAATGCCAGTGCCTGGTCATACTCACCCTTCATGCGCAAGCAGCGGCCCTTCCAGAAATTGGCGATTGATAGCAATTCCTTGTCGTCGGTCTCCTGTTCGAGACTTAGCACGAAATCGAAGTGGCGAAGGGCCTCTTGTTTGGACTCTTCCGCCATCGCCACCATGCCCTCGGCCATGCGCAGCAGCAAAAAGTCGCGCAAAGGCAAATGGGCGCGCACTGTTTTCGAAAAGCGGGAAACCATTTCCTTGACCAAACTGTAACGCTGGAATCCGCTATCCACGCATTGGGCCATATAGCCAACAAAAACTGCGGCATTCTTTTGTTCAGAGTTGAATCCGGCCAAGAGTTGGCCGTTCGAAGCCAGACGAGCCATCGCGCTTTCCAGGCGACGGCCAATCAAGTCATCTTTAAGTTGCGCTAGAAACTCATCCGAGATCTCGGTCGAGTCAGGGATCATTTTTCGTGCAGGCGTCCCAGGCAGATCTGCACAAGACAATCATATGCCAAAGGAGGACAAGGGCATCACCACAAACGTACTAGTCACGAGGTATTGTGTTTGCAATCACAGTCCAGCGTCTCCCCCGGAAAGCTCAATCGATGTAGTCGTAGGCTACCAAGGTCAGGAATTCGGCAAAATGGGGGCTGGTCATCATCTGTTCGAAGATTTCCGCAGCCTCGAAAATTCGCCCGTCCTTTAGCTTCTCTTTTTTCTCGGCGATCACTCGCTGCACCATTTCCCGAGTGACGGGGCGGCCATCGCTGAGTCTGGCGCCGTGGCGCACCCACTGCCAGACCTGGGCCCGGCAGATTTCCGCGGTTGCGGCGTCTTCCATTAAGTTGTAAATAGGGACGCATCCCGAACCGCGCAACCACGATTCCATATATTGCAAGCCAACATCAATGTTCCAGAGCAGGCCTTCCTCGGTGACTTTGCCTTCAGCGACGGCCAGCAAGTCCTTAGCGGTAACACTCACATCGTCCCGCCGACGGCTGATCTGATTCGGCTCTTTCATGTGAGCATCGAACACCTCTTTTGCAACCGGAACCAGGCCGGGATGGGCTACCCAGGTGCCATCGTGTCCAGCAAGCACCTCGCGCAACTTATCCTGACGGACCTTCTCAAGAGCCTTTTCATTTGCCTCAGGATCACTCTTTATGGGAATTTGTGCCGCCATCCCACCCATCGCGTGAATGCCGCGGCGATGGCAGGTCTTAATCAGCAGGTCGACATAAGACTTCAGAAAATGTTTCTCCATCGTGACAGACGAACGGTCTGGCAGTACGAAATCTGGATGATTTCGAAATTTCTTGATGAAACTGAAAATGTAGTCCCAACGGCCGCAGTTCAGGCCGGCGGAATGCCCTCGGAGCTCGAAAAGAATCTCGTCCATTTCAAAGGCGGCGAGAATAGTTTCAATCAGCACAGTGGCTCGGATAGTGCCTCGCGGAATTCCCAGCTCATCCTGCGCATAGAGGAACACGTCATTCCACAACCTTGCTTCGATGTGGCTTTCCATCTTCGGCAGATAGAAATACGGACCAGTTCCTTTATCAATCAGCTTTTTTGCGTTATGAAAGAAGTAAAGTCCGAAATCGAACAGCGACGCAGAAATCGGTTTCCCATCCACACTGAAGTGCCGCTCCTCCAAATGCCATCCGCGAGGCCGAACCATCAGAGTTGCGGTCCGTTCATTGAGTCGGTATTGCTTGCCTTCCGGACTGGTAAAGTTGATTTTGCCCTCGACCGCATCCCGCAGATTTGACTGACCCTCAATATTGTTCTGCCAGGTCGGCGAATTCGAGTCCTCGAAATCACCCATGAACACGTTGGCGCCTGAATTCAGTGCGTTGATGATCATCTTCCTATCGACGGGGCCGGTGATTTCCACGCGACGGTCGAGAAGGTCATAAGGAATTGGCGCGACCTTCCAATTCTCAGCCCGGATCGACGCGGTCTCGGGCAGAAAATCAGGCATCTGGCCAGCGTCTATTCGCTGTTGGCGAAGCCGGCGACGGCCTAGCAACTCCTGACGACGCGGTTCAAACTTCCGCGCCATGCTGATCAAGAACTCACTTGCTTCGGGATTGAGGATTTCCGTTTCCACTTCGTTGCGCAGTATAGCTGTAGTCGTCATGCGAAACATCTTATGCGGCAACAGAAACAAGCACACACTCGCTAGGACGAAACGGACTACCTGACCAAACGGGACTACCGCATTTGGATTGTGCCTGATGATGGGTTTTACTGCTCGCAGACCGGAACGCCGGCAAGGACACACTCATGCATCCTCTCAGCGCAGCAGAAATGACCAAGGAATGGCACGGTAACCCCCGCTGGATGGGCACAAAACGGCCCTACAGCGCCCAGCAGGTAGTGAAGCTAAGAGGATCGATCCAGGTTGAACATACCCTGGCGCGCCTTGGTGCGGAGCGCCTTTGGTACCTCTTGCGTCACGAAGAGTATGTGCATGCTCTCGGTGCGCTTACCGGCAACCAGGCCGTGCAGCAAGTGCAGGCGGGGCTGAAAGCCATCTATTTGAGCGGTTGGCAGGTTGCAGCCGACGCCAACAATGCGGGACAGATGTATCCCGACCAAAGCTTGTATCCCGCTGATAGCGTTCCCCACGTGATCCGGGGAATCAACAATGCTTTGATGCGCGCCGATCAGATTCACCATATGGACGGGAAGAACGGCATACATTGGATGGCTCCTATTGTGGCCGATGCCGAGGCTGGATTCGGCGGAGCGCTAAACGCGTTCGAATTGATGAAAGCCATGATTGACGCGGGTGCAGCCTGCGTGCATTTTGAGGATCAACTCTCGTCTGCAAAAAAGTGCGGACATTTGGGTGGAAAAGTCTTGGTGCCCACATCCGAGGCGATCCAGAAGCTGATTGCAGCCCGGTTGGCAGCTGATGTGCTCGGCGTTCCCACGCTTATCATGGCACGCACCGATGCCAATAGCGCCCATCTCTTGCTTAGTGATATTGATCCCTGCGATCGCAAGTTCCTTACCGGAGAACGCACCTCAGAGGGGTTCTTCCAAATTCGTGGCGGCCTGGATTCTGCCATTGTACGCGGCCTGGCTTACGCACCCTATGCCGACTTGATCTGGTGCGAAACTTCAGAGCCGAATGTCGACGAGGCGCGAACTTTTGCAAAAGCAATTCACGCCAAATTCCCCGGCAAGCTGCTGGCATACAACTGCTCGCCATCCTTTAACTGGAAGAAGAAGCTTGACGATGAAACCATTGCGAACTTCCAGCCTGAGCTAGCCAAGATGGGGTACAAGTTTCAGTTTGTCACCCTGGCCGGATTCCATGCCCTTAACCTCAGCATGTTCGAACTAGCACGCGGCTACAAAGACAATGGTATGACTGCGTATTCCCGGTTGCAGGAAAAAGAATTCAGCCGTGAGGCCGAGTACGGTTACCAGGCAGCCAAGCATCAACGTTTCGTTGGCACAGGTTACTTCGACGGCTTGACTCAGGTAATTGCCGGAGGGGCAGCTTCGACAACCGCACTGGAAGGATCCACGGAGCAGGAGCAGTTCTCGGAGATAAAGCATCATGCACGCCCGAAGCACGGACCGGACGCAGCCTGCCAGCCGATTCTCGGTTTTTGCCCATCTACCATTGATGTGGAGGAAATCAAATCCGCCCATGGATACGAGGACGAACTCATCCCGTCGGGAGATTAACTCGGCACCAGATCTCTCTCCTGGTGCCCTCCAAAGACGCACGCTGTAGTTTCCGCCAACCTTTACAGCGTGCGTCGCCTTTTTCTTCATCGCGGGCCTCAGAGGCCCAACCGCACAACCGTCCAGTAAACCGCCGTACAAGCGATCATCATTGAGGCTGGCACCACAACGCGGCTGCGGTACCAGGGCCGATTGGCGCAATACCAGCCAACAAGCAAGAAACCCGCGCCGATTACTGCCAGTTGCCCTGCCTCCACTCCAATGTTGAACGTAAGCAATGCCGTTAGAAATTCGGACCGTGGCAATCCGAGTTCCTTGAGCGCTCCGGCGAAACCCATTCCGTGCATAAGCCCGAATGCGAAGACGAGTGCGACCCGCCAGGACCTAAGTTCAGAAAGAAAAATATTTTCGATGGCGATGTATGCAATCGAAATCGCAATGAGGGGTTCAACGATCCTCGGCGACACAGTAACCAGGCCATACATGGTCAGGCCGAGCGTGATTGAATGTGCGACGGTGAAAGCGCTGACCTGCAAAAGAACCGACCGAACGCGCCCGCTTAGCAAGAAAATGCCGAGGACGAAAAGCATGTGATCGAGGCCAAGGGGGACGATATGGGTGAATCCGAGTGAGAAATAGCGACGGGCCACGCTGAGCCGGCCAACCGCTGGAGCGCGGGCCGCCAATATGAACGGTGTGCTGCGTTGACCACCTTCTAACCATTGAGTCGAGGGATTCTCGGATGCAGCTTTTCGCACCGTCATGCCGTAGGATGCGAAGGTCCAAGCGTAAGTCCAAGTAAAATTCTGTGCGCCGGGAGGTATCTGCCCGGTTAATCGAATGGTGGCAACCGGGGCTGAATTGTTACCGCTTCCCGGCGTTACGGAGTAGGCGATTCCAGGGTGTACCTCAACTCCGTCGAATGTTACTTTGACTCGCTGGCGGAATTTGTCGTCGAAATCTTGGAGCAAGTTCTGCATGCTATCCGGCGCTGGGTTGGCTGATGACGACTGCCCCGACATCGCCTTGAGTTTATCGATAAGCGCAGAGGCGTCAGTTACGATTTCGATGTCGTAGGATTGGCGTTCTTGAAATAGGACAGAGACACGGGTGGTTCCGATTTCATGAGCAGCAGCGCTGGTGGTGCACGCCAACAGAGCAATAAATAGTTTGAGGTAGACCCACTGCAGCCTGTGCGCCATCGAAAATTGATTAGCTAACATTTCTTTAATTCACCACTGTGGTCGGGATTTACCGGAGTTCTCCGCTGCCGGCACGCGGACAAGAGTGTCCGCCCTACATTTTTGGCAGATCAAACGTGATCGATGCCCAAAAGCTTGTCCACTCAGCGTTGCCACCGGGGGGCGCCGGAATCATATGCACCGCTTTGATCAACCACATTCCGCGCGAAGCTAGACGAAATCGCACGCGACCATCCTTATCGGTGCGAAGCGCGACCTTCTCGAGCGGATTGGTGCGGTTCATGGCCACCACAAGTGCGCCCGCGAGGGGGCGATTCTCATAAGTCAAGCGCACCGGAAGTTCCCCGCCATTGGGAATGGTGTATGGATTTTTTTCCGCCAGAAGCTCGAGCGTAAAACCCAGCCGCCGGTCCCCTTGCTTGTCTGTGGGTGGACCCGCAAGTACCAGACTTTTTGCGCAGCGGGCAAAAGCTTCGTGCGCCGGCGATCCTGACTGGTTGCGTATGGCTCTCAATGCCGCGATATCATCCAGGCCTTCGTCTTTTAGGTACTCATTGAACTTTTCAGGCCCCAATTCAACGGCGCTTGGGTTGCTTCGATAGCCGATTACCAGCAATCCCGATTCGGCTACGCGTAGGAATCCTGCAGGATCATTGCCATCCCGCCCGATCACGGGCTTGGAGCCTTGGCCATCCTCGAAAAGAAACTGCTTGATGAGGGAGGAATCGCGAGGCAACGGATCACCAAGCATGTCCTGCCCGACACGCAACTTTACGCCGACGATCTCTCCGACTCTGGGAGAGAAGGTCGTGGGCTCAATCCACATGTCGTGGGCTAACAGTGGGGCCTGGCTCATGCCTATTGCTATCAATGCAAACCACCACGTGGATGGAATCAAGCGGCGCAACATTTATTTCCCTCTTCTCGAAACCGCAGCTAGAAACCTGGGGACGGCCTTCGCGAAGTAAGGCCGTCCCGGTACAGCATCTAGCGTTACGGGATTGGAATGTTGGGTACGGTTGGTACGTTCACGCCGCCGTGTCCTTGCAATAGTCCTTGGTGAGCTGGAGCGAGGAACGGGAAGCGGTCGAGATAGTCTTTGTCGTTTACCTCGACTCCTTTGGCCAGGCCGGCATTTGGATTGCCCGCTACGATCAGGCTGATCAGCACACTGTTCACGTTCACCTGATTCCGGTTCGGAGCAGTTCCGCCGCCAACGCGCCGGCCGTTCGGGAATTTCGAATCGATCGCCGCATCAATGGTGAGGACGTCGCCGGAAAAGCCATCGGCAATTGGAATCGGACGATTTAAGTTTATCGCCTTGATGATGTCCACGCGAGGTCCCTTGAGGGTATCCACTACATTGGCAGGAACGCCCAAGGCCTTGTAAATACCCAGCGCGTCGGCATCGCGCACCAGCACCGGAAACAAAATATCAGCGCCGAAGCTGGTGACATCATGCTGCGGGTTGGTGTGAAGGTAAAGGGTTTGCCGTTGAGTCCCCACCAGTCCAGCATTGAAAAGAGGCAAGGCATTTCTGCCGACCTGCACAAAATCACCCGTACCTCTTTCACCGGTAATGATGTTGTCGGTATCGACAATCTGTGTTTTATGGCGACTGATGCTCGCCCACACCCGGATCAAGCTGTCAGTGGAGTTGGCTTTGAGCACTCCGTTATGCGGAACACCCTTGGGAAATACATCACTGATTGGCACTTCCAGAGCAATTGAGAAGAGGTTAAAACCAGTGAAAACATCCTTGGCGGGAGGGCGGCGCGCGCCGGGGATTCCGCCCAGATCGTCCGAGTTAAGATTCACCAGGTCGAAGATTCCTTTCTCATCAAGCTGATAAGGATCGTCAAACTGACCGGCGACAATTCGGCCTCCGTTGGCCAGAGGATGGATATAACTGTCGACAAAATCCTGATCGTAGAGACCTACTTCGCGGCTGCTGGGATCGCCAGAATCGTACCCCTTGAAGGCGCCGAGACCGTAGATCAAACGGTCAGTCTGCGGACCGTGGTTGTTGGGAAGAACTGGAAGATCTTTTCCAAGTGTGTCGGAGTCGCGATCGTCGCCACCATCGGATACCTTTATCCGAGTGACTGTCATGGTCTCCGTTCCGCCAGTGAGCTGCCAGAGCAGTTCGTTGCCGCCACCTAGAGGGTCGCTAGGGCTGGGGGCAGCTTCGGGCCTCAGCTTATTTTTGAATTCAACCCGATAGATAACTCTGTCCTTCAGGCTTTTGCCTTTTGCGATGTGAAACTCGTAGCGATAACCGTTGCAGGCGCGCAATCCCTGATTGCCTTGGCCGGGTTCATGGAGCGGGTTAAAGTCCATGATCAGATATAGCTTGTCATGGGCTTGGTTCGACACCCAGGCAAATGTGTCGGTATTGTCGGCGCAGGGCTCGTTAAGAATTGCCAGTGCTTCGCGATGGCTCGACGCGTGGGCAGCGATTGCCAAGGCGAACGTGGCCGCCAGGGTGAGAATCTTGGATATTCGTTTCATACGTGCTCTCCTGTAGTTGCATACGGACGCCCGTGGAGATTGGATTGCGGGACTCAGGAGATTTTTGCGGAGGAGGACCTAATCGTTGGATGGCAGGGCCAGAGGATTCGAGTCGGGGGCGGAGTAAGACTAGTGTCTAACTACCTGTGGCAACTCCGATGTTCACCAGTGCAAGAGATTGCACATTGATTTCGGGGTTAGGCCGACCTCGTATTTGCTGCAGACCCGGTTCGCCGATTCAGGCGACGTGGATTTCTTGATGCTTTGTGACGTGCTGCATATACCCTTCGGTCGCAAAGCACAGAGCACGATCAAAAAACTGGTCGAGCATGCGCAGCAGTTCCAACTGTCCGTAAATATCGATCACACTGTTCAGCAGTCCCCGTCCTTGAAGAAAACTCCAAAGATGTTCTTTGGTGGAGACGACCGACCAGCACAAATCTGGCAACGCAACACCTTGAGAAGCCCGCTGGGCGCCGATCTCGCGATAGCGCTGCTCGATGTCGGCCTCGGTCTTGTTGAGCAGCCAATCGCTCAGATGAAGGAGTATCTCTCGGGCGCGATTGCGAAGTTCGTCGGGCGGGACTTTGTCCAGTTCTGCGGTTCGGGAAGATGTACGGAACTTACTGATGAGGCCGGCGGTCAATTCGTCACTATGAGTTTCAATTAACCTTACAAATCGAAGCGCAATCATGATAGTCCTCTTTAATAGGTTTGGATGTAGTTTTAGAAAGCGGGGATGCAAAAGTCCGTACGTAACCATCGCATTGGCTTCGGGCACCCACACCCGGCATTAGAAGATGCAATTAGAATGGTTTACTTTCGGCGTCCGGGAGATTCCATGCTCAAACAGTTGGTGATCAATTCGGGACTCTTGCTCTGCCTCAATGCCGCGGCGCAGATGCCTCCGGCAAATTACGACGAAGCAAGAGTCGGTAGCTATACGTTACCGGCCCCGCTGGTATTCAACGACGGGAAGCCGGTTAGAACGCCCAAGGATTGGGCTAAACGTCGCGCCGAGATTCTAACCCTGTTCGAAACCAACATGTTCGGCCGCAGCCCGAAACCTCCCAAGCATACTCGCTTTGAGGTGGTCGACGTGGACAAGAACGCACTCGGAGGAAAAGCCGTCCGTACCCAGATATCAATTTATTTTTCTGATAAGAACAATGGTCCGAAAGAAAGCCTGCTGCTCTATGTTCCATCAGCCGCCAAAAAGCCGGTTCCGATTTTCCTTACTCTCAATTTCATGGGCAATCAGTCAGTGATCGACGACCCCGGCATTAAGCTCCCGATCATTTGGGACTGGAAGACGCACCAACCGCATCTCGCCGCCGAGAGTTCGCGAGGAAAGAGCCACGAATTCCAGGTGGAGAAAACTCTCGCACGCGGCTATGCCTTCGCGACGATTTACTATCAGGAGATTGAGCCGGATTTCAAGGGCGCTCTATTGGATGGCATTCGGCCCCTGTATTCCAAACCAGGACAAAGTCAGCCCATTCCCGACGACTGGGGAGCAATCGGGGCATGGGCGTATGGACTAAGCCGTGCGATGGACTATCTAGAAACAAATAAAGATATCGATGCCAAGCGCGTCGCAATCATGGGCCATTCGCGGTTAGGCAAGACAGCTCTCTGGGCAGGCGCTCTCGACAAGCGGTTCGCGATGGTGATTGCGAATTGTTCCGGGGAAGGCGGTGCTTCCCTGATGCGCCGCAACTACGGTGAGACGATTCACCATTTGGTGGACTCATTTCCTTATTGGTTTGATGGAAACTTCCAGAAGTTCGATGAACATGCCAACCAACTTCCCGTTGATGCTCATGAATTAATTGCGCTGACCGCACCCCGTCCGGTCTACATCACCGGTGCTCAGGATGATCAATGGGCTGACCCTCGAGGTGAGTTTCTGGCTGCGGTAGCGGCGGGACCGGTATACAAACTGCTGGGCGCGGAGGACCTGGGCACCGATCAGATGCCAGCCCTGAATCAGCCAATCATGCATACCATCGGATTTCACGTGCGCGATGGCAAGCATGAAGTGACAGCATTTGATTGGGACCAGTTTCTGAGGTTTGCCGATAAAAACTTGCAGTAGAGAACCGCGGATGTTCTACGCCTGCGTACCGTGGCACTTTTTGTATTTCTTGCCTGATCCGCAGGGGCACGGATCATTGCGGCCGATTTTCTCACCACGCACGACCTGCTGCACTGGTTGCTGTTCACC
>Ga0157378_10003782_pt1 | contig 13412 bp, 14 predicted proteins | sample M65metaG_FD_115309 | JGI IMG/M metagenome (GOLD analysis project Ga0157378, IMG submission 115309) | Miscanthus rhizosphere microbial communities from Kellogg Biological Station, Michigan, USA - M6-5 metaG | ecosystem: Host-associated > Plants > Roots > Rhizosphere > Soil | place: USA: Michigan...
GACCGAGAAGTGGAACTGTTTGCTGAAGCCCGAGATTTCCAAGGTTGCCATAGCGAATCCGGCTCATGCCCCCTATGGACGCGCCGCCGTACAAGCCTTGCACGCCGCCCACCTTTACGAACAGGTTCGGCCGAAACTGGTACTCGGTGAAAACATCTCGCAGGCCACGCAGTTTGCCCAGTCAGGTAGTGCCCAGGCGGGACTTCTCTCCTACTCGCAGGCGCAATCGGCGGCCATGCGAAACGGTAAGCAATGGGAGATTCCAGAGAGCTTCTATCCAACCATCGAACAAAGCGTCGTTATCCTGAAAAGCGCAAAAGACAAATCTGCCGCGCAGGACTTTGTGCGATTTGTGACCGAAGGCCGCGGCCGTGGCATCCTCGAAAAGGGCGGATTCCTCCTGCCCGACAACACCCGGCCACCCACGAGGCACAAATAGTGGAAGCGCTCTGGCTTTCCATCCTCCTCGCCGTGCTTGTCGCGGCAATTCTGCTGGTCCTGGCTGTCCCGCTTGCCTACTGGCTTTCGCAAACCACATGGCGCGCCAAATTCCTAATCGAAAGCGTTATCGCTCTCCCGCTGGTTTTGCCGCCAACGGTCCTCGGTTTCTATCTGCTGACCGCCATGGGGGCCAACGGCTTGCTGGGGAAGCTCTGGATGGCCTGGTTTGGCCACACCCTCGCTTTCACGTTCACCGGACTCGTCGTTGCGTCGGTCCTGTATAGCCTGCCGTTTGCAGTTCAGCCTTTGCTGATGGCTTTTGAAGGCGTCGATCCCCGCCTGTTGCACGCTGCGTTAGTCCTGGGCGCCAGCCGCTGGCGTAGCTTTCGTCAAGTGCTGCTGCCACTCTCTGTTCCGGGGTTCATCACCGCCGCCGTATTGAGCTTCGCCCATACGCTCGGCGAGTTCGGCGTAGTGCTCATGGTGGGCGGCAACATTCCCGGCGTGACGCGCACCGTCTCGATCGATATCTACGACCAGGTTCAGTCGCTCGACTATGCCGCCGCGAATCGCATGGCGATCGCGTTGCTGCTCATATCTTTTGCCGTTCTGTCCACAATCTACGCCGTGAACCGGCGGGTGTGGTCGCCGTGGCCAAACAGATGATCGCTGCGAATTCCACGCGCGCTCGGCTGGAGGCCCAATTTCGCTTTCAGCGAGCCGGACCCCGTCATGGCGCCTTCGAACTCGCGGCGAATTTTCGCCTCGATCCCGGGATTACGATCCTCTTCGGGCCTTCAGGGGCGGGCAAATCTACGCTTCTTGATTGCATTGTCGGCTTGCTGAAGCCGTCCTCCGCTCGCATCATTCTGAGCGGTGAAACTCTTCACGACACGGCAACGAATACCTTCCTGCCTCCGCAGGCGCGCGGCCTGGCTTATTTGTTCCAGGAGCCGGCACTGTTCCCGCACCTCTCCGTTGAGCAAAACGTCGCTTTTGGCCTGCAGGAGCTGGCTCCCCCGGATCGCACCAATTGTGCCCAGGACCTGCTGACGGCTTTCCGCGTCGAGCGCCTCGCCGCCCGCAAGCCTGCCGAAATTTCCGGAGGCGAAGCGCAGCGTGTGGCCTTGGCGCGCGCGCTGGCCACCTCGCCCCGTGCAGTACTTCTCGACGAACCGCTCAAGGGGCTCGACGCCGAGCTCAAATCTGCCATTGTGGATGATTTGCGCGCCTGGAATAGAGCTCGCCAGCTGCCCGTCTTGTACGTCACTCACCAACGCGACGAAGTGGACGCGCTTGGCGAGCGGGTGATCGCGATTGACCGCGGCCACATCGTAGCGGAAGGCGCTCCCCACGCAGTGCTAGATGCGCCGCGCAAGAAACGCCTGGCCTATGCCGCCGGCTTCGAAAATCACTTATCCGCCGTCGTGCAAGACATCCGCGAGCCAGATGGCATCATGCGGGTTCGACTGGCCGGCTCAGAAACCGAACTCGAGGTGCCACTTGCGTATGCCGCGGTTGGCAATCGCGTCCACATCGCCATTCGCGCCGGAGATATTCTCTTGGCTTCGCGCAAGCCGGAAGGTCTGAGCGCCCGTAACGTCTTGGAAGGAACCATCGCATCTTTGGAAACGAACGGCACAACAGTCGTCTGTCGCGTTAATGCCGGAGCCTTGTTTCTGGTTCATGTCACACCGGGCGCGGCACGTTCCTTGGAATTAGTTGCCGGCCAGTGCGTCTGGCTTGTCATCAAAACGCATTCCTGTCATCTCGTTGAGGATTAGCCAGGCCGGGGCCAAAAAAGAAGCGCGGACAGTTGCGTCCGCGCTCTCGTTCGAACTGACTTTTTGCCTGTCGCCAGCCGGTCTTACGGAACGATCGCGTTCACAAACGGCGCACCATTAGGCGTTCCGACGCCGGTTACGTTGTCCCAGCCCGCCGTTACCGTCAACGATGAGTCTGTCCCGAATGTCAGCACGTACCACGCCGCGCTGCTCGGATCGTTATATAGCGCGCTATAAAAACTGGTGGTGTTCTGCAGCGGCGCAGCCAGCTGTTCTGCCGTCAGGCTCGTCGGCGCACCGTTCACCGTAATGATGCCTGTCACGTTGTCCGGCGAACTGAATGGAGCAACGTCGCTGACTGCGCCCGCTGGCAAGTTGTAAAGAAGCGGAGCCGCCTGCCCGAGTCCCACGTGGCCGTTTTTCTGCGCAGCGATTGCCATTACGCCCGAAAACATCGGTGTCGACAGGCTGGTTCCTCCGACCACACCCACTAAAAGCTGGTTGTCCAGCGTGATGATGATCTCCGTCCCGGTGAAGGGGTCGCCCAGCATGGAAATGTCCGGTACTTGCCGCGTTGTTCCAGCCAGCCCGTTTTGAAAAGCCGGCTTCGCAAATATCCGGCTCGAACCGCCGCCTCCGCCGCCCTGAAAACCGAAGGGCTTCGGCGGTACGACCGGAAAAGTATTTGGGCCTGAGGGCGCAGCGATCTGCGTTGCGTTGTTCCCCCAGCCCGTCTGGAACGCAATCGAATGATCGGGATTCAATGCCAGACTCGTCCCGCCCACGCCGGTGGCAAACGGCGAACTGGCCGGATAATCCACGCTGACAAAGCCAACTCGCGATACTTCATCGCCGGCATCCCCCGTGGCAAAGTTCACGTCGATCCCTTGCGCGGCAGCTTGTTGCAGAATCCGCTCGATGCGGTTGAACTGCGCTGGATTGCCCAGGGCTTCGATGCTGGTCCAGCTATTGGAAATGGTGTTGCCCAAGTGCCGCACCACGGCCAGATTCACCGCTTCGGCCAGCGAGCCCCGGTCGACGGCGGCAACCAGGGCAATTTTCGCGCCAGGAGCCAGCGCGTGCGCCCACTCTACGTCGAGCGTCGTTTCGATGTTCCAGTTTCGCGCCGGACCTTTCGGGTTATTCACGAGCCCGCCGGCCTTCACGATCGTAAAATTTTCCGACGTGATACGCGGCAAGCCGTAAATTCGAGAAAACGCGTCCGCATCCGATGCGATCGTCGGCGAACCATACGCCTCTACAATCACAATCGTCTCGCCGCTCCCATCCAGCCCCGAAGCGAACAACGGAATCATCCCGTACGCCGTGTCCACTTCCGCCGGCTGGTAGCCGCACGGAGCGAAATGCCCTAATTGGGTGTTAGTGATCTCCGCCCCGTACCGGTTGCCGGTGTAAACGGCCGTGGTGTTGGCAGCAGCATTGGTAAACGTCTCACTTTGCGCTCCGCGGAAGCATTGGCCTTCGAAAAACACTCCTTGCGGCGTCACCGTAACCGGTCGCATCGGCAATGGCTTCCCTTGCGGATCGGTTGGCAGCTTGTATTGGGGCTCGAAGCCAAAATCATCCAGCCCGGTCACCGCGGCGATGTGCCCGCCCGAAGTCTTGTCAACCGAAGGATCCGCGCTATTCGAACGGTAAGTCTGCCCCTTGTACGAGTAATTGTGGATGCTGACGTGGAAGGTCTTCTCCATGTCGGCCACTGTGCCTTGCACCTTCACATAAAAATTGTTTTCCGCCGTTTCGATCACAGCCAGTCCGTGCGCCGAAAGAAAATTGCTGACCGCTTTCACTTCCTGCGCCGTCGGACTGAAGTTCGCGTTGAAAACGCTCTGCGTGGTCCATTTGTGAAATCCCGGCGATTTCTTGTTGTACTGATCGCTCGTTAGCTTATCCAGCAGATTTTCGTTGTGCAGTTTCAGCCACACTGTGGCCGTCATCATCGCGCCAAGGTCCGCTTCTCCCAAATCCTTGGCATTCTTGATGAACCCCGGCGTGTTGTTGCCAAGCGCCTGCGCCGAAACGATGGAACAACCGATGCTCACTACGGTAAGCAAACCCAATGCAATCGCCGCGCGCTGCGCAACTCGAGTCGAAGACACACTCATACTGCCCCCCTTTTCAACCCTAAGCCTGTTGATTGAAAGTTCGAGACGGACTGGCCCAACAAACACCCCAGGTCTGGCTGTGGCTGAATGATGCGGAGGCAAATGCTAGGACGCGAATGCCATTCTGTCCAGCGAATAATCGTCAAGAAACAGTCACACCAGGCGGGTGGATAGGCGTAGGGGTACTACTAAACCCTTGTATTTGCGGAAATGCTTTTGGTCGCCGGCGGGGATCTACTTGGGTGAAGCGGCAGCAGCCGGCGTGGACGCCCCCGTCGCGAACTTCACCGTCGCGGCGATTAAATCCGCGCCCTTCGGATCGGCGTGAATCACCACGCGCTGGCCAACCGCCAGATCCGCGAACTTCGCGGGCTTGTCGTCGCTAGTCACATACGCGGTGGTCGGCGCCAGCTTCACTTCCACCGACTTGCCTTCTTTGGTCTTTACGCTGACGGCTTCCGCACTCAGTTTCTCGATCGTCCCGACGACGTGCTTCTTGTCGCCGTGCGCGAATGCCGGCACTGCCAGGGCCAGCGCCCCCAGAATCGCAATCCAGCGGAGTTTCATAAGTTTTCTCCCCTTTAACACTTATCTCACAACGCGCAATCGCTTGCTAGAGCCGTTCAGCGGACGCAGGCAGAGGCAAGACGCCATAGCATCAGCATAAACCCGGCCGCACTAAGGGCGCTGCGCACCGCATGCAGCCTGTTCCACCGCGCCAAGAGAGCCGCGGCCCGTTCCGAACGTGCATCCAGGGTCGGGTCGAGCAGTTGCTTGTTCGTCGGGAGAATCACTATCAGTGTGAACGGCACTACACTGCCGAGAACAGCTGCGCCCACAGCTGCGAGCGCATCTCGGAGCTGCCAGGAGCCGGCAAGGCCAAAAAGGAGTGCGGCAATTGCGAGTGAAGCCTGCATGACCGTGGCGCGTTTGTAGCTCGGCGCGAACTGTCGCAGGGCTGATTCCATGCCGCAAGAAATTCTAGCGGGATGTTCCACGAAGTTGATATACAACGCAGCGCCGCTGAAAATTCCCGCGCAAAGGGTTGCGAAGAAAAGTGCCAGCATGAGCCAACCGCGCCACCTAGTGGTGGTGATGCTCCGGCTGCGCGCCGGGTTTTTCCGGGGCGCCGCTCAGAAAATCCTTCTCCTCCTGCTCTTCCTTCAAATCCTTCGGCCCTTTTGGATTGTACTTCTCCATCTCGATGCGCTCTTCCGTAGTCAGCGAAGGCAAATGCCGGATAAAGTGCACCAGCTTCCAGCTGTCTTCGCTGTTTCCGTGTTGACCGGAGGCTCCAAACGCAGGCATTCCGGTCAGTCGCACTCCGTTTTCAATGATCCAGAAAATTTCCCCGTCGCTGCGCTCTTGCGTTTGTGCCGCCCGCAGGTCCGGCGGTTTGGGATACATCCCGCGCCCCATCGGCGTCTCGCCGCTGCCATCGTTGCCATGGCAAATCGCACAGTGATCGGCAAAATGCCACCGCGCCTCGCGCTGCACCTCCGGCGTGTTGGTCACCGGATTCTTCGCATCGCGCGCCGAAGAGGGCATGGCCAGCATGCGCATCACCGCGGCGATCGATGTTTCCAGCGCGCTTGGCTGCGCCCGGGCGCTCAACCCGTTATGCGTAAGGCACACGCCCGCTGCCACAATAAGGCCCACAACGACGATTAGAACCAGCAGAAAAATCGTTCTGCGTCTCATCGCCAACAGTCTAACTCGCAGTGTGCGCTTGCGCGTTACCAGATTTCCTGGACGCAGGCTAGGCCCGATTAATGATTCCCAATTAGTGGTGGTGGTGCTCGCCGGCATGGTCGGTGTGCCAGGGGCCCGTAGCCGTGCCGATGATGATCGTGTCCTCGTCGGCCGCCATCGTGTGCTTCACATTGGCCGGAACGTACAGAAACGTGCCAACGGGGTACGAATTGACGTGCTCCAGATCTTGCGACTCGCCGAAACTCACCTTCAGCACGCCTTGAACGACCGCTACTCGCGCGTCCGTACCGTGCGCGTGAAAGTCGTGAAATCCAGCCGGTACAAACGCCGCGTAGGTAAACGCCTCGCCCGGTACGTCGCTTCTTCCTTGCAACACCGCCCACTTGGTCCCATCCGGGTCAGTCTTTTGCCATGTAATTGATTTTGCGTCCCAGGCCTGCGGCGTCTTGGTCGGTTCGGGCCCGAACGCCACAGACAAAATCAGGTTGAGGATCACTGCGATCAGCCGGTACATGTTTATCTCCATTCGCATTTCGTAGCCCGCCGGGAAACTCTTTCGGCGCGACAAACATGTGCAATCTAGGGTGCACAAGCTAAGTGGCTCTATCCGGAATGGAGTGGCGAATTCAGCAGGAGGAATGGCTGGACCACCAACTACAAGCGCGCCGCCACGCGCGCGGCGATTTTGTGCTCCTGGTTTTCGATCACCAGCACCAGATTGTTCGTCAGCGGGATATTTTCGCTGTTCACGGTGAACGCGTAGCTCCATTCATAGCGCGGCGCGAGCTCGTCGTCCGCCGCAGGTCCAGCCGCAAACGTGCCGATGCGCCGAATATCCGCCGCGGTGCGCTTGCTCTCTTCCACCGGGCGCATGTGCACGCCCTGCTTCCAGAAAAAATTCAGCCGCAGCATCGCCATCATTTCCCGTGTGATCGGCGGCCTGGCATTCGTGTCCTTCAAGTCCAGCGTGCACGGAAAATCCAGCAGGTGGATCACAATCTGCACTTCGTCGGGATATTCGGTAACCAGCTGGTTGCGCAGGTAGTAGGACGTGCCTTCTTCGGAATCCACGCGGCGCAGGCCATCAAAAAAATCCGGCGCGTTCATCTGGCCGCTTAGGCGGAAACAGGAGCCGTTCGGCAGATGCCCGTCGGTCACGAAGAAAACGCCGCCGTCCAAATTCCACACCGTTCGTTTTGCCGGTTTGGCCTTGGCCGATTTTTCTTTGCTCTCGGTCTTGGAGTCGGTTCGTTCCTCGATGCGGGATTGCAACGACCCCGCCGGCGCAACGGCCAGACACGACAGCAGCACGCTGCTGAAAATCGAAATCGCCCGCCACCCCGGCATCATTGGTTCCCGTAGCACAGCCACTCCTGGCTGTGCAGCGATGGCAGCGCCAACCAAGGCCGCGCTCCCTTGGAAGGAGCGTGGTTCTCAAGCGAAATCAAGAACATCATTGCGCCCCAGAACTAGAGTTTACCGCCGGCAGTGGATTTCGCATGCGAAAAGAAAAATCGCCCACCTGGTACGCCGCTTCGTCGCCTTTGACCGATTTTGGCTTTACCTTGCCGTTCGCCACCTGTTCAATCGCATCTTGCAGCTTGGCCAGCACGCTCGGATCGGCGACCGGAATGTTGTGCGCGCCCAGAACAGTCTTGACCTGCGGCGCCAGCGCGACGAGTTTCTTCACCGAAGCAATGTATGCCGCCAGGTCCGTCTCCGGCCGGTACAGCCAAATCGTCGCCGGATAGTAGGTATCCCCGCTGAACAACAAGCCGTTCTCGCGGTCAATCAGAGCGATGGCGTCGGGCGTGTGGCCAGGCGTCGCTATAATCTCCACCGTGCGATGGCCGAGGTTCACCTTGAAGCCGTCGTGCACAAACAACGAGATCTTCCACGGTTTCGTCGCGTATTTCGCGTGGTCGAATCCCTTCGGAAGTTCGCCGCAGAGGTTGCCGTTGCCTAGCTCCTCCTGCGCGTCCGCGCGCGAGCCTTTCGCGTTCGCGCGGGTGAAAGCTGTGTCCATTCCGAAAATGTAGGGGAACTGCGAGTTGCCGCCCACGTGGTCGTTGTGCGTATGCGAATTCAGCACCACCACCGGCCGCGACGTCAGCCGCCCCACCACTGCCTTGATGTTGCCAATGCCCATGCCGGTGTCGAAAAGCAGCGCCTGCTTGGTCCCGACAATCAGATACGAAATCGTCTCCTCGAACTGGTGCGGCTCATAAATCGCAAACGTCCCCGGCGCCACTTTGTACACCTCAAACCACGTTTCATCCGGCAACACCCGTTGCAGCGCCTTGTACTCCGGCCGCGGCAGCGCCCTGCACCACTCTGGCTTGTCTCCGTGGGGTTTTGTGTCCTGCGCGGCGAAAGCCCAAGAAAAACCAAGAATTGCCACAGCGACGCTGAGCGCAGCGAGCTGCAAAAACCTGGATGGGAGGGCCGTCTGAATTGTTCTCATGTCCTAAAGTTTAAACAAGCTCGGTGGCTCATCGGGGTCCGGCTCGTCCAGAAATGCGCTTTCTGCACCCGCCCATCGGACCAGGATCAACCCAACCGTCAGGCAGCCCAGCCCAACAGGAACAAAGCGCCGCGCGCCCGTTCAGCGAATGGCAAATAATAAGCCACCAAAAACATCGCCAACGCGGGAATCCAAAACCAAAGCGAGGCCCTGCAGCACCTTCTGCTGTCGCGCACCAAGTCGGCATCCACTCCCCGCGCGACGAACCTCTTCTCTACGGCGGCGAGCTGCGAAAACTGTGAAAGATTCCATCAGGGCGCTTTGTCGGTTGTGGTCCCGCCCACAAAAATCGCCTTGGGCAGCATCATGTGAACGCCTTTGTTGCCGTCCACCAGCTGCGTAATGTGCAAATCGCCCGCCACGCTCGAGAGCATGTACGCATCGTCGCGAGACAAATGTTTTTCCGTCATCAGAAAATCAATCATCTCGCGCAGCGCCAGCGTCGTGCACGCATTCAAATCCTCGTTTAGACCCATGGTGATGTAGTGCGTCGGCGTCTCCGCGCGCGGCCAGCGCAGGTGCATGTCCTTGCGCACGATCAGCTGAAACGTCCCCAGCAGCGAAGTCTCCAGCGCGGTGATGTCCACTTCGCCGTCGCCCTGCCCGGCGTGCCCGTCGCCCACCTCAAACAGCGCTCCCGGCGCGTGCACCGGAATGTACAGCGTGCTGCCCGCCACCAGGTCCTTGTTGTCCAGATTGCCCGCCTGAATCCACGGCGGCGCGCTGCTGAGCCGCCCCGAAGCTTCCGGGGGCGCCACTCCCATGCTCCCGAAAAACGGGTGCAGCGGAATCTCAATCCCCGGCGCGAACTTCGCCACCATCCGCTTTTCGTCCAACGGAATGATTTTCGTTTTCGGATAAGGATAATCGTCCGGCAGGTAGCCGCGCCCCGGCCCGAATCCGTTATACGCATATGGAATCGCCAGCTTCGCCGACAGGATGCGCACTTCCAGCACGTCGCCGATTTCCGCGCCTTCCACAAAAATCGGCCCGGTCAGGATGTGCCCGCCCGGCCCTTTGTCCTTCACCTGGTCGTAAATGTCGCGCAGCGACCGCTCCACCTGCTCTGGAGCCACGCCCGCCGCCTCCAGCCGCTTCGGGCTCGACGTGAGCAGCGTCTCAATCTCCACCGTGTCGCCCGACTTCACATGCAGCACCGGCGCCGCCTTTGCGTCGTAGTAGCCCCACGCGACCGTCTTCGGCGTCGCCTTCAGCGTCACCTTCAGCGTCACCTTCTCCTGCCCTCCGCAGACGGAAGAAAAAACCAGAATGGCCACAGAGGCACAGAGCAAACAGAGGAACCGAGAGCCTGCGATCCTGGTGTGAAGGTTCATTAGTGTTGATTCTCCAAGGCCTTCGTCAATTCTGAGCTTGCGTACCGGCAACGGCGGGCGAGTCGGCCTGTGGGCCAAAAAGATCCCGTCGCACGGGAGTTCGCTGCTCAATTTCTTCAAAGAGCACCAAGCCACAGTTTCGTTGAATCGTACAAGTTCGCTCACGCCGGCCATAAGTTGAGCTCATGGATGCGTCATGTCTTCGGGTTTGACCAGCGCGTCGAATTCTTCGCCGGACAGGAAGCCGAGCTTGATCGCGGTTTCGCGCAGGCTCTGGTGGTCCTTGTGCGCCGTTTTGGCAACCGTGGCGGCGTTGTCGTAACCGATCTTCGGAGCCAGCGCCGTTACCAGCATCAGCGAATTGTGTAGGTGCCGTTCCATGTGCTCGCGGTTCACCTGCATGCCCGCCACGCAGTGATCCACAAAGCTGTTGCAGGAGTCGGCCAGCAGCTCCACCGAATGCAGGTAATTGAAAATCATCACCGGCTTGAAAACGTTCAGCTCAAAATTTCCCTGCGAACCCGCAAACCCAATGGCCGCGTCATTGCCCATCACCTGTACCGCCACCATGGTCAGCGCTTCGCACTGCGTCGGGTTCACTTTCCCCGGCATAATCGAAGAACCCGGTTCGTTTTCCGGCAGCGTCAGTTCGCCTAATCCGCAGCGCGGCCCTGAAGCCAGCCAGCGAATGTCGTTCGCAATCTTCATCAGCGAAGCCGCCAGCGTTTTCAGCGCGCCCGAAGCAAACACAATTTCGTCGTGCGCCGATAGCGAAGCGAACTTGTTCGGATGCGAACGGAACGGTAGTCCGGTGAGTACTGCGATTTTCACTGCCGCGCGCCAAGCGAACTCTGGATGCGCGTTCAATCCCGTCCCTACCGCCGTGCCGCCGATCGCTAGGTCATACAACCCGCGCAGCGCATCGTTGATCCGCTCCATGTCGCGGTTGAGCAGAGAAACCCAGCCTGAAAATTCCTGTTCCACGGTTAGGGGAGTCGCGTCCTGCAGATGGGTCCGCCCGATCTTGACTATGCCGCCAAATTCCTTCGCCTTCGCATCCAGTGCCGCCTGCAGTCGGTTGACCGCGGGCAGCAGCCGCCGCGAAGTTTCCGCCGCTGCCGCGATGTGCATGGCGGTCGGAAAGGTGTCGTTCGACGACTGCGACATATTCACGTCATCGTTCGGATGAATCGGCTTCTTGCTGCCCATCGCTCCGCCCGCGATCTCGATTGCGCGGTTCGAGATGACTTCGTTCACATTCATGTTGGTCTGCGTGCCGCTGCCGGTTTGCCAGATGCGCAAAGGGAAGTGGTCATTCAGCTTGCCGGAGATGACTTCATCGGCGGCCTCGGTGACGAGCTTGGCCTTATCGGCGGGGAGCTTGCCGAGGTCCTGGTTTACTAGCGCTGCCGCCTTTTTAAGAATGCCGAACGCGCGGATCAGCTCCGCCGGCATGGTGTCCTGCCCAATCGCGAAGTGAATCAGCGACCGCGCCGTCTGCGCCCCGTAGTACCGGTCAGTAGGCACCTCAATTCTTCCCATCGAGTCGCTTTCGGTACGGGTAGGAACGCCCGCCGACGTGGTCGGGGCATGTTTCGCGGATTCAGCCATGATCGCTCCTGGAAATTAACAAATGGAGTGTAACGACTGACATAGCGCAGTGCAAAGCCACCCTGATGCCGGGTAGCCAAGGCCGGAGCCTACCCGTCGGACCAGTATTCCGTTTCGGCAACTTGGCGGAGATTTCGCACTTTGTCGGATCCTCGTCTTTGATACTGGAAAGAGCAGTAATAGGACCAGGTCCAGACAGGCGCGTCCGATCCTGGACGGGCGGCCCTGCAAGAAGGCAAGATGGCAGACAACGAAACGCGGCGGTATCCCCGATACAAAGGCATAAAGCCGGTGCCAGTGGCATGGATGCAGGGCACACAGAAGGCCGTAGCGAAGGCTGAAAATTTGTCTTTAGGTGGCTTGTTCATAGGAACTCCGACGCCGCCACCAGTGGGAGCTCTTGTGCTGCTGCTGTTTCACACGCCGGAAGGCGAAGTGCGCGTGCGCGCCACAGTACGCAACGTAAAGCCGGGCAAAGGCATGGGCCTGGCGATCACTTCCATGGAACAGGACGCCCGCGCGCGCCTCGCGCGCTGGCTGCAAATCCTGGCCAAGCAGGCCGAAGCCGCCGAACCGGTCCCCGCCGTATAAGGCCCGCGGGCCCCGGAACAAAACCGGCTTCCCGGAGTCCAAAACCGCACGATGCTGCTTCGAATCTTTCCCGGCCCACGCGCCGGTCATGGTGCAATCGAGTCCGTCGAAGGACACTCTGGATGCGGGAGCAATGGAGGGCGGCCGCCGGGTGGCCCAGCCCGGCGCAAACAGCCGTACCCTGAAAAAACGCGAGATGCGGCGGTTCAGGCGAGCAGGAAGGCCTTCTTAAACTACTTGCCTTGAATCAGAGTGCTTTGGCTCGCGACGCAGCGCCAGACGTTGCTCTGCTTGATCCAGGTATCGGTGAAGCGGACCCGGTGGACGTAGGGCTTGCCCTTGCTGGTGCCGGTTTCGCGGTAGATTCCGACTACCACAGCGGCGTTGCCGTACACCGTGACGGTGAGGCCTTCGTCGTAAAGGTGATCGGCCTGGTAGGCGGTCTTGGTGACGTCCTGGATGTATTCGGCTTTGTTCATCACCGAGCCGTCGAAATCGATGTAGCTAAGCGTGTCGGCGACGATGTTGGTGACGGCGGCGGGATCGTGGCGGGCTTCGGCTTCGTTCCACGCGCGCTCGAGTTGCCGGATCTGGATTTCGTCGCCGGAGGGGGCGGGCTTGTTTTGCGCGAAAAGCACAGCGCAGACGGCGAGTGCGGCGAGCAGAACGGTAAGCAACTTTTTCATGAGGCAACTCCGGTCGAGAGCGCTTGCAGGAGATGGACTGCAAAACTTGCGCGTAGCGTAACAAGCGCGTGGCCAAGACACAAAGCATAAAGATGCCGGGTTTCCTGCGCGAAGGCGCGGAGGACCCGTGACAGCCTCAGGAACTCGGGAGGGCCCGGCGTCACAAAGCAAAGCGCCGCCGCGCTCCAGAAACGGCAAAGCCGGGCTGAAGCCCGGCACTACAAACTCATGAAGGGCAAAGAAAAGCAGGGCGTTAGTGACGGGGTTTGTACCAGCTGTAGCCGACGGTGAAAAAGACGCTCGCGTTGTAGCCGGGGTTGTGGTCGCCGAGGCTGGCATTCGAGTGATGCACGACATCCACAGAAAAATCAATCGAGCGGTCAGAACGATGGAACCAGTGCAGGCCGCCGCCGATCTGCGGCGTGAAGTTGATAGACGAGGTGTTGGGAGGCGGAACATCGGAAGTGGTGAAGAGCACGCCGCCGGCGATATGCACGTAGGGGATAAGGCGCTGAGGCTCGGTGAAATTCCACTGCACGAGAAATGGCTTGATGCTGGCGCCGTATAGCGCGCCATTCGGGGTGACGACGGCGTAGACGGGC
>Ga0157378_10003786_pt1 | contig 13408 bp, 9 predicted proteins | sample M65metaG_FD_115309 | JGI IMG/M metagenome (GOLD analysis project Ga0157378, IMG submission 115309) | Miscanthus rhizosphere microbial communities from Kellogg Biological Station, Michigan, USA - M6-5 metaG | ecosystem: Host-associated > Plants > Roots > Rhizosphere > Soil | place: USA: Michigan...
ACATAAGAAGACATGTCGGCAACGGCGTTTGAAATGTTGAAATAGGGCCAAAGGGTGTGTTCAAAACTGCCAATCCTGGAGCCGATAGTGGTTTTGTCAAGTAATGGAAGCCTGGAAATTCCCAGGGAATACTCAAAAATGTCTACTGTTGTTTTCAGGTACTGAGCATATAATTCTACCGCTGCCGAATCGCTGGCCGGCCGGCTATAGCTTTTAATCATTTTGTTTATCAGTTCCAGTTTGTTTTCAAAACCCATGATATAATCCTTGTAAGCGTTGTGTATAGACAACAGATTTTCGGGATCTATTTGCCTCATCAGGCTGGTAAGCGTATGCCCGTTATCAAATAAAACTGAATCGTATCGTTGCGCTGCTGTTTGATAAAGCAATCCAAAATAAACCGATGATGCCCTTGGGTTAGCCAGTACTTTTTTAACCTTGTCGAGCGATACCCAGTAGGAAGCGTCTTCCCCGGTTGTAGTATCCTTAAGCGAGTAGTTCAGCAACTGAAGCGTTTGTATGATTGCTTTATAATTTTTCGAGCTCAGGACATCCAGGTATTTCACTGGGTAGCCCTCAATAATATCACCTGGATGAACATGGGTTTCTACCCCCTCTGCCAGGTAACAGGCCGATCTCAGGGATGCATCGAGTTCTTTGTGCTGTCTAAAAAAGAGTGGGTGGTTGTCGATAATGCCCGGGAGGTTTTTGGGGAGTGCAGCAATGTCTTCTTTAAATGCGACCTGGAGATTCTGAATATAGCGCTGATAGTCGTAGATCTCGTTGTCTATTACATGTAATAAGTAAGAAGTCTGCGGAAAAAGCGTTCCCAGGTCTTTTGTTGAATCAAGCACATCTTTGAATTTTTGAAAAAAAGCGATGGTCAATTCCTGTTTTGTGCGTTTCACAATAAATTTGGCGAGGCCGTCCGCGAGATTGGTCACATCCAAACCACCGATAGATGAAAAGGAAAGAGAAGAAAGGATAGCACCACTGGACTCTGCGCCAATACCAGCACCGGTATCTTTTTTCTCAGCCTTTATTTTTGCCGTTTTCAAAAACATATTGGCCTCCACTTGTTCCATGGCATCTGTAGTATTACCAATTTTTTTATCCGGAAAATAGAATTGAATGATCTGTTTCAGATCATTGCCGGAAAGATTTTTGCTGTCCACAAGTTTCAGCGCATCAATAATCATGCTGCCTGGTTGATACGGAGACGGTGCAGACGGTGCATTCATCCGGTTCAGCAAATCGGAAGAGATGATTACTGTTTGACCACCTGTACTGCTGGCGGGGCTTTCAGGTTCTGGTATAAGCAGGCAGGATTTGATCGATTGAGGATCTTTGCTGTTTCCAAAAAGCAATTGCAAGGGTTGATTGAGCGATCCTTTCTTACCAGCAACCTCAATGCTCAATGTATTGTCTGTTGAGAGGGTTTTATGGTGATTGAAATAACTGCTGTCGAATGTAAAATCAATATTCGAGTCGTCTGATTTTTGCCCTCTGATGCTGAATATGGCATCGGGGTGTTCTACTTTTGAAAAATTAAATGTAATGGCACCCCCTTTTCGAATGGCGAGCCTAACTTCATTTGCAGTGACTTTTTTCGCGTTGAGGTTAAGGGAAGCCGCGCCTTTTTTTGGAACCACCAGGCCTATTTGAGAAAGGCATGATTGGCTAATAAAGAGAAGTGCGATGGCTTTAGATAAAAAAAGCTGTTTTTTCATGGTCAAAAGTTGATTTTAAAACGATATTCTTTCAATGGACCTGTCTTTGTAAAAACATTACTGAATTTTACGGCGTAAGAGTAATTGCTGCTGCCTCCCACAATCATACCCAGGGGAATTCCGTTGAGGTCGGTAACAATCGCCCCTGAGTCACCTTCGGAAGTAGGTGCGGTTTTATCGCCTGTAGCAGGATCTTTAATGGTAATACTGAAAACATCATTGATCAGGTGTACCTGGCCATCGGGATATTTAATATGGGCATTGATTTGGTGCAGGAATATTTCAGCCTCCTGGAACTTACATACTTTGCCGAACAGTCTCACCCTGGTTCTTACAAGTGCATCAAACTCGCTTACACTTCTATGCTGGCCAGCAATAATCAAACGGGGGTTAGACAATGCGTCCGCGTCGCTGATATATTTGGCAATGCCTACGTCGATGCCTGTTTCTGTATCGTGCGACAAAAAGCCGTCTTCAATTTTCCCCAATGCGGTGCTTTCCTGTATAATGGTTGTCTCCCGAAGACTTCCATGCCAATTGGTATCATCTTTCATCACATGCCAGCAGGAAATAAAATATAGGTTGTTAGAATCCTCTTTTTGCAGATGACAGCCCAGCGTGCCTGTTCTGAGCGCATCGTTCTGATTGAATATTTCGCACCCGGCCATGCCAGTGTGCACTTTAATTTTTTTATCGGTTGCATATTGAATGGGAATGGAGAATCCATTGTCCAGCGTTTCCTTCAAGCCGTATTTTGTTTTCAGGTACGCCAGTGTTTGATCATCCTCCGCAAATACAATGAGCACGGTTGCGTTCGCGGCAGTATCGAATTGTTTGGCAACACTGATGAGACCTGACTCAGCTTTTGTTTTTTGTGTGAGGTTATAGAGTGTGGTATCCGCATTGCTGCTGCCGGCAATATCGTCTTCCCTGATTTTAAGGAAATTAATATTATCGGGCTGCAGGCCGGTTTGCATTACCACCTCGCTGTCTGTTGCCCGGTTTATATTGTTTTTCTTTTCTTCCGGTTTTACACCTGCGCCCCTGATGGCAACCAATTTTTTCAATAGATCAAACCAAAAAGGTGCACCAAGAGACAACATCAATCCTGTTATAATCAGTCCGAAAAGACGGATAGGCACAAAAATGTTTTTGGCAACATAACCCACTTTCGCGTACCAGGGATAGGCAACAAAACCCATGATTTCAATTTTACCCGGATCCCCGGCCTTATGACGGATATCGGAAATGATTGAAAACTTTCTGCCAGTAATGGAATCAGCAACGGTTTTGATCGGTAAAAGCTCGTCGTTTGTTTTTCTGATCTTAAAAGAATCGCGTGCAGCGTTTGCCTGTAATTTTTGAATCGCAGCCTGGTCTGCAGCAATTAATTTTCGCAATAACGAAATAGTATCAGCGTAAGATTTGTTGCCTGCCTGTACTTCAAAACCCGCACGTACAGTATCAGATATTAACTGTTTGATTAAATCGGATATGGAATCACGCGGCGCAAGATGCAGGTTGAGGCTCTCCTGTTGTTTTAACAAGCTATCTTTTAAATCACTGAATTTACTAATGCGGGCTGGGCTCAACAGACCCGGTACACCTGCAGTGTCCAGCAAACAAACTTCCTGTTTAATTAATTTATCGGTTCCCCACCCAAGTCCCAGTACCAAACTGGCATCATTCATATCTTTGGTAATATTTGCATATCCACTGTCAACAATGGCTTTTGAACGTAAAGAATCGCCGGGAACGAGAAAATCCTTATACCTCGAAGAATCTTTTGAAAGCTCCACCCCCATTGTCACCAATTGGTTGCGTGCATCTTTATCTTTTGATAGTTTTTTCGCTATTTGAATGCTATCGACATTAAATATAACTGCTATAATAAAACCCAGCCAGAATAACAGCAGTTGCAGTTTTCTTTTATACCATCCGTTGGCGCGATCCATGGTTTCATTGTACCATGCTTTGAATTTGGCTTTTAACAGATTGATATCAGTCCCGGCGTCGTTTGTCATATCACGCAGGGTTTTAAGCGTAGACGGTTCGATGTGATGGGTATTGAAACGCAGACAAAAATTGATTTTATCAATATCGGTTGCACCCCTGCCCTTGTCTTTTAATAATTGTAAGAGCGTTGTGGCAAACATCTCTGCAGAAATATAAGATGGCTTGGTTTGGCTGATAGTTGTCTTTACCTCGCCCCCTTTATCTGACAGGTATTTAATGGATGGGTTATTATAAAATTTGCCCGCAAAGCTGTATTTGAAATCTTCAAATTCTTTTAAAAAATATTGTTGAATAAAATTCCAGGTGCGTGTCAGAAAATCCCTCTCTACCAGGTGCTTTCTGTGATATCCGTCGTTGAGCATTTTTTCGATGGCTACCCTGAGTATTCTTGACCGCAAAGCCATCCAGGTTGCAACCATTTCACCAATTATGGTAATAAAAAGACTATACAGTAAATAAATAAGTACAAGACCTATAAAGACATCCAGCACTATACTGTTGAACATAACGGTTATTTTTTGTAACGACCCGAAGCAAAGGGTCATATTTTTTTAAAACAGCAAGTATTCAAAAGGTGGGATTAAGTAGTTGGGATAGTCATATAAAGATCATTAGGCCCCGTTCAACGAACAACCGTGAAACTATCTTTTTCATCGCCGTGTTTTCACCCTGAATGATAGCAGGCTTAAAGGGGTAGGACGACACAAATATATTATTCAAATAAATACTCTTTTTTAAAAACAGGCAATACTACAAAACGGGTACGGTGGTATGTTGATTTTTCTAACCTGGATCCAAAATGCAATCGTTTATCAATGTCAGCAATACCAGGATCATGGTATTTGTCAAAGTCGTTTCAAAAGAATGCCGGATCATTATTGAATGATCCGGCGGGCGGAAACAAATGCGCAGGCAATACCGGCCTATCCTTTGATTGCTTCCGAAATTAATTCAGCGATGCCAAATTTTCCTTTCTTCAGAAATTCATTAAAAGGCGTCCAGTTGGGTTCAAGCGACAGGTAGGAATGTTTATCGCCCAGCATCAGTCCTATCAAAACTTCACCCACAATTCTGCCGCCTACAGGCCCCAATGTCAGCGGTGTATCATTATTTTTGAATGGCTGCTGCGATTCTGCCAGTATATAATACCACAACGGTGCTTTACCAACAAAAGCAGGGTGCAATGATGCAAGGGTTGGATTATCTTTTTGTTCGTCTTCATTTGCCTTGCCTACTTTCAACTTTGCATCGGGCAATATCGGTATATCCATTTTTCTTGCAACATCCTGTCCTGAAGGCAGCCCCATTGTTTTGCCCCGGGTTAAATTCCGGAGGGCCAGGTTACTGGGTTTTCTGGCAATGGATGCCGGCAGTTTTGCCAATGGATTCACGAGCGAACTATCAGGTTTATAGGCGGGCTGAATACGTTTGGAAGAGAGTGGGTTAGGGTTATTGCCAAAATCAAAAAATAAACGCCAGTCGATAGCCCAGTTGGATGGAAATTCCCTGAAACCGGTAAGACTTGCAGCAGGATCGTTGGAAAATATTTCAAAACGGGGGATGTGTTGATTAAGCCGGTAGATGGGCCGTATCATGGAGTGACCAAAACGATATGCTGCAACCGAAAATTCAACAGGTATGAAAGGATCGTTTTTCCATTTGTAAAACTTCAGTACCGGCGGATCTTTCAGCACGTTGGTTTTTTTAGCGAGATGGGGCAAAATATCCTTCAATGTTTTTTCACCGATAATAGTGGGTAGAAAATCATGCAGTACCACCCATTGATAATGCCATCTTACAAAACGCTGTATCGTTGCGAAGTCTTCGTCGGGAAACAAATCAACCAGCCGGTTATGAAACCGGAGGAAAATGGCCTGCAACTGGGATATAATTACGTTTTCATCATTTCTGGGATCGCCAATGATCGCTCTTTTATCTCCCTTGATTGGATTGGTCCGCTGCAGATCCAATACTTTGCTGTCAAAATCGCTGCCTGTTAAGACACGACCGAGCATAAATTTTTTACCATCTTCCTGGTACATATAGGGCTGGTCATCGGGGCCACGGCCATAAACATTGTCAAGGTCAAGTGCGGGCGTTCTGAAATCCACGAGTGCATCCGGATCATTTTCCTGTTGCAGCGAACTGGCGGGATCAAAAGTGATATCATGATCGATAAACTGTCCCAAATACGTGTAGCCGGCACTGATAGCCGTGTTTTCTTCGTCGTCTCTTTTGGTTTCGGGGGTAGGAGCGCCTTCTGCTTTTGCACTCATGGCTTCTGATAGCATCAGCAGTGCATCGTCGGGAAAATCAGCTTTGGGGAGTGTTCTGAAAATTCTTCCAAACCTGCCTTCAAAACTCGAAGACTGCCGGGCCGATTCAAGGCCGCGCAGTTTGCCATGAATTCTTTTTCGGTGATGATTCATAATTAAATAATTTATTGCCTACTCTAACATACCGTTTTCGGCGAACCGGGCTGCTTGCAGAAACCATTGTCAGTATTTATGGGGAAGGATTAACGAAACGAAAAATAACCTGATTATGGTTTTAATGCCGATTGTTGTTATTGGTAGAATTACTGTTTAACCAGCAGATTGATAAGAATGGTAAGACTGAAGAATTTACAGGGCTGAATCAATACCGTATAAAGTAAACGAAATTTTATAAACTGGCCTATACCACGAACCGGGTATTTGCGAAAAAAAGCGGGAACAACATCCCGCCCGGATTTTTTACGAAGGCTGTTTATAATATGCTTAATAGTTTTTTTCCATCGGCAACACCGAGGCCGGTACAGGCATCCCAGCCCGCACCTGCGGTATACCCCTTCCCCGTTGACGTAGTAATATTATTGCCGCTGGTAATATCCCTGAAGCTGGCAGCGGACTTGTATATTTTGGGCTGTATAAAACCAACCGGTTTTTTCTTCAGTTGATTGATTCGTGCAATAAGGCCGGCCAATAGTGGTGCGACGGCACTCGTTCCACCAATAATTTGTTTTTTTCCGTGGTAGTATACATTATAACCCGTTTCCGGATCGGCTACGCCGGCGAGATCCGGTACCCCACGCCCTTTGAATTTGGTGCTTACCGACAAAGGTACTTTAGCTGCAAGCTGGTAATCGGGCAATGGAAAAAATTCGCTTACTCCACCACCGGTGGCAGAATCATTTGATTCATGCCACACCACTTCCGCGGTTATTTTATTGTTACTGGCATTTAATTTAGTTCCACCGCAACCCAGTACAAAAGGGCTGGACGAAGGAAAATCAACATGCACTTTTCCATCGCCTGCACCATCATCCGATCCGGTATCGCCCGATGCAAGACAAATGGTTACGCCCAGCAGGGCCGCGGCCTTGCATACTTCATTAAAATTTGTTTTGGCCTGCGTGGTCCAGATGTTTTCGGGGCCGCCCCAGCTAATAGAGATAACCGTGGGTTTATTTACATTGTCGTGCACCGCCTGAGTGATAGCATCAATAAAACCTTTAGTGGAATTGGGCGCATAGTACATGACGATGGTTGCTTTGGGCGCAATAGCGCCCGCCACTTCAATATCCAGCATTACTTCATCGTCTGCATCGCCGCCGGGATTGTTGTGGCCGGTACCTACCGACACAGATTTTACCACCGGCATGGGCAGCTTCAGCGATGTAAAATAATGCTGCAGGTCTGTTAAGCTATGACCGCCGCCAAACTCAAGAATGCCGATGGTTTGCCCGGCGCCATCGGCTTCCGGGAAATTATAGATGGTTGCCAGTTGATTGGGATTATACGAAACAGACTGGGCTTTTGCTTTACTGCCTGTTTTTTTTCTTATCCTGAATTTTGGTGTTGCCTGCGGCCGGTTGTCTAAACCAAAAACCCCTACCACAATGCCGTTTAAGGCGGTAGGTATTTTAAGTGTGCCGCTTCTGCCATGAAATACTTCTTTGTTTTTTGCTGTATAATAATGAAGCGTTACACCAAAAGCACGGGAAATATTAGCAGCCGTACCCTTGAGGATCATAATGCGCCGGCTATAGCTGGTATGCACAACCGAAAGTTCAGCGGCCGCCGCAAAATCTTCTACCTTCTGCACATCGTCTTCACTAAGCCCAAATTGCTGCTGGTATTCTTCGCGGGTATAAGTTTTACCGGTTGCTTCCAGCTCTTTCAATGCATCTTCAATGGAAGATTTCCGGCGGATGCGCAGGGTTACCTCGATGCTGTCGCTGGCATTTACTAATTTTCCTTTCCGGGCCTCCGGTGCTTTCCTTGCGCTGTCTTTAAACACCGTTAAGGCTTTGTATGGGTTGCTTATTTTTGACATAGTCATTATTTTAATTGCTGCATTCTGCTTCAATCACTGCGATTGTTTCACGGTTGTTATTGCGCTGGTAGTAGTATTCTACATGCTAGCCGGTAGGTAAATGCCTTCCTGTTTTTTGCTATCAAAGCATAGGTTTGAAACAATTGTTCACGCTGTCAACGTTTGTTCTTCGGCGGTAGTAGGGCAGTATGAATGGTCAGAGGGTTATTCCCTTAAGTTTGTAGTCGAGGGGAGATTCTTTATGTTTGCCCGGCGCAAAAGCTATGCCGGGACTTACTTCAATTCTTTTGTAGAGTACGCTTTTTTTCTCATCCCGTTGATAAGGCAAATGTACATTCTTCAGCATAAACTTCAACCCGGTGACTTTCTGTATGAATTCCACTTTCACCTGGTAAACGGAATCATATTTATAATCCATAAATAAATTATCGCTGGTCCCCGCACCGGTAATTGATTCCCTGACAGCAGACTTTTTAAACACTACCGTGCCATCCTGCACCAACAACTGGGTATGGCTCATCATAAAACCTACGGCGTTCAGCCCCCGATTATTGGGATAGTAAATGACTTTCCAGAAAACACAGGGTATTTTTACATATTCGCCATTTATTTTTTTTATGTAGTAGGGATCGTTGTCTGATAATACGACACCGGTGATCACTGTAACCTGTAATTGATGCTGTACCGTTTGTGTTTTAAGAATGTATTGCTCAAGACTGCGCCAGAGCCCAACGTTTAAGCGTTCGTGCTGGGGCACACAGTTGGTAAAATAAAAGGTATCGTTGGCCGCCTTTCTTCGTTGTGCATCTGTTTTACCCCATAGCACCTGCTGGTAGGAGGTGAGGTGGCCCTGCTCAAAATCATTGGGTCGAAGCCCGCTGGCCCGGATGGCATTATATAGCTCATCACCAAATTGGTAATTGCCCGAAACCCTGGTGTCCTTTTTAAAATTTCCCTTGCGGGGTATATTTTTCCATTCGGTACCGCTGATATTGCAGGCGGAAAAAAGAGCAAATTTTCGTTTACTGTTCAGCGCTACTGAATGGCGATAGTAATTAATAATAAACCCCCTGCCATTCAGCAGCGGAGCCGTTTCCTTTTTTTTGCTGGCGGGTATTCGCACCAAGGCCACCGGTTCGCCTTTAATGAAATGGGGGTTGTAGGCCATGGGATAGGTTTGGTTGCTATTATTATTTATTCGGGGTTGGCCGCCACTTCAACACGCATGTGTTTAAATGTAATGATTGTAATAAATGGATCGGCTAAACAAAAATGCTAATTGAATTTACTCATTTTATTGTGAAGCTGTCCCGGGATAACCGCATTATTTATGTGTTATCGCACCCTCCTGCATTTGTGAAATACTCCATTTTTGTATGGTCCCAGCCTGTAAAAAAGAAGTGATTTGCCATTTTTGACGGCAATGCAAATAGATATTTCAGCCGCCTGCTAAGGGTTTTTACCAGCAGCCACGGGCATCGCAGGGCAGGCTTCGGCTGAAACCATGTACTGGCGCCGACGTGTGCGACGCAAGAATGCCAAATAGCGTTCTATGGCCTGTTTCACATAAAAAAATCATTAAAAAATGCGTAGAATCCCGCTGCTGCTGCATCTTATCGGTATCCGATCGCACCCAAACTTTTGAAGGTATTTTCTTATGCACCTATTGTGTGGATTTTGTTTAGGAAAGGGTGCTGAATTTTTTTAAATTGTGAATAAGCGCGTTTAGACATGTGAGTAACCTAAATATAGCCGTGAATAACCTGTGCATTGGGTGGCAATAAATTTTCAGGAAGATTTTGTTTTTTTTGAAATTGAATGCAATCTATATTCGCCGTCCTGAATTCGCGTAACAATTCCTTAACATGATGGGCCCGACCCGCCCCCGCATTAAAAGGCGTTGTATTAATCAGGAATGACTGCTTAAAATCTGATGACAGGCGCCCCTGGCCACACCGAAGAAAAACCGCCACCTGTTTTTAAAAAACCATTGCCATCACCTTTTCTGCCTGGAACACTATGGATTTAACTAACCTGAATAAAGACCGCGCCAAAAGCAGGCGCAAGAGTTCTATTGATTTAAGCACGATGGTCTACGGCAAAGTGCCGCCAGGCAAAAGACCTGGAAGAAGCGGTACTGGGTGCTATTATGCTTGAAAAAAGTGCGTTTGACACCGTTGCTGAAATACTGAAACCAGAATGCTTTTACGTGGACGCCCATCAGCGGGTATTCAAAGTAATGCAGGGCTTGCAGCAAAAAAACCAGCCCATCGATATTTTGACGGTGGTGGAAGAGCTGAAAAGCAAGGAAGAACTGGAAACAGTGGGCGGCCCGTACTTTGTTACGCGCTTAACCAACGCCGTTGTATCGAGCGCCAATATCGAGGCCCATGCCCGGATCATTTTACAGAAATTTATACAACGTGAGCTGATACGCATCAGCGGTGAAATCATCAGTGATTCTTACGAAGACTCCACGGACGTTTTTGATTTGCTGGACGATGCCGAGGGTAAACTGTTTGAAATAACCAATAACCATCTTCGCAAAAACTTCGACAGGATTGATGACGTGCTGGTTAAAACAGTGGCGCGCATTGAAGACATGCGCCATAAAAACGAAGATATTACCGGTGTGCCTACCGGATTCCCCACGATGGACAGGGTTACCTACGGCTGGCAGAGTACGGATTTGATTATCCTGGCTGCACGTCCCTCGGTAGGTAAAACCGCGTTTGCGCTTAACCTTGCCCGTAATGCAGCCCTGCATCCCACCAAACCAACGGGTGTAGCCTTTTTTAGCCTGGAAATGAGCGCGGGCCAGTTGGTACAGCGTATTCTTTCGGCCGAAAGTGAAATTATGCTGGAGAAAATTGCCCGTGGTAAACTGGAAGAGCATGAAATGAAACAGTTATACGCGAAAGGCATCCAGCGGCTATCCGAAGCACCTATTTTTATCGATGATACTGCGGCGCTCAATATTTTTGAACTGCGTGCCAAATGCCGCCGCTTAAAGAATAAACACAATGTGGGCCTGATCATCATCGACTACCTGCAATTGATGAGCGGCACCAATAATGGCAACGGCAGCAACCGCGAACAGGAAATCAGTAATATTTCGCGTAACCTGAAGGGACTGGCCAAAGAATTACAGGTACCCATTATTGCGCTGAGCCAGTTGAGCCGTGCGGTGGAATCGAGAAAAGAAGGTAACAAGATTCCGCAATTGAGTGATTTGCGTGAATCGGGCGCCATAGAACAGGACGCTGATATGGTTATGTTTTTATATCGTCCCGAATACTACGATATTAACCAGAACGAAATGGGCGAAAGCAATAAAGGCGAAACGCATGTACGCATTGCCAAGCACCGTAATGGTAGCCTGGAAAATGTGAAATTGCGCGCCCTGCTGCATATCCAGAAATTTGTGGAAGACGATGATTCCGGAACACCCCCAGGTTATAGTGGCGGGGGATGGAAAAAATTGCCGCCGGAAGACGGCAATGGTGCAGGCGGCGCAAAATTATACGTGCAGGCCGGCAGCAAAATGAATAATATGCCCATGGATGACGATGACGCACCATTTTAAAATATTGGATTAGTATGTATGAATGGCCCTGCTTTTTGCGGGGCTTTTTTAATAGAAGGTAAAAGGTTGAAGGGGAAGGGTATAAGGCAAATACTAAATTGCATAGTTTATCAGCGTTAAACGCACTGCCCCTAACCTTAAACCCTCTACCTTTAACTCTTTACGTGAGTCTTCCATTTTTTTATATCGAAAACATTGAGCAGGGTAGCACAGATTTGCTGCTGGACGAAGACAACTCGCGGCATGCAGTGAGCGTATTGCGGATGCAGGCAGGTGAGCCATTGCATCTTACAGACGGAAAAGGTCATTTGCTGAGCGGCAGCATTACCGATCCCCACAAAAAAAAATGCCGTGTGCGCATTACCGGCAGTTCGTATACAGCAGTTCCGGAAAGGAGCATTGGTATTGGTATTTCTTTGGTTAAAAACCCTGTGCGGTTTGAATGGTTCCTGGAGAAGGCAACAGAGATCGGCGTAACCGATATTTTTCCGATGCTCTGTCAACGAACTGAAAAGCAACATTTCAGGCAGGCGCGGATGAAAAATGTGCTGGTCAGCGCATTGTTGCAAAGCCAGCAAACCTGGTTGCCCCTGCTGCATGAACCGGTAAGGTTTGACAATATGATTGCCGGACAGGATAAGTTTGGGCAAAAGCTAATTGCGCATTGCCTGGAGCAGGATAAAAAAAAGCTGGAGAAAACAATCGTTGACACAGGTTCCAGCCAGTTAATATTAATAGGACCCGAAGGCGATTTTACAACCGCTGAAATTGAACGGGCCCTGCAAAACGGTTATACACCTGTAGCTCTGGGCAATACGCGGTTGAGAACTGAAACAGCCGGTATTGTTGCGGCCGTAATATTGAAAAATATCGATTAACGCTGGCAGCGACTGCAAACAGTGTTACTATACTCATAAAATGAACCGGGCATTATGGATATGCTGTTCAGGCGCATCTCACTGATGGCGAGGATGAATGTGGAATTTGCTACCCAGGAGTTGAATGAAAGCCGTTACAGTAGCGGACGGCAGCAATCCGGGGATTAATCTCTTTATAAAGTTAAAAATTAAATTTTCTTAACTTGCCAGCAGGTAAATTGCAGCACGATGAATATTGATCCAACAGATCAGAAAGGGAAAAATTATATACTCAGGCGCTCTATCATGGACTATGGAAGGGGCGGCATTATCCTGTGTTTTGGCCTGTTTCTGATTGTGGCTGATAAGTTCGGTATTGAATTTACCATCCGGCCAACACTTCGTTACCTGTTAGCTGGTGTTTTTATTGTGTATGGGGCGTTTCGCATTTATACCGGATATAAAAAAAACTATTTTTCAGAATGAGACCCGGCCAACCAGTATTTTTCAATATCAGCATTATTATTATAATTGGTTTTATTGCATGTTTGGCAGCTTGTGGCAACCCTTCTTCGTCGGCACCGGCGGAAACCAATACCAGTGGCACCATTCATATCAGCGCAGATGAATCGTTTAAACCCGTTATCGATTCGCAGATAAAAGTGTTTGAAGCATCCTGGCCCACCGCCAAAATCATTGCACATTACAAACCAGAAGCAGAATGCATCAAGGATTTGAACAACGATAGCATCCGGATGATTTTTATTACCCGGCCGTTAAGCCGTGATGAGGAAGCGTTGATGAAGACGCGGATCGGCTATGTGCCGGTGTATGGAAAGCTGGCTTCTGATGCCATTGCCGTAATCGTAAATAAACAGTGTAAGGATTCTTTATTTGATATG
>Ga0157378_10003790_pt1 | contig 13397 bp, 12 predicted proteins | sample M65metaG_FD_115309 | JGI IMG/M metagenome (GOLD analysis project Ga0157378, IMG submission 115309) | Miscanthus rhizosphere microbial communities from Kellogg Biological Station, Michigan, USA - M6-5 metaG | ecosystem: Host-associated > Plants > Roots > Rhizosphere > Soil | place: USA: Michigan...
CGACGGGCGTCGGCAACCGGATCAAGCGCGACTGAACGATGGTCGCTGAAGCTGGAAAGCGCTCGAATTCAGGCTGCGGATCCCATTTCTCAAAAGCCATTCTCCGACTCCTCACCCATCACGTACCCTGCTGGCTAGGTGATAAGATCATAAAATCGAAGCCGATTTTGTCAACAATTAATCGAACTTCTTTCGCGCGGGGTGAAACCGCATCCGGACGCACAATTATTCTGTGTGATTAACGGCTGGCGGCGGAGTGACAAAACCAGCACTTCTCCAGCCCTAATGCTAAGTAATTCAGCTATTTAGATGCAGAGAAGAGGGCGTTGGCGAAGGGCTGAGGATCGCCCGTACGTCACAAGCGCCGCTTGGGCTCGCCTGGAAGTAACGCTGAAAGACGAGGATCCAACCACTCGATTGCGGAAGCCTGGAGAGCGGATTCCCGCTGAAAATCGCTCACAGCGGCGAGGCGACCACATCGCCGCGGAGCGGCGCAATCTACGTAGCCCACGGCGTGAGCCGTGGGAAATCCGTCGTACCCGATCTCAAGCCGCGGAGCGGCGACATTTCAAAATGAAGTCATTCCCACATATGTCTTTCATCGCACGTCATCCCGTGCTTCTTCAAAAACGCTCGCACCTCGTCCTGGTAACTGACTCGTCGATGGTGCGCCTCCTGATTTCGAATGTACCGGATCACGCCGTCGACACCCGAACGGCTGACGCTAAACGCGGAGTAGCCCATCTGCCAGCCGAACTTCGGCCGGTTTCTGTTCTCGTGAATCCATTTCGACGAGTTCGATTTGATCGTCCGAACGAGATCTGACAACGCCATGGTGGCGGGCATGTCGACGAGTAGATGAACGTGGTCGGTAACTCCGCCGATGGCAATGCGTCGGCCACCGATGTTCTTGATGATTCCGCCGATGTATGCCAGGCATTCGGGCGCGATTTCGCGATCGAGATGGGGAAATCGATCCTTGGTGCTGAAAATCAGATGCGTAAAGAGAGAAGTGAATCGATGACTCATGGATAGTTCCTTTCTGATTGCTGGTTTCGATATGTCGCCGCTCCGCGGCTTGAGACGTGCCCCACGATTTCCCACGGCTCACGCCGTGGGCTACGTCGATGGCGCCGCTCCGCGGCGAAAGCGGCCCAGCAGCGTCGGACCGAGCCGCGTAGGCGCGAATCGCGCGTGGCTGACCTCGTTGGTGCGAACCGCGTGGGCGCGAGACCGCGTGGGGGCGAGCGAACGTTTGCTTCCGATCATCGAATCTCACTATCGATCTCCCCCTCACGTCCTGAAATACGCCCGATCCAGGGCCCGGTAGTTGACCGCCTCGGCGATGTGGGCGCTTTGGATGCGCTCGCTGCCGGCGAGGTCGGCGATCGTTCGCGCCACTTTGAGGACGCGGTCGTGGGCGCGCACGGAGAGGCCGAGGTGGGTCAGGGCCTGGTCGAGGATTTGGCGGGATGCCGGGTCGAGCTCGCAGTGACGCCGCATCGCGCGTGAAGTCATCTCGGCGTTCGATTGCATCGAGGAGCGGGCGAAACGCTGATGTTGAATCTGGCGCGCGGCCTCGACGCGGGCTCGGATCGAGACCGAGCTCTCGCCCGGTGTGAACGTCGAAATCTCCTCGGTGGCAAGCGCCGGCACCTCGACCTGGAGATCGATTCGATCGAGCAGCGGACCGGAGATCTTGGCGAGGTATCGCGCAATCTGCGCCGGCGTGCAGATGCATTGCCTCCTCGCATCGTTGAAATAGCCGCATCCGCAGGGATTGAGCGCGGCGGCAAGAGTAAAGCGGGACGGAAACGTCAGCGTGCGATGCACGCGGGCGATCGTGACGTGGCCATCCTCCATCGGCTGACGAAGCACTTCGAGCGTGGCGCGGTGAAACTCCGCGAGTTCGTCGAGGAAGAGCACGCCGTTGTGCGCCAGGCTCACCTCACCCGGCCGCGGCATCGAGGAGCCGCCGACCAGGCCAGCAGTCGAGATGGTGTGATGCGGCGCGCGGAACGGACGTCGCGAGATCAAGCCGCCGCCTGGAGGCAACGTGCCGGCGACGGAGTGGATCTTCGTCGTCGTGATCGCTTCGTCGAGCGAGAGAGGCGGGAGGATCGACGGCAGACGGCGGGCGAGCATCGTCTTTCCCGAGCCCGGTGGTCCGATCATCAGCAGGTTGTGGCCGCCGGCTGCCGCGATCTCGAGGGCGCGCTTGGCCTGCAACTGGCCGCGGACGTCGGCAAAATCGGGCGCTTCGCGCGACGGCTCGGCCGCCGGCGCGGATACCGCGCGGAGGACGACGTTCTCCCCCGTCAGGTGGCGCAAAAGCTCCGGTAAATGCTGCACGCCGGCAACGCGCACCGACTTCACGGCCGCCGCTTCGCTGGCGTTTCCGGCTGGGACGATCAGCTCACGCAGGTCCGCATCGCGAGCGAACGAGGCGGAGATCGCCAGCGTGCCGCGCACCGGCACGAGCATGCCGTCGAGCGACAACTCGCCGACGAATACGCGGCCGGCAAGCGCTTCCTGCGGGATGGCTTTTGCCAGGACGAGAATGCCGATGGCGATGGGAAGGTCGAAGGCCGACCCTTCCTTCTTCACGTCGGCAGGCGAGAGATTTACGGTGATGTGGCGCTGCGGCAGCCAGTAGCCGCAGTGGCGCAGGGCGGAACGGACGCGCGGATACGCTTCGCGAGCGGCGGCGTCCGGAAGTCCGACCAGAGTGAAGCCGGGCTGCTCGGCTTTGCGAGCATCGACTTCGACGACGATTCGTACTGCATCAATCCCGAGGGTCGCGGCACTCCATACCTTGGAAAGCATGGCGGGTAGCGACCACGCGGAAGTCCCGCACCGAGGCTACCTCGGACACCGACTGATCCGCAAGCGGTGTGATACAAGGCGCCGCCGGAGGCTAAATGCGAATCGTCATCCCCCATCACACGGACAAACCGACTGCTCGCCGCAAGATCGAGGCTCGGCTGCAAGACCTTCTTGGGCAGCACGGACACTACCTCAGCGACATCACCCAGCACTGGGAAGGCGATCGTCTTGTCTTTTCGGGAGCGGCGAAAGGCTTCAAAGCGAACGGCTCGGTGGAGATTACCGATTCCGAGGTCATCCTCGACGGCAAACTCCCGTTGATTGCCAAGCCGTTCGAATCGCGCATCAAGAGCACCATCGAGCGCGAGGCGGCGACGATGTTTGCGGCGTAGCGGCGCGACGCTTCAGTCGACGTGGAAGATTTTCTTCAACGCATCGACATTCGGATCGACGAACAGGCGGCCATCGACTTCGACCGCGGGATCCGTGCCGAGGTGAAACGCCTTTGAGGCGAACTCCTCGGGGCGCGCCAACTCGTGCGCCACGTGATGCTGACTGAGAAAGCCCTCGATCAGGCTTGTCTTCTGCTTCTTGCTTCCGGGAAAAAACCTAACGGTCATCCTCCCCCTCCCTTGCCACCCAGGTTCTTCAGATCGTATTTGGACGGATTTGCGAACGGTAGCCCTGTTTTGCGGTCGAGTCAAATAACGCAGTGACCCGAGCGTATACTCCTCGCGTTCCCACGACTTGCGAAGGAGGACCCGATGAACCTCTCCCGCCGCGCATTTGCCCGCGTCGTCGGCGCCGGTGCTGCAGCCGCCGTGTTGCCGCCTTTAGCTTCCGTGCGGCCGTTGTTTGCTGTGCCAGCACCGGCGAACGAAGCCGTCCGACTCAGCGCGAACGAAAACCCGTACGGCCCCTCGGCCGCGGCAATCGAGGCCATGAAGGAGGCCTTCGCCAAAGCGTGGCGGTATCCCGATGAGTCGCAGGACGCGCTGATCGATGCGATTGCGAAACTTCATTCGGTCTCGCGCGACCAGGTCCTCCTCGGCGACGGCTCGAGCGAGATCCTCAAACTTGCCGCAGCATGCTTCACCGGACCGTCGCGCAAGGTTGTGATGGCCTCGCCGACGTTCGAGGCAATCGCGAACTATGCCCGCGCCGCTGGCGCCGAGGTCGCTAACGTGCCGCTCAATTCCGCATTCGCACACGACGTGGCGAAGATGGGATCGGTCTCCGGAGCAGGCCTGCTCTACATCTGCAATCCGAACAATCCCACCGGAAGCATTACGCCGAAGGAAGCCGTGCGCGGCCTCATCGCGAGTGCTCCGGCGTCGACTGCGATCCTGGTCGACGAGGCTTACTGCCATTACGCCGCGAGCAGCGATTACGAAAGTGTCCTGCCTTTGATCGCGTCGCGGCCGAATCTGATCGTGGCTCGGACGTTCTCCAAGATCTATGGGATGGCCGGCCTCCGCTGCGGCTACGCCATCAGCTCGCGCGAGACCACCCGCACACTGGGCGCGCAGCAGGCGTGGGACTCGATGAACGTGATGGCGATCGCCGCGGCGCAGGCAAGCCTGGCAGATCCGCATCATGTCGCCGAGGGGGTCAAGCGAAACGCAGCCACGAAGGCGAGCGTCGTGACGTCGCTAAAGAAACTCGGCTTCGAGATCATCCCCTCGGAGACGAACTTCATCATGATCGACGTTCGCCGCGATGTGCGTCCGCTCATCGGCGCCATGCGAACGAAGGGCGTGCATGTCGGCCGTCTCTTCCCTGCCCTGCCGCAGCACATGCGGGTCACCATCGGGCGGCCGGAGCAGATGGGGGCGTTCGTGAAGGCGTTCGGCGAGGTCGTCGCATAGAGGTTTCTACACCAAGTAGAAGAGCTGGACGAACCGCGATACCGAGGTAATATTTCGCTCATGGACGAAAAGGATTTCAAACGCCTTCTGGAGGCGAGCGCGGCCGAAACACAGCGGCGCTTTGACGAAACTGCGGAACGCCTTTCCGCGGAACTGAAGCAGCACATGAATAAGACGGCGGAAGAACTTCGCCGCCATTTCGATCTCACGTCCGAAGAAATGAGAGGACAGGTCCAGCTGTGCGCCGAGAGGGTTGCGCTTCTCGACGAGAAGTTGGAGCGCGAGGCGGCCGACATCCGTGCGGAGATGCGTCAGGGTTTCGCGGACACGCAGGCGATGATCAAATTTTCGCACGCCGAGCTCGATCGGCGCATTCATGGCGTGGAAGAGAGAGCCACGATGCTCGAGGAACGCGTCAACAAGCTGCTGGCACGGATGGACCGCCTCGAGGCGATGACCGCGACGCAGTAAATCGCTACAACACCACCGTGTACCCCAGTGTCGTCAGATCGGGCATCCGGTCGACGTAGACGTGGCCGTCGGTGTGATCGACTTCGTGCTGGAAGATTCTCGCGGTGAAGTCGGTCACCTCCAGTTCGGCTTCGTTCCCCTCGTGATCGAGACCACGTATGCGGAGGCGCTTGTAGCGCGGAACCTCGCCGCCGAGGAATGGGACACTGAGGCAGCCCTCCCAATCGGTGATGGTCTCGGTGCCGATCGGCTCGTAGACGGCGTTGAAGAAGACGCCGGCGTTGAGTTTGGCGATACCGCGGCGTTTGGCCACCTTCTCCTGCACTTCGAAGACGAAGATGCGCAGCGGCAAGTGGATCTGCGGGCCGGCCAGCCCGACGCCTTCGTATTCGTGCATGGTCTCGATCATGTCGTCGATCAGCGCGCGGAACTTCCCCGCTTTGATGTCGGCGACTTCGACGTCGGAGGCCTTCATGCGAAGGACCGGGTGCCCGAGGCGGGCCACTTTCAGGATGGACATGCGCGGATTTTATCCTGCCGCATCGATCAGCATCGGCAGCTTGCGCATCTTCAGCGCGATGACGAACGCGATCGCGGTGAGCGCAGCGCTGCCGTAGAACGCTCCGCGGGCCTTGGCGACGTCGTAGAGGAACCCGCACCAGATCGGCCCGAGGAAGCGCGCAAGCGAGCCGACACCGGAGGCGAGGCCGAGCATGCTGCCATGCTCATTGGGCGGCGATGCTTTCGTCACCAGTGAGGTGAGCGACGGATAGGACAAGCCCTGTCCGATGGCGATGAAGAAAGCGACCACGTAGAGCATCGGCACACGCCAGACGATCGGAACGAGCGCCAGGCCGATCGTGAATGACGCGGCGCCGACGGCCACGAGTGCCTTCTCGCCAAATCGCTTCGCCAGCCGGCCGATCAGTCCACCCTGGATCGCCGCCACGATCACGCCCATGAAGAGAAAGAACCAGGCCAGATCGAGCTGCGTGAAATGGAATCGATCGCGCGCGTGCAGCGTCACGCTGGTCTCCATCCCCGACACCGCCAGGAGCGTGATGAACAGCGTCGACATGACCGAGAGCAGGAGTCCATGCGTCGCCATCTCGCTCCAGACGCGTTTATCGAACTGTGGAGGGATGCCGCTGCGTGGACGAAGATCGGGCGCCTTCGATTCGCCGAGGACGAAGAAGGCGATCATCAGCGCGACGAAGGAAAGCGAGCCGGCCGCGAGTCCCGGAAGCAGATTGCCATGGAAGCCGTATTTGCCGCCGAGGTGCGAGAGGATGCCGCTGAGCGGCGGGCCGAGGATGAAGCCCATGCCGAAGGCGGCGCCGATGATCCCCATCCCCTTCGCGCGATTCTCGTGCGTGGTGGTGTCGGCGATGTATGCCTGCGCGGTGCCGATATTCGCGCCGCCGGCGCCGGCGATGATGCGCGACACGAAGAGAAGGGTCAGGCTGCGCGAGAAGGCGAAGAGGAAGTAGCCGATGCAGCTGGCGGTGAGGCTGATGAGAATCACCGGCCGCCGGCCGATGCGGTCGGACATCCGTCCCCACACCGGCGCGAAGAAGAACTGCATGATCGAGTAGATGCCGACCACCATGCCGACGGTGGTGCCGCTGGCGCCGTACTCGCGGGCGTAGAACGAGAGAAACGGGATGACCATCCCGAAGCCGATGAGATCGATGAACACCGTGAGGAAGAGGACGGCGAGGGACGTTTTCTTCATGACCGGCGGCGAAGTGTACTCTGTCGCGCGAATGCTTCCAGTGACGCGCCGGCTGGTGCTCTTCGACATCGACGGAACGCTCGTCACCGACGACGGTGCGGCACGCGAAGCGTTCGCGCAAGGGCTGGCCGACGTCTACGATTTTCACGGTGACGTGCGCCGTTACGATTTCTCGGGACGCACCGATCCGCAGATCGCGCGGATGATTCTGGTCGACGACGGCTGGAGCGAGCCGGATGTCGATTCGCGCCTCCCTTTGCTCTGGCAGCACTACCTCGGCGGCCTGGCGCGCAACGCGCCGGGACGCGTGCGCGCACTTCCGGGCGTGCGGGCGTTGCTCGACGCCGTGCACGCCGGCGAGCACATGACCCTCGGCCTTCTCACCGGCAACATCGAGCCGGGCGCGCGGCTCAAGCTGGGAGCGGTCGGCATGAATGACTTCTTCCCCTTCGGCGCGTTCGGCAGCGATTCGGCGGCACGCGAGGAGTTGCCGCCCATCGCCGTCGAGCGCGCGGCAGCCTTGTGCGGCCATGCATTCCGCGGCTCCGACGTGGTGATCATCGGCGACTCGATCTACGACGTTCGCTGTGGCGTTCCCCACGGCGCGACCACGATCGCCATCGCCTCGGGGAAGACGTCCGCCGAGAAACTGCGCGCGGAGAATCCCGACTTCTTCTTCGATTCGGCCGAGGATTTGGACGCGATTCTGCGAGCGATCGCGGGGTAACTCCGGACCGCGGCGGGTTACACTTCGCGGCCGATGCATCACTACGTGCTCCCGCTGATCTTCATCACCGTGGTTTACCTCGCCATGATCGTGATGAACGAGAAGTACCGCCTCTTCTCGTCCGATCGTTTCTCGTCGCCGCTGATGAAAGGGCTTGCCTACCTCTGGCTTGGACTGCTGATGTTCGGCCTGGCCATTCTCGTCACTGGCTCGTCATTGCGGATTCCGACGGCGCAGGAGCTAGCGCGTGTGCCCTTCTATTCGCTGTTCGGGCTGCACGCGATCCTGGTCGTTTTTCTGCTGGTCTGGTGGCTGCTCACCGGACGACCGCCGCTCGGCGAGTTCCTCAACATTCCGCGGCGCGGCAACGGCGAAGCGGTGCTGACCGGTTTCGCCGTCGGCATCGGCGGATGGGTCTTCACCATCTCCGTGGCGCTGGTGATCGGCTTGATCCTCACCGCGTCGGGGGTGATGCCGAAGAACCCGCACGTTTCGCCGATGGTGGCCTGGATGGCGGCGCTGCCGATCTGGAAGAAGGCGGTGATCGTTCTTTCGGCGATGACGATCGAGGAGGCGTTCTTTCGCGGCTGGCTTCAGAAGCGGATCGGTGTCATCGCCTCGACCGCGCTCTTCGCGCTCGCCCACTCAGGGCTGGGACAGCCGTTCCTGCTGATCGGGGTCTCGCTGATCTCGCTCGTGATCGGCTTTACGTTTTACCGGACGAAGAATCTGATCCCGGGCATCATCGCCCACGGCATCTTCGACGCTGTGCAGCTCTTCGTCATCATCCCAGTGGTCTTCAAGATGTCGGGGATGGGCGCGCCGTAGACGCGGCCAGCGGGCAGCGCGCAATCATCACGCGAGCCCGCGGCAGCGCTTTGATGGAGACCCTTGCCGGCGGCCGCGCCGGAGGCATCGTCTGAAAGGCCGGACGAACGCTGCTTTGGGTTAGCGCCGTCCGGCCCTGCAGATCGATCGCGGACTCGAGAACGAACGTGGTCAGGGCGCGGACCACGGCGCGTTTGGGGCTCTCGGGAAGCTGACAGGCCGTCACCGCAAGGAGCATGAGGATTAGCGCCGCCGTTCGTCTCACACCAGCTGAGACGACGCCGAGGGGCGGAGGTTAGCAGCGTGACGCGGATGTAACACGCCGGGCCTTGCTACACTGCCTGCCTCCATGACGACCAACCCGCTCGAACACTGCCGCGCTCTGATCGTCGAGGACGATCCCGGCATCCGCCGGCTGGTCGAAAAAATCCTGCAGCGGAATGGCATTGAGATCGACACCGCGCACGACGGACGGGTGGCGATTGAGAAGATTCGCGAGGGCCGCTACTCGGTCATCATCCTCGACCTCATGCTGCCCGGCGCGAATGGCTACGAGATCATCGACTTCATCAAACGGAGCGGGACCTTTACGCCGGTGGCTGTCGTTTCGGCGGTATCCCAGCAGGCGTTGACGAAGCTCGATCCCGAGGTCGTGAAGCTGGTGATCTCGAAGCCGTTCGACGTCAACGAGCTGAGTAAATCGATCGTCGGGCTCTGTCGGACAACCGCCTGACAAGCGTTCGATATCCAGACGTTTTTTGGATTCCGCACGCTTTTCCGGATCGACTGATTTCGCCAAACCTTTGATGCCGTTCGACTTGTGCCTGTAGACACATTGGCAGCCAGCCTGCTGCCTTTGGCCGCGTCCGGTGTAACGAGAGAACTGCAAATGCTACTGAATGCGCCTTACTCGGCCACAACTCCTACCGCTGAACGGCAGTGGATGACGGCGCTGCGCACGATCTCCGTCGACGTCATTCTCGGAATCGTGGCCGCGGTGGTGGCGCTGTTCGTGAAGCTGCTCTGGCCCGCCGTCTTCGGTGCCGACCCCGATGCGTTGTTTCTGATTCCTGCCGCGCTGTGTGCCTGGCGGCGCGGCTTTCGTTCGGGCGCTGTGGCGCTCATCTGCGGAGCCTTCGTGGTTGGAGACGTTTTTCTCGACGATGGCTTCGCACCCGACGATCTCAGGGCTCTTTCCGTGTTTCTCATCGAGGGAGTGGCGATCGTTTCGCTGGTGGCGTTCAGCCGGCGGCGCCTCGATGCCAGTGAGCGCAACGCCGGCAAAGTGCAGCAGGATTTTGCGCTCCTGCTCGCCGGCGTATCCGACTGCGTCTTCCTCCAACTCGCCGCCGGCGCGGCGATCAGTTCCTGGAACTCCGGCGCGGAACGCCTGACGCTCTTCAAACGCGATGCGATGATCGGCCGCCCGGTGACGTCGCTCTGTCCGGAGGATTCTGCTGAGGCGATGCGCGAAGCCCTGGAAACGGCGAAGACAGGCGGAAGCGACCATCGCGATCTGCACATCCAGCGCAATGACGAAACAGCGTTTTCTGCCGCCGTCACGGTTGTTGCCCTTCGCGATGACGCTGGGAAGCTTCGCGGCTACTCCGCCGTGATTCGCGACATCACCGCGGCCCAGCAGGCCGAGGAGGCGTTGCGCGAGAGTGAGAAAAAATACCGGCTCCTGGTCACGAACATGCCCGACGTCTCATGGGTGACCGATGCATCAGGAGCGACGATTTACATCGGCGAGAACTTCGAGTCGGTCACCGGCTACACGGCAGAAGAGCTCTACGCCAACCCAACCGGGATCTGGTTCGGGTGCGTTCATCCGGATGATCTTCCGCTGGTAAAACAGGCCTTCGAACTGCTTCTCACCAATGGCAGCCTGTTCGACATCGAGTATCGCTACCGCCATCGCAACGGTGAGTGGATCTGGATTCACGACCGCGCCTGCACGACCTACGACGTCGATGGAGTGCTCTATGCGTTCGGCCTCTTCGGCGATGTGACCGCGCGGCGCAAGGAACAGGACGAGCTGAAGCGATATCAGCGCCTTCTGGCCGACGCCGAAAAAGTGGCGCATGTGGGCAGCTGGTGCCGCGAAATCGCTTCGAAAGAAGTGACGTGGTCGGAGGAGACCTATCGAATCCTCGGCGTGGCGCCGAATCAGTTCGACGGCACGCTGGAAGGGATGCTTCGCTGGGTCCATCCGGCCGATCTGGAAATCGTGAAGCAGTCGTCGCATACCGTCGAGAGCGGCGAGACGATCGAGATGCCGGTGCGCTTCATCCGCCCGGATGGCGAACAGCGCATCGTGCTCACCCATGCGGAGCTGGTCAGGAATCAACTCGGACAGCCGATGCGCGTGGTTGGGACGCTCACAGACATCACTGAACGCATCGAAGCCGACGAGCGCGAACGGAAGCTGCGAATCCAACTGGAGGATGCGCAGCGTCTTTCGGAGCTCGGCCGCGTGGCCGCGAACATCGCCCACGAGGTGAACAACGTGCTGATGGCCATCCACCCGCAGGCGGAGCTGGCCGACCGCGCCGCTCCGGGAAACAGCAACGTCCAGGCGGCGGCGACGCGCATCCGCAGCGCCGTTTCGCGCGGACGCCGCATCACCGAGGAAATCCTCCGCTTCACGCATCCGCGCGAGCCCGAGATCCTCGAGATCGATGCGCGGCAGTGGTTGAAGAACGTGATGGACGAGGTTCGCACGATGGTTCCGCAAAGGATCCACATCGTTCTCGATCTCCCCGAGGAGGAGGTGTTCATCCGCGGCGATCGGACGCAACTCGATCAGGTCATTCTCAACCTCTGCTCCAACGCCCACAACGCCATGCCCGAGGAAGGCGTAATGACCATTCGCCTGAAACGCGGCGATTCACCGTTCGTCGATGTCACGGTCGCCGACACCGGCATGGGCATTCCGAAGGGGATTTTGCCGCGCATCTTCGAGCCGCTCTTCAGCGGAACACCGACGCGCGGCTCCGGCCTCGGCCTGGCCGTAGCCCGTCAGATCGTGACGCTGCACGGCGGATCGATCAATGCCGTCAGCCAGCCCGGCCAGGGAAGCGTGTTCACCGTCCGTCTCCCGCGGCCGGCGCCCCAGCGCGAAGCGGAGCCGTCGCAAATGCTGCACGTATCCAACGGCGCCTGCCGCCGCCTCCTCCTGGTCGAAGACGACGACGCGGTGAGTTGCGGAATCGCCACGCTGCTGGAAATGAAAGGGATCACCGTGCAGGTCGCTCGCGAGGGTGGCATCGTGGTGCAGGCCATTCGCGATTTCTCGCCCGATGCCGTCGTGCTCGACGTGACCCTTCCGGACATCAGCGGAACCGTGGTTTTCGAGCTTATCCGGCGGGAGTGGCCGCGCATCCCCATCGTCATCTCCACCGGCCAGATGTGCGATCCCTCGATCTTCGCGCTGGAAAGCCAACCGCACACGGAGTTCCTCATGAAGCCGTACGCATCGACCGAGCTGATGGAGCGGATCGGACGCATCGTGCCGGTCGAGGCGGTCGTTGCATGAAAAAAGGGAGGGCTCGCGCCCTCCCCTTGTCGAATCGAGGATCGATGCGGCTACGGCGTGGTGACGATCGCGTCGTCGATGTAGACATCGTTGCCGAATACGCTGATGCCGAGGAAGCCAAGTTGGACCGTCGTTCCCTTGTAGGCGGTCATATCAATGGTGTGCTGCTTCCAGCCGGTTGTGCCGTCATAGCGATTGATCGCGGTGCCGACGTTCGCCCACGTTCCGGTGGTCGAGGCCTGCACCTGAACGCGATCGGCGTCCGTCGAGAAGCCGGTGTCGTGATAGACCCAGAACTTCAGCGTGGCCGTGGTGGCCGTGCCCGGGATGGCGAAGCCGGTGGTCTGATAGATCCGCGTCTGCGAGCCGCTCGCGGAATCGTACGAGTTGAATCGCGCGAGATCGCTGCCGCCGTGAGGCGAGATCACCGGATGCGTACCGGCCGTAACGATGGTCCATGCGCCGGCGGTGCCGGAAACCTGCGCCGTCGCCCAGCCGGTCATGCTTTCGAAGCCGTTGGAGAAGAGCGTCGTCGGGCCGCTGCAGCTGGCGGTGAAGTTGATTCCGGTGATGTTGGCGCCGGCGACGGTCACGGAAGTGCTGGCTGGCGTGAAGGTGCATCCGCTCTTGCTCGGGGTCACGGTGTAGATACCGTTCGCAAGCCCGGAGATGGTGTAGTTGTTCGAGCCGTCGCTCGTCGCGCCTTGCGATCCAGCGGTGACCGCTGCACCGGTAGTTCCGGCGTTGCCGGAGATCGAGAAGGTGGCTACCGGCATCGTCACCGTGGCGGTGATGGTGAAGCTGCCTGCCGCGTAGCCGTTCACGCCGAACCACCAGGTGCCGGCGGACGGATTGGTGGCCGAGCAGGTCTCGTTGCCCGACGAGGTGTACGGGCGGCAGATGTACGCCGTCAACGTCGGCTTGGCGTTGAACTGCGTGTAAAGGTCGACGTCGGCCGTCGCATTCGTCGTGGCGACGGTCAGGTTCGTGGCGCCGGCCGGTACGGTGATGAAGTAGTACTTCCAGGCGTTGAGCGCGACGCTTTCGCCGTTCAATGCCACGCCGCTGGTGAGCTGCGTGTCGCCGGTCCCGCAGGTCGCGGTGAAGTTCGCCACCACGTTGGAGGAAGTGATGGTCACCGAGCTCGACGCCGGTGAGAACGTGCAACCGGACTTGCTCGGCGTCACGGTGTACGTGCCGGCAACGAAGCCCGACATCGTGTAGTTGTTCGAGCCGTCGCTCGTCGTCGACGATGAACCCGCGGTCACGGTCGCGCCGGAGGTTCCGACGTTGCCGCTGATGGTGAAGGTCGGCGCCGTGCACGAGGCGGTGAAGTTGATCCCGGTGACGTTGGCCGAGGTGATCGTGACCGAGCTCGATGCCGGCGTGAAGGTGCAGCCGCTC
>Ga0157378_10003796_pt1 | contig 13379 bp, 15 predicted proteins | sample M65metaG_FD_115309 | JGI IMG/M metagenome (GOLD analysis project Ga0157378, IMG submission 115309) | Miscanthus rhizosphere microbial communities from Kellogg Biological Station, Michigan, USA - M6-5 metaG | ecosystem: Host-associated > Plants > Roots > Rhizosphere > Soil | place: USA: Michigan...
CCTATGCCGACCGTTTACTGGAAGGCCTGGAAAAAGTAGAGTTTTCAGAATCGTTAAAAGAACAGCAGCGCAACTGGATCGGCAGGAGCCAGGGAGCGGAGATCAGCTTTGAGCTGAGAGCGGCGAGCAGTGAGCAAGGAAGCTCCCAGCTAACAGCTAGTAGCTCCCAGCTGGTGGTTTACACTACCCGCCCGGATACCATTTTCGGCGTAGACTTTATGGTAATTGCACCGGAACACGAACTGGTGGCAAAAATTACCACCCCGGAACAAAAAGAAGCAATTGATAAATACCTTGAATATGTAAAAAGTCGCAGCGACCGGGAACGCATGGCCGAAGTAAAACAGGTAACCGGTTGCTTTACGGGGGCCTATACCATCAACCCGTTTGACGGAAGGAAGATACCGGTTTGGGTAGCAGAATACGTGCTCGCTGGATATGGCACGGGTGCTATTATGGCCGTGCCCTGCGGCGATCAACGCGACTATGATTTTGCCAGACACTTTAATATTGCTATTACCAATATCATTGGCGATGCATTTAATGGAACCGAAGCCAATCCCACCAAAGACGCGGTACTCAGTAATTCCGGCTTTCTAAACGGCATGCCTATGCGCGATGCCATTGATGTTGTGATCACCAAACTGGTAGAAATGGGCATTGGCAAGCGCCAGATAAACTATAAAATGCGCGATGCAGGTTTTAGCCGGCAGCGTTATTGGGGAGAACCATTTCCCATTGTTTGGAAAAACGGTGAGCCCTACCCTTTAGAAGAAAAAGATCTGCCGCTGGAATTGCCGCACGTAGATAAATACGGGCCGGGGCCGATGGGTGAAGGACCGCTGGCTAACCTTACTGAATGGGTAAACACAGGTGCAGGAAAAAGAGAAACGAGTACCATGCCGGGTTATGCAGGCAGCAGTTGGTATTTTCTCCGTTATATGGATCCGCACAATGATAAAACTTTTTGCGATCGGGCAGTAAGCGATTACTGGAACCAGGTAGATGTGTACGTGGGTGGAACCGAACACGCAGTAGGACATTTGCTGTACAGCCGCATGTGGACTAAATTCCTGTACGACCTGAACTATATCGGTTATGATGAACCGTATAAAAGATTGGTGAACCAGGGAATGATAACAGGACGATCATACTTTTTTATGATAGACCCGGCAGACAATGATAAGATTATTTCTTACAAAAAAGAGAGTGGTGGAAATTTGTTTAGACGGTTTAAATACGGCCATAATTATGTTGATGGTAACAATAGACTCACGAAAACAACTTTCAAAAAATATTTGAACGACCACAAAATCGATGCTGCTGATTTTGACATTGCCTGGACCAGGAACGGAGACGAAGAGTTTATTGTTGTAAAGGAAGAGACGGAAAAAATGTCTAAATCAAAGTTTAATGTTGACAACCCCGACGATTTGGTAGAAAAATACGGCGCCGATACTTTCCGCATGTATGAAATGTTCTTAGGCCCTGTGGAAGCCAGCAAACCCTGGGATACCAAAGGCATTGAAGGCGTACATCGTTTTCTGAAAAAACTTTGGCGCCTGTTTTATGACGATACGAAGGGGAGGGTTTGGAACACCGACAAAGCCAATGCAGATGAATTAAAAATACTGCACCGCACCATCCGTAAAATTGAAGATGATACGGAGCGTTTTTCTTTCAATACGGCGGTGAGCACATTTATGATTTGTGTAAACGAACTGAATGATATCAAATGCCATAAAAAAGAGATACTCGAAAAGGTATTGATATTATTAACACCCTATGCGCCACATATTGCCGAAGAGCTTTGGCAGCAACTGGGTAATGCCGGTAGTGTGCTGGATGCAGCCTACCCCGTGTTTAATGCCAGCTATATTGCTGAATCAACCAAGGAGTATCCCATCTCTATTAATGGCAAGGTGCGCACCAACATCAGCATTGCGCTGGATATATCACAACCCGAAGTGGAAGAAATTGTGTTAAGCAATGAAACCGTGCAGAAATGGCTGGAGGGAAAATCACCTAAGAAAATCATCTATGTGAAGAATAAGATGGTGAATGTGGTGGTGTAGCAGATGTCAGATGTGATGATGTATGATGTCTGATTTGCCTTATCCGAAATGCTAAATTATTTGCATGGCATTGTTCTGTCAAAAACTGTGAGGTTTTCCGCAGCAACGAAATCCGACATCACCACATCTTACATCAGACATTTTCATTTCTCCCTCTCCTTAATAAACCGTATCAGCGCGCTGCTGCCTTCGTCGGCAAACAACCTCGCTTCATATTGTTTATGGCCAACAATGGCTACCAGGTAGGAGGTATTCGGCGGTATCGTTCCCAGGTTCTCGGCCACCAACACTAATTCATTATCATCCTGCAAATCGGCCGCATTTATTTTGATGGTTTGCGGTTCACCGCCCAGCAAAATGTGTTCGCGCAATATATGACCGTTGAGAAAGATTGCAATGGAATCGCCGTCAATAGCCGCGTTATCATAAAAACGCAATTCAATTACCGGTGCAGTAACGGGTATCACCATTTGTAATTTATTCTGCCTGCTGGCAAATTTCTCCTGGTTGGTACCGGATTTTTTTGGAATGATATTTCTATCCGTCGTAACCGGCGCCTTTACCACTGCCGTTTCCTCTTTGTTCGGAATTGCAGCAATGGAGGGAGTGGGCATTTCCTTTTCGTCGGGATAAACAACCGGCCCTGCCGCCAATTGCGCAATGCTGTCAATAATGGTTGGATTATTAGCACCTGCGGTATAATTATCAATCACCCAATCCCATTCGTCCGGAAAAGAACTGCTGCTGGCTTTTTGCAGGTGCAGGGGTCCTTTGCTGATGTCTTTATTGTCTCTGACGGAGCTGCTGCCATCGAGTAACATTTTGTCTTCGCCCGGGCAATTAAAATCTGCCACGCTCAAACCTGCCTCTGTTGCTCCGGGGTTCCGGCCGCTTATTAAAATATCATCCCACCAGATTACATCATTTGTTTCCGGGTCAAAATAGCCCTTGATGCTATAGCGCCGGAAATTATTTTTAGAAGAGTAATAGTAGGAAGTTCCGGTAAGACTATCCCCTGATTTAATAATTTTTAATTCAAGGTTCGAAGATTTGATCCTGCCCTTCCAGACACCGGTTATCTGCTGCGCCTGTGAAGGAACAATACCCGCTAAAAAAATCAACATGCACAAAAAGCGTCCCGTATAATTTTCCAATAGAAGCTGTTTTAGACAAGCTAAACGCTTCATAGCCTGTTTGTATTTTGCTTTATAATTCTTTTAACTTTATGAAGCAAACAGACTTGGATCATTTCAACCAAATGCGCCGTTATTTGTTCTCATAGAAAGTTCGTTATGGCAAAACCATCCATTGCCCTTATCGGGGCGCTCAGGGAAGCAGCCCGCCGCTTAAAAAATGGCGCCCATTATGCCTGGGGCCATCATGGCGCCTGCAATTGTGGACACCTGTTACAGGTGATTACGAACCTCGACGAAAAAGAAATTCTCACCCGCGCACACAGTGGGCCAGGTGAATGGACAGAAATGGCAGCGGAATCATGCCCAATAACCGGTGCACCAATTGATCTTTTACTTTCCAGCCTGCAGGCTGCCGGTCTTACTCCAACTGATATACATCATATTGAATATTTAAATAATAAAAAAGTACTGGAATCTCTACCCGGTGGATTCCGGTGGTTAAAAAGAAACCTCAAGCAGGATGTAATTGATTACTTTGAAGCCTTTGCCTCTCTCCTGGAAGATCAATTATTGAGGGAGATTGTCGTACCGGAACAGCTTTTCGAAATGAGGGCATTTGAAATGGAAATGCCCTGGCAAACGGATGATGAAAAGATACCGGTCCAAACCACTCATCGTCCATTTAGTGCTGTTTAAAGACGTAAATATGCATTTCAACCAATAAGGAATTGTAAACCGGAATAATATTCGATCTTTACATTACAAATCTGATTTAAGTGATCAGTTTTCTCATAAGCAGTTAGTTTTGGTTATAAACCCCTGTATTCTTACAGGGGTTTTTTTGTGACAACTGCTGTGTGCGATGCATGGCGATTTTTTTTGCTGCCCCTTCGATCCTTATATTGTAGCTTTACTTTATGCAGGCAGATCCCGTTGTCCAATCTTTGCATAAGTACGCAAGCACATTTCACCCCATTGTTCCATTTACCGCCGGCAAAGACAGGTTGCTGCCGATGGACTTTACTGCCGGTAACAAAGATTTGACGGAAGAAATATACAGCGATCTGGGCAAGTTCAGCACTTACATAAATACGAAGCTGAGACAAAGTGAATACCGGTATGGCATCGGGGGATACAATGAACACCGCAGCATCTATGCGGCCAGCAGGCATTTTGACACCGGTGCTGAACCAAGAAGATTACATCTCGGAACAGATATATGGGCACCCGCCGGGACACCTGTTTATGCCTTTATGGGTGGGCGTGTGCATAGTTTTGCATTTAACAACGCGGTGGGCGATTATGGCGCCACACTGATACTGCTGCACCAACTGGATGGGTTTGCTTTTCATACCTTATACGGTCATATTAGTTTAAAAGACATTGAAAACCTGACCGCTTCGCAGTATGTGGTAAGGGGGCAAAAGATTGCGCATTTGGGAACACCGGAGGAGAACGGCCATTGGCCGCCTCATCTCCATTTTCAAATAATAATCGATATGGAATTAAAACAGGGTGATTATCCCGGCGTATGCAAGTTTTCTGAAAGAGAAAAATGGCTTCGCAATTGTCCGGATCCTGATTTGGTTTTACAAATGAATCGTTACATCGTATAGTTTCATCTTATAGTGCCGGTTATTATGCGCACAAGCTGAAACCGATTGGCCATTGAAATTCAGTTTTCTTACAAGACCGCTTTTACAATCTCTTCCCATTCCTGTTCCAGGGAATAAGCCGGCATCTTTTTCCCCGCCCGCTGATACCAATACCCAGCATTGCCTTCATCACCTTCTTTCCGGTGCAGGTAAGCGTGTATCCAGGCAGCGGTTTCCCCTGGTAGATCCTGTACAATATGATGCGCTTTTTCCCAATTTCCTGTCGCGTCGTGCCAAAGCGACAATGCGTAGTTATTGAGTGAAGGCGGTGCGGTGGATCCCACAGTTTTATTGAATTCTTCAAATTGCATATCGTGGATTGATTTAGCTGATATGCAAAATTACATGGTTGTAAAATACCAAGCGGGGCTGTTCAATTTGAACAGCCTCGCTTGGTATTTATGCTTTCAACAGTTTAAATGCATGGTTCCATTGATTGCTTAAAAAGCCCGGGATACACCATAACATGCATAGGGGTTCAATAGCGCGTGCTGCTTCCACTTTGCCCATATCTTCTATTTCCCACCCGAACATGGCCAGTATACCGGCAACGATTTTTTTTGCTGCTTCATCATTACCGCAAATAAACATGCTGGGTTTTCCTTCTTTGTACACCGGTTTATACATTGCTGCGTTCCCCACACTATTAAATGCTTTTACAAGTTTTGCCTCTGGCAATTGCTGTTGTATTTTTTCCATGAGTGATTCGTCCATACTGGTGAAATATTTCAACACTCCATTTACCGGGGGTGCTGTTGCAATAGGGTTAGTAGTATCTATTACCACTTTATTCGCAAAATTGCTTTTAACAGCGGAGGCAATCACTTTATCAACGGCGGCACCTGCTACCGCCAGCACCAGTATTTCACCAAAGGCCGCTGTTTCTTTGAAACTGCCGACTTGAATGCCGGGATTTTCATTTTTAAATTTTACGGTTTTTTCTTTGTCCGCGTGATCAGTGCCCAGCTTCACTTCGAAACCTTCATTGTAAAAAGCCCTGGCCAGCACCTGGCCTACAGCCCCGGATCCGAGAATACCTGCTTTCATAAATTTGCTGATAGTAGTTAATTGAATTGAGATCGCCTGTAAGGGCACTCTATCTGCAATGAATCCATTGTTTAATGGGCAACCAACTCCGCTTCATTGTTATAGGCAGCCGCAAACATTTTTGCAAAATCTGCCAGTTTTACCTTGCCCAATTTGGCCGGACGATGCTTCCAGTAATCTTCACCCAATTTACCTGTTTTCAACGAATGGCCCATTGCTGTATAGTTTTCAGCCAATTCCTTTGGAAGGCCTGCCTGTACAGCACCTTGTGTAGCCTGGTCATCTGTAAACTCTACCCATTTCAAATCAGGTTTATCAATTGCCATTCCAATGGCGGATGCAATATCGTCGGTACTTACCTCATCACTGGCAATATATTGAACGTTATGCCCTGTAAAATTAAGCGTCAGCAACTCATCGATGGCAACAGCGGCGATATCTGAAGGGTGCACTATCTGAAAGGTCTTATCATGCATGCTGAAATTATTGCCCATGATACCCATATTTTTAATCAGCGCAGTCATATTAAACAGGTTGTAATAAAAATAGGCAGGTCGAAGATGTATGATATTCGTATCGGCCAAACCATTCAGTGCTTCTTCCGCACGGTGGAGGCCACTTACCGGTCCAGCGCCATCCGGCAGATGCGCGCCAATACTGCTTAAATTGACCACGTATTTTATCTTGTTCGCCCTGATCGCGTCTGCGTAATTTTTTCCAATCTGCCCAATATAAGCCTTCCAATCCTGCACATCGTAGATGGGTGGCACCATGGTATACACGGCATGCGCCCCGTTGAAAGCCTTTGCCAGGAAGGCAGGATCGGTTATTAAACCCACGGCGGCTTTGGCGCCCAATGATTCAATTTCCTGTTCCCGATCGTGTTTGCTGGTAATAACGGTTACTTCATGCCCTGCGCTTACCAGCGCCTTCGTAATCGGTTTACTGATATGGCCCGTGGAGCCGGTGATAACATATTTCATGTTAATGGTTTTTTATATTTAATAATGATGATTTGTTTAGCCCCAAGAATAATGCCTTCTATATTTGTATATACAATCAACCGTTGAAAAAAAATCACTCCAGCAGTTTATCCGCAATTTTATTAATCCCGGTTACAAACCTGTTACATTCATCCTTACCCAGCAATGCAATACAACTCTTATAAAAATTATCCACACATTCCTGGAGCAAGGGTTTCATTTCCCGGCTCTTAGCAGTCGGGTATACATTAGTCGTTTTCCCTTCCACGCTACGCATTACCAGTTTGCGTGCTTCGAGCTTTTCTATTAAACGTGTAATGGTGCTGGGACTCAAATGCAATTCTGCACTCAAAGCGCCCGGCTGCACGCCCGGTTCATCCAGCACAATCATGAGCAGGTAGGCATGGCTGGGAGAAAGACCTGTTTTCTTCCAGCTTGCAACCGCGAGCTTCTCCGTTTTTCTTGCCAGCGCATTACTGGCAAAATATATGCAGCGACCATATCGGCTATCCCCTGCTTTCATGATCGCAAAAGTAGCTTATTTTTATTTGTATATACAAATATCTACAAAATATTTTTTTCCGGTGGGGTTTGCTACATTTACAGCATGGCCAATCCCAACCTGCATACCGGAAATGAAGCATTATCACAGGCAGATAAAGAATTTGAAAATAATATCCGCCCGGCAGCCATTGCTGATTTTGCCGGGCAGCCGCAGTTGATCGAAAACCTGCTGGTCTTTATAAAAGCGGCAAAAATGAGGGGCGAGGCGCTGGATCACGTGTTATTTCACGGTCCGCCGGGCCTTGGAAAAACAACGCTCTCGAGAATTGTGGCCAACGAACTAAATGTACATATCAAGGAAACCTCGGGCCCGGTTATTGAAAAACCGGGCGATCTTGCCGGACTGTTAACAAACCTGGAACCAAATGATGTATTGTTTATTGACGAAATTCACCGACTCAGCACAGTAGTGGAAGAATACCTGTACGCAGCGATGGAGGATTATCGTATCGATATTATGATTGATACCGGCCCCAATGCAAGGAGCATACAATTGAACCTGAATCCATTTACCCTCATTGGCGCAACTACAAGAAGTGGGTTACTTACTGCCCCGCTGTTGTCAAGGTTTGCCATTAAATCAAGGCTTGAATATTACACAACTGAAACCCTGCACAAAATTGTGCTGCGTTCTTCACATATACTTAATACAAAAATAACAGGTGATGCGGCATTGGAAATTGCCAGGCGCAGCAGGGGCACGCCCCGTATTGCCAACGGTTTGCTGAGAAGGGTTCGCGATTTCGCACAGGTGCTGAACGATGGCAATATCGATATCGGAATTACAAAGCACGCCCTGAAAGCTTTGAACGTAGATGAATACGGGCTGGATGATATGGACAACCGCATTTTGCTGACCATTATAGATAAATTCAAAGGCGGTCCGGTTGGCATTACTACAATCGCCACGGCCGTTGGCGAAGAATCAGGTACACTGGAAGAAGTCTACGAGCCTTTTTTAATACAGGAAGGATTTTTAAAACGCACGCCCCGCGGAAGAGAAGCCACGCCAAAAGCGTATGAACATCTTAACCGTACATCATTTGATAAAGGAAGCCCGGGTCTTCTTTTTGCTGAATGAAGCTTTTATTATGGCAGATTTTTTTAATACGAAAAGCCAATAAAAAAATGAATTGATCCGGATCATCGTATAAAAAAAACTTCATTGTAAAGCGTGTTCAACAAGTGATACGTAATTAGTTCTATTAATGTAAAATAAACACTTAATATCAAAAATAGTGTGCATCGGTTGATGCAGTCAATCTATAATATCATTATTTTTATTCTGATAAACAATTTTAACAGAGACATTTTTGCAATGATAAGCGGCACATACTAGTTGGCCGCTTTTCATTTTATAATAACTGAAGATTATTTATGCAACGGGTGCCACCAGTCTGAAGCCATTCCCGTGAATATTCACAATTTCAATATTACTATCGTCTTTCAGGTACTTGCGCAGTTTCGCAATATATACGTCCATACTGCGGCCGTTGAAATAGGTATCACTGCCCCAGATTTTTTTCAGGGCTTGTTCCCTGGGCAGCAAATCATTAATATGTTCGCATAACATCTTCAGCAATTCATTTTCTTTGGGAGAAAGCGTTTGCATTTTTCCGTCATGACTCAATTCACGCAGCTTGGGGTTAAAATGGTAACTATTTAAGGTATATTCTTTGTTTTCCTGTTCCTTGTTCAATTCTTCGTTCCGTTTCAGGATGGCTTTAATCTTCAGCAGCAGCACTTCACTGTCGAAAGGCTTGGTGATATAATCGTCTGCGCCCAGTTTGTATCCCTGTATAATATCTTCTTTCATTGTTTTTGCACTCAGAAAAAATAGTGGGATATCGGGATCAACATCGCGTATTTCTTCCGCCAGCGTGAAACCGTCCATATGCGGCATCATTACATCCAGGAGGCAGAGATCAAATTTTTCGCGCTGGAATGCGGCCAGTCCCAGCCTGCCATCTCTTTCCAGTATCACATCATAATCGTTCAGTTCAAGATAGTTTTTTAACACGCTGCCCAGGTTCGTATCATCTTCGCACAATAAAATTTTTGCTTTTGCTTCCATGGTTTATTATTGTTTAGTAAGACAAATAAAGTCAAATCACAAGCCGGTAGCTGAACCAGCCCGGTAATGTTTTGTTAATAGTGAAGGTAACTTAAATTTACATTTCAGGAAAAATACCAACTTAGAAGGCCATGCATATAACACCCGATAATAAATTCAAAAAATTAATTGTCATCGGCGATCGCCTGCTGATTCGTCCGGCTAAGGCCAATGAACGAACGGACAGCGGGCTATACCTGCCGCCAGGCGTGCATGACAAAGAAAAAGTACAGCAGGGTTATGTAATAAAAACAGGTCCCGGTTATGCTATCCCCCTGCCTATGGACGATGAGCCGTGGAAAACCGATGAAGACAAGGTAAAGTACATTCCGTTACAGGCCCGCGAAGGCGATTTGGCCATTTTTCTGCTGAGTGGCGCAACAGAAATTATTTATGAAAAAGAAAAGTATTTTATTGTTCCACAGGGCGCGGTTTTAATGCTGGAAAGGGAGGAGGATTTTTAGGATTATTTTGAATTTTGAATTAAATGTTTTGAATGGCTTTAGCGCCGCCGCAGGCAATTCAAAATTTAAAATAATAAAATTCAAAATATTTTTAGCCCCTGCAGTCTTTACACACCCCGTTTACCACAACTTCCACCTGTGTTGCCCGGTAGCCGGCGGGCAGTTTAACATCGGGCACGGTAATGTCTTCCAGGCAAATGGTATTGCCGCATTCTTTACAAACAAAATGAACGTGGTGATCGTGATGATGCCCCCCCGTACATTCGTCTTTACACAAAGCATACAGAATAGAATTGTCGGCAGTTGGTATAGTATGTATGATGCCCTTCTCCACAAATGTTTGCAGTGTGCGGTACACCGTTACCCGGTCAAATCCGGCACCACTTTTTTTCTCTATATCTGCATGCGCCAGCGCACCATTCTGCTGCAGAAACAACTCCAGTATTTTGGAGCGGCTCTCGGTAATACTCAACTGATTTTTTTTTAACAGTTGCTGTATCTGCTGTGTGATAGCCATACCCGGTAAAAAATTAATTAGAATTGTTATTGAAAATTGAATTTGCAAAATTGCCTGCCGGTTTCTCATTCAGAAGGCTGGGAATATCCTTTTCCAGTTCGTTCAGTTCATCGTTTTTAAGGCCATCGTAAATTTTTCGAACCCGCCCGTTTTTATCGACCAATGCAAAAAACTGGGTATGTATAAACTGATCCTCTATCTTGCTATGGCCGTTGTTAGGATCGTCCAGCAGATAGCTCACCCTGGCTGCCTGGTAAAGACTATCCTTTCTGCCTGTCAGGAACCACCAGTTGCCAGTGGATACACCCAGCGAATCAGCATATCTTTTCATCCTACCTACCGTATCCGTTTCGGGGTCTACCGTATGCGACAGGATACAGAAATTCTTCTCATCCTTAAATATGGTATACAATTTCTTCATGTTATTGTTCATCTTGGGACAAATGCCCTTGCAGGTAGTAAAAAAATATTCAGCCAGGTAGACTTTTCCCGCCACATCTTTCTGCGTAATCACCTGGTTATACTGGTTAATAAACGAAAACGGCTGCACATAGCTCAATACCGGCATTTTTACCTCGCCATAGCCCGGGATGGTCATTTTTAAGCCGTAGTAAAACCCCGTAAACAAAAGGATAAAAAAACCAATATAAATCCATGTTTTCTTTTTCATCTGGGCGCAAAGTTAATTATAAGATAGGTGTCGATTTGCCGATTTATTGCCGGCATGATTACGAATATTCAGCGCAGCCAATCAAAAAATTTATGCATTTTGTTGCAACGCAGTTGCATTTATGAGCTATATTTGCATTTATGCGCTTGAAAATAAACTGGGACGCCCTGGGCATCACGGCTTCTGTAGCCTGTGCTGTGCATTGCGCCGTACTTCCGTTGCTGCTGACCAGCTTTCCTATTTTTGGTTTTGATATTATCAGAAACACCCTTTTCGAATACGGTATGATTGCGCTGGCCTTCCTGGTTGGCGCTTATGCCTTGAGCCATGGTTTCAGGAAACACCATCACCGGTTTCTACCCCTCACGGTTTTCAGCATCGGTATTCTCTTCCTGTTCGCGAAACAGGTATGGCATGGCTTCCATCTTTTGTTCCTGGTTCCGGCGGTGATGGCCATTATCAGCGCTCATTACCTCAACTATCGTTTTTGCCGGGTGCATAACCACGCGCATGCAGAAGAATGCGCCCATTGATCCGGTGTTTTATAACCATACTGGCATTTTATTGTTATTTTTGTATATCAAATTGAATGTATGATTAAAACAGGCAGCCCGGTGATAAGCATCTATACAGAAATGACGCCGAACCCGGAAACGATGAAGTTTGTAGCCAACAAGCTTTTATACCCCGGGAAGAGTATCGATTTCCAGGAGATAGAAAGCGCCAAGCCATCACCACTTGCAACAGAATTATTTGGCTTCCCTTTTATTAAAGCGGTGTTTATAGCCAGCAATTTTGTTACCCTGACAAAAACGCCCGAAACAGAATGGAGCGATGTGATACCTTCCATCCGGCAGTTCCTGAAAGAATACCTGGAAGAAGGAAAGATCGTGGTGAATGAAGATGAAATAGCGGAGATGAAACAGGAAAGCAGCAATACCGTTGCGGCGGATGATGATGATGTAGTAAAACGCATCAAGGAATTGCTGGAAAATTATGTAAAGCCTGCCGTTGAAATGGATGGTGGCGCTATACAGTTTAAAAGTTATGATGAAGGGGTAGTAAACCTGATGCTGCAGGGAAGCTGTAGTGGTTGTCCCTCTTCCATGATCACACTGAAAGCTGGCATTGAAGGTATGATGAAACGCATGATACCTGAAGTAAAGGAAGTGGTAGCCGAAGCAGAATAATTTTTAATTGCAACGATATAAAATAAAAGCGCCCATACAGGCGCTTTTTATTTCTTAGCCGCTGCAGTCATCAACTAACCGCCAGCATAATCAGTAGCTATTTGGTGTTGTAGAAGAATTGCTCTTTTACCACTTTTCCATCCTGTACCTCATATATAGCCAGTTCTTCCATGGGCACGCGTCCCATGCCCTTCAACGTAAGATCCAATACCGCTGCAACCGCAAACGTATTACCAGCCACAATCGGTTCACTCACTGTATTGCTGTGCACCTGCTCAACCATGCCCATAAACTGGTGGCCCTTTTCAACAATCGCATCCAGGCCTTTCACGGTTTGCAAACCGGGCGACCCCTCCGGTTCTATACTTACCGCATCTTTGCTGTATAGTTCTTTCTGAGCGTCTTCATATTTGCCTTGCCTGCATAAATCTGCGAGGCGACTGGCAATTTCTTTTACAGTCATGTTGTATTGATTTTAATGAAAAATAAATAAGGACCTAAAAGCTACGAAGATTTGCCGGCTCGCAAAATCAAATAATTGTAAACGTATAGCTTTTGAGTACGGACGGCTATCTTTGATTAACCAACACAAAAAAATTGCAGGAAATATTAAAGGAGTTTACCGAAGGGCTAAAAAATACGAGCTGGCCCGAATACCTGGCCGTTTTTTTCGGGATAGCGAGTGTACTTTTTTCAAGAAAAGAAAATATATGTGTATATCCCACTGGTATTATTAATACGGTAATGTACACCTGGTTCTGTTTTCAATGGTGGAACCTGTACGCCGAAGGCAGCCTGAATTTCTATTATACTGTAATGAGTATTTATGGTTGGTGGGTATGGACAAGAAAAAAAGATGGTAAAGAATTACCCATTACGTTTAACAACAGGAAAGATTGGTCTATCAGTATAGCTTTCTTTTTCATAAGCTGGGGATTGCTTTTTTTTATTTTGAAAAAATATAC